>Ga0265336_10000061_pt1 | contig 102829 bp, 92 predicted proteins | sample 42119metaG_FD_193583 | JGI IMG/M metagenome (GOLD analysis project Ga0265336, IMG submission 193583) | Rhizosphere microbial communities from Carex aquatilis grown in University of Washington, Seatle, WA, United States - 4-21-19 metaG | ecosystem: Host-associated > Plants > Roots > Rhizosphere... | reverse complement strand
TGAACCCGCACATTGGGCACGAGCGCGCGATAACCCCAGAGGCGCCCGTCAGGGTGCGCGCATTGGGCGCGCTGGACCAGACGCAGCAGCGTCGAGCGATGCACACCGCTGGTCGACTCGATCTGTTTGATCAGGTCACCGCGCGCGTAGGCCTCGATCGCACCGCGACGCTGTTCAAAAGCTCGACGGATCGAAGGTGCAAGCATGGCCTCGTCGAGAGAGGGCCAGTCGTGAAGACGCAGGGACTGACGGTCGCGGCGCGGCATCTCAGTAGCCTCAAATGCGCTGAAAGCGCGTGCGTCCGCTCAGCGCCGCCACAGCCAGGTCGGGGCTGCGCACGCGGCCCTGGGCCACCAGCGTGAACAACGCCGCTTCGACTGCGGTGGCGTCATGGTCGCCAAACCGCTCGAGCACGGTGTCGAGCGTCTGGGCGGCGAGGAGGAAAACGACGATCGATTGCTCCAGCAGCGCGTCGCGAAAACGTCGGTGGCTCGTCAGGTACGGCAGGATGCGACCCCAGTTGGCAATGGGCACGTCCCAGGAGCCAAGATCGGCCTGAAGGATTTGCCGGGTGGGTAGTCCATGCAGGCGCGACGGCATGAACTCCGGTTCGTGGCCCGAGGCGTCTGCTTGGGGAGGCCTCGGACGTCGGGGCTCGATGAGCCAGAACTCTCCAGCCGGCGCGCCGCGCAACTGCACCCAGAAGTCGATGACTGCACTGCCGGTGCCTTCGACGAGGGCTGGTCGTTCGCAAAACGTGGTGATCGCCGGATTGGCCTCGATCACGAGCCAAGTTCGATACGCGTCGTAGCTGCCCAGGCTCAGCCGTCGTCCGATCTTCGGGCTGAAAACTTCGATACGGCGCCGCCAGGAAGGGCGCGAGAACGCGCTCGGCGTGCTGTAGCCGCTCGGCGACGGCGCTTGCGCTGAAGGCGAACTCAACGGAGCAAATTCGCGACCGAGAGTGGGAACACGCATGGATGCAACATTACGTCTTGACCACACAAGGTCGCAACTTTAGTACTTATTTGAAAGACGTAATGTTGATACCCATGCCCCGGCCGGGGCCGCTAACTCATTGAATTGATTGACGTGTCCGAGGAGCCGTGAGTCGCACTTTTACTACTCTTCACGGGTGACGACGCTCAATGCATCGGGCGATCAAGCGGCAGGCTTCTGCCAGCGGTGTCCATCGAACGATTTTGATGGACGTCATCCTCACGCTGCTACGTAATGGTCCGACGAGTACCGTTGCAGCTGGCCTGGTGGTGTTGGCGCCGAGCTGAAAATGAGCCAGCCTGCCGCCGCAGGACTGCGCCACCCGAACTGCCCGCCACGCCTACGGGCATGCGGAGCCGACCAAAAAGTCGTCCGGCTCACCTGGATGTCGGCGAGTCCTGAATATTGGCTCAATCTGATGTCGGCGGCAACAGTCAGTTCCGCGTCGGGGCCAACGCCTTCAACTTGGACACTGTCGCCAACAGGTCAAGCGGCTTCGTCCAGTAGTCGACGAAGCCCAGCGCCCGACTGCGTCGCACGTTGGCCGGCATGGCGTCCGCGCTGACTGCCACCACGGGGATGTCGCGCGTTCTTCGGTCAAGCCTCAGGCGTTGCATGACTTCTTGCCCGTCCATATCGGGGAGATTCAAATCCAGCAGGATTACGTCGGGTCGTTGCCGAACGGCCTCGGCCAGTCCAGCCGCACCCGTCATTGCCACCGCCAGGTTCCAATCCGGTTGGGCTGCAAAGAGCTGGTCCATCAACACCAGATTGACCTCATCGTCTTCGATGTAGAGAACACGGAACTGCTCCGCGCCCAACCACTGCGAGGGCATATCCAGCGGGAGCGTCTCGGCGTCTTTGGCCCGAGTACTTCGTGCTCGCGGCAGCGTCACTCGGAACCGAGATCCCACACCCACTTCGGACCAGGCTTGCATGGCGCCGCCCATGGCCTCGACAAGTTGCCTCGAGATGACGAGACCGAGCCCCGTGCCTTGCACGTTGCCTCGGGCCGCGTCCAATCGGTTGAAGGGCTCGAACAGCCGAGCCATTTGAGATTCGGTCAAGCCAGGACCGGTATCGTCCACAGTGATCTCGCCAGCATCTTCTGCTCGGTAGCGAAGCGTCACGCGCCCACCTTGCCGGTTGTACTTGATGGCGTTGGAAAGCAAGTTGACCAACACCTGCTCCAGCGCGTTGGAATCGGCCCGAACCGCGGCGGTCTCAGCTCCGGCGATATCGAACTGGATCGCCACGTCCCGTTCGGCGGCCATGGGGGCCAGCGCGTCGACGCAGCGGCGTGCCAGTGCGTAGACATTGACGGCCCGCGGGCGCAAGGAGACCTTCCCCTGCTCGATCTTGCCGATCTGCAGGAGCTGATCGACAAGAGAGAGCAGACGCAGCCCGGACTGATGCAGGATTTGCAGCCGTTCCTGCTGTTTGCCAACCAACGGCTCATCGTTGTCCATGGCCATAAGCTGTGCAAATCCCAGGATGGCATTGAGCGGCGTACGCAGCTCATGGCTGACCTGCGACATAAACTCGCTCTTGGCCAGGCTCGCCCGCTCCGCTGCGATCCTCTGTCGACGCACTTCCTCGATGTTCTGCGCCTCGGTGACGTCCCGACAGGTGCCCACGATCTGCCCGCTGTCGGAATCGACTCGAAAGGCGAACTCGAGCGTTGATGGCACTTGTCCAACCGGCCACGGCAGGCGTACGGTCAAACTCTCTGTCGACTTCGATTGAACAACCGCACTGACAACCGCGTGCATGCGGAGCCGATCGGCTTCGGAAAGCAAGCCCAACCAGAAATCCAACGTCATCTCTCGCGGCTCAGGTGGTGCCAAGCCGTGCAGGGTCACGGACACAGCATCCAGCAGCACCTGACCGTGAACGAGATCGATCCGCAAAGTGCCCAGACCATTGACCACTGCGACCATCCGCCAGTGGGATATCGAGTCGAGCCGCGGGTCAGCCACCCGCCCAGCGCGCGGCTCCGTGGTCTTGGCAGTCCCCTCCCCTTCAATGTCTGTCATAGGTCAACTTGAAGTCAGCGTTGCCGCACCGCATCAGCACTGCGATGCTCACCTTCTCACTCCCTGCAAGTCGGTCGCCGCGACGGCATCACCTGCCGTCCGGCATCAAACAACCCCTCAGATTGGCTCTTTGGTCACGACGATCACCGGACTCGATCCACATTGTCGAGCGACATCGTGGTTGCCCATCATGCTACAAACATTTGACTGAACGTTACTTGCGCTGTGTCTAACAAGGAATCTTCCGTCGCCACCTGGGGCTGCGTAGCTATCGGTGCTGAAGTCGTCGCGGCTACGGGCGGCTCTCATGGGTCGCTGGTGTCTGGCTGAGCAAGACCCAGGGAGCCTTCGCGCAGGCGCGCGGTGAGGGACGCCCGCCGTTCGCCTTGCGTCCGAACTTGCGCCCGCGGCCGCAACTTTGGAAGCCGGGTTCAGGTTCAGCTGCGAGCCGAACTGCGTGTCCGCCAGCCAGTGCGCGCGCTTCGCTGGGCGAGTCATACTGGGGCACCGGGATTTCTGGATGCCTCACCATGACTGCCCATCAACACCGAAAGATCCGCCGGCCCTACTCATACGGGTTTGAGTACAAGGTCCTTGAGGGTCAAGCCAAGTGGCAGGCCCGAGTGAATGATGGGTCAGGGGAGAGGGATCTTGAGGGGACGTTCAAGGTCTCCACGATGGGTCCGAGCGAGACATTCGAGAACCGCGTCGTCGCCGAGATCCATCGTGCAATCGATGCACTTGGGAACTGATCGGCGCCTGAGCGATTTCCTTGAGTGCCCGGGCAGATGAGTCGAGGGTTGCTCGTTGGAGGAACAGCAGGTCGAGCGCAAAGTCCTGGCCGCCTACTGCGGGTCGTTTGCTGCGGGTCGTGGCGAGGCGGATTCAGGGGTCTCGAAGCTCGCTCATCGTGCGGGCGAGGGCTCGACGCTTACGTCCGAAGAGTTGATCTTGGGCGAAGTCAATGTTGGTGAGCGAAGAAGTCTGAGATGTGGCGTTCTCAAGACGCGCGGCGCAGACTTTCTATGCTCCTCCTGAGGGGGCTCGCTAACGATCTTGGCGATGGCACTCGGAGGGAACACTCCGAGTGCCTCCAACGCGCATTCCGCCGTCTGCTGGTGCTGTACGCCGCCGTCCGGTTGACGAGGCGCGCGGCGGCGATCCGCCGGTGCTCGCGTCAGCTGCGGAAACTCGATGCCTGCGGGCATCGCGAAGTGAGTCCGGTACTCGGCTTGCCGATGCAATGCTGCCGAGCGCGCACTGGCGCGCTTAGATCAAGATGTCTGACAGGGATTTCCCGCTGTCGATGGCCGCCGAGAGCCATTTGGGCTTCAGTCCGCGACCGGTCCATGTCTGTCCCGTGGTGGGATCCCGATACTTCGGAGCGACCGGCTTGCGGCTGCTATTTGATTTTAGGGGGGTAGGGACCTGCCTAGATCCTTCGCAGTCAACCCGTTCTCATTCATCAGCTTGCGAATGAGTTGGATCGCCTCGGCTCGCTGTGCGGATCGAAGCTGGTCAATTTGCCAATCTAGCTCGGCCTTTTGTGCCAGCAATTTCTCAACAGTCATGGCTAGTAGTCGGTGATTTTGGAAGGAGTTTGTCGCTCGAATATTCAGTTGGGGGAAAACAGCGCTCCGTCCGAAATTTGCCGGAAGTCAGGGTGCGGACAATCCCCGAACAGTGGTAGCGCGGAGGCGGAGTTCTCCGATACAGTTAGGGGTATAAAAGGGAGGACGAGGCCATGCAGCCAAAGTCGATTCTTTGCCCCGTTCGGTTCGGGGCGCTCCTGTCATGAGCGCGCCAAACCTGTTGGAAGCCAATCCACATATCCTGTCAGCTATTGTTGAAGCAGCGGATTCCAAGTCGATCGTCTCATCCCGAGACATCTACGATGACCGGGGCGTCAAACTGTGGGCGAAGGACCAGCGGGTTTCTGCCTCGCTGCAGCAGCGCCTGTTGGAGAGGAAACTCCGGGAGCCGCTGGAGGCTTGTCTACGCGCCGAGGATGGCATCACCAATATCCACCTGGTGGAAGAACTCGATCGCCTACTGGCCTCCGAGCACCCGTTGGCTCAGGTACTGAGATCGCATGAGGCGATGCTGCACCAGCAAGTACGCAGTCTGCCGTTGCACTCGGCGATGCAACTGTTGCTCACGGTCAGCTCGGCCACGCGGTCTGGTGGATTCGGGCACGCCATCCTCGGCATGGCCCTTGCCGGCGCAATGGCGCACTCTGCCAACCTCGACCGCCTCAGCACGCGGCTGGCGATGCTTGGCGGGCTGTTCCACGACGTCGGCGAAATGTATATCGACCCCGCGTATCTGAATCCGAGGACAGCGCCTGGCCCCAACGAGTTTCGGCACATCGTCGCGCATCCTGCAGTTGGGGCCGAACTGATTCGGGCGCTCACTGACTACCCAGCAGTACTCGCCCAAGGCGTTTGCGAGCACCATGAACGGCTGGATGGCACGGGTTACCCGAAACAGGTACTGGGCTCCGCCATCACCCCCTTGGGGCGGATGTTGGCGGTCGTGGAAGTCGCACTCGGCGTCACCGCGGGCCGCGTGGCACCGTTGAATCGCGCAAGCTTTGCGTTACGTGTGGTTCCGGGAGAGTTCGACAGTCGGTGGTCGGGCTTCATCTCACGAGCGGCCAACGGGGCAGCCAAGGAAACGATCGGCGCGGCGCGGGAGCTGGCCTCCAGCACTGACCACGACATCTTCGAACTGCTGGCCCAGGTGAGCGCCTCCATCCGGTGCGCGGAGCGTGTGCAGTCCAGCGGCGGAGTCTCGCCGGTGGTACGGGAGGTCTGCGAGCGGGTGTCGCTGAGATTGGCGCGCCTAGAGATCGCCGGCAATTCGATCGGTCTATGGGCGGGCGTCGAAAACGCGACGGACCCGGAAGCCTTCGAGCGATCGGCAGCATTGCGCGAACTGCGGTTTCGGATGAAGGGCATTCGCCGAGAGTGCCTCTGGTCGCGCCGCGAGTTGAGCGAGGTGGACGAGCAGGCGCTGTTCCCCGTTTGGGACGCGGTTTCGCCAAGGCCGGGAGACGGCGATGAGTAGCTTGGCCGAGTGCTGTTTGAGGTGTGGCGCCCTAAGCGCGGACTGCAGATACCAGCGCCTACGCTGCGCGCGTCTCAACCCGCATCGGGTCGCACATGAGCAAGCCGAAGAGCCGGCTAGAAATCAGCAATGTGGCCTTGGCCAGGCTGGGCATGCCGGGGGCATGCCCCCTATGATGGGCCCCGCCTTCGGTATTCAATCATGTCTGCGCGAAGCGCAGGCGAAATTCAGATCAGGCCCGGAATACGATGATCAAGACAATTGGCAAGGCGATGACACTCTTCGCCGCCGCACACCTGTCCGCGACCGCTGCAACGATCACCCCGGTCGAATATCCCGATGGCTCTCGGCTGCTGTCTTTGGCCGGGCCAATCGTTCCGGGGGACGATGCTAACCTGCAGGCCCAACTCGATCAGGCACACCGCTTGGGCGTCAAGTTCTTGGCGATCGCCTTGTCCTCGCCAGGTGGCAACGTGATGACCGGCTGGAGCTTGGCAAAAATCGTCCGCACTCGGCAGCTTGCAACCGTTGTCGCCGACAACGGTCAATGCATGAGCGCTTGCTTCTACGTGTTCGCGGCCGGCGTGAATCGCTTCGCCACGACGAGCGCAAGGATCGGCGTCCACAGTGCTGCCATCAACGGCAAGGAAACTGACGATACCAAGGTTGTGACCTTGGACAAAGCCAGACAGCTGTTCCACGAACTGGACGTGCCCGCAGCCATCGTTGGGGCGTTGATGATGACTGGTCCCGACGACATCTATATCCTCAGCCCCACTGACCTGGCTTCGATGCACGTCGATTTCCTTCCTACGCCAGCCGCTGAGGCACCGAAGCTGGCGGAGGTGCCGACGCCTCAGAAGCAGACGGAAGTTGAGGTCGAGCATTCTGCTTCGGAAGGAAGGAGGCTCAACACGCAGGCGCTTGCTGCGTCGGGCGGCGGCGACATCGAAAGGGCGGTCGAACTGTCGCGGAGGGCCGCGACGGTCAGTCCATTGGACCCAGAGATCCTGGCCAATCTCGGCTACTTCTACCTGAAGATGGGCAGGCTCGAGGACGCTGACGCTTCGCTGCAGATCGCCGCGCAGTTGAGGCCCAGCAGAGCCATTACCTGGCAGAACCTGGGACTGGTGGCTGCAGCGCGAGGACAGCAGCAACGAGCCACCGAGTATTTCGTGCGCTACCTGCAGAGCGACCGGTCCGGCGGCCCGGCACAAAGGCAGTTGCTCCAGTGGGCAGCCGATGCGAGCCTCCCGACGACACAGCGCAACTCAGCTGCGCGCGCACTTGATGCGGTCTCCATCCAAAAGAACTGGTCGGCTAAGCGTTTGCTACAGCGTTGGATGATCTGTGACCAACGCCAATGATATGTCTCCCTCCGCGATACAAATTCGGCGCGGCGTAGTCACTGACCACGACTTGCCATGCCGCTCGTCGTTCTTGTCCTTACGATGGTTGTCTCTAAGGATGTTGTTGTCGGCCTGGGCAAGATCCTCTAGGCGACAAGTTCCGCAACGATGAAGCTGGGCGTGATGTCGCGGCGTGCGATCTGTTTGGCCTGCTGCACGAGGTGATCGAGGAAGTCGCTGGACCACAGGCGGTAGCCGAACAGCTGCGCGATAAGGGCCCGCTGGGTGTAGTGCTCCCGCGTGGAGACCTGGAGCGGATCGAAGAGCTCGCCAGGGAAGTAGCGGCCCAGGATGAATTTGAGATCGTCAGAGACCTCGTCCCATCCGAAGCGGAAGAACGTTTGCTTGGCCTTGAAGTAGCCGATCTGCAAGATGCACCAAGCCTGGTAGTGCAGGCCGGTGCGGCCGCAGGCCAGCGCCAGTTCCTGCTCGGTCAGGCTCAGGTACTCCGAACGCTGCGCGTCGTCGAAATCGGGTAGCCCATACAGGGCGTCTTGCTCGGCCGGCGTCAGCACGGCCAACCGCTCGCTCTTGCTTGTGGTCGTCATTGAGGTAGGGAGGGCAAGGACGCCGCGGGAGCATCAGGCCCAAGGCCCTTGAGAGGGGGTTTCTTCGTGTTTTGGGGCGGCGAACGGTTCTCGGCGAGGGATTCTACAAACAGAACGTTTGTTCTCGCGCTAGTGGCATGGAATAGATAAACTTCTGTTCGTGAAAACCTCGGAGTCTGTAACAGCCGGTTCGAGCGACAGCGGCGCATTGCCCGATGCCGCCGCGCTTGCCGCGCTGCGTGCCTGGTACGAGGGCATGGATTCCCGCGCGGCCGTCGAACGCTACCTCGGCGAGCGGCGCGCGGCCGGGGAGTCCTCCCGCGGCCTGCTGGGCCGCCTGCGTCGCCAGGTGGCGGACTTTGCGCGCGGCCGCCATCGTGGTGATCTGGCTGAGTTGTTCGAGCGTGCGGACGCACGCGGCTCGAAACGCGCGGTCGCCATCGCCCGGGCGCTGGAAACACTCGTATCGCTGCCCGCGCCCCAGCCGCTGATCGGAGACGACGTCGAACGCTGGCTTCAACCCCGCTCGGCCGCGGCACTGCGGGCAGCGGGGATCAAGACGCTCGCCGATCTGACCGTGCGCGTGCCCCGCCGACGGCGCTGGTGGGTCGCCGTGCCCGGCCTTGGGGCCACAGGAGCCCGCCAAATCGAGGCATTCTTTGCCGTCCATCCGGAACTGACCGAACGTGCCCGTGCACTCGTTGCGGTGACGTCGCCGCCAGGCCTGTCGCCGTGGGAGAACCTCGTCGTGCCCGATGAGGTCGACGGCTCGCGGGGCACCTTCCGCGCGCCGCGCCCGACCTGCGCGCTGCGCGCCGACAACGACTACCAGGCGGTGCAGGCCTGGCTTTCGCTGCACGAGTCGCCGGCCACGCAGCTCAAATACCGCAAGGAGGCTGAGCGCCTGATGTTGTGGGCCATCGTCGAGCGCGGCTGCGCTCTGTCGTCGCTGGCTCAGGAAGACGCCGTGGCCTACCGGGCGTTCTTGCGCCGCCCGACGCCTCGGTCCCGCTGGGTGGGGCCACCACGACCGCGCTCTTCCTCTGAATGGCGACCCTTCGCGGGCGAGTTGTCGCCACGCTCGGCCGCACACACCCTGTCGGTGCTCAGCGCTATGTTTCGCTGGCTGATCGAGCAGCGCTACATGTTGGCCAACCCGTTCTCGGGTATCAAGGTACGAGGGGTCAAACCCGCTTCGATGGACACCTCGCGGTCGTTCTCGGACGCCGAGTGGGCGCTGCTGCGCACCGTGGCCGACGGACTGGAGTGGTCGTACGGCTGGCAGGTGGCCGCCGCACAGCGGCTACGCTTCGTGCTGGACTTTGCGTATGCCACCGGGCTGCGGGCCAGCGAGTTGGTCCAGGCCACGCTCGGCGCCATCGAGGTCGACCACAACGAACGCTGGCTGCACGTCGTTGGCAAGGGCGCCCGGGCCGGCCGGGTAACGCTGCCGCCGCTGGCGCGCGCCGCGCTGGACCGCTACCTCGTGCAGCGGAGCCTGCCGACAACGCCGCAGAAGTGGGATCCGGACACTCCGCTGGTGGGCAACATCGGCGGCGAGGCCGGCATCCAGCGGGCGCGCCTGTGGGTCGTGATGAAACGCTTCTTCGCGACCGTCGCCGATCTACTCATCGAAGACAACCCGGTATTCGCCGAGAAGCTGCGTCGCGCCACGCCCCATTGGATGCGTCACACCCACGCCACCCACGCCCTGCATGGCGGCGCTGAACTCACTACCGTCCGCGACAACCTGCGGCATGCCTCGCTGGCGACAACCTCGATTTACCTTCACTCCGACGACATCAAACGAGCCCGCCAAATGGCGACGGTGTTCGGTGTGCCCACGCGTTGAGAGCAGGCGGACCGACACCGGCGGAAATTTTCGGCGGTTTGGGCGTACACCCCCAATATAGCGTCCGCCCGTGCGCTTGCGACAGCCGTCAGGGCATGACCAGCATCGGCTGAACGTAGGCGATGCGTTCGCCAAGCGGAGCAACTGCAAACGTCACGCTTCTGGTGCCGAGGTATCGAGCCCGCGGGGACTACACGGTGCGGCGCTTGCGCTCGTCTATCGCGCTCGGTGCGCCGCGCGGCGCTGAGCAGTTCATACTTGGATTCCGGGATTTCTGGATGACTCACCATGACTGCCCATCAACAGCGAAAGAACCGCCGACCCTACTCGTACGGGTTTGAGTACAAGGTCCTTGAGGGCCAAGTCAAGTGGCAGGCCCGGGTGAATGATGGATCAGGGGAGAGGGATCTTGAGGGCGCGTTCAAGGTTTCCACGATGGGCCCGAGCGAGACATTTGAGAACCGCGTGGTCGCCGAGATCCATCGTGCAGTCGATGCACTTGAGAACTGATTGGTGCCCGTGCGGTTTCAATTCCCATATGCAACAGCCTGAGAGCCGGGGTCGTCAGCACGACGCGTTCCGCGCCTGGCCTGTCCTCGGGGAATACCGAGCCGGATACGCCGGTGGCAGCCCGCTACGTCCGGTACCCGTTCAGCAAAAGTCCAGGAACCCCGCGCAGGAGCGCGGTGGACGACGGCCTCCGAGCGGTTTCCGTCCACCGTTGCACCCGCAGCCGGAACCTGCGATGCCCGATTCGGACTTAGCAGCGAGGAGACGCGGCCAGTAGCCTGTCCACTTGTTGGTGCGTCGACGAGGCCACGAAGATTGATGGACCGGGCGGATGCTCCAAGCCGCGTACCAAGTTCAGCTAAGTTGCTGATCCTCACGCTGTTTCCGCGCCAGACGTAAAAGCGAGATCACCCTCAACGGACACGAATGTCGCGCAGGACAAGTGAACAGGGGCCAGCGCAATCGACGCGTCCGAACTTCTTAGAATCTGGCACTATCGCAATCGATTGCAATTTATGATGGCAACTTCTCATGCACCGTCAAAGCGCTACGAATCATCGCCCCCTCTTCCACTATTCGCCTGAGCGCGGCTGGATGAACGACCCGAACGGTCTGGTGTATGCCAACGGGCAGTACCACCTCTTCTATCAATTCCATCCGAACTCCACTGTCTGGGGCCCGATGCACTGGGGCCACGCCGTCAGCCGCGACCTCATGCACTGGCAGGACCGGCCGATCGCGCTCCATCCGGATGGAGCGAACTACGTGTTTTCGGGGTCGGCGGTGGTTGACGCCTCCGGCGGTGCAGGCGCGGGTGCCGGTGCCATAGTCGCGCTCTACACGAACCACGACACCACTGCGCAAGCGGCCGGTGCACTGGGTTTTCAATCGCAGCATCTGGCGTGGAGCACGGACAACGGCCTGTCGTGGACACGCCATCCCGCCAACCCGGTCATGCCCAACGTCGGCGAAACCGCTGACTTTCGGGATCCGAAGGTGTTCTGGCACGCGCCGAGCGCCCGCTGGGTCGCCGCGCTGGCCGCGGGCGAGCGCATCGAATTCTGGGGTTCGGCGAACCTGGTCGACTGGGACAAGCTGAGCGACTTTGGCGCGCGACTGGGCAGCCACGTGGGCGTCTGGGAGTGCCCGGACCTGTTCGAGCTGACGCTGCCCGGCGCGGACGCGTCCACAGCCGTCTGGGTACTGCTGGTGAGCGTGACGCTCGGCGCTCCGAACGGCGGTTCCGGTACGCAGTACTTCATCGGGCGTTTCGACGGTCAACGCTTCGAACCCGACGCGGAGTTCGCGGCGTCGCTCGCCGACATCGGCGCGGTCTGGCTGGACCAAGGGAGCGACAACTACGCCGGCGTGACCTGGTCGGGAGAACCCGCAGGCCGCCGCATCCTGATCGGGTGGATGAACAACTGGATCTATGCGCGCGACGTGCCCGCCACCACGTGGCGCGGCTCGATGACCGTGCCAACGCAGTTGGGCCTGGTGCATACGCCGCGCGGCCTGCGCCTGCGTGCGTGGCCGATCGCGGAGCTCGACAATTTGCGCGCGACGACCCATGTGCTGCAGCCAGTCATGCTGCACCACGCAATCGCGTTGACCGACACGACCGATTCAACGCCGATGCCCTGCGATATCGAAGTGGAGTTCGATGTCTCGCCAGGTGCGTCGACGGTCGTTGGCGTGGAGCTGACCAATTCGCTCGGCGATATCTATCGGGTCGGTTTCGATGCCGCCCGCAACGTCTACTTCAGCGATCGCAGGCGCGCCGGTAACGTTGGACTTGCGGACGAATTCGCCAACACGGTGCACGTGGGAACGCGGGCCACGACGCACCCCACAGCGCGGATGCGCCTGCTGTTCGACGTTGCCTCCGCGGAGCTGTTCGCCGACGACGGCGAGGTGCTGATGACGGACACGTTCTTCCCGACCGAGGTATTCACCAGCGCACGGATATTTTGCGACGGCGCGCCCGTGCCCCTGCTGGGCGGGCGCGCGCATACGCTGCGCCCGACACCGGTGGAGCGCCAACGGCCGGCTGCGCCCGATCACGAACGGACGGAAAAAATCTAGGCGCGCGCGCCCGCGGACTCTCGCAACACCAGTTCCGTGGGCAGCAGGTGCGCCTGCGGAGCCTCTCCGGCCAGTTGCGCCTTGAGCGCCTGGACGATCATCTGTCCGGCGGCGGGCATCGGTTGGCGCACCGTCGTCAGCGCCGGATGGAAATAGGCCGCCAGCGGAATGTCGTCGTAACCCACGACGGCGATGTCGCGCGGCACTTCCTTGCCGAGTCGACGCAACGTGTTCACGGCGGTCATCGCCGTCAAGTCGCTGCTGGCAAAGATGGCATCGATCGGTTTCGCCCGTTGCGCCAGCGCTTGCACTTCTCGCTCGATCGCCTCTTGCACGAACGGAACCTTGCGCGTCAGTGTGCGATCTGGTGCGACGCCCAGCGCCTCGTGAGCGGCGAGGTAGCCGGCGTGGCGCAACCCGATCTCGGGCAATTCCGGGTCGCCAAGAAAGGCAATGCGCCGTGCCCCCTGGCGCAGCAGGAATTCGGTTGCTTGTCGGCCGCCGCCCAGGTTATCGCTGCCAACGGTGGCATAGAGCTGGCGCGGCAGTTGTGCGCCCCAGACGACGAACGGGATGCCCCGCAGCGCCATCGCATTCAGCTGATCGTGGTGGTGCCATTGGCCGACCATCACGACCCCCACTGCCCGGCCCGTATCAAACGGGAGCGCCGCCTGATCCAGGTGATCCGCGTCGACACGCGACAACAGCATCTCGAAGCCGTTCTCTGTCAATGCATCCGCGATGCTGCCGATCAAGCCGAGAAAGAAGGGATCGGTCAGATGTTCGCGCGTGACCGGATCGAACGGGACGATCACCGACACCGTGTGGTTCTGGCCCAGGCGCAGGCTCTGCGCGCCGACGTTGATGGTGTAGTTCAGCGAGCGTGCGAGCTCGGCGATCCGCGCCCGCGTCCCCTCGTTGACAAGACGGCTACCGCTTAGCGCCCGCGACACCGTTGCGGTGGAGACGCCCGCCAGCCGGGCAATGTCCGACATCTGCGGGCGACCGCCAGCGGTGGAAGCGGCACCGGCGGCCGGCGGAGGTACGTTGCGCTTCGTGGGCATCGAGGGTCGGGCGCGATCAGTGCAAGCGATTGAATAGGAGCGCGGCCGAGTTTACCCCCCGTCACCCGCTCCCCGGCATCGCCGCCGCTCCAGGTCATCCGGGCTGGAGGAGGCGCGGGGCCGGCGATTCGAAGCCATCCCTTCCTCGATTCCGGATCTCGCGGGTAAGCCCCGAATGCAATCGATTGCTAAACCGCTAGCATCAGGCCTCATTTTCAAATTCCGGCCCTCCAATGTTGAACCAAGTGCAACTCGTCACCTACGTGGACCGGCTCGGCGGTGGGGACGTCGCGCACCTGCATGCGCTCGCGACCGGCCCGTTCGCCGGCCTGTTCGGCGGCGCACACTTGCTGCCGTTCTACTTCCCCATCGACGGCGCCGACGCGGGCTTCGATCCGATTGACCACACCCAGGTCGACCCCCGGTTGGGCGACTGGTCCGATATCGCCAGCCTGGCCGCTGCCCTGCCCTTGATGGCCGACGTCATCGTCAACCACATGTCGAGCGACTCGCCGCAGTTCCAGGACTACTCGAAGCACGGGGCAAACTCGCGCCACGCCGGTCTGTTCATGACGATGGCGACGGTGTTTCCAGGCGGCGCCTCGGAGGCGGATCTGCTCGCGATCTACCGCCCGCGGCCCGGCCTCCCGTTCACGAGTGCCACCCTCGAGAACGGGGATCGCAAGCTGCTGTGGACCACGTTCACTTCGCGCCAGGTCGATATCGACGTCACGCACGAACAGGGCCGCGCCTACCTGGAGGCCATCCTCGCGCGACTGGCCGCCAGCGGCGTCACCATGATTCGCCTGGACGCCGTCGGCTACGCCATCAAGAAGGCCGGCACGAGCTGCTTCATGATGCCGGAGACCTTCGCCTTCATCGACCGCTTCGTCGAGTCCGCGCGGGCCAAGGGCCTGGAGGTGCTGGTCGAAGTGCATTCCCATTTCCGGCGCCAGATCGAGATCGCCCAGCGCGTGGACTGGGTCTACGACTTCGCATTGCCGCCACTGGTGCTGCATGCGCTGTATTTCAGGACGGCGGCGCCGCTCGCCCGCTGGGTGGCGATCCGGCCGAAGAATGCCCTGACCGTGCTCGATACGCACGACGGCATCGGCATCGTCGACATCGGCGCCGACGCGAGCGACCGCGCGAGATCCCCCGGGCTCGTGCCGCCCGCCGAACTCGACGCGCTGGTCGAACTCATCCACGTCAACAGCCAGGGCCAGAGCCGCGAGGCCACCGGCACGGCCGCATCAAACCTCGATCTGTACCAGGTCAACTGCACGTTCTTCGACGCACTCGGTCGCGACGACGGTGCCTACCTGATCGCGCGCGCCATCCAGTTCTTCATGCCCGGCGTTCCCCAGGTCTACTATGTCGGCCTGCTGGCGGGAGAGAACGACCTCGACCTGCTGCGGCGCACGGGCGTGGGGCGCGACATCAACCGGCAGTTCTTCAGTGCCGAGCAAGTGCGCCAACGACTCGGGCTGCCCGTGGTGCGCACCCTGCTCGAACTCATCCGTCTGCGCAGCACGCATCCCGCATTCCAGGGGCAGTTCCAGGTCGAGCAGGGCAGCGGGCAGACGCTGCGCATGTGCTGGGCCGACGGCGAGCAGAGCGCGACGCTGGTGGTCGACTTCGCCGCCTGTTCGGCCGAACTCGTTTTCAGCGGCGCGACGCCGATGACACTGCGCTCCAACGGCGCGCTCGAAGGAGTCGCATGACCCAGCCGACACGCATCAAGCCGCACCTGGGCCCGTGGCAACTGGTCGAGATGAACCTCGGCTTCCTGGGCCTGCAGTTCAGCTTCGGGCTCCAGCAGAGCAACATGAGCCCGATCTACAGCTACCTCGGCGCCGACGAAGGCAGCCTGCCCTTGCTCTGGCTGGCTGGCCCCATCACGGGCCTGCTCGTGCAGCCGATCATCGGGGCGCTGAGCGATCGCACGATCTCGCGCTGGGGCCGCCGCACGCCCTACTTCCTGATCGGCGCGGTGCTGTGCAGCCTGAGCCTGTTCGCGATGCCCTACTCGGCGACGCTGTGGATGGCCGCGGCCCTGCTGTGGATCCTCGACGCCGCCAACAACGTCACCATGGAGCCTTACCGCGCCTACGTGAGCGACCGCCTCGACGAATCCCAGCAGACAGCGGGCTTCCTGATGCAGAGCGCGTTCACGGGCCTGGCCCAGACCCTGTCCTACCTCGCGCCCTCGATCCTCGTGTGGATCGGCATGAACAAGGACCTGGTCGACGCCAACCATGTGCCGGCGATCACGCGGGTCTCGTTTCTCATCGGCGCGCTGTTGTCGGTGGGCACGATCTGCTGGTCGGTGTTCCGGGTGCGTGAGCTGCCGCTGAGCGCGGCGCAACGGGCCGCGATGACCGCCCAGCGCATGACCTTGGGCAGCACGTTGCGCGAGATCCGCGACGCGATCGTGGAGATGCCGCGCACGATGCGCCAGCTTGCCGTGATGAAGCTGTTCCAGTGGTACGGCATGGTGTGCTACTGGCAGTACGTCACCTACGCCCTCGCGCGCTCGATCTTTCACACCGCGGATCCGCACGCGACGGCGTTCCACGACGCTGTCCTTCTCAACGGCCAGCTCGGCGGCTTCTACAACGCCGTGGCGTTCGTCGGCGCGTTCGCGATGGTGCCGTTCACGCGCCGCTTCGGTCCGAAGATCATGCATGCGGCCTGCCTCACCTGCGCCGGGCTCGGCATGCTGACGATCCCGACGCTCAGCGACAAGGCCCTGCTGTTCCTGCCAATGATCGGAGTCGGCCTCGGTTGGGCCAGCATCATGGGCAATCCGTACGTGATGCTGGCGCGCAGCATCCCCGAACGACGCACCGGCGTCTACATGGGCATCTTCAACATGTTCATCGTGATCCCGATGCTGATCCAGAGCCTGACGCTGCCGCTGTACTACCACCGGCTGCTCGACGGCGACCCGCGCAAGGTCGTGATGCTCGCGGGCGTGCTCCTGCTTGCGGCGGCCGCCGCGACGCTGGCCATTCGCATCGCGCCCGAGGAAGGCGTGGCGGCCGGTCGACCGGCGCGGGCGTGACCGCTGGCCGCTGGCCGCGCGCTCCGAAATTGCCATGCAATCGCTTGCAACAAACTCCGAAAAGTGCACTGTTCTGTCAATGGACCGGGTGACATTTCGGCATGCTGCGCGCGCGCTTTGATGTCGGTCGAGTTCATCTTAGAAGAGTGATCCCACCTCGCACGAATGCCTTCTTCTCATAGGCATTCATGCGGGGCTTCGTTGCGTTCCATCGCGTGGCGACAGCGGCTTCAAACAACTCAGTTGTGTTTTCCGCTAACGCGCGTTAACCCTGATGTGCAATCGATTGCTATCTTTCATGATTCATCTGTCCGCAACCTGCCCTGAAGTGCCGGCCGCCGCGACATCGCCTGATCCAGATCATCAAAATATTCCCACTCGTACGCGAGGAGACAAATGACGAATTCCCACTGCCACCGCCCCGGCGCGCCCAGACTCACCCGCATCGCGGCCGCAATCGCATCGTCGGCGTTCGCCGCGATGTTCGCGAGCCAGGCGCACGCCCAGGACAGCGCCGCGGCGCCCGCCGCCAGCGACGCCGCGTCGGCGCCCGCCGCAACCCCGAAGAACGACTCCATGGGCCTGCAGAGCGTCGTCGTGACGGCGTCCGCGATGCAGCGCAGCAAGCTCGAGACCTCGCTGTCGGTCACCACGATCAAGAGCGAGCTGATTGAGGCGTTGGCCCCGCAATCGCAGGCCGAAATCCTGCGCCTGATTCCGGGCATGATCGCCGGCGAAGGTTCGGGGCCCGGCGGCAATTCCAACATCTCCGTGCGCGGCCTGCCGATCACGACGGGCGGTTCGCCGTTCGTCCAGATCCAGGAGGACGGACTGCCCACGGTGCTGTTCGGCGACATGAACTTCGGCAACAACGACTACTGGATCCGCTTCGATCGTTCCAACACAATCGAGGCCGTGCGCGGCGGCTCCGCATCGACGCTGGCCTCGGGCGCACCGGGCGCGGTGGTCAACTACATCACCGACACCGGCACGAGGACCGGCGGCCTGTTCGCGTACGAGAGAGGCCTTGGCTACAACTCGAACAAGTTCGACTTCGCGGTCGGCGGCACAGTGGCGCCGGGCCTGCGCGCCCACGCGGAGGGCTTCCTGACCAATGGCCACGGCCCGCGCAACGAAGGCTTCGACGCGCAAAAGGGTGGCCAGCTCAAGGCCAACGTCACGCAGGACCTCCCTGGCGGTTTCGGCTATGTCCGCGTGTCATTGAAGGTGCTCGACGACCAGGAGCCGAACTACACCTCCTATCCCGTCCTCGTCAGCGCGAACGCCAGTTCGTTCGGTGGCTACTCGGCCTTCCCCGGGTTCGACCTGCGCAAGGGCTCGACGATCGGCATCTACAACCAGAACTTCACCATCGTCGACAGCAGCACCGGCGCTTTGCGCCAGGTGACCTCCGATGGCATCCATCCGAAGGCCGAGACAATCGGTGCCCAGATCCACCTGACGCCGGGCATGGGCTTCGCCATCGACGACAAGTACCGCTACACGATCATGAGCGGCGACTTCTCGACCCAGTTCCAGGGCCTGACGACACCGGGCAGCATCATCGGTTCGACCGTCAACGGCCAGACCGTCGGCTCCATCGTCTACGCCAACGGTCCGCAGAAGGGCGCAGCCTTTACCGGCAGCTACCTCAACGGAGGCACCCAGATCTACACGCACATGCGCGACATGGGCAGCGTGGCCAACGACCTGTCGCTGAGCAAGGCGTTCCACACGCCGGTCGGCCGAATTTCGGGCACCGGCGGCGTGTTCTACATGGATCAGACCATCGCCCAGGACTGGCATCCGAACCAGCACTACCAGACGGAGGACGGCGTCAACCCGGCCGCGCTGAACCTGGTGAGCACGACGGGCCAGTTGCTGACGCTCAACGGCGTGGCCGGCTACAACACGGCCTGGGGCGCCAGCGTCGACCGCTCCTACGACCTCCATGCGGCCGACACGGCGCCGTACCTGAATCTGGCCTGGGACAATGGCCCGCTGACCGTCGAGGCGGGCGTGCGCGAGGACCAGTTGAAGGTGACGGGCTGGGAGGAATCGGCGACTGACGCCACCACCAAGACGAGCCTGATGAGCGGGTCACTGGTCTCGAGCTCCACGCTCGACCCGAGCACCTACAAGACACTGAAGTACCACGCCAAGTACAACTCGTACTCGCTGGGCAGCCTGTACCTGCTCGACGACGACACCAGCATCTTCGCGCGCGTGAGCCGCGGCGGGCGCTTCAACGTCGACCGCAACATCCTGTCGGGCTACACCAACGCCGACGGCTCGTTGACGGCGTCGGGCGCGCAGAAGGCGGTCAGCATGGTGATGCAGCAGGAGATCGGCGCGAAGGCGCGCGGCACGGCGGGCACGGTCAACTTCGGCACGGACATCACGCTGTTCCACAACACCTATGGCGCATCGAACTTCGACCTGACGCAAGGTCCCACCGGCACGTACTACCAGAGCAAGTACAAGTCGATCGGCGTCGAACTCGAGGGCACTCTGCGCGTCGGCGGGTTCAGCGCGATCGCCAACCTGACCTATACGAACGCCAAGATCGTGGCCAACGCCCAGGGCCCGTCGCCGAGCGAGCTGACCAGCAGCGGCGTGGGCAACCAGCCCACCGGCACGCCCAGCCTGCAATGGCTGCTCGCCCCGAGCTACACCCTTGGCGACGTCAAGGGCGGACTGACCTTCGTCGGCAAGGGCCGCACCAACACCAACGTGAGCAGTCCGTACTGGTCGCCCTCGACGACGGTGGTGCACATGAACCTGGACTGGAAGATCCAGCCCAAGGTCACGCTGGGCCTGAACGTGCACAACCTGTTCAACAAGCTCACGACCAACGGCAACCTCGACCAGAACAGCCTGGCCTCGCTGCAGGGCAACGGCACGGTCAACGGCAAGTACGTAGCGACGGGCAGCGCCTACAACGGTCGCACGGCCGAGGCGAGCGTGAACGTCACGTTCTGATCCGCGCAGGCTGAGCCGCCCGCCCGCGACGCGCAAGGAGTCCCTCCCTTGCGCGTTGCCCCTCGAGGCAGGCACCATCGGACGACACAACGGATTCGAGGCCACTCGCGTGACAGGCAAGCAGATAACCAAGATCGTCGTGCTCGGTGGCGGCTCTTCAGGCTGGATGACGGCGGCCGCGCTCGCGAAGTCGATCGAGCGCGATTGCTCGATCACGCTGGTCGAGTCCGAGGAGATCGGCACCATCGGCGTCGGCGAGGCCACGATCCCGCCGATTAAGCAGTTCAACCAGATGCTGGGCATCGACGAGAACGAGTTCGTGCGCCGCACGCAGGGCTCGTTCAAGCTCGGCATCCGATTTGTCGATTGGGCCCGCAAGGGCCATCAGTACTTTCATCCGTTCGGCAGCTATGGCCGGCCGTTCGATCTCGTGCAGATCCAGCACTTCTGGCAGCGCGCGCAAGCCCTGGGCAAGGCGCAATCGCTGGACGACTACTGCATGGCCTGGGCAGCGGCCGGCGCGATGCGCTTCGATCGCCCGCTGCCCGATCCGCGCCACGTGCTGTCGACCTTCGACTACGCGTACCACTTCGACGCCGGCCTCTACGCGCGCTTCCTGCGCGAGTACTCGCAGGCGCGTGGCGTGCGCAGGGTCGAGGGCAAGGTGGCGTCGGTGCAGCAGCATCCGGTGACGGGCTTCATCGAGAGCCTGACGATGGACAACGGCGAGCGCATCGCCGGCGAGCTGTTCATCGACTGCTCGGGCATGCGCGCCGTGCTGATCGAAGGCGCGCTCGGCACCGGTTTCGACGACTGGAACCACTGGCTGCCGTGCGACCGCGCGCTCGCAGTGCCGTCCGAGACCGGCCGATTGACGCCCTACACTCGATCGACGGCGCACAGCGCTGGCTGGCAATGGCGCATCCCGCTGCAGCATCGCACCGGCAACGGGCACGTCTACGCGTCACAGTTCATGAGCGACGACGAGGCCGCATCCGTGCTGCTCGAGAACATCGAGGACAAGGCGCTCGCCGAGCCCAGGTTGATCAAGTTCAGGACCGGCCGCCGCAGGCAGACATGGAACAAGAACGTGATCGCGATCGGCATGTCGAGCGGATTCCTGGAGCCGCTGGAATCCACGAGCCTGCACCTGGTGCAGGCCGGCATCTCCAAGCTGCTCGCGTATTTTCCGGATCTCGATTTCGACCCGCTGGTCACGCACGAGTTCAACCGTGTCGCGACCGCCGAGGTCGAGCGTATCCGCGACTTCATCATCCTGCACTACCACCTCACAAGGCGCGACGACAGCGCGCTGTGGCGCTATTGCGCGCACATGTCCATTCCCGAGCCGCTGAAGTACAAGATCGACCACTTCCGACGCTATGGCCGCCTGGTGCCTGGAGAGATGGATCTGTTCGGGCCGGCGAGCTGGCTGGCCGTGCACATCGGCCAATTCAACTGGCCCGAACGAAACGACCCGCTGATCGACTACCGCGCCACCGATGGCATCGACTACCTGGAAAAGCTGCGCGCCGCGATGGCCGCGGCCGCACAAGGCATGCCGGCGCACACGGGGTACATCGAGCGCCATTGTGCGATGCGCTGACCCTCACCGCACCGCGGCCGCACCTCCCTACGCCCTGACAGGACGTCGCGGTGCGCGCTTCTTGGCCGCGGGCGGAGTCCGCGCCGCCGGTGCCTGGGCCGCGGGCGGCGCACCGCAGGAGTGCCGCACCACGAGTCGCGGCGCTTGCAGTTCCTCGAGCGCTGCCGGCTCACCCTCGCGCATCTGTGCCAGCAAGCGCTGGACGGCGAGGCGCCCGTGCCCCTGCGCGTCGGACTGCACGGTCGTCAACGGCGGCGATGCGAACGCAGCCAACGGGATGTCGTCATACCCGACGACGGCGATGTCGTCGGGCACGCGCAGGCCCGCCTCCTGCAAGGCGCGCAGCATGCCGAACGCGATCGTGTCGTTGCCCGCGAACAGCGCGTCCAGCCGGCCCTTGCGCGCCAGCAGTTCGCGCGTGGCGACGTAGCCGCTGTGCGCGCTGATATTGCCATGCGCGCACCAGCGGGGGTCGGCGTCGATGCCGGCCGTCGACAGCGCTTCGCGCCAGGCGAGCTCGCGCTGCAGCGCGGACTGGTAGTCGGCCGGTGCATAGTTGACCATGCCCACGCGGCGATGACCCAATCGCAGCAGATGCTCGACTGGCAGCAGCGGCAAGCTGCGCGTGTCGTGGCCGATGGTCTGGAAACCCTCGTTCGCATGCAGTTCGCTCCCGAGCAACACCAGCGGCGTTCGCCGGTCGCGCAATTGGCGCAGCGCTTCAAGCTCCTGCGCGCGGGGATTGGCCATGATGAGGCCGTCGATGCTGCGGCTGCTCACCAGTTGCAGGAAGCCGCCCGGCTCGCGCCCCTCGCCCTCCATCGACTCGATCAGCATGCGCAGGCCGCTCATATGGCACCAGGCATCGACGCTCGCCACGAGTTGCGCGAGGAAGGCATCGACGGCCAGGTGCTGCAACTGCGGCACGACCAACGCCACGTTGCGGGTGACGCCGCCGGCGAGCGAACGGGCGGCGGCGTTGGGCTCGTAGCCGAGGTCGCGCGCGACCGCGAGAACCCGCTCGCGCGTGATGTCGCTGATGCCGCGGTCGCGGATGTCGTTGAGCACGAACGACACAGTGGTTCGCGAGACACCGGCCAGGCGCGCTACCTCGGCGCTTGTTGCGATCGGACGGATGGGTTTCTTCATCGATGAACTCCTCGTGACATCCTACAGCTAACGCGGTTTAGTAATTGCACCTATATCGCCCGTTTCCTGCCGACCTAGAATTTATCTAACGCGCGTTAGCCATCGACCAGATCCTGCACCAACTTCGGTGTCGTCCTCCTGAAAGTTCACCGTGAGCGCCCCACCCACCCAATCGCCTGCCCCCGCGCGAGCGCCCACTGCGCGCAGGCGCGCGTGGACGAGCACCCGCGTGGCGGAGGCGGCGACTGGCTGGTTGCTGGTGCTGCCGGCATTCATCGGCTTCGTCGCCTTCTATGCGCTGCCCACACTGCGCGCCATCGAGATCAGCCTCACCGACTGGAACCTGTTGAAGGAACCCCGCTTCGTCGGCCTCGACAACTACGCGGCGATGGTCCAGGACGGCAAGTTCTGGAACGGCATGAAGCTTGCGGCCTGGTATGTGTTGCTCAACATCCCGCTGCAGACGGCGCTTGGGCTCTTGCTGGCGGTCGCGATGGATCGGCTCACGAAGTCGCTGTTCGTGAAGTCGGTGATCCTCCTGCCCTTCCTGCTCTCGAACGTGCTCGTCGCGCTGGTCTGGTTGTGGATGCTGGACCCCGTGCTCGGCCTGGTCAACCACGCCGTGGCCGCCGTCGGTCTGGAGCGGCAGCCCTTCTTCGGTGGCATCGACCAGGCGCTGCCCACGGTGGCCGCCGTCAACATCTGGCGCAACATGGGCCTGGTCGCGATGCTGTTTCTCGCCGGGCTGCAGAACATCCCGCGCTACCTGTACGAGGCCGCCGCGCTGGAGGGCGCGGGCGAATGGCAGATGTTCCGGCACGTCACGCTGCCGCTGCTGCGCCCGGTGATGGTCTTCGTGCTCGTGACCAGCGTCACCGGCTCGCTGCAGGTCTTCGACACGATCGCGGTCACCACCCGCGGCGGCCCGCTGGACGCCACTCGCGTGATCGTCCACTACATCGTGCAAAACGCATTCAGCTTCTACAAGATGGGCTACGCGTCGGCCATGTCGATGGCCCTCGCCTTCGTGATGGTCGCCTACACGATCGTGCAGATGCGCATCCTGCGCGCCAACGAAAGCGATCTGGCATGACCGCGTCCACCCGCCTCACGCCGGGCCGCATCGCGGCCTGGGCCGCGCTGATCGCGATGATGGTGATCACGCTGATGCCGTTGTGGATAGTCGTCAAGACGGCCTTGACGCCCGGCACAATGCTGTTCGAGCATTCGGCCGACCTCGTTCCGACGCAGCCGACACTGGACAACTTCAGGCGCGTGCTGGGCCTGCTGAGCCCCGAGAAGAGCATCGCGCTCGGCGGCTCCGGCGCGGAGATCAACTTCGCACGCGCGCTCGGCAATTCGGCGCTGTTCACGCTGATCGTCGTGACGATGCAGATCCTGTGCGCGTCGATGGCGGCCTATGCGTTCGCGCGCCTGCGCTTTCCCGGCAGCCGACCGCTGTTCGCGCTGTTCGTCGCATCGATGATGGTCCCCGGTGTCGTCACGTTCATTCCCAACTTCGTGTTGATACGCGACCTCGGCTGGCTCAACACGATGGCGGGCATGGTCGCGCCGTTCTGCCTGATGCAGGGGTTCTCGGTGTTCTTCCTGCGCCAGTTCTTCCTGTCGATTCCGCGCGATCTGGAGGAAGCCGCGATCCTCGACGGCGCGAGCCATCTGTACGTGTTCGCACGCATCGTGCTGCCACTGTCGGTGACGCCGCTCGCCACGATCGCGATGCTGACCGGCATCAACATGTGGAACGAATTCTTCTGGCCCTACTTGGTGGCGCGGGACGAGGCCCACCAAGTATTGCCCCTGGCGCTGCAGACCTTTCGCACCCAGACCCCACAAGGCCAGCCGGACTGGACCGGCCTGATGGCGGCCGCCGCGATCGCTGTGCTGCCGACGCTCGCGCTGCTGATCACCCTCGGTCGACGGGTCGTCGAATCTGTCCAGTTCAGCGGCGGAAAGTGAGCCCGTCGATGCCGCGCACTCGCCCATCAAGCCAATGGAGAAACCTCGCGCGCGTCCTGCTCGCGCTGGCTTGCACGGCCGTCGCGGGCGCCAGCTCGGCGACCGAGGTCCGCTACATGCTGTGGGATTCCATCCAGTTGCCGGCCTACCGGCAGTGCGCCAGCGATTTCGCTGCTCGCAATCCCGGCATCACCGTCAAGATCGGCCAGTCCGGCTGGGACGATTACTGGACGGCAATCTCGATGGGCCTGATCTCCGGCACCGCGCCGGACGTGTTCATGAACCACTTGTCGATGCTTCCACAGTACGTGAGCAACGACCTGCTCGTGGACCTCGCGCCCTACCTGCGACGCGACCACCTTGACACATCGATCTATTCGCCCGGACTGCTCGACGTCTGGGCCCGCGACGGACGGCAGTTCGGCATGCCCAAGGATTGGGACACGGTGGCGCTGCTCGTCAACATCGACCTGGCGCACAAGTCCGGCGTCACGATGGAGCAACTGCGCAACATGGACTGGAACCCGAAGGACGGGGGCAGCTTCGAACAGGTGATGCGACGGCTCACCATCGATGCTGCAGGCAACGACGCGCTGAGCCCGCGCTTCGACCCGCGCCACGTGGCAGTCCACGGCTTCCAGACCACCGGCGCGGGCGGCATGATCGGGCAAACCGAGTGGAGTCACTTCGCCGTCAGCAACGGCTTCAGCTACCAGGACAAGCCCTGGTCCGGAAAGTTCCACTACGACGACCCGCGCCTGGTCGAAACGATCTCCTGGATCGCCAGCCTGTCGGCCCGCGGGCTGTCGGCCTCGTACCAGGACACCAAGGGCCTGGGCGCCGACGGCATGTTCGTGGCGGGCAAGGCAGCGATGATCACTGAGGGCTCGTGGATGATCGACTACTTCGCGCGCGCCGCGAAGTTCCAGTACGCCTGGCTGCCCCTGCCGCGCGGCCCATCGGGCCAGCGTGCCACGATGCGCAACAGCCTCGCCGATTCGATCTGGGTCGGCTCGAAGGTCAAGGAAGAAGCCTGGAAGTGGGTGCGCTACATGGCCTCGCCCGACTGTCAGCGCGTGGTCGCTGGCTATGGCGTCGTGTTCCCATCGATCGAGGGACTGCCCGCGAAGTCGGTCGAGGCGCAGCGCAAGCGCGGCATCGACTCGTCCGCGTTCGTGCAGATGAGCCGGGAGCACACCTTCCTGACGCCGATCGCCGACAACAGCGCGCAGATCGACGCCCTGATGAAGAACGCGATCGAGTCCGTGCTGATGGGACAGCAGACGGCGCCGGAGGCACTCAAGGATGCCAATGACCGCATCAACCGGCTGTCGCGCTGAGGTGACCAAGGCGGGTGCCTATCGCGCGAGCGAGGACGCGCTGCGCGCCGGCGACCAGGTCGTGCTGCGCTGGCCGGTGCCGTGGCGCCCGGTGCCCGACGCCACCGGCGCCGGCGTGTTCCTGAGCCCACCCACGACCGGCCCCGGCGCAAGCCTCGTGCTGCCGCTCGGAACACTGGACGGACTCGCGCGGTTCACCAGCCTGCACCGGTATTCGCCGTACTGGACGCGTCCGGCGGTGGGGACGTCGCACACGCAGATCGCCCCCGAGACGCTCTGGCTGCTGGCCGAGACCGGCCCGGGGCGCTTCACGATGGTCGTGCCGCTGCTCGACGGCGCGACCCGCTACGCCCTGCGTGTCGAGAGCGGCCTGCTGGCCGTCTCCGCGGAAACGGGTGACCCAGCGACGCCCGTCACCGACGGCCCCGCCGTGTTCATGGCGGTCGGCTGCGATCCGTACACGCTGGTCGCGGCCGGCGCACGCGCCGTCCAGGCCCGCCTCGGCGGCGGACGCTTGCGCAAGGACAAGCCGGTGCCCGACATCGCCGACCTGTTCGGCTGGTGCACCTGGGATGCGTTCTACAAGGACGTCAGCGAGCAGAAGGTGCTCGACGGCCTGGCGTCGTTCGAACGCGCCGGCGTCCCGCCCCGGTTCGTGATCGTCGACGACGGCTGGCAGCAGTGGCGGCGTGCCGCCAGCGGCGAGGATCGGCTCGTCGACCTGGCGCCGAACGACCGCTTCGGCGGCGACCTGTCGACCCTGGTGCGCGCGGCCAAGACGCGCTTCGGCGTCCAGCGCGTGCTCGTCTGGCATGCGCTGCTGGGCTACTGGGGCGGCCTCGACGACGCGGCCTTCTCGCGCTACGGCACGCGCTCGGTCGCGCGCTCCTTCGGACCCGGGCTGCTCGAACAGGAGCCGCGCCTGGACACCCGGCCCTGGGGTTCGCAGGTGGGTGTGCCTGCACATGAGCATCTGGCGGCGTTCTACGACGACCTCCACGCGAGCCTAGCCGCGCAGGGCGTGGACGGCGTCAAGGTGGACGTCCAGGCCGTCGTCGAAGCCGTGGCAGCGGGCCAGGGCGGTCGGGTCGCACTCGCACGAGCGACGCGACACGCCCTCGAAGGCTCGGTCGCGCGCCACTTCGGCGGCCGCCTGGTCAACTGCATGTCCTGCACATCCGAGTGCGCGTACCTGTGCGCCGACTCCACGCTGATGCGTACCTCGGACGATTTCTTTCCGCAGCAACCCGGGTCGCACGGCGCGCATCTGCACTGCAACGCGCTGGCCAGCCTGTGGTTCGGCGAGTTCATGCTCCCCGACTGGGACATGTTCCAGTCGGCGCACTCGCATGGCGCGTTCCATGCCGCGGCGCGTGCGGTGTCGGGCGGCCCGGTGTACGTATCCGATCGGGTCGGCATCCACGACGCCGCCCTGCTGCGCAAGCTCGTGCTGTCCGACGGCACCGTGCTGCGCGCGGATGGGCCGGGGCGTCCGAGCCCCGACGTGCTGCTCGCCGATCCGACCAGCGAGCGCGTGCTGTTGAAGATATTCAATCGCAACCGCGATCGCGGCGTCGTCGGCCTGTTCAATGCCGGCAATGGCTGCGGCGACGTGCAGGGAAGCGTCGGACTCGGCGATGTTCCCGTACTCGACGCCACGGGCGACTTCGTCGCGTGGTCGCACCAGGGCAATCGCCTCTGGCGCTGCCGCGACGAACCGCGCGCCAGCGTCACCCTGGCCGAGGCGGGCTGGGAGATCGTCTCCTTCGCCCCGGTCGAGCGCGACTTCGCGGTGCTCGGGCTCGCCGACAAGTTCAACAGCGGCGGGGCGGTGTCGCGCTACGAGTGGTTGGGCGACACCTGCCTGATCGAGGTGCGTGACGGTGGCGCCCTGCTAGCCTGGGCGGTGCAGTCGCCCGTCGATGTCCGCTGCGATGGCATGCCGCTGGCATTCGTCCACGACCGCACCGACGGACGGCTCGCGATCGACGTGCCGACGGGCGGTCGGCGGCACCTGAGCGTGGCCTGGTCCTGAGCTGGCCACATCCGAACCATCAAGAAGACCAAGGAGACAACATGGCCGACATCGTCCTGCGAGCTATCCAGAAATCCTACGGCCCCGTCGGCGTGATCCGCGACGTCGACCTGCATGTCGCCGACGGCGAGTTCTGCGTGTTCGTCGGCCCCTCGGGCTGCGGCAAGTCCACGCTGCTGCGCATGGTGGCCGGGCTGGAGGACATCACCAGCGGCGACCTGTTGATCGGCGGCCGACGGGTCAACGACGTCGCGCCGTCGCGCCGCGGCGTCGCGATGGTGTTCCAGAGCTATGCGCTGTTCCCGCATCTGACGGTGCGCGAGAACATGTCGTTCGGACTTCGTCTGGCCAAGCTGCCACCGGCCGACATCGAGCGCAAGGTCAACGAGGCCGCGCGCGTGCTCCAGCTCGACGCCCTGCTCGATCGAAAACCACGCCAGCTCTCCGGCGGCCAGCGCCAACGCGTGGCGATCGGGCGCGCCATCGTGCGCGAGCCGGGCGTGTTCCTGTTCGACGAGCCGCTGTCCAACCTGGACGCCGCGTTGCGCGTGCAGACACGCATCGAGATCGCCCGGCTGCACCACGACTACGGCCGCGCCAGCATGATCTACGTCACGCACGACCAGGTCGAGGCGATGACGCTGGCAGACCGCATCCTGCTGCTCAACGCCGGCGATGTGGTGGAGCGCGAAGGCAGCGTCGCGCAGTGCGGGTCGCCGCTGGAGCTCTACCACCGCCCGCGCTCGATGTTCGTCGCCGGCTTCATCGGGTCGCCAAAGATGAACTTCCTGCCGGGGGCCCTGGTGCGCGCCGGCAACGATACAGCCAGCGTGCGCCTGGTCAGTGGCGAGGTGCTGGACGCCTGCGTCGACGCACGCGGCCTGCAGCCCGGCGCAGCCGTGACGCTGGGCATCCGTCCGGAACACGCGGAGTTCGGCACGCCGGCTCAGCAGGTCGTGCGCGAGGTGCGCTGGCAGGAGCGCCTGGGCGAATCAACCTATCTCTACCTCGACGGTGCGACGCCGGGCGACTCCTGGATCGCAAAGGCGCCCGGACGCACGCACGCCCACCCGGGCCAACGTCTGTCGATCGGCTTTCCGGCACCGGCCATGCACCTGTTCGACGCCGAAGGCCACGCGCTGGAACGACTCGTTCCGGAAGCTTACTTTCCACTCCCCGAAGCCGCGTGAGCGGCCTCGACGCTCACCATTTCGAGACCTGATCGATGACCGTCTCTCTGCCATCCGCTCCCGCCACGATGCTCGTGCTCCACAGCCGACGCAGCAGCGTCGTGCTCGAAATCCATGCCGACGAGGCGCCTCTGTGGCGCTACTGGGGGCCGCGCCTGCCCGACGGCGTGACCCCTCCAGCGGCCCTGCGCGACACCCGTGCGCTGCCTAGCTTCATGCTGGACTTCGACCAGCCCCTGACCCTGGTGCCGACGTTCGGCGTGGGCTGGTTCGGTGAAAGCGCCCTGCTTGCCCATCGCGCCGGGCGTTCGTTCGCCCAGGCGTTCGACCGCTGCGACGTCGAGTGGACGGTGCCGCAACATGCCGTCTTGCTGCGGCTGACCGACAGCGTGGCGCAGTTGCGCGTCGACGTCTCGCTCACGCTGGACGACGACAGCGACGTGCTGCTGGCGCGAACGGCGATCACGAATCTCGGTGCCGACGCTCTGGACGTCCAGTGGCTCGCCGCCGCCACGCTGCCATTGCCCGACTGCTGCGATCAAGTGCGCTCGTACGCCGGCCAGCACATGAACGAGTTCCTGCCGCAGGTCGACCTGCTGGGACGAAGCCAGTGGCGCCGCCAGAATCGGCGCGGGCGCACCTCGCACGACTGTTTTCCCGGGGCCGTCGTCACAACGCCCGGCGCGACGCACGATGCCGGCCTGGTCTTCGGCGCCCACCTGGCCTGGTCGGGCAACCATCAGCAAACGATCGAGTGGCTGCACGACGGCCAGTACCAATGGCAACTGGGTGAATGGCTGGCGCCAGGAGAAGGTCTCCTCGAGCCCGGAGCCCGTCTGGAGACGCCGGAGGTCGTGGCTACTTGCTCCAGTGCCGGCCTGAACGGCTTGGCGGCCAACTTCCACGCGGAGCTGCGCTCGCGCCTGCGTTGGCCCGGCGACGCGATGCGGCCGCGGCCCGTGCACCTCAATACCTGGGAGGGGTTCTACTTCGATGTCCATCCCGAGCCGGTCAAGGCGCTCGCCACGGCGGCGGCAGCCGTGGGCATCGAACGCTTCGTGCTCGATGACGGTTGGTTCCACGGCCGCCATCACGACCGCTCCGCGCTCGGCGACTGGTGGCCAGACGAGACCAAGTTCCCGGAGGGACTCGGCGACCTGATCGCCCACGTCAACGCCTTGGGCATGGAGTTCGGCCTCTGGGTGGAGCCGGAGATGATCAACCCCGACAGTGACCTGTACCGCGCCCATCCCGACTGGGCGCTGCAGGTCGCGGGAAGGCCGTTGCTGACCGCGCGCAACCAGCTGGTGCTCGACATCGCGCGCCCCGAGGCGGCCGACTATCTCTTCGCAAAGATCGACGTCTTGCTGGGCGCCCATCCGATCACCTATCTCAAGTGGGACCACAACCGGGACCTGGCGCCCGCCGGCCTCGGCGACGGCCGCCCCGGCTATCGGGCCCAGGTGCTCGCGGTCTACGCACTGATGGATCGCATCCGGAGCGCGCACCCGTCGGTGGAGATTGAGAGCTGCTCGGGCGGCGGCGGGCGCATCGACTTCGGCGTTTTGCGGCACGCCCATCGAGTCTGGACCAGCGACTGCATCGACGCACTGTCGCGCCTGACGATCCAGCGCGGCTTCCTCCAGTTCTTTCCGCCGGAGATCATGGGGGCGCATGTCGGTACAGCCCCGGCCCACACGACGGGACGCACGCAGGCCATGGCCTTTCGGGCCGCGGTCGCGCTGCCGGGACACCTCGGCGTCGAACTCGACGTCCGCCAGCTCGACGCCGACGACACCCGCGAGCTGAGTGCCTGGATCGGTGCCTACAAGGCACTACGCGATCGTCTGCACACCGGTCGCGTCTGGCTGGGAGAGCTCGGCGACGGCATCGTGTGGCAGGCCCATGGCGATGCCCACGCAGACGACCTCGTCGTGCTGATCTACCGGCCGCAACCGAGCAGCTATCGGTATCCACCGGCGCTTCGACTGCCCATGCTCGACGCCACGGCGCGCTACCGCGTGCATGAAATTCGACCGACCGGTGGCGTGCGTCCCGACAGCCGCCACCATACGGCCCCCTTGCTGGATGCCATGAATACGCCCGAGGGCCTGGAGATCGACGGCGCCTGGCTCGTGCAAGCCGGCCTGCCAATCCTGCGCGCCCACGCCGAGACCGCGACCCTGCTACGCCTCCAGCGGCGACCCGCCATCCGATGACCGACTCATCCACCCCCCGCCAAACTATTTGGCCGACGCAGGTGTTGCGCATCACGGTTCGTGTTAGTAGCACCACGATTCGCGCTAGCGTCGCTAGTTCCGCCGGTTTTGCGGTCGCTTGCGCAGACAGCGTCTGCGCAATGTGCTCCGGCGCCCACGCCCAATAGAACGCGCGCATCTGCTCGAGGTTGCGCTAACAGAGTTTGGTACTGCGCACCCAGGGCTGGCGATAGCGTCCGGCTCAGGGCGTACTCCACCACCTCGCTGTCCTTGGACGCATAGCTCCCTACCGCCTCATGACGCTGGGCGCTATCGTCCTCGACGCTGCGCACTGATTCAGCGGCTCCGCGCCCGTGCCATCAGCACATCCGCGGCAAGCCGCTGTGTGGAAGACCTGATCATCACGAAGCAGACCTCACGAAAGAAGCACCTTGAAGATGCGCAGGCGCCCGGGCGCCTTCCGCAGCAAGTTCGAAGCGGTATTGAGATGGCGGCTCGCGACGAGCGGGATCTCGTCGAGCTCGCGAAGCTGGGCGCAACCGCCCGACGATAGGATTGCCCGATGCGCAACCGCTACCATCCCGCACGCCGTGAGCCTCCGGCTCGGAGATCGCAGGCCAGCCGTACCGCTCACTCGTCTTCCGGCAGCGTCCCGAAGGCGTCCTTCTCCCGCTGCGTGAGCTCGGGCCGCGCCTGGTTGACGCTGTAATTGCGCGCCCTGCGGCGGAGCGCATGTCCGCCATAAGATCGGCCTCACCTGCCAACGGCAGAGAGCTCCCCCACGAGGCGCAACCGGTACCCCGCTCCTCGCTGTGAGACGTTCTAAGCCAAGTTCCTCGCCCAACCGCCTGAGCAACTTGACGGTCGATCCAATCGTTTTCGTGTCGGGTCGGCGTGTTTGTCCGGCAGCACTGTGAACTCGCACGTGAGGTACTCTCCGGCCGATCGGCGCCAGCAGCTCAGAGGCCCAGGCGGTCGAGCCACGCCCTGACCTGGCGAAAAGCGTCGACCTGAATCTGTTCGGCGGTCATGTCGCCGAGCGCGGCCGAGTCGCTCAGGAACTTGCGCACGGTCACTGGCCCGAACTCGGCCTCGCCTGTGAATTTGCCAGCGATGTGCCTGAAACCCGCGAGGGCCACCGGATCGTCGAGCAACGGTCGACAGGCATCGGCCAAAGCGTCGGCTCCGCCGTCGAATTCGCGCACCGAAAAGTAGATGTCGTAGGCGTCCTTGTGCTTGTCTCGACCGACGAGGGCATAGCCTTTCATCACCAGGAGCGCCGGGATGCTGGCGACCCGAAGCTCCACCGAGTTGCGGCGACCGTCCGGCATCGTGCCATCAATCCGATGGTGGACGAACGAGTGCATGGCCACGCCGGCGCCGTCAGCCTTCTGCACCGCGAAGTTCGCCAATAGCGGCGGCCGGTTGCGCTTGAATCTTGATTCGCGCGGCATCAGCAGGTCGACGATGACGGCCACTGGCGCATGGTCCTTGAACGCGACCGTGCGCCGTAGCTGGAACCACTTCATATCCTCCGCGGTACGTTGATAGCCCGCCGCCTCCAGCGACTCGACCAAGTTCTTGTAGTCGCCATTGCCCAGCGCTTGGACGTCCAGACTCAGGTCGACGTCCAGCGTTCCGACGTGCGCGGGTGAGGCGTCCGGGAACAGCAGCCAAGGCACGGACCCGCCGATGACGACAAATCGATCGCGATAGGCGCCGAGCACCTGACCGATCTCCAGCAAGACAGAGAGCACCGCCTGTGCGGCGGCATCGTCGTAGTCGTTGGCGGACTTGGGTTCCATCACGTCTGTCCGCCCAGCATCGGTTTGATCCTCTCGGCGCGCCAGTGCTCGGCCGCCTCGCGACCGCGCTCGCCGGTGGACAACAAGTCCAGGTAGGTCTGGATCGGACCAGTCCCCTGAAGTTTGGGTGCGAGGTCCATCGTCTCGCGCCACAGACCTTCGTCGCTGGGCCTGAAGATGGTTACGTTCTCGCCCTTGTCAGTCGGCGTGATCTCCAAATATTGTTTGAGCAGGGCAATGCCGGCGGGGCTGGCGTAGAAGAATTCGCCGGCCACACGTGCGTAGGGCGCTGCTCGCCGTGCGACCGAGTGCGAGGCCAGAAGCACACGCGACTCGTCGCGCAGGCAGGGGTCGGCGAAAACAGCCTCGATTGCGGTCTCGAGTGCGCGCCCGTGCTTCAGCGTGTGGCCTCGCAGGACGAGGCTCGGTGCCTGTAGACCGTCGTCCCGCCACGAATCAAGCAGGGCGTCCGGTTGGGTGAGCCGAAATCCCTCCCCGGTGTCCGCATGGGCCCACTCCCGCTCGATCAGCGCTCGGCGGACATTGCTCACTTGGCCGACGCTGACATCCGCCTGGGACGCTAGCTCGGCCACCTTCCAGGACAGATGGGGGTTGTGCAGCAGCATCTTGAGTAGCCGTGCGGACTTCGGGAAGAACAGGGAGCGCTGTTCGCGCTTGGTCGCGAAGGGGTCGCGATCGGCCTTGTTGATCTCTAGATGGAATCGGGGAAACACGATGCGAGCGTTTCCGGCCAAATCGAGCCATCCCATGTTGCTTTGCGTGAGCAAGAGGCGCGAGGCCGGCGATATGAACGGTGCGACGACCAGGCCGCGCGTCAGGCCGCTGGCTCGAAAGATTTCCGGGCCGAGCCGGCTCATCGCGTCTCGCACGTAGCGAGGCTGCCCCGAGGGCTTGCATTCGATGACGATACGGTGTGGTTCGCCTGCGATCGCGAAGTGCGCCTCGCCGTCGTAGCTGCCGTCGTGGAGGTTCGGTATCGGGTCAATGACAAGGTTGTTGACGATCGGCGAGGCTTCCAACAGCGCTTGGAGCAAGGCTGGCCAAACCTCCGTGACCGCGAGCGGACCAACGTTGTTCATCGGATAGCGTGATTTCAGCATGCGCTGAATATACATCCTCGAGTGAAATGCGCCAATTTTTCAGCTGAATCATTATGTTCAGCGAACGCTGATTCGACCCTCTGCAGTGAACAGTGCCTTGATATCGCAGGATGCCTTGGCCTACCAGTGACCGCAGGCGTCCACGGCAATAGTGTCACCAGCGATGTCACTTTGTCGTCGCCGCGGTAGGCGCCCAGCCCGCTGACGGCGTGTCGTGAAGGGCGCCCGACGATTCAGTCGAGGGGGGACGTCGATGAATTCCGCTTCCTGACGCTGACCGACCAGGCGCACGACCTGGACGTGGTCGGCGCGCTCGAAATACCACACGGACAGCGGGAAGCCGTCGAGGCGCCAGGCGCGCAGCCCCTCGATGCCCAGTTCCAGGCCGATGGCGGGCGAGCCCATGGCCGGCTGCTGCTCGAGCGCCTGCAACGCCTTGGTCAGGGCCTCGACCAGGCGCTTGGCAACCGGGTTGCCGGCTTCGTCGCGGTAATAGCGGACTTCGTCGCGGCGGTCTTGCTTGGCCGCCGGGCTCAGCAGCGCACGCTTCACGCGATGTCGCCGCGGGCGATGGCGTGCAGCTCAGCCCAGTCGTCGGGCGTGTCCGCGGTGGCCGCCCCGCTGGCCAGGCCCTCTTCGACCAGCGTGCACAGCCGCTGCACCCGTTGCTCGCGCTGGTCCTTGCGGATCAACTCGCGCACGTACTCGCTGGTGTTGCCGTAGTCCCCCGACTCGACGCGCTGCGCGACGTAGGCGCGCAGCGCGTCCGGGAGGGCGATGTTCATCGTGCCGGTGCTCATGGCGCGATCCTGAGCGCGTTGGCAACCCTTGTCAACAGCCTGAGATTTAGCGCGCTCTGCATGCGTCATGATTATCCTTATAACCATGGCGAGGCAGGAAGGTTCAGAGGTCCCGCATGTCCATCGGACACCGCGCTCGTGCTCATGCTCCGGCGTACCCTGCCGACGAACGATTCTTTGCGCACCGCAGCACACCACTGTGGTGCCGCCTCAGATCTTGGCCATCGCTGTTTGGAAAACAGTCAACGACCCAAACGCCAGCGTGGTGTCTTCTGCTCCGCTGCCGACCGGGTGTGCAGAGTGGCCCAGCCGCTTAAACCGCACAGCCCAGCCCACGCGATATAGGCACCATATAAGCACTGGAGCGCATAGCTGCGTCCAGAAAGACGAAAGGGTTAGCAACTGCTTCGTTGCTAACCCTTGAATCTCTTGGTCGGGGCGGCGGGATTCGAACTCGCGACCCCTTGCACCCCATGCTTTGTAGTACAACTGCCGCGCCATCAGATCAAGCCGCTCAGCTCAGTTTCGCCATCAGATCCAACGTCAAACCGCGATCGCCTCGCTTCGGGACTCGCGGAGATTCCGTCAGGCATCATCGACAACGAATCTGGCAACGATCTGGCAATGGCGTGCAACCAAAGAAGAACGGCCTACAGCGCGATTGCTGTAAGCCGTTGATTTCATTACTTAATTTTGGTGGGCCCTGAGTGACTCGAACACTCGACCTACGGATTAAGAGTCCGCTGCTCTACCAACTGAGCTAAGAGCCCGAAATTTTCGGTTGCGGTATTCGCTTGTGCGAAAACTGCAGCCTCAGATTCTACTTCGGTTTTTGCTTGCCATGCAAGCAAAAACTTCGTGACCGTCCGGAAGTACCGTTGCCGTGCGATGCGTGATGCGGTGCGTCGTGCGGGTCGGGTGGTGGGTTGTGCGGGACTCGAACCCACGACCTACGGATTAAAAGTCCGCTGCTCTACCAGCTGAGCTAACAACCCCGTTTCCGGCAGAGCCTCAAATCATAGCATAGCCTGCCGAGCAGTCACAAGCAGCCATCACTTCATCAGCTGCGCGATCGCCTCGCCCGCGGCCGCCATGCCGAAGCTGGCCGTGACCACCACGGTGGAGCCGTAGCCGTGGCAGTTGAGCGTGTTGTCGCGCCGCTCGTCGACGGCCGGCAAGCCGTCGCCGGTCTCGCACGCCCCCTCGTCGGGCGCCGGCGGCGCCACGCTCTCGCGCGAGAACACGCAGCGCACGCCCATCTTGCCGGTGCGCGGTGCGCCGTGCTGCGCCCGCAGGCGCTGGCGCAGGCTGGCCAGCAGCGGGTCGTGGGTGGTGGCGTGCAGGTCGTCGACCTCCACCTGTTCGGCGCGCTGCTTGCCGCCGGCGGCGCCGCAGGTGACGAAGGCGGTGTCGGTGCGGCGCGCCCAGGCGGCCAGCGCGAGCTTGGCGCGGCCCTGGTCGCAGGCGTCGATGACGGCGTCCACCTCGATGGGCAGCAGGCCGGGCCAGTTGGCGTCGTCGGCGAACTCCTCGATGCAGTGGACGACGCAGCCGGGGTGGATGTCGGCGATGCGGCGCGCAAGCGCCTCGGCCTTGGACATGCCCAGCGTCGCGCCGAGGGCCTGGATCTGGCGGTTCACGTTGGATTCGGAGACGTGGTCGAGGTCGATCAGCACCAGCTGCGCGACGCCACTGCGCGCCAGCGCCTCGACGGCCCAGGAGCCGACGCCGCCCAGGCCCACCACGGCCACCCGCGCGGCGCGCACGCGGGCATAGCCGCGCGCGCCGTACAGGCGGCGCAGGCCGCCGAAGCGGCGCTCCAGGTCGGCGTCGTCCGCCGCGCCGGCGGGGGCCGCCGCGGGGGCGCCATCGCGCGGCGCGGCCAGGCTCACTTCAGCGAGGCCAGGCGTTCGCGGCCGGCGACGGCCGCTTCCGACTTCGGGTAGGTCTTCATCAGGTCGGCCAGGGTGGCCTTGGCGCCCTTGATGTCGCGCAGCTCGATCTGGCAGTTGGCCACCGCCAGCTGGGCCTCGGGCGCGCGCGCATGGTCGGGCGCGCCGGCGACGAAGGCCCGGAACGTGACGATGGCGCCCTTGAAGTCGCGGTTGCCGTACTGCGCGTTGCCCAGCCAGTAGCGCACCAGGTCGGCGTAGCCGCTGGCCGGATAGCGGCGCAGGAAGGTGCCCAGCGAGACCTGGGCCTTGTCGAAGTCGCCGCTGCGCAGCGTGGCCGTGGCCGACTCGTACGACGCCACTTCCTCCGGGTCGGCCATGAAGGTCTTGCCGTCCAGGCTCACCTGCTGCGGTTCCACCTTCTTTAGCCGGTCGTCCACGCCCTGCACGATGTTCTTCTGCTGGCGCTGGACGTCGGACAGGTCCTTGGCGAGCTGCTCGTTGGTACCGCGCAGCTGGGCGATCTGCTGGCGCAGCTGCTCGTTCTGGTTGGTGAGATCGAGCAGCGCGTTCTGCAACTGCTGCAGTTGCTGCGCGATCTGCGCCGACTGCGACTTGCTGCCGTCCTCCACCTGCGTCATGCGGTTGCGCAGGTCGATGATGGCGCGGCGCGCCTCGTCGTCGTCGAACAGGCCGGCATGCGCGCTGCCGGCGCAGGCCACCAGCGCGGCGAGCGCGCAGGTGCGGCGCACGGCCGCGAAGGCGCGCGGGCGGCCGGACGCCGGCGGGGGCGTCCGCACCGCCGGCGTGCCGGCGTCGAGCGGGCCGGGGCGGCCCGCGTGAAGCCCCACGACCGGCGACATCACTTGCTGCGCAGTTCGACGCGACGATTCTTCGCCCACGCCGACTCGTCATGGCCGTCGGCCGCCGGACGTTCCTTGCCGTAGCTCACCGCCTCGAGCTGCGACTCGCCCACGCCCAGCACGGTCATCTGCTTGACGACGGCTTCGGCGCGCTTCTGGCCCAGCGCCAGGTTGTATTCGCTGCCGCCGCGCTCGTCGGTGTGGCCCTCGGCAACTTCCTTGGCCGACGGGTTGGCCTTGAGCAGGTTGGCGTGCGCGTCGACGATCGGGCGGAACTCGTCCTTGACGACATAGCTGTCGAAGTCGAAGTAGATGACGCGGTCGAGCGTGATCGGCACCACCGGCTTGGTCGACTGGTCGGTCGTCGCCACGCTGGACTTCGGGGTCTCGGTCGTCGTGGTGGTCTGCGAAGTGACGTCCTTCTTCTCGACCTCCACGGGCTTGTCCAGCTTCACCGGCGAGGCGCAGCCGGCCACCACTGCCACGCTGGCCAGGGCCAGCAACATCTTCCCGGAATTCTTGATCATCTGTTTTCTCCTACCAGCACTATGAACATGTCCGTGAACGCCCCTGCGCCACGGCTTCTTCCCCAAAATCAGCGGCCGTAAGGGCCCCAGACAGGTTCTCGGATGTCGAGGCCCGACACGACCAGGGTGGCCTTGCCGGTGCCGTCAGTCCGGCTCGTCATCAGCACGTCGCGCCCTGCGGTCTTCGTCGCGTAGATGATGTAGCGGCTGTTCGGCGCGAAGCTCGGGCTCTCGTCGTCGTTGGTGTCGCTGACGCTGCGCACGTCCCCGGTGCCCAGGTCCATCACCATGACCTTGAACCCGGTTCCGCGCGAAATGTATGCAAGAAGCTTGCCGTCGGGGCTCAGGGCCGGGCTGATGTTGTAGGCGCCGTTGAACGTCACGCGCTGCGCCGCGCCGCCGGCCACCGGCTGGCGGTAGATCTGCGGGCCGCCGCCGCGGTCGCTGACGAAGTACAGCGAGGCGCCGTCCGGCGAGAACCGGGCTTCGGTGTCGATGCCGGTGCTGTCGGTGACGCGGCGCACGTTGCCGCCGCTGCGATCCATCAGGTACACGTGCGAGCCGCCGTCCTTGGACAGCGTGACCGACAGCGTGCGCCCGTCGGGCGAGAACGCCGGGGCGCTGTTGGAGCCGCGGAAGCTCGCCACCTCGCGGGTGCTGCCCTGGCGCACGTTGCGGATGACCACCTTGGCCTTCTTGTCGTGGAAGGTGACGTAGGCCAGCTCGCTGCCGTCCGGCGACCAGGCCGGCGAGATGATGGGCTCGTTGTCGATCAGCGCCGGCACGATGTTCTCGCCGTCGGCGTCGGTGATGCGCAGCGTGAACTTGCCCGGCGCCTTGGTGACGTAGGCGATGCGGGTGGAGAAGATGCCGCGCTCGCCGGTGAGCTTCTGGTAGATCTGGTCGGCCACGTGGTGGGCCGACAGGCGCAGGTCGGCCGGCAGGCTGGGCTCGCTCTGGCCGCCCTGGTCGGCGCCCTTGACGACGTCCCACAGGCGGAAGCGCACGTCGACCTTGCCGTCGGCCAGGCGGCTGGCCGAGCCGGCCACCACCGCGTCGGCGCCGCGGGCGCGCAGCGTGGCGTAGTCGGGCAGGCCGTTCTCGTCGGCGGGCGCGGGGCCGTCGACGATCTTGAACACGCCGCTGCGCTCCAGGTCGGCGCGCACGATGGCCGAGATCGACTGCGCCTGGCGATCCTCGTCGCGGAAGCGCCCCAGCACGATCGGGATCTGGGTGGCCCCGACGCCGGAGATCTCGACGCGGAATTGGGCGAGCGCCGGCGTCAACGCGGGCAGCGCGAGGGAGGCGCCGATGGCGCGCAAGGCATGTCGTCTAGGCCACATGGATGGATTCAATGAGTCCTGTTCAGGCGGATAAGTTCCGGATTGTCGGCGTACTGCTCAGCAGGCGCATTGTAGGCAGCAAGAACAGGGCCTGCTTGTAGGTCAACAGCGCATCCTCGGGGGGCCGGATAATGCGGCCTTCGAGCCAAATTCGTGGGCAGCGGCCGCGCCGCCCCAGCCCCGCCGTCGATGAACTCCTTGAAGCAGCGCCTCGGGCGCCTGATGCCCTACTTCCGCGACAGCCGCCCGCCCATGCTGCTGGCCGGGGTGGCCCTGGTGGTGGCAGCGTGCACCGAGCCGGCCATCCCCGCGCTGCTGAAGATCCTCACCGACAAGGGCTTCAAGCCGGGCGCGTTCCCGATCTGGGCCATCCCGCTGGCCATCGTCTCGCTGTTCATCGTGCGCGGGGCCGCCGGCTGGATCGCCAACTACGGCCTGACCAAGGGCTCGCAGAACGCCGTGCTGGCGATGCGCTCGGGCATGTTCGCCCACATGCTGCGCGCCCGCCCGGACCTGTTCAGCAGCAACTCCGCCAGCAGCCTGACCAACAGCCTGGTCTACGAGATCCAGCAGGGCGCCAACCTGCTGATGGGATCGGTCAACATCCTGGTGCGCGACTCCCTCACCGCGATCACCCTGCTCGCCTACCTCGTCTACCTGGACTGGCGGCTGACGCTGTTCATCATCGTGCTGTTCCCCATCACCGGCCTGCTGGTGCGCGTGGTCAGCAAGCGCCTGCACAAGCTCACCGTGGCCGGCCAGAACGCCACCGACGACCTCGCCTACGTGGTCGAGGAGAACGTGCTGGCCTGGCGCATCGTGCGCCTGCACGGCGCCGCCGAGCAGGAGACGAAGCGCTTCGAGACCAGTTCGCGCCTGATGCGCAGCCTCAACATCAAGCAGTCGGCAGCCGGCTCGCTGATGACGCCGGTCACGCAGGTGCTGGCCGCGCTCGCGCTGTCGGCGGTCATCATGATGGCGGTCAACAACAGCGCCCACGACCACACCACCATCGGCGGCTTCATCGCCTTCATCGGCGCGATGATGCTGCTGATCCAGCCGTTCAAGCACCTGTCCGACGTGATGGCGCCGCTCACCCGCGGCACGGCGGCGATGGAGCGCGGCATCGAGATCATCGAGGCCATCCCCGTCGAACAGGGCGGCACGCTGGCACCCGGGCGGGTGCGCGGCGACATCGAGTTCCGCGACGTCGGCCTGCGCTACCTGGCGCGCGACTCGGCCGAGGTGCCCGATGGCACGCAGGTGGCGGCGCTGGCGGACGTCACGCTGGCCATCCGCGCCGGCGAGACGGTGGCCTTCGTCGGCCCGTCGGGCGCCGGCAAGACCTCGCTGGTCAACCTGCTGCCGCGCTTCGTCGAGCCCACCAGCGGCCAGATCCTGATCGACGGGGCCGCCATCCGCGACTACGACATGGCCGCCCTGCGCAGCCAGTTCGCGCTGGTCAGCCAGGACGTGGTGCTGTTCAACGACAGCGTGGCCGCCAACGTGGCGCTGGGCGCCGCCGCGGACCCGGCGCGCGTGCGCGACGCGCTGGCCGGCGCGAACCTGCTCGACTTCGTGCTGACGATGCCCGGCGGCCTGGCCGCGCAGATCGGCCACAACGGCACGCAGCTGTCGGGCGGGCAGCGCCAGCGGCTGGCGATCGCGCGGGCGATCTACAAGGATGCCCCCATCCTGATCCTGGACGAGGCCACGTCGGCGCTGGATTCGGAGTCGGAGCGCGCGGTGCAGTCGGCGCTGGAGGTGCTGATGAAGGGCCGCACGACGCTGGTCATCGCCCACCGGCTGTCGACCATCGAGCACGCCGACCGGGTCATCGCGATGGAGCACGGTCGCATCGTCGAGCAGGGCCCGCACGCGCAACTGCTGGCGGCCGGCGGCCTCTATGCACGGCTGCACGCCATGCAGTTCCGCGGCAACTGAAGGCCGCGAGCCCGGAAGCGGTTCAGGCGCGCTGGGCGGCCGTGGCGGCCGGCGAGATCTGCTTGAGGTCGACCGGACCGACGCAGCCCGCCAGGGCGGCGGCGGCAAGCACAAGGACGACGAGGATGGACTTCTTCATGATCTTGCTCCAACGAGAGGGAGGATGACAGCGGCCCGCTGCGCCTTGCCCCCTTGGCGCTGCCACGACGATCGCGCGGCTCCCGCGAACTCGGCCTGGTCGGCCGTCTCTGCCCGCGAAAATCCATTCTCCATGAAGTTGTGTGAATTTGATGTGATGCCAAGGGAAGTCCCTGGCGAGGTTTCACCCTTTTAGGGGAGATACCTAGACAGGTTCAAGCGGCGGCGGCACCGGGGCCGGCCGCGCGCAGCGTGGGAATCACCAGCAGCACCTCGGTGAACCCCGGCCGCGACGTGATCTGCAGGCGTCCCCCCAGGGCCTCGGCCCGGCGCCGCATGTTCTCCAGTCCGCGCCCGGCCCGGCGGCCGTCGATGCCGCGGCCGTTGTCGACGATGGCGATGTGGGCGGTCTCGTCGCGGCCCGGCTCGCCCGCCAGCCCGGTCGACACGGCGATGCGGGTGGCGCCGGAATGCTTCAGGCAGTTGGCGAAGGCCTCCTGCACGATGCGCAGGATCGACAGCACGCTGTGCGGCGTGAGCATGGGCAGCGGCGGCAGGTCGACGACGTTCCACTGGAGCTCGATGCCGCCCTTGCCCAGGCGGTCCTGCAGCCGGTAGCGCAGCGTGCCAAGCACCGTGAGCAGGTCGTTCTCCACCGGCTCCAGCGAGTCGATGATCAGCTGCAGGTCCTCGATGCTCTCGCGCAGCACGGTGGCCACCTGGCCGTCCTCGCCGCCGCCGCCGGGGTTGGCCTCGCGGTCCATGCGGCGCACCAGCGACAGCGCGAGCGTCAGCTGCGAGCCGATGCCGTCGTGCATCTCGCTCATGATGCGGCCGCGCTCCGAGGCCAGCGCCTGGTTGCGGCGCGCCTCCAGCAACTGTTCGTAGTTGCGCTCGAGCTCGCCGGCCTTCTCGGCCACGCGCTGCTCCAGCACGGCGGCCAGCTTCTCGTACGCGTTCAGCGACTCGATGAAGCGCTGGACCAGGATGGTGCCCAGCACGCCGACGAACAGCGGCGCGCTGAAGTGCGCCAGGTAGACGCGATCGGTCCAGGTGCGCTCCGAGAACAGCCACAGGTCGTAGCCGCTGAGGCCGAACTGCGCCGCGCTGGCGATGGCCAGCATGCTGCCCTCGAGCAGGCTGTGGCGCAGGCCTTCGCGCACCAGCATCACGCAGAAGAAGACCGAGGCGATCAGCATGACGAGGTACCAGAGGTCGACCGCGTTGCGGGGCAGCACCTCGCTGAAGGTCGCCGCGCAGCCGAGCACGAAGTAGGCCCAGACGCCGATCTCGATCAGCGGCCGGCGCTGCCCGCAGTAGCGCAGCACGAACATGAACATCAGCACCCCGCGCAGCACCTGCGCCGCCTCCATGCAGCGCTCCCACAGGTGCGCCTCCAGCGGCGGGTAGAGCGCGAAGTAGTCGAGGCTGATCGCCGTCCAGGCCAGCGACACGCAGCCGAACCAGAAGTACATCGTGTGCGAGCGCCGCCCCAGCCAGACGCCGAACATGAACAGGCCCATGGCCGCGGTGCTCACGCCCAGGATGCGCACCAGCTCGTTCTGCCAGAACACGCGCTGGCGCCACATCGCCAGCATCTTGTCCTCGGGCCCCAGCTGCACCGGCGCCAGCCAGCCCTGCTCCCAGCGGTAGCTGCGCTGCTGGATCTCGATCTCGTTGTCGCCCGCGCGCAGCAGGCCCGGCGGCAGCAGCGCGTACTGCGAGCGGTTCCAGTTCAGCGGCAGCGGCTCGGTCATGCTGCCGACCTGGCGCAGGTACTGCCCGTTGACGAACAGCCGCCCGGTGCGGTTGAACGCCACCATGTACATCGCCAGCCCGCGCGACGGCACCGTGGCCAGCCGGAAGTGCAGGCGGTACCAGACGTCGGACAGGCGCTGGCCCGGCGGCGGGTGCCAGGTGATGGCCAGCGGCAGCGTCTTCCAGCCGCAGGCGGCGCCGGGGATGTCGTCGCCCAGGCCCGGACGCGGGCAGAAGTCGGCCTCGTGGATGGTGAGGGACGGGGCGTCGTCGGCCGGCGCGGACGTCGCGACGGCGGCCGTCGCCGCGCGGCCGTCCGGCACGCCCAGGGCCAGCCAGGCGGCGAGCCCGGCCGCCAGCGCCATCGGCAACGCCGCGCGCGGCGCCCGCGCGAGCGCACCCAGCCACGCGGCCGCCGCCGCCAGGCCCGGGCGCGTCACGGCGCCGTTCTCGCGCGGACCGCGCGCCCGCTCACAACAGGCCCATGCGGCCGGCTTCGAACACGGCCTCGGTGCGCGAGTGCACCGCCAGCTTGCGGTAGATGTGCTTGACGTGCGTGGCCACCGTGTGGGCCGACAGGTGCAGCATGTTGGCGATCTCGCCCACCGTGAAGCCCTTGGCGATGAACAGCAGCACCTCGCGCTCGCGCTCGGACAGGCCGCTGTCGTCGACCACCGCCGTGGCCGGCTGCGGCGCGCCGCGCTTGAAGCGGTGCAGCAGCTGGCGGGCGATCACCGGGCTGATGGGCGAGCCGCCGGCACGCAGCTCGCGCACCGTGGCGCCCAGCGTGTCGTTGAGGCTGCGCTTGAGCAGGTAGCCGGTGGCGCCGGCCTCGATGGAGGCCAGCACGTGGGCCTCGTCGCCGAACACCGTGACCACCATCACGTCGGTCTCGGGCCGGGTGCGGGCGATCTCGCGGATCAGCTCGATGCCGTTGCCGTCGGGCAGTCCCAGGTCGACCAGGGCGACGTCGAAATTGCCGCGCTGGATGGCCTCGCGCGCGGTGGCCACCGAGCCGGCCTGCGCGGCCAGCACCATCGCGTCGTCGCGCGCGATGGCGGCGCACACCGATTCGCGAAACGCGTCGTCGTCGTCGACGACCAGGATCCGGGTGGGATCCGCCTGGGTGATCTCGAGAATTTCGGCCATCGTTCATTGGATCAAGCCCGCGCCCGCCTGTAAACGCCTGCTTTCATCCCTGGATCGGGGTATTCCATGAATGGCCCCGGCGTGCGGGGCTGCGCGCGACGACAATCGGCGCGGAGGAGGCGATGCGGCCATGTGGGATGGTTGGGCGGACTTGTCGAGCGCGCTGCACGACCCTGCGGCGTGGCAGTCGCTGCGCCGCGTCTTCACGCACTTCGCCGTCGCCGAGATCCTGGAATACGCAGCCGTCGTCGGTGCGATCTGGGGCGTGCTGCACGGCCTGCTGCGCCGCCGCCTGGCGCATCGGCTGATCGCACGGTGGCCACGGCCGGGCGACGTGCGCCGCGAGATGGCCTACTCGCTGAGCTCGCTGCTGCTGAGCGCCGGCATCGCCGCCGCCGTCCTGGGCCTGCTGGCCGCCGGCCGCATCGAGATCTACGAGGCCCCGCTGGCGCACGGCCTCGCCTGGCTGCTGCTGAGCCTGCCGGTGCTCATCGTCTGGCAGGACTTCTCGTTCTACTGCACGCACCGCCTGCTGCACACCCGCTGGCTGTTCCGCCACGTGCATGGCGTGCACCACCGCTCGCGCCAGCCCTCGCCCTGGGCCGCGTATTCCATGCATCCGGTCGAGGCCCTGGTCAGCGGCGTCGTGCCGCTGGCCGTGCTGCTGGTCGCGCCGGTGCAGGCCGACGTGCTGATGCTGTTCATCGCCCACCAGGTGCTGCGCAACGCCCACGGCCATGCGGCGGTCGAGACCCTGCCGCGCGGCTTCGCGCGCCACCCGCTGGGGCGCCGCTTCACCACCACCACGCACCACCACCTGCACCACGAGACGGCGCAGGGCAACTACGGCCTGTGGTTCACCTGGTGCGACCAGCTGTTCGGCACCGAGCGCGCCGACTACCTGCCGCGCTTCGACGCCGCCACCGCGCCGCGCCCGGCCACGGTCGACGCGGGCCTGCCGGCGGCCAGCCGCGGCTGAGGGCGGCCGCGGGGCTCAGAGCAGCACGATGTCGTACTGCTCCGGGTTCATCGTCGGCTCGGCGCTCAGCGAGATCGGCTTGCGGATGAAGGCCGACAGGTCGGCCAGGTGGGCGCTCTCCTCGTCGAGCAGCATCTCCACCACCGCCGCGCTGGCGATCACGCGGAATTCCTTGGGGTCGAACTGGCGCGCCTCGCGCAGGATCTCGCGCAGGACGTCGTAGCAGACGCTGCGCGCCGTCTTCACCTGGCCGCGACCGGCGCAGGTGGGGCACGGCTCGCACAGCATGTGGGCCAGCGACTCGCGGGTGCGCTTGCGCGTCATCTCCACCAGGCCCAGCGCGGTGAAGCCGCTGACGGTCACCTTGGTGCGGTCCTTGACGAGCTGCTTGCGGAACTCGGACAGCACGGCCTGCTGGTGGTCCTCGCGAGTCATGTCGATGAAGTCGACGATGATGATGCCGCCCAGGTTGCGCAGGCGCAGCTGGCGCGCGATGGCGCCGGCGGCCTCGAGGTTGGTCTTGAAGATGGTCTCGTCGAAGTTGCGCGCGCCGACGAAGCCGCCGGTGTTGACGTCGATCGTCGTCAGCGCCTCGGTCTGGTCGATGATGAGGTAGCCGCCGCTCTTCAGGTCGACGCGGCGCGCCAGCGCGCGGGCGATCTCCTCCTCGATGTTGAAGAGGTCGAAGATCGGGCGCTCGCCCTTGTAGTGCTCCAGCCGGCCCACCGAGGTGGACGCATAGATGTCGCCGAAGGCGCGCAGCGCGTCGTACTGCAGCTTGGAGTCGATGCGGATCGCCTGCGTGCTCTCGTTGGCGATGTCGCGCAGCACGCGCTCGGCCAGGCTCAGGTCCTGGTGCAGCAGCGAGCCCGCGGGCCGCGACAGCGCGCGCTCGCGGATGCGCGCCCAGGTCTTGCGCAGGTAGGCGATGTCGTCACCCAGCTCCTGGTCGCTGGCCTCCTCGGCGTTGGTGCGCAGGATGAAGCCGCCGCCGCCGTCCTCGGGCCGGCCCGCCAGCGCGACCATGCGCGCCCGCAGCTGCTCGCGCAGGTCGTGCGAGCCGATGCGCTGCGAGATGCCGATGTGGTTGTCGTGCGGCAGGTAGACCAGCAGCCGGCCGGCGATGCTCACCTGCGTGGTCAGCCGCGCGCCCTTGGTGCCGATCGGATCCTTGACCACCTGCACGGTGAGCGACTGGCCCTCGAAGACCAGCTTCTCGATGGCCACGGGCGCGCCCTCGGGCTTGGTCGACGGATGGCCATGCAGGTCGGCCACGTGCAGGAACGCGGCGCGTTCGAGGCCGATGTCGACGAAGGCCGACTGCATGCCCGGCAGCACCCGCGCCACCTTGCCCAGGTAGACGTTGCCGACGAGGCCGCGCTCCAGCGTACGCTCGAGATGCAGTTCCTGGATCGCGCCGTTCTCGATGATCGCGACGCGCGTCTCTTGCGGCGACCAGTTGACCAGGATGTCGTGCATGTCGATACGGTCTCGGGTTCTCTTATTCTTGCAACTCGACCCCCGCGTCCAGCAGCAGTCGCGCGGTCTCGTGCAGGGGCAAACCCATGATACCGGAGTAGCTCCCGGCGATGCGCTCGATCCAGGCGGCGACGCGGCTCTGGATCGCGTACGCGCCGGCCTTGCCGAACGGCTCGCCGCTGGCAACGTAGGCGGCGATCGCGTGCTCGGGCATGGGCGCGAAGCGCACCGTGGACACGCTCAGTGCGCTGCTGCGCACCCGCCCCGAGGCCGAGGCCAGCGCCACCGCCGTCATCACCCGGTGGGTGCGGCCGGACAGGCGCGCGAGCGTCGCGTGCGCGTCGGCCGCGTCGACCGGCTTGCCGAAGATGCGCGCGCCCAGCGCCACCGTGGTGTCGGCGCACAGCACCGGCGCGGGCGGCAGGCCGCGTCGCTTCAGGCGTGCGATCGCGGCGCCCAGCTTCAGCTGCGTGACGCGCGCGCAGTAGGCCGCCGGGCTCTCGCCGGGAACGTGGTCCTCCAGCGCCTCGGCATCCTCGTCGGCGGACGCCAGCAGCAGCTCGTGGCGCACGCCCAGCTGGTCCAGCAGCTGGCGCCGGCGCGGGCTTTGCGAGGCGAGGTAGACGAACGGGTGCTTCTTCGAGGACATCGTCATTCCCGGTGATAAGGATGGCCGACGGACAGCGACCACGCGCGGTACAGGCCCTCGGCCAGCAGCACGCGCACGAACGCGTGCGGCAGCGTCAGGTCGGACAATCGCGCCGTCTCGTCGGCGGTCGCCTTCAGCTCGGGATCGAGCCCGTCGGGGCCGCCGATCAGGAACGCGACGTCGCGGCCGTCGCCGCGCCAGAACTCGAGCCGGTCGGCCAGCGCGCGCGTGGTCCAGCGCGTGCCGCGCTCGTCGAGCACCACCCGGCGCACGCCCGGCGGCAGCACCGCCTCCAGGCGCTTGGCCTCGGCCTGCATCAGCTGCGCCGCCGCCTTGCCGGCGCGCGGCTCGGCCTTGACGGCCTTGAGTTCCAGGCGCATCTCGGGCGGGAAGCGGCGTTCGAATTCCTCGTAGGCGGTCTCGGCCCAGGCGGGCGGCTTCTGGCCGACGGAGGCGATGATCAGGCGCATGGTGTGGACTGTACCGACGAAAAAACGGCGACCGAGGTCGCCGTCCGGGGAGGCCGCGCGGCGATCAGCCGCGGCGCGCCGCGACCTTCTTCGCCACGGCGGACTTCGTGGCCGCCTTCCTGGCCACGGTCTTCTTGGCGGCCGTGCCGGCGTTGCGCGAGCTGTTGGCCGGCACCACGACCTTCTTGACCGCGGCCGCCTTGGCCGGCGCCGTGCCGGTGCGCGCGGCGGTGGAACCGGCGCGCGTCTTCGCGGCGGCCGACAGCTTGCCGGCGGCCGTCTTCGGCGCGGGCTTGGCGACGCCCTTCTGCGAGCCGGCCGGCTTGGTGGCCGCGGCCTGGCGGGCCGTCAGCTTCTTGGCCGGCGCGGCCTTGGCCTTGGCCGCCTTGGCGGCGCGGATCGCCTTGTCGGCGGCGGAGGCGGCGTCCTTGCCGATCGCCGGGCGCTTCTCCTGCGCCGGCTTCTTCGCGCCGGACGACTTCGTGCCGGCCGTCTTCAGCGCGGCCTTGCGGGCCGGCGTGTCCTCTTCCTTCGTGGCGCGCGGCGCCTTCGCGCGCGGCTTGCGGGCCGGCGCGACGTCCTCGTCCTCGTCGTCCGGCTCGGACGCCTTCACCAGGCCGCCCGACTGCGTGTTCAGCTTGATCGCCACCGGCTTGCCGCCCCAGATCTCTTCCAGGCGGTAGTAGTCGCGGATGGACGGCTGCATGATGTGCGCCACGGCCGCGCCGCAGTCGACGATGATCCACTCGCCGTTTTCCTCGCCCTCGGTGCGCAGCACGTCCAGGCCCGCGGTCCGGACCGCTTCGCGCACGCTGGCGGCCAGGGCCTTGGTCTGGCGGTTGCTGGCGCCGGCCGCGACGATCACGCGTTCGAACAGCGGCGACAGGTGCTCCGTGTTGAAGACCAGGATGTTCTGGGCCTTGACGTCTTCCAGACCATCGACGATGGCGCGTTGCAGTTTGCGGATGTCCATTAATTCTTCTTGCTCGTTTGCGAATCGGGAGGGTTTCCGACGGGGGGTCGGGCGACTCGATATAGGTGGTGGTCGGCAATATAACGCGCCACCGGCGCGCCGACCAGCGCCGTGACGTCCAGCCCGGCCGCGGCGCGCGCACGCACCGTGGTCGCGGAATGGGGCAGTGCCGGCATCTCGACGATGCGCAGCGCGTGGTCGATGCCGGCCAGGCCGGGCGCGGCGCGCACGGCATCGCCGTCGCGCGCGGCCACCGCCAGGCCGGCCAGCGCGAGGATCCCGCGCCAGTCGTGCCAGGTGTCGAAGCGCGCGTACTGGTCCTGGCCGAGGACCAGCCACCAGCGCACGTCGGGCTGCTCGGCGTGGAGCGCGCGCAGCGTGTCGACGGTGAAGCTGGGGCCGGCGCGGTCGAGCTCGCGAGGGTCGATGGCGAAGCGCGGCTCGCCCTCGGTGATGCATCGCAGCATCGCCACCCGGTCGGCGCCGGAGGCGGGCCGGCGATCGGCCTTGTGCGGCGACTGCCGCGCCGGCACCCAGACCAGCGTGTCCAGCGGCAATTGCGCGAGCGCGGCCTGCGCCAGCGCGCGGTGGGCGAGGTGCGGCGGGTCGAAGCTGCCGCCGAACAGGCCGGCAGCGCGCGGGGCGGTGCTCAGGGCGATATCCAGTCGCGCGGACGCAGGAAGTCGGTGTACAGCACGGACTCGGGCGTGCCGTCTTCGGGCGCCCACTGGTAGCGCCAGGTGGCCAGCGGCGGCATCGACATCAGGATGGCCTCGGTGCGGCCGCCGGACTGCAGGCCGAACAGCGTGCCGCGGTCCCACACGAGGTTGAACTCGACATAGCGCCCGCGACGGTAGGCCTGGAAGTCGCGCTCGCGCTCGCCCCAGGCCAGCGCGCGCCGGCGCTCGACGATGGGCAGGTAGGCCGCCAGGAAGGCGTCCCCCACCGAGCGCAGCATCGCGAAGCCCTGCTCGAAGCCGAGCTCGGCGAAGTCGTCGAAGAAGATGCCGCCGATGCCGCGCGGCTCGTTGCGGTGCTTCAGGAAGAAGTACTCGTCGCACCAGGTCTTGAAGCGCGCGTGCAGCCCGTCGCCGAACGGCGCCAGGGCGTCGCGGCAGGTGGCGTGGAAGTGGCGCGCGTCGTCCTCGAAGCCGTAGTAGGGCGTCAGGTCCATGCCGCCGCCGAACCAGGACACGGGCGCGCGATCCTTCGGGAACGCGCAGAACAGGCGCACGTTCATGTGCACGGTGGGCACGTAGGGGTTGCGCGGGTGGAGCACCAGCGACACCCCCAGCGCCTCGAACGCCGCGCCGGCCAGCTCGGGGCGGGCGGCGGTGGCCGACGGCGGCAGCGCCTGGCCGGCCACGTGGCTGAAGTTGCAGCCGCCGCGCTCGAACAGCGCGCCCTCCTCGATCAGCCGCGACAGGCCGTCGCCGGTCAGGCGGCCGTCGGCCGGGCGCACCCAGCCGTCGCTCAGGAACGGCCGGCCGTCGGCGGCCTCGAGCGCGCCCACGATGCGCGACTGCAGGTCCAGCAGGTAGGTGCGCACGCGGGCGACGTCGGGCGTCGCGGCGGCGGGGGACGGCGTCGGGGCTGGGGGCATCGCGGTGGCTCGGGTTGTCAGAGCAATTGCACGGGCGCGGCCAGCGCGGGGCGCCGGCCGGTGCGGCCCTGCAGGCGCTGCGCGAAACGCGCGAGGTCGGCCTGCGGCCGGCCGCTGACGCGCCAGGCCGAGTCGAATCCGACCTCGCGTCGAGCATAGTCGAGATAGGCCAGCACCACCGGCACCTCGGCCTGCAGCGCCACCTGGTGGAAGCCGCTGCGCCAGCCCGCGGTGCGCCGGCGCGTGCCCTCGGGCGACAGCGCCAGCCACATGAATTCGCCGTGCTCGCGCGCCTCGCGCAGGCGCTGCGCCATCTGGCCGACCACGCCGTTGGGGGCGTCGCGCACCACCGGCATGCCGCCCAGCCAGCGCAGCCAGCGGCCGAACAGCGGGATGTCGAACAGCGTGGCCTTGCCCCAGAAGGTGACCGGCAGGCCGATCGCCCACTTGGCGAGCATGGCCCAGATGAAGTCCCAGTTCGAGGTGTGCGGGTAGACGACGATGACGCCCTGCGGCGCGGGCAGGCCGTCGGCCTGCAGGCGCCAGCCGGTCGCGCGCAGCACGAGGCGCGCCAGGGCGCTGCCGCAGAGCTGCACCGGCCGCGCGGTGAGCTCGATCGGGCCGCCGTCGCCGGGGGGCGTCAGCGCCGCTGGCTCGGAGGCCGCGAAGTCGCGGCCGCCAGCGTCCCAGCATTCACCGCTTGTGGATCGCACGGTAGCCGATGTCGGTGCGGTGCTGCTCGCCGTCGAAATGCACGGGGCGCAGCGTCTCGTAGGCGCGCTGCTGGGCGGCCCGGGTGGAGTCGCCCAGCGCGGTCACGCACAGCACGCGGCCGCCGGTCACGGTGGTGACGTCGCCGTCGAGCGCGGTGCCGGCGTGGAACACGACAGCGTCATCGGTGTCGACCGGCAGGCCGGTGATGCGGTCGCCCTTGCGCGGCGCGTCGGGGTAGCCGGCGGCGGCCATCACCACGCCCAGCGCGACGCGGCGGTCCCACACCAGCTCGACCTGGTCCAGCGTGCCGTCGGTGGCGTGCATCAGCACCTCGGCCAGGTCGCTCTTCAGGCGCATCATGATCGGCTGCGTCTCGGGGTCGCCCATGCGGGTGTTGAACTCGAGCGTCTTCGGATGGCCCTGGGCGTCGATCATCAGGCCGGCGTACAGGAAACCGGTGAAGACGATGCCGTCCTTGGCCATGCCTTCGACGGTGGGCAGGATGATCTCGTGCATCACGCGCTGGTGCACGTTGGGCGTGACCACCGGCGCGGGCGAGTACGCGCCCATGCCGCCGGTGTTGGGGCCGGTGTCGGCGTCGCCCAGGCGCTTGTGGTCCTGGCTGGAGGCCAGCGCGAGCACGTTCTTGCCGTCCACCATCACGATGAAGCTGGCTTCCTCGCCGGCGAGGAATTCCTCGATCACCACGCGCGGCGCGTCGTTGTGCTGCACCGCCAGGCCGCCCTCGGGCTTGAGCATCCAGTCGACGGCGGCGTGCGCCTCGGCGACGGTGTTGGCGACGACCACGCCCTTGCCCGCGGCCAGGCCGTCGGCCTTGACGACGATCGGCGCGCCGAGCTGGTCGACGTAGGCGTGCGCGGCGGCGATGTCGGTGAAGGTCTCGTAGGCGGCGGTGGGGATGCCGTGGCGCTTCATGAAATTCTTCGAGAACGCCTTCGAGCTCTCCAGCTGCGCCGCCGCCTTCGTGGGGCCGAAGATGCGCAGGCCGCGCGCGCGGAACACGTCCACCACGCCCTGCGCCAGCGGGCCCTCGGGGCCGACGACGGTCAGGGTGACCTTCTCGGCGACCGCGAAATCGGCGAGTGCCTGCGGATCGGTCGCCGGCACGTTGACCAGGCGCCGGTCGGCCGCGGTGCCGCCGTTGCCGGGCGCCACGTAGACGCGCTGCACGCGATCGCTCTGGGCGAGCTTCCAGGCCAGCGCGTGCTCGCGCCCGCCGCCGCCGATGACGAGAATCTTCATTCGGAAAGTACCGCGTTGTGATAGACGTCCTGCACGTCATCGAGATCTTCGATCACGTCGAGGAGCTTCTGCATGCGGGCGCTGTCGTCGCCCGCGAGCTCGACATGGCTTTCGGGGCGCATCGTCACTTCCGCGCCGTCGGGCTTCAGGCCCGCGGCCTCCAGCGCCTTGCCCACCGCCTCGAACTCGGACGGCGCGCTCAGCACCTCGATGGAGCCGTCGTCGTGAGTGACGACGTCCTCCGCGCCGGCTTCCAGCGCCACTTCCATGATCCTGTCCTCGGACGCGCCCGGCGCGAAGACGAACTGGCCGACATGCTTGAACTGGAACGCCACCGAGCCTTCGGTGCCCATGGTGCCGCCGTACTTGGAGAACGCGTGGCGCACCTCGGCCACGGTGCGCACCTTGTTGTCGGTCATCGTGTCGATGATCACGGCGGCGCCGCCGATGCCGCGACCCTCGTAGCGGATCTCCTCGTAGCTGACGCCCTCGAGGTTGCCGGTGGCCTTGTCGATGTTGCGCTTGACCGTGTCGGCCGGCAGGTTGACCGCCTTGGCCTTCTCGATGGCCAGGCGCAGGCGCGGGTTCATGCCCGGATCGCCGCCGCCGGTGCGCGCGGCCACCATGATTTCACGGATGACGCGCGTCCATTCCTTGCCGCGCTTCTCGTCCTGGCGGCCCTTGCGATGCTGGATATTGGCCCATTTCGAGTGCCCGGCCATAAGAAAACGCTCCTGGATGCGACGCTGCCCGGTGTTGCGGTGGCACCGGGGCGGAATTTGGGGAAAACCAGCATTTTAGCTGGCCGCCTGACGCGCGGACGCCACGCCGGCGCGCGCACCCCCAACACACGATTTCACGGGAATGGTCATGCGGTTCGCTTCGTTGCCCCGGCCGGGGGCGGTGGCTAGACTGACTCGCTTGCCCTGCCCGCCGCCGCGCGGGCGGCCACCGACACGTTCCAACCCCCGGAGATTGACCATGGCGACCTTGCGACTGGGCGACACCGCCCCCGATTTCGAGCAGCAGTCCAGCGACGGCCCGATCCACTTCCACCAGTGGCTGGGCGACAGCTGGGGCGTGCTCTATTCGCACCCGGCCGACTTCACCCCGGTGTGCACCACCGAGCTGGGCCTCACCGCCAAGCTGGGCGACGAGTTCAGGAAGCGCAACGTCAAGGTCATCGCGCTGTCGGTCGACCCGGTCGAGCAGCACAGGAAGTGGATCGAGGACATCAACGACACGCAGAAGACCCGGGTCAACTTCCCCATCATCGCGGACGCCGACCGCAAGGTCAGCCTGCTGTACGACCTGATCCACCCCAACGCCAGCGCCACCGCCACGGTGCGCTCGGTGTTCGTGATCGACCCGAACAAGAAGATCCGCCTGACGATCACCTATCCGGCCAGCACCGGCCGCAACTTCGACGAGATCCTGCGGGTGATCGACTCGCTGCAGCTGACCGACTCCCACAGCGTGGCCACGCCGGCCAACTGGAAGGACGGCGACCCGGTGGTGATCGTGCCCTCGCTGCAGGACCCCGAGGTGCTCAAGGCGAAATTCCCCAAGGGCTGGGACCCGGTGCGGCCCTACCTGCGCATCACGCCGCAACCCAACAGGTGAGCCCTTCTTTGCTCATGCTGTTTGCTTCGTTGCCCCGCCGCGCCGCCGCCCCGAAACTGGCGGTGCGCCAACGCAAGGGGGCGTGACGGGACGCCGGAGTTGACGGGCTTCGGCGGGGTGAAGGGAGCGAGACGGCGTCTCGCTCCCCTTTTCCTTTTTGCAGGCACACTCTTGCCGATGCCCGCCGCACCGCCCTCCCCCGACCACCCCGACGCCGAGCCCCTGCTGGTGGCCTGCCTGTGCGCGCAGTGGTGCCGCACCTGCGACGCCTACCGCGACACCCTGGCCGCGGTGCGCGACGCGCTGCCGCCGGGCCTGCGCTTCGTCTGGGTGGACATCGAAGACGAGTCCGAGCTCGTCGGCGACCTCGACATCGAGGACTTCCCCACCCTGCTGCTCGCCCGCGGCGACACCGTGCTGTTCTTCGGGCCGCTGCTGCCCCACGCCGCCACGCTGGAGCGCCTGCTGCGCGGCGCGCTGGCCGGCGAGCTACCGGCGCTGTCCGCGGCCGCGCTGGCGCCGGACGCGCGCGCGCTGCCCGCGCGCCTGCACGCCCACGCATCGCTCTGAATCCCCCTTGCCTGGAGACTCCATGCCCGATCCGATCCTGGTCGCCCGCAACGGCGACACCGAGTGCCTGCTGCTGCCCTCGCTCGTCAACCGCCACGGCCTGATCACCGGCGCCACCGGCACCGGCAAGACCATCACGCTGCAGGCGATCGCCGAGCAGCTGTCCGCCATCGGCGTGCCCGTGTTCATGGCCGACATCAAGGGCGACCTCACCGGCATCAGCCAGGCCGGCAGCGTCGGCGCCAAGCTGGCCCAGGTGCTCAAGGATCGCGGCCTCGAGCCGCCTTCCCCGGTCGCCTGCCCCACCACCTTGTGGGACGTGTTCGGCGAGCAGGGCCACCCGGTGCGCGCGACGGTCTCCGACATGGGCCCGCTGCTGATCACGCGCATGCTGGCGCTCAACGAGATCCAGTCGGGCGTGCTGAGCCTGGTCTTCAAGATCGCCGACGACCGCGGCCTGCTGCTGCTCGACCTGAAGGACCTGCGCGCGATGCTGCAGCACGTGGGCGACAACGCGGCCGACTTCCAGACCGAGTACGGCAACATCAGCGCGGCCTCCATCGGCGCGATCCAGCGCGGCCTGATGCAGATCGAGCAACAGGGCGGCACCGCGTTCTTCGGCGAGCCGATGCTGTCGATCGCCGACTTCATGCAGACCGTCGACGGCCAGGGCGTGATCAACATCCTGGCTGCCGACAATCTGCTGCAGAGCCCGCGCCTGTACGCCACCTTCCTGCTGTGGATGCTGTCGGAGCTGTTCGAGTTCCTGCCCGAGGTGGGCGACCTGGAGCGCCCGAAGCTGGTGTTCTTCTTCGACGAGGCGCACCTGCTGTTCAAGGATGCGCCGGACGCGCTGGTCGAACGCATCGAGCTGGTCGTGCGGCTGGTGCGCTCCAAGGGCGTGGGCGTGTTCTTCGTGACGCAGAACCCGCTGGACATCCCCGACACCGTGCTGGGCCAGCTCGGCAACCGCGTGCAGCACGCCCTGCGCGCCTTCACGCCGCGCGACCAGAAGGCCGTCAAGACCGCGGCCGACACGATGCGGCCGAACCCCAAGCTCGACGTCGCGGCAGCGATCACGGAACTCGCCGTCGGCGAGGCCCTGGTCAGCTTCCTCGACGCCCAGGGCCGCCCCAGCATCACCGAGCGCGTGTTCGTGCTGCCGCCGGGCAGCCAGATCGGTCCGATCACCCCGGAGCAGCGCACCGCGCTGCGCGCGAACTCCCTGGTCGCCGGCATCTACGAGAAGACGGTCGACCGCCAGTCGGCCTATGAAGTGCTCAAGGGCCGCGTGGCGGCGGCCCCGGCCCAGCAGAGCGCGCCTCCGGCCGCGCCGTCGGTGGCGACGGCGCCACCGGCCCCGGTCGGCATCGCACCCGCCGAGGCGCCCGCGCCGGGCGGCGGCCTCCTCGGGGGCATCGGCAGCGTGCTGTTCGGCAGCACCGGACCGCGCGGCGGCCACCACGAGGGCCTGGCCGAGTCGGCGGCCCGCTCGGCGATGCGCTCGATCGGCTCGTCGGTGGGCCGGGAGATCATCCGCGGGGTGCTGGGGTCGATCCTGGGCGGATCGCGGCGCTAGGCGGCCAGCGTCGCCGGCGTCGCGTACCAGAGCGCCGCGAAGAAATGGCAGGTCGTGCCCGCCAGCACGAACAGGTGCCAGGCGAAGTGCAGGTAGCGGGCGCGCGAGTCGAAGATGAACACGATGGCGCCCAGCGTGTAGGCCACGCCGCCGGCCAGCAGCCACAGCAGGCCGGCCATGGGCATCGCGTGGATCAGCGGGCCCGCGGCCGCCAGCGCCGACCAGCCCATGGCCACGTACAGTCCGGTGGACCACAGCGGGTGCTTGAGCAGGTTCAGCAGCTTGACGGCGATGCCGGCGGCGGCCATCGCCCAGATGGCGCCGAACAGCGTCCAGCCCCAGCGGCCATGCAGCACGCCGAGGGCGAACGGGGTGTAGCTGCCGGCGATGAACAGGTAGATCGCCGCGTGGTCGACCCGGTTCAGGAAGGTCTTGACCTTGCCCTCGGGCAGCGCGTGATAGAGCGTCGAGACCAGGTAGAGCAGCATCATCGTGACCGAGAAGATGGTCACGGCGACGATGTTGACCACGGTGCCATGGCGCGCCGCCATCACCACGAGGATGGGCAGCGAGGCGATGGCCAGCAGGAAGCCCAGGCCGTGGCTGATCGCGTTGGCGATCTCTTCGCCCAGCGTCTGCGGGCGATCGGTGAGGACGAGGGTCATGGTTCGATCCTACTGGCTTTGCGGTCGCGCTCTTGTAACGCTACGGCAAAGCACATGCCCACTGTTGCGCCAGCGCAAGACACCCGCGCAATCAGAGCGGCCGCGTGGCCACCAGGTTGATCAGCGTCTCCTCGCGCACGGACGGCGGCCGGATGCGCAGGGCGCGTTCCGCCAGCCCCAGGTCCTCGCGGCTCCACCACAGGAACGGGTAGGACACCTGCGCGTCCGGCACCGTGAATCCGGCGGCGCGCACCAGCGCCAGGTACTCGGGCGCCGTCTTCTGCACCGCCATCGGGTGGCGGAACAGCAGGCGGATGATCCAGGAATGGATGTAGCGCCGGGTCGACTCGGCGAACAGAAGCACGCCGCCGGGCCGCAGCACGCGGAAGAATTCGGCGATCGCCCGGTCCTGGTCGACCAGGTGGTGGAAGGTCTGGTGGCAGAACAGCAGGTCGACGCTGGCGTCGGCCAGCGGCAGCGCGGCGCTGTCCGCCTGCACCACCTCCACCGCCGGGCCGCCCGACGCGCGCAGCCGCTCGGCCGCGTCGCCCGCGGCCGCCACCATCTTCGGGGCGATGTCGAAGCCGACCAGGCGTTCGGGCCTGAAGCGCTCGGCGAGCTTGCCCAGCGAGCCGCCCCAGCCGCAGCCCACGTCCACCACCACCGGGTAGCAGGCGCGCCGCTGCGGGATCAGCGGCTCGAGGTCGCGCAGCGCCACCTCCAGCACGTGCACGTCCCAGGTGCGGGTGTGCAGGAACCAGTCGCCGAAGGCGGTCTCGGGGATGTAGGGAGGCAGGGGCTTGGGGGTCAACATCGTCGTCTCAGGCCTGGCCGACGTGCCAGAACGTGCAGGAGGAGGCCACCGGATCGACACCTTCGAATCCGACATCGGCCAGCGCGCGCGCGTCGGCGCAGCAAAGCGCGAGGTGCAACGTCGATTCGATCCACACACGCACGTTGGACCGGTCGGGCGCGCAGGGGCGGGCAACAACGCGACGGAAGTCCCACGCCGAGTCCGGCGATTGCGCGGCCTTGAACCAGGCCTCCTTGGCCGTCCAGCGCGTCAGCAGCGCCGACTCGCGCTCGACCGGTGGCAGCGCGTCCCACGCCGGCCTTTCCTCGAGTGCGAGGATCAACGCAGCGCGTTCACCGGGATCGCTGCGCGAAGCACGAATGCATTCGACGTCGACGCCGATCGCCGTGCCCGCAATCGCCGCCGCGACCCAGCCAAGCCGATGGGACAGGCTCACGCGCGGCGCGGGAGTCGCCAGGCCGGGTGCGCTGGCGCGCGGCTCGCAGCCCGGTTCTGCGGTGACGCACCAATCACGCGCCGGGATGCCGGTGGCACTCTCCAGCAACTCGCGCACCATTGAACGACCCGCGGAGAATGCGGCCTGGGCGCCCGGATTCAGACGCGTCCAGCGCGCGCGCTCGGACTCACCCATCCAGGCCGGCGCGACGATCGGCGCGCCAGGTACGGCTTCGGGAATCCGTGCAACTGCCGCGCGCAGCAGCCTCATCGAAGCGCTCGAGGTCGGTCGGGGTACGGCTTCAGTACCGTTCGCCATTGCGCGTGCGCACGGCCGCACGGATGGCGGTGCTCAGGTCGTTGACCCACTGGTTGTACTTCGGATGGATGGTCGCCTTGCCGTCCTCGTTCTTGTAGTCCATCTCGACGCTGCTCTTGTAGCGGATGTCGTAGCTCTTGGCGTCATAGGACACCTCGACCACAACCACGTGGCCGCCGTTGGAGGCTTGCAGCGAGAGCACGCCGGGCTGCTCGCCCACCGCCGTCCAGCGCCGCGACAGGCCGCCGTACAGGATGGCCTTGCGCATGGTGTCCAGCGTCAAGGGCTGGCCGTCGAAGGTCACGATCTCCTGGTGTCCCAAATCCACCATCGGGACCGCCGAGCGTGCCAGCGATGCCCCGCAGGCGGATGCCAGGCACAGTGCCAGCAGCGCACCCCGCAGCGCGAGAGTCTTCTTCATGATGTCTTGCCTTCCAGGTGTCGACCGGTAGTTGCCTTCGAGCACCGGCTCAACGGGCAGCCTCGGAGGCCGGCGTGCTCGCGGCTTCTGGTGCCGTCACGTCTTCCGACTGCGGTACGAACTTCGGATCGCGCGACCACCGTGCCAGGTCCTTGGCGATGCTCGCCGCATCGCGTTCCATGAAGCCGCAGATACCCTTGAAGGCGCCCCAGAAGCCGCCCATGGTGGTGCGATGCAGGCTGGTCGAACGCTGGACGACGCCGTCATGCATGATCACCGCGTCGAGTCCGAGGCCCTTCGGGCCCGTCCAGTTGTTGCCACGCGCGCCCCAGATCGTCGTGACGGTGATCTTGAGCACGTCGCCGTTCGTCGACTCGGTAGTGCCGGGCCCCTTGTTCGTGCGACGCAGGGCATCGCCGACATGGGTTGCCAGCACGTCGCCCAACTTGCACTCGTCGCGCACCTCGGCACGCGGATCCGTCGTCGGCGCGAACGTCACCGGGGTCAGCAACGCCACCGGGGTACCCGCGACAGCCGACGTCGCACCGACTGCCAGCGACAGCGCGGCCGCGAACATGGAAATCTGCTTCATGGGAACTTCCTCCTCAAGGTGATTGGAATCTTGTCTTCACGCCCAGCGCCGGAAGATCAACGACGTGTTGATCCCGCCGAACGCGAAATTGTTGCTCATCACCACGTCCGTCTCGATCAGCCGGCCCTCGCCGGTGATGAAGTCCAGCGCGCCGCAGCGCGGATCGACCTCCTCGAGGTTGAGCGTGGGCGCGAACCAGCCCTCGCGCATCATCTCGATGGTCATCCACGCCTCCAGCGCGCCGCAGGCGCCCAGCGTGTGGCCCATGTAGCTCTTGAGCGAGCTGATCGGCGCGTGCGGGCCCAGCACTTCGCTGGTGGCCTGCGACTCGGCCAGGTCGCCCTGCTCGGTGGCGGTGCCGTGGGCGTTGACGTAGCCGATCGAGTCGGGCGTCAGGCGCGCGTCGACCAGCGCCAGGCGCATCGCCTGGGCCATGGTCGCGGCGTTCGGGTGGGTCACGTGGGTGCCGTCGGAATTGGTGCCCCAGCCCAGCAGTTCGGCGTGGATGCGCGCGCCGCGGGCCTGCGCGTGCTCGAGCTCCTCCAGCACCAGCGTGCAGGCGCCCTCGCCCAGCACCAGGCCGTCGCGCTTCGCATCGAACGGGCGCGGCGTCAGCGCGGGCGCGTCGTTGCGCACGCTGGTGGCGAACAGGGTGTCGAACACGGCCGCCTCGGTGGCGTCGAGTTCCTCCGAGCCGCCGGCGAGCATCGCCACCTGGCGCCCGCTCTGGATGGCCTCGAACGCGTAGCCGATGCCCTGGCTGCCCGAGGTGCAGGCGCTGGAGGTGGTGACGATGCGGCCGGTGAGCCCGAAGAACACGCCGATGTTGACGGCCGCGGTGTGCGACATCATCTTGATGTACGTGTTCGCGTTGATGCCCTCGGTGGACTTGTCCTGCATCATCCTGCCGAAGTCGCCGATCGCGTTGGGCGAGCCGGCCGACGAGCCGTAGGACACGCCCATGCGGCCGCTGGTGACCAGCGGGTCGCCCAGCAGGCCGGCGTCGACCAGCGCGAGCTCGCTGGCGCGCGTGGCCATCAGCGCCACGCGGCCCATGCTGCGCGTGGACTTGCGGTTGTAGTGCGCGGGCAGGTCGAACGGCCGCGCCGGCGCTCCCAGGCGCGTGTTGAGTCCCTCGTACTGCGCCCAGGCCTCCATGACCTGCACGGCGTTGCGCCCGCTCCTGAGCGCGGCGAGCACGGTGGGCCAGTCGTGGCCCAGCGGGCTGATGGCGCCGAATCCGGTGACGACGACGCGCTTCATCCGACCATGCCCCCGTTGACGGAGATGACCTGGCGCGTGATGTACGCGGCCTCCGGCCGGAGCAGGAAGGCCACCAGCGCGGCCACCTCGTCGGGGGTTCCCATGCGGCGCAACGGGATGATCTTCATCGCTTCCTCCAGCACCTCGGGCGTCACCATCTCGGTGTCGATCAGCCCGGGCGCCACGCAATTGACGGTGATGGCTCGCTTGGCGAGCTCGATGGCCAGCGACTTCGTCGCCGCGATCACGCCCGCCTTGGCGGCACTGTAGTTGGTCTGGCCGCGATTGCCCATCAGCGCCGACACCGAGGCCAGCGTGACGATGCGGCCCGGCTTGCGGCGCTGGATCATCGGCATGACCACCGGGTGCAGCACGTTGAAGAAGCCGTCGAGGTTGGTGTGGACGACCGCGTCCCAGTCGTCGCCGCTCATCGCCGGGAAGGCGTTGTCGCGCGCGATGCCGGCGTTGCAGACGACGCCGTAGTAGGCGCCGTGCTGCTCGATGTCGGCCAGCAGCGCTGCCGCCGCCGCGGCGCGATCGGCGACGTCGAAGGCGAGCACGCGCGCGCCCACGCACAGCGCCCGGGCCTCGTCGGCCACCGCGCGGGCCTGGTCCAGCCCGGTGCGGCAGTGCACCACCACGTCGTGGCCGTCGCGCGCCGCCGCCAGCGCGATCGCGCGCCCGATGCCGCGGCTCGCGCCGGTGACCAGCACCGTCCCGCGATCGCCGATCGTGTCGTTCCCTGTCATTCTTTTCCCTCCCTCGCGCCGCGGTGCGGCGCCTCTTCCTGCGATTGCGCCGGCGGCTCGAACACGCTCAGGCGCGCATTCGCCAGCACGCGGCCGTCCTGCTCGATGCGGCAGTCGAACATGCCCAGCCCGTTGTCCCCCATCAGCTCGCACTGCGCGAACACCCGCAGCTCGGCACCGACCCGGAACGCCGGCACCGCGGCCTCGTAACGCCGGCTGCCCAGCAGGTAGCCGATTCTCGGCGATCCCCCGCCGGCGCGGGCGCGCGCGCCCGACCACGCGGCCACCGCCTGCGCCATGTACTCGATGCCGACCCATGCGGGCACCCCGTCGTCGCCGTTGAACAGGCCCTCGGCCGGCACGCGCACGACGGCGACGATGCCCAGCTCGTTGCACTGCTCCACCGTCTCGAGCAGGCTCATCGCGCCGCGGTGCGGCACCCAGGCGTCCATCAGGTGCGGCGCCCAGCCCGCGGCGATGCCGGTCGGCGCGGTCATGTGGAACCCTCCGTCCTGCGGACTGCGGTGCGAGCGCCCTTCGGAGCAGCCATGCGTACGCTCATGCCAGCGACAGCAGCAACGATGCGTTGCTGCCTCCGAACGCGAACGAGTTGCTCAGCACATGGCGCACCGGCCGGCCCAGCGCCATGCGCGGCGTCACGATGCGCAGCGCCGGCAGCGCCGCGTCGGCCACGCCGTCCCACCAGTGCACCGGCAGCCGGCCGGTCGGGTTGTCGACCAGCGTGTGCCACGCGAACGCGGCCTCGATCGCGCCGGCCGCGGCCAGCGCATGGCCGGTCAGCGGCTTGGTGGAGCTCACCGGCACGTCGAGGCCGAGCACGCGTTCGACGGCCAGGCTCTCCATCGCGTCGTTCTGCTCGGTGGCGGTGCCGTGCAGGTTGACGTAGTCGACGTCGCCCGCCGCCACGCCGGCCCGCGCCAGCGCGCGCACCATCGCCTCGGCGGCGCCGCGGCCGCTCGGCTCGGGCGCCGACATGTGGTGCGCGTCGGCGCTCTCGCCCCAGCCGGACAGCCGCACCGGGCCGGGCTCGCGGCTCATCAGGAACAGCGCGGCGCCCTCGCCGATGTTGATGCCCGCGCGGCGGGCCGACAGCGGGTTGCAGCGCTCGGCCGACACCGCCTCGAGCGCCGAGAAGCCGGCGATGGTGAACTCGGACAACGCGTCGCAGCCGCCGGCCACCACCACGTCGACCAGTCCCGCGCGCAGCATCCGCGCGCCGCTGGCGAGCGCCTTGGCGCCCGACGAGCAGGCCGTCGAGACGGCGTAGGCCGGGCCGGCGCTGCCGATCTCGCGAGCCAGGCACTGTGCCACGTTGCCCATCTCCTGCAGCGCGTAGTCGTAGCCGGCGGGCCAGCCGCGGCCGGCCTGGCGATGGCGGATGGCGGCCAGGCCCTCGTCGAGGCCGGCGGTGCTCGTGCCCAGCACCACGGCCACGCGCCGCGGCCCGAAGCGGTCGACGGCGGCCTGCACCTGCGCGCGCAACGGCGCCAGCGCGGCCAGCAGCAGCGCGTTGTTGCGGCTGCGCTGCGTCGGCGGCAAGCCGGCCACCGACGGCAGCGGCGTCGTCACGCAGCCGAGGTGGCGCACGCGGCCCGGCGTGTGGCGGTCGGTGGGGGCGACGCCCGCGGGCGCATCGGCCCACAGGCCGGCGCGGATCCCCGCCGGCGTGTCGCCCAGCGCGCAGACGCAGGACGGGGGGTGGAGAAAGATGTCGTTCATGAGGCTCAGGAGGCGTCGGCGCCCAGGTCGCGCGACTCGATCTTCAACTTGAAATGCTCGCGCCGCTGCTCGAGCTCCACCACCTGCGCGCCGGTGCGGGTGATCACGGTGACGACCGCGCCGTCCTCGGTGAGGGTGCGCACGTCACCGGCCTCGGCCAGTTGCCATCCGGCCGGCAGCGCCGCCTGGATCGCGGCGACCGGCCACAGCGTCAGCTGCAGGTCGCTCAGGATGCGCGCGCCGGAGACGGCCTGCGGCCACCACGGCGCCTTCGTCTCGGCCAGGGTCACGCCGTCCCAGTCCAGGCGGGCGGCCACCTGCCCCATGGCCAGCACGCCCAGGCGCACATGGCGCGCGTCGGCCTCCAGCAGCACGTCGAGCTCCTGCTCGCGGCCGGGCGCCTGCAGCGTCAGGTGCTGCTGCAGGGCCAGGGCGCGACCCAGCAGCGCGGGCGCCAGCCGCAGCTCCGGGCTCGCCTGCGCGGCCGGGGGCGCGCTCGCGCACCCCGCCAGCGCGAGCGCGAGGCCGGCGACGGCGATCAGGCGCTGCACAGTTCCTCCAGCACGCCCAGCCGGCGCCTGGCCTGCGCGACATACGGGTTGCCCTGGTCCCACGCGTAGCCGGCCAGGATCGACGAGATCATGCGGCGGATGTCGGGCGTGTGGCGCTCGTGGAAGATGATCTTCTGGAAGCCGCCGGCATACCAGGCGTCGACGAACGCGCGGAACGTGTCGACGCCGGCCTTCAGCGGCACGGCGTAGTCGGCCTGCCAGTCCACGGTCTCGCCGGCGAATTCGCGCGCGATGCACTGCGTGGCCAGCGCCGACGACTTGAAGGCGATGGTGACGCCGCTGGAGAACACCGGATCGAGGAACTCGCCCGCGTTGCCCAGCAGCGCGAAGCCCTTGCCCCACAGCGACTTCACGTTGGCCGAGTAGCCGACGATCTGGCGCGCCGGCGTGTCCCACCCGGCGTCCTTGAGCAACGCGGACAGGCCCGCGTCCTCGGCGAGGATCGCGCGCAGGCGGGTCATCTCGTCGCCCGGGTAGCGCGCCAGGAAGGCCTGCTCGGCGACCACGCCGATCGAGCAGCGGCCGTTGGAGAAGGGGATGGTCCAGAACCAGACGTCGGGGTGCTGCGGGTGCACCGTCACGCGGATCTTCTGGCGGTCGAACGGGCCGTCCTGCGGGATGTGGTCCGCCACGTGCGTGAAGATGGCGCCGCGCACCGGGAAGTCCGACGGCGTCTCGAGCTCGAGCAGGCGCGGCAGCGTGCGACCGAAGCCGCTGGCGTCCAGCACGAAGCGCGCCTCGACCTCGTAGACGTGGCCGGCGGCGTCGCGCGCCGATACCCGCGGGCGCTCGCCGGCGAGGTCGATGGCGGTGACCTCGTGCTGGAAGCGGATCTCGGCGCCCATGCGCACGGCCGCGTCGGCCAGCACCTTGTCGAAGCTGGCGCGCTGCACCTGGTAGGTGCTGCCCCAGCCCTCGGAGAACTTGTCGCGGAAGTCGAACGCGGTGTACTTGTCGCCCCAGGCGAAGGCCGCGCCGTTCTTGTACTGGAAGCCGGCCTCCACCACGTCCTGCAGCATGCCGGCGGCCTCGATGTACTCCATGCTTTGCGGCAGCAGGCTCTCGCCGATGGAAAAGCGCGGGAACTGCTCGCGTTCGAGCACGAGCACCCGGCGCCCCTGCTGGCGCAGGAAGCCTGCGGCGACGGCGCCGGCGGGGCCGGCGCCGACGATCAGAACGTCGGTGGATTCGAGGGTCATGGGTTTTCCAGTGAGCGAGGGAGGAATGCGCGCGGCCGATACAGCGGGGCCGCGAACCAGACGAGCAGGATGCCGAACAGCAGCGTGAGACCGAACGAGCGTAACGCCGGCGTGGTGGACAACGCCAGCAGGCCGAACGAGAGCCAGGTGCTGGCGGCGCCCAGCACCACCGCCAGCCAGGCCGCGCCCGGGTCGGTGGCCTCGCGTTCGAGCAGGAAGATGCCGTAGTCGATGCCGATGCCCAGCAGCAGCGCCAGCGCCAGCACGTTGAACAGTTGCAGCGGCTGCCCGAACAGGGCCAGCAGCGCCAGCGTGCCCAGCGTGGCGACGGCGGTGGGCAGCCAGGCGCGCCAGGCACGCCGGCCGTAGCGCAGCGCCAGGGCCAGCAGCACGGCCACATGGCCGGCGACCAGCAGCAGGCCCATCAGGTGGCGATAGCGGCCCAGCAGCGCCGACACCGACTCCACCTGGTCGACCCAGCGCACGCCCGGCAGGCCGACCGCGGCGGCGGCGATGCCCGGCAGCGCCGCCAGGTCGCGCACCCCGCGCAGCATCACGACGCTGGCGAAGGCGGTGCCGTCCGCGCGCGGCGGCACCGCGCCGATCCACAGCGACCGGGCGGCCGCCGACGCCGGCGACGCGAGCCAGCGCTCGAGCGTCAGCGGCGCGCCATCGAAGCGCGCGCGCTGCTGCGACTCGCCCAGCACCAGGTCGACACCGGCGATCACGCCGTCCTCGACGCGGCGCGTCAGCGCGGCGTCGCTGGCCTGGCGCACCTGCGACGGCACCCAGTCGGACAGCGCACGGTAGCCGGCCAGCGTGCCGGTGGCCACGCGTTCGTCCAGGCGCACCTTCAAGGCCTCCTCGCGCCGCAGCACGTCGTCGGCGTCGGTACCGCGCACCACGAAGAACTGGCTCGGGCTGGCCAGCCCCAGCAGGCGGCCGATCTCGCGCTGCGCGTCGAGCAGCGCCGGCGGCGAGCTCTGCAGCTGGCGCAGGTCGTCGTTGACATGCAGGAATCCGACGGCGACGGCGCAGGCGAGCGCGAACGCCGCATGCACCGCCCAGCTGGTACGCGTCGCGCCGAAGCGCGGATAGCGCGCGAAGCCGGCGACGACCCATTCCGCGAAGCGCCCGCGCCGCAGCTCGCCGCGATCGATCCACGGGAACCAGCACACCGTGGTCAGGAACGCGCCGACGATGCCCACCACCGAGAACAGCGCCATCTGGCGCAGCCCCGGGAACGGCGGCAGGCCCAGCGCCACGTAGCCCAGCACGCTGGTCAGCAGCGCCAGCGCGAGGCCGGGCAGCAGCGTGGACATCATGCGCAGTGGCGGCACGCCGGGCGCGCCCTGGCGGCTGGCGAAGTAGTACAGGCCGTAGTCCTCGGCGCAGCCGACCAGGCTGGCGCCGAAGACCGTGGTCAGCAGGTGCACCTCGCCGAACACCCAGGCCGTGGCCGACAGCGCCATCGCCACGCCCACCGCCAGCGACACCGCCATCAGCAGCCGCGGCCACAGCGAGCGGAACGCCAGGAAGACGAGCAGCAGCACCCCGGCGACCGAGCCGCCGCCGATGACGTCGACCTCGTGGTGCGCGCGCGCCGCCGCATGCTCGGCGTGCAGCGGCACGCCGCCGGCCAGCACCCGTGCGCCGGGCACCGCGGCGAGCGCCGCGGCACGTGCCTGCGCCAGCGCGTCCGCGATCGGCGCGTCGCCGCCCAGCGAGAAGGCCGGGCCGGTGGTCTCGAGCGGCAGCACGACCCAGTCGAAGCCGCCGTCGTCCAGCGCGAGCAGGCCGTCGCGCGGCCGCGCCCGCGTGTCGCTGGCGCGCGCGAGCCACCACTGAGGCCACAGCCCCAGCGGGTCGGCGTTCCAGTCGGCCAGCCGCAAGCCGCCGCCCGGCTGGGCCAGCGCGCCGAGCGCGCCCTGCACGAGCGACTGCGGCGCCGCGTGTTCGAGCTGCGCCCGCTGCGCCGCCGTCAGCAGGCGATCGCGCCACGGCGCGTAGAACGCCAGCGTGTCGCGCAACGCGTCGGGGCCGGCCAGCGCACTGGCCCGCAGCGGCGGGTGCGCCGCCGCGAGTCCGGCCTGCCAGGCAGTGGCGGCACGCCGCGCGGACGCCCAGTCGGGCGCGCCCACGATCACGACGACCTGGCGCCCGACCTGGGCGGCCAGCTGGCGCGTGGCCCGACCGACCTCGGGGGCCTGCTCGTCCTGCGGCAGCAGCGCCATCACGTCGGTGTCGAAATGCGGGGCACGCCAGAAGACCCATTGGTGGACCGCGACCACGCAGGCCACGGCCAGCCACGCCCACGCCGCCACCTGCCAGCGCAGGCGGCGCACGGGTCGCGGCGCGGGGCGTGCGGTCATCGGAAGCGGGCGGACTCGTCGGCCGCCAGCGCCGCCGCCGGCACCTGGCGCGAGAAGCGGATCAGCGTGGTGTCGCCGCGCGCCTCCTCGAGGCGCACCGTCTGCACGTCGTGCTCGCCGGTGAGCGTGGCGCGCACGACGAACTTCGCGATGTTGGCGTCGCGCGGGGTCAGCACCAGCGTCCAGCCGGCGGCGCCCTGCGCCTGGGCCGCGACGTCGAAGCGGTCGGCCAGCACGTCGAGGTCGGCCGCCAGCAGCGAGAAGACGAGCTCGTTGACCTGCTTGACGCCGGGCTCGGCCTGCGCGTCGACCAGGTCGCTGGCGCTGCCGTCGGCGTTGCGGGTGAACAGCCGCGTCCGCGTGACGACCAGCGTCGAGTCGAAGGGTTGGCGCGTGTGCCACCACACGCCCTGCCCGCGCGCGAGCAGGAACTCGCCGTGCGACACCAGCGGGTTCCTGAAGCCCTTGAGCGTCTTGACCTGCTCGAACTCGCCCTTGAGCACGGGCGACACCTGCAGGCGCTGGCGGATCAACGCGACGCCGTCGGCGGCCGATGCCGGTGCGGCGACCAGCATGGCCAGCGCGAGCGCGGCCAGGCGCGCGAGCTTCAGCATGGAGATACCCCCAGCCGTTCCCACAGCACGCGCGGGCAGACGTACTGCATCTGGCGCGTGGCCAGGTCCACCGCCACCTGGATCGACATCGCGGCGTGGATCCTGGCGCCGGTGGCCGCGTCGCGGATGGTGTAGTTCATCTTCAGCCGGTTCTCCCACTCGACGATCTCGGCGCGCACCACCAGCTTCTGGTTGAAGATGGCCGGCCGGGTGTACTTCAGGCGCAGGTCGACGACGGGCCAGCCGTAGCCGGACTCGCGCATGCGCGTGTAGCCGTAGTCGAACTTGTCGAGCAGCGCGCAGCGCGCCAGCTCCAGGTACTTCACGTAGTGGCCGTGCCAGACGATGTCCATCGAGTCGATGTCGAAGAACGGCGGCACGACCTCGATCTCGTGCGACAGGTCGGCCCCGCTCGGGGCGGTGTTCTCAGGCATCGGGGTACAGCTCCCATTCGCGCCCGCGCAGTGCGCCCAGCAGGGCGACCAGGTCGGTGTCGAGCGCGCGATCCTCGGCCACGAACGCGATGCGCCGCGCCAGGTCGGCCTGGAACGCCTGCAGCGCCGCGCCGGGAACGACGTCGTCCTGCGCGCAGCGCAGCGCCACGCCCTGGCGCGCAGCCACCAGCATGGCTGCGCACACCTGCTCGGTGAGCTCGAGCACGCGCAGGCAGTCGCGCGCGGCGATCGTGCCCATGCTCACCTTGTCCTGGTTGTGGCACTCGGTGGAGCGCGAGAACACGCTGGCCGGCATGGTCTGCTTGAGCGCCTCGGCCGTCCACGCCGACACGCTGATCTGCAGCGCCTTCAGCCCGTGGTTGATCGCCGCGCGCGGGCCGGTGGCGCCCGACAGGTTGGACGGCAGGCCGTGGTTGTAGCGGGTGTCCACCAGCAGCGCGAACTGGCGGTCGAGCAGGTCGGCCACGTTGGCGACGGCATTCTTCAGGCTGTCCATCGCGAACGCGATGTGGCCGCCGTAGAAGTGCCCGCCGTGCAGCACCTGCTCACGCTCGCCGTCGATGATCGGGTTGTCGTTGGCCGAGTTGAGCTCGTTCTCGATGAGCTGGCGCAGGAAGGGCAGCGCGTCCTCCAGCACGCCGACGACGTGCGGCGCGCAGCGCAGCGAGTAGCGGTCCTGCAGGCGCTGCTCGTTGCGCGCCGCGGGCCGGGCCGAGTCGACGGCCAGGTCGGCACGCACCCGGGCGGCGATGCGCTGCTGGCCGGCGTGCGGCTTGACGGCGAACAGCGCCTCGTCGAAGTGGTGCGCGTTGCCCGCGGTGGCGAGCACGTTGCAGGCGGTCAGGCGCGACGCGAGGCGGGCCACGTAGTCGGCGCGCTCCCAGGCCAGGCAGGCGAGCGCGGTCATCACCGCGGTGCCGTTCATGATCGCCAGGCCCTCCTTCGGCCGCAGGCGCAGCGGCGCGCGGCCCAGCGCCGCCAGCGCCGCGGCGGCCGGCTGCACGCGGCCCTGGAACAGCACGTCGCGCTCGCCGCACAGCGCGGCGGCCACGTACGACAGCGGCGTCAGGTCGCCGCTGGCGCCCACCGAACCCTCGGCGGGAATGCGCGGCAGCACGTCGTGCGCCAGGAACGCCGCCAGTTGCTCGAGCAGCCCGACGCTGACGCCGGACATGCCCTGCGCCAGCGACTGCAGCCGCGCGGCCAGCACGGCGCGCGTCTCGGCCGGATCGAGCATGCGTCCGAGGCCGACGCCGTGGTACGCGAACAGGTGGTGCGGCAGCTCGGCGACCAGCTCGGGCGGGATCGCCACGGTGCAGGAGTCGCCGTAGCCGGTGGTCACGCCGTAGACGACGCCGTCCTCGCGCAGCAGGCGCTCGAGGAAGTCGGCGCCGCGGCGGATGCGGGCGCGGAACGCCGGGTCGGCCGACAGCGACGCGTCGGCCCCGCGCGCGGCGAGCAGGCATACGTCCTCGATGGTCAGCGGGCGGCCGTCGAAGGCGATGGAACGGGATTCAGTCATGGCGCGCAGGCGGTGGAGAAGCGGACAGCGCTCCGGGTTGGTCCCAGAACGAGAAGAAGTTGAACCATTCGAACGGCGCGCGCACCAGCAGTCGCTCGAGGCGTCGCGCGAAGTCCTCGGCCAGGACGGCGCAGGCGCCCAGGCGGTCGGCGCGCGGCAGCACCACGCGCTCGGCCAGCCGCTCGAACACCACCTCGTGCGTGTCGCCCTGGCGGATGCAGCCCAGCGAGTACAGCGGGCACTTCAGCAGCGCGGCCAGCAGGTAGGCGCCGGTAGGGAACGGCGCGACGTGGCCGAGGAACGGCACCTGCACCGCGCTGGCGCGGCCGGCCACGATCGGCACGCGGTCCCCGGCGATGGCGACGAACTCCCCGCGCTCGATGCGCTCTGCCAGCACCACGGCGGTGGCCGGCGAGATCTCGGTGACCTGCATCAGCGAGATGCCGCGGCCCGGCGACAGCCGCTCCAGCATGCGATTGAACTGTTCGGCGTGCACCGTATGCACCAGCACCGTCAGCTTCAGGCCCGGCGTGGCGTCGGCCGAGGCCTGGCACATCTCGAGGCAGCCGATGTGGGCCGTCACCAGAAGGGCGCCCTGTTTCACGCGCACCATCGCGTCGATCGCCTCGTGGCCGACATAGCGGATGCGGTCCAGCCGGTAGCGGCCGCCCACGGCCAGCATCTTGTCGAGGATGGTCTCGGCGAACGACAGGAAGTGGCGCAGCGTGTCGCGCCGCCCGGGCTCGTGGCCCAGCGCGCCCGTGGTCCGCTGCAGCCGCTGCAGGTATTCGAGCGAGGCCTCGCGCGCGGCGCGGTTGACGGCCCAGTACCACAGCACCACCGGGTAGAGCACCACGCGGAACGGCAGCCGGCCGCCGACGCGGAACAGCGCGTACATCAGCCACATGCCGCCGGCGAAGGTCTCCTCGCCGATCGCCGACCAGTGGCGCTGGCCGGTGCCCGAGGCGCGTTGCTGCGCGGCGCTCATCGCGAGCTCACCTTGCGCCACAGCAGCAGCGGCGAGCGCACGAGCATGCCGAAGGCGAGGCGCGTGTGCATCTTCGTGATCAGCCAGTTGTCCAGGCCCAGCCGGAAGTGCGACAGCCCGTCCTGCGGATAGGTCACGCGCGTGGGGATGCTGACGATGCGCAGGCCGCGCCAGTGCAGGCGCACCAGCACCTCCGGGTCGAAGTCCATGCGCCGGCCCAGCCGCGCCTGGTCGAACAGCTGCACGACCGGCGCCAGCGGGTAGACGCGGAAGCCGCACATCGAGTCGCGGATCTCGAGCGACAGCGAGTTGATCCACACCCACACGTGCGTGGCATAGCGGCCCACCAGCCGGCCCAGCGGCACCGAGTCGTCGTAGACCGGCACGCCGCAGATCACCGCCTCCGGCTGCGCCGCGGCGCGGGCCAGGAACGCGGGGATGTCGCGCGCGTCGTGCTGGCCGTCGGCGTCGATCTGCAGGGCGTGCGAGTGGCCGGCCGCCGCGGCGGCGCGCAGGCCCGCCATCATCGCCCCGCCCTTGCCCTGGTTGCGCGCCAGGCGCACCAGCGTGACGTCGGGGGCGCGCGCCAGGGCGTCGAGCACCGCGGCGCAGTCGGCCGAGCTGCCGTCGTCGACCAGGATGCAATGCAGGCCGGCCGCGCGCACGTTGGCGGCGACCGCGCCCACCGCCTCGCCGTGGTTGTAGACCGGGATCACCGCCACCGGGCGGAACGCGGCGTCGCTCACGCGGCCTCCGCATCGGCGAACACGATGCGGCCGCTGGAATGGCGGCCGGCCGTGGAGCGGTACTCGAACTGCAGCGTGGACGTGGCGGCGTTCCACTGCCATTCGATGTCCAGGTGCATGCCGGGCAGCGCCGGCTGCGAGAACTTCAGCGCGTCCAGTCGCACGAAGCGCGGCGGCAGCGCGAAGCGCTCGCGCGCGAACGCGATCGCCCAGTCGACCTGCGCCACGCCGGGCAGGATGGGCGCGCCGGGGAAGTGGCCGTGGAACACCTCGAGTTCGGCCGTCAGCGCGATGGACGCCTGCGCCCGGGTCGGCTCGACCACGCGCCATTTCGGCACCGGCCGCACCGGCCGCCGGACGACCGGCGGCGCGAACAGCGCCCCCAGCAGGGCCTCGGTGCTCTTGCCCTGCGCGTTGACCGGCAGCGCGTCGACGAAGCGCCAGCGGCGCGGCAGCGCGATGCGGTCGACCGTGGCCAGCAGCTGCGTGCGCAACTCGGCCACCAGGGCTGGCTTGCCCAGCGCCTGCAGCCGGGCGCGGCCCGCGGCGGTCAGCGCGATGACCGCCGCCGGCCGCGCCGCGTGGGCCACGCCGTCGGCCGGCGCGGGTTCCGGGGCCAGCATCAGCACGCGCGCCTCGACCACGTCGGCGCTGGCGGCCAGGCGCTGCTCCAGCGCGGTGAGCGAGACGCGCTTCTCCTCGATCTTGACGATGCGGTCGGCGCGGCCGTGCAGCTCGAAGCCGTCCATGCCGTCGCCGGCGGGGGTTGCGCGATCGGCGGTGTGCCACCAGTCCCCGTCGGGCAGGTGCGGCGAGCGCACGCACAGCTCGCCGTCGTCGATCCTGAACTCGATGCCCGGCAGCGGCTGCCAGGTGTCGCCGTGGCGCGCACGCTGGCGCCAGGCCACCCCGCCGGTCTCGGAGCTGCCGTAGACCTCCACGGGCGCCACGCCCAGCAGGCCCAGCACGCTCTCGGCGGCCTCGGGCGGCAGCGGGCCGCCGGACGAGAACACGCTGCGCAGGCCGCCCCGCACGGCCGACCAGTCCAGCGCCTCGGGCAGGCGACGCAGGTGCGCCGGGCTGGCCACGAGCACCGCCGGACCGCGCACGCGCTGCACGATCTCCTCGTTGAAGACCAGGCGCTCGGCCGCGAACGGGCGGCCGGCGGCCAGCGGCCACAGCACGCGAAACAGCAGGCCGTAGATGTGCTGGTGGGTGACGGTGGCCCAGACCACCGGTGCCGGGCCGGCCTCGGCGTCGACGCCGTCGAGCCCGGCGAACGCCACGCCGGCGGCCACCGTCTCGGGCGCGAGGTTGGCCGGCGCCAGGCCGCTGTCGCACAGCGCACCGAAGCGCGCCTCCAGCGCATGCACCTCGGCGTCGAGCTGCGCCAGGCGCTTGGGGATGGCCAGCGGCTCGCCGTTGGTGCCGGAGGTGTGGACGACCAGCCGGGTGGCGACCGTGTCCAGCGGCGCGAACGCGAACTCGCGCACCGGCGCGGGCCGCGCGAGCGCGCCCGGGAGATCGCCCAGGAAGCCGTCGCAGGAGCCGCGCAGCCGCGCGACGGTGTCGTCCTGCATGTCGCCCGGCACGATCACCGTCTTGCCGGCGTGCCAGGCGCCGAACAGCGCGCAGGCGAAGTCGAAGCTGTCCTCGACGAACAAGGCCCAGCGCGCGCCCGGCCGCGCGGCCAGCAGGTCGCGCCACGCAGCCACCTGCGCCGCGAAGTCGGCCTGCGACAGCGCCCCGCCGGCACGCCAGGCCACCGCCGCGGCGGACGGCGCGCCGCGGCGCGGCAGGTCGGCGAGCGCGCGCCAGCCGGCGACCTCAGTCATGCGCGGCTCCGGCGGCGGCCCGGGCGGCGATGCGGCCGCGCACGCGCCGGCGCACCAGCCACTCGCCGCCCATCAGCGCGCCCATGGCCACGTACGACAGCAGCCCGTTCCACAGCGCCCAGACGGCCGCGCTGGCCCACAGCGCGGTGGCCGCGGCCGCCAGGCCGTTGACCACGAAGAATCCGCACCACACCTGCGTCACCCGCCGCGTGTAGGCGACCGCGGCCGGAGGGAAGTCGGGCTCGCGCAGGCGCGCCAGGCGCTCGACCACGGTCGGACCGTGCCACAGGCTGCTGGCGAACAGGCCCAGCATCACGAGGTTGACGAGCGCGGGATAGAGCTGCAGCGGCCCCCAGCGATCGCCCAGGAAGCTGGCCGCCGCCAGCACGCCGGCGAGCGCCGCGGCGCCCAGCCAGAACGCCTCGCGCGTGACCGCCGCGCGCGCCAGCGCCAGCGCCGCCAGCAGCAGCGCGATCCAGCGCGGGCTGACGTGGCCCAGCGCCAGGTAGACGACGAGCGGATAGGCGACGCTCGCCGCCAGCAGCACCGCGGCCAGCAGCGGCGGGGTCTTGCGGGCAGGGGCGGGCGCCGTCGGGGAGATCACGCGTGCGGCGCCTCGTGCACCAGCCCGTACAGGGCGTCGACGACGTCCTGCACCGTGCGCACGGTCTTGAAGGCTTCGGGCTGCAGGCGCCTGCCCACCAGCGGCTTGAGCTGCACGATGAGGTCGACGGCATCGATCGAGTCGATGTCCAGGTCTTCGCCGAGGCGCGATTCGCGGGTGATGCGCGCGGGCTCGATGTCGAAGGTCTGCTGCAGGATGTCGACGATCCTGGCGAAGATATCGTCCTTGGTCATGGTGGGAATCCGTGAGGGAATGAAGAGGCGACGGGGTGCTCAGGCAGGCGCCTTGCCCTGGGCCACCACGAAGGCGGCCAGCGCGCGGACGCTGGCGAAATGCGCGCGCACCTCCTCGGACTCGGCCGACAGGCTCACGCCGTAGCGCTTCTGCAGCGCCAGGCCGAGCTCGAGCGCGTCGATGGAGTCCAGGCCCAGGCCGTCGACGAACAGCGGCGCCGCCGCGTCGATGTCGGCCGGCGTGATGTCCTCCAGGGCCAGCGAGGAGATGATGAGTTCCTTGATGTCGTTCTCAAGCTGCTGCATGGGGTCTTTCCGCGCCGAGGTGGCGTGCCAGTTCGTCGTTGAGGCGGCGCGCGGCCAGCGCTTGCGCGCCGTCCGCGGCCAGGTGGGGCGCGATCGGGATGTCGTCGCCGACGTCGATCACGAAGTGTCCGGCGCTGCGCGGCACGCGCCACCACTTGTCGCTCTTGCCCAGCATCTGCTGCGAGCAGCTGATGCGCACCGGCGTGATCGGCAGCGCGCCGCGCACCGCCAGGTTGGCCGCGCCGCGCTGCAGCCGGCCCAGCGCGCTGCCGGGCGGCGTGCGCGTGCCTTCGGGGAACACGATCAGGTTGTTGCCGGCGCGCACCGAGGCCACGCAGTCGTCGATCAGGCCGGGGCCGGAATCGTTGCAGACGAAGCCGGCCGCGCGCACCGGGCCGCGCGTGAACGGATTGCGCAGCAGCGCCGCCTTGACGATGCAGTCGGCGTCGCGCACCAGCGCCATCAGGAACACCACGTCGATCAGCGACGGATGGCTGGCCAGGATCAGCAGGCCGTGCCGGCGCAGCCGCTCGCGCCCGCGCACCTCCAGGCTGCACACGCCCAGGCCGCACATCATCGCCACGAACACGCGGAACAGGTGGTGGATGGCCGCGCGCACGAGCGCCGAACGGCGCTGGTGGTGGCGCACGACGACCAGCAGCAGCGGCGCCACGACGCCGCCCAGCACCAGGCCCCCGATGCCGAAGGCGGCGAACGAGAAGCCGGTGGCGCCCACGCGCCACCAGCGGTTCAGCAGCGAGCTGTCCGTCGGGGTCGGCACGCCGGCGGCCTCAGGCATCGCGGCTCCAGACGCAGCGGCGGCCGTCGGCCTGCTGCACCAGCGAGGGTGCGCCGGACAGGCCGAACCACAGCGCCTGCAGGCCGGCCGGCAGGTGTGCCGGTGCGGCGGCGTCGGGCAGCGCGGCATCGGCGTCCTGCCAGTCCAGGTGGAGCGCGCGCTCGCCGGCCCGCGGCCGGCGCAGGCACCAGGCCCAGGCGAAGTGGGCGCTGGGCTCGTCCTCGAAGGTGGTGTAGTCGCCAGGCAGCGGCGAGTCGTAGACGACCAGGTCGGCGTGCCGGGCGCCGTCTTCGAGCAGCGCCATCGCCTCCGCGACGCCGGCAGCGGCCGTCGCGTGGCCGGCGGCGATGGCCGTCGAATTGCGGCGGTCGCCGCGCACCAGTGCGATCATCGCGCCGATCGCGTTGTGCACCGACAGGCCGAAGCCGGTGGGCGACAGCGCGCCGCCGCGCGCCTGCTCGGCCAGCAGCTCGAGGCAGCGGCCGGTCTCGCCGTAGCGCGAGGCATAGACGGTCGGGTGGTCGCCCAGGTCGGCGGCGTCGGCCAGCACCGGCTCGCCGCCGAGGTCGAAGACGGCCTGCGCCGCCAGCCGACCGAGCGGCGCGAAGCGCCGCCGCTGCATCGGCGCGACCGCCGCCAGCGCGGCCTGCGGCTCGCCTGCGGGCAGCCAGGGCGCGGCTGCCCACTGCGACCAGCGCTGCGGCGTGTCCACGCCGGGCGCGCACGCCGCCCAGGACTCGATGACGAAAGAAAGACTCAATTGGCTAGCCCTGACGCCGACGTTCGCCGCGATGGGCGGCGCCGTTTTTAGTGTTGTCCACGGCTCGTGCCGTATGACCTCCCGGTCCGCCCCGCAGCCTGCCGGAAAGCCCGACGGGCTCGCGTTCGCGGCCTCCCCTACCAGCGGGGATTTTAGCCTGCGCGAGGCCGCCATTCCTGGGGAAGCCTGCCCAGCGAACACCTGGTTTCACGAGGGACCGCGGCGCATTGCACACGGATGACGCGCCGGGCGGGCGCCGGCCCGAGGGTTCTCCCCAGGCCGCGCCGTCCGCCACCGCGCCGCCGGGCCGGCATCCGGCGCCGCGGCGCGCGCATCTGGCGACCGCCGGCGCCGCTTCGTCGCCTGCCGCTGGCGGCCGGCGGCCGCAGTCGCGACCATCCCTGCGCTCCCGTTCGACAACTTCTCCTCCAAGGAACACCGCCATGAACGCCCTGCCCGCCATCCTCGCCCACACGCCCACCGCCGTCTGGGCCGTCCTCGCCGTGCTCGTGGCCTTCGGCCTGCGCCAGACCCGTACCCAGACCCTGCCCGCCGCGCGCGTGCTGCTCGTGCCGGTGGTGCTCGGCCTGGCTTCGCTGGCCGGCGCGCTGCGCGGCTTCGCCGGGGCCGGCGAGCTGCTGACCGGCACCTCCTGGTTGGCCGGCGCCGCACTGGGCGCGCTGGCCAACCGCTGGCTGGACCTGCCGCGCCGGGTCAGCGCCAACGCCGACGGCAGCTTCACGATCGGCGGCAGCATCGCGCCGCTGCTGCTGTACGTGGGCGTGTTCATGGTGCGCTACGTGGTCAACGTCGCGCTGGCGGTGCAGCCGTCGCTGTCGGGCAATGCCACGGCCGCCGTGCTCGCCGCGGCCGCCTACGGCCTGACGGCCGGCCTGCTGGCGGCGCGCGCCGGCAAGATCTGGGCGACCCGTCGCGACACCGCCCCCGTGCTGGCGGCCTGAAGCCACAATCACCGGATCCTGGCTTCCGATGCCGATCGCCACCGTGCCCCTGTCCTCCGATCCCCCGCGCCGCGCCGCGCCCGCGGGAGCACCCGCGCCCGCCCCGCCGTTCGGCGTGCGCGAGCTGGGGCAGCACGGCCTGCAGGTGGCCCTCGCCAACACCGGCATCGCCGGCCTCATCGCCACGCTGCACGGCGGCAATTTCGCCGGCACGCTGGTGTACGCGCAGGCGATCGGCCTGTGCATCTGGGCGGTGATCGAGACCGGCCGCCGCGTGATGCCCAACCCGACGCGCAGCTTTCCACCGGGCTGGCGCGGCCTCGCCCTGGTGGCCACGGGCTGCCTGGTGGGCTATGCGGCCGGCACGACGATCTGCGACGCGATCTTCGGCAGCTCGAGCTGGGGCGCCTACCTTCGCCAGCCGGGCACGCTGCTGCGCGACCTGGGGCCCACGGCCGTGTTCTGCGCCTTCGTCAGCGGCTGGTTCTACATGCGCGGCCAGGCGCGCGCCCACCGCGCACAGGCCGCGGCGGCCGCGCACGAAGCCACGCTGGCGCGCCTGGACCTGCTGCAGTCGCAGCTCGAGCCGCACATGCTGTTCAACACCCTGGCCAACCTGCGCGCGCTGATCGCCGCCGACCCGGCGCGCGCGCAGGAGATGCTGGACCACCTGATCGCCTTCCTGCGCGCCACGCTCGACGCCAGCCGCCAGGGTGCGCACCCGCTGGCCGACGAGTTCGCCCGCATCGCCGACTACCTCGCGCTGATGCAGGTGCGCATGGGCGAGCGCCTGCGCGCCAGCGTCGCGCTGCCGCCGGAGCTCGCCGCCATCGCGGTGCCGCCGCTGCTGCTGCAGCCGCTGGTGGAGAACGCGATCAAGCACGGCATCGAGCCGCAGCGCGGCCCCGGCGAACTGCACGTCAGCGCCGCCCTCGACGGCGCCACGCTGGTGCTGCGCGTGGCCGACAGCGGCCGCGGCCTCGAGGCGGCGGCCGCCGCCCGCGGCCGCGAGCCCGGCGCGCCGGGCTCCGGCTTCGGCGTCGCCCAGGTGCGCGAGCGCCTTCACAGGCTGCACGGCGCCGCGGCCAGCTTCACCCTCGCGCCGCGGGCCGACGGCGGCACGCTCGCCGAGATCCGCCTGCCGCTGGCGCCGCCCCGCCCTGCCTGAGACCGCCGCCATGACCACCGCCCTGATCGCCGAAGACGAACCCCTCCTGGCCCAGGCGCTGTGCGCCGAACTCGGCCGTGCCTGGCCCGAGCTGCAGGTGCTGGAGCCCGCCGTGGACGGCGACGACGCCGTCGAGCGCGCGCTGGCCCAGCGTCCCGACATCGTGTTCCTGGACATCCGCATGCCCGGTCGCAGCGGGCTGGAGGCAGCCGAGGCGATCGTCGAGGAATGGCCGGCCGAGGCGGGCGCGCTGCCGCTGGTGGTCTTCGTCACCGCCTACGACCAGTACGCGATGCAGGCGTTCGAACGGGCCGCCGTCGACTACCTGCAGAAGCCGGTGCAGCCGGCGCGCCTGGCCGCGTGCTGCGGGCGCCTGAAGGAGCATGTCGCGCTGCGCGAGGCCGCCGGGGGGGCGGCGCCGGCGGCGGCGGTGGCCAGCGACGACGCGGCGCTGCTGGGCCGCCTGCGCACGCTGCTGGGCGCGCCGCCGGAGCCGGCGCAGGCGCCCCTGGCGATCCTGCAGGCCGGCATCGGCCCGACCCTGCACATGATCCCGGTCGACGAGGTGATCTACCTCGAGGCGGCCGACAAGTACGTGCGGGTCGTCACGGCCGAGCGCGAGGCGCTGCTGCGGATCTCGCTGCGCGAGCTGCTGCCGCGCCTGGGCGCCGACCGGTTCTGGCAGATCCACCGCGGCACCGTGGTGCGCGCCGACGCTATCGCCACGGCCACGCGCGACGACTCCGGCAAGGTGTTCCTCACCTTGCGCCAGCGACCTGAACGGCTGGTGGCAAGCCGCCTTCACGCGCACCTGTTCCGCGGGATGTGACCGTCGTCGCGGCGACCGGCGCCTGGCCGCGCACCGCGCGGTCCCAGCGCTGCAGGCGCTCCGGGCTGACGTCGAAGCGCTGGCCGAACAGCAGCGGGCCCTGGCGCGCCATCATCGTGGCGACGCGCGCCGCGGCGGGGTCGCCCGCGTCGGCGGCCGCGGACAGCTGCGCGTAGGCCTGCGGCCACTGCTGCGCCTCGTAGGCCTGCATCGCCATGCGGAACCGCCCTTGCGGCACGTCGCCGTGACGACCCATGCCCGCGCCGGTCAGCGCGATGCAGGCGGCGACGATGGCCGTCGCGCCGATCAACACCTGTGCGCCGGTGTCGATCCAACGGGCCGTGGTACTCATCGTCATCGCGTGCTGCATGGCTGACTCCCGCTTGCTGCCGATGGCGGAAGCGCACATCCGCAACCGCCGAGGCGCGAGTATGGAAAACCGGGCGCCGCCGGGCTATCCCTCTTGAGAGGGGGCCGTCCGGCGCCACATCGGCCCGGAGCCCTAGAATCGCGCCAGACATGAACACGCCCAAAGCCCCCACCGCTGCCGCGCCGGCCGACGACACCGTCAAGCCCGCCAATTTCCTGCGCAACATCATCGAGCGCGACCTCGAGGCGGGCACGTACGCGAACCGACAGTGGGGCGGCGGCCCGGGCGATGCGGCGCACCACGCGGCCGGCGGCCCCGACGCGGCGCGCGTGCGCCTGCGCTTCCCGCCCGAGCCCAACGGCTACCTGCACGTCGGCCACGCCAAGAGCATCTGCCTGAACTTCGGCCTGGCGCGCGACTACGGCGGCGTGTGCCACCTGCGCTTCGACGACACCAATCCGGAGAAGGAAGACCAGGAGTACGTCGACGGCATCAAGGAGAACGTGCGCTGGCTGGGCTTCGACTGGGAGTCCCCCCTCGGCAGCAACCTGTTCTACGCCAGCGACGACTTCGACTTCATGTACCGCGCTGCCGAGGCGCTGGTGCAGGCCGGCCTGGCCTACGTGGACGAGCAGTCGGCCGACCAGATCCGCGCCCACCGCGGCGACTTCAACACGCCCGGCACCGACAGCCCGTTCCGCGCCCGCTCGCCGGACGAGAACCTGGCCCGCCTGCGCGAGATGCGCGACGGCCGGCACGCCGACGGCGCGATGGTGCTGCGCGCGAAGATCGACATGGCGAGCCCCAACATCAACCTGCGCGACCCGGCGCTGTACCGCATCCGCCGCGCGCACCACCACAACACGGGCGACCGCTGGTGCATCTACCCGATGTACACGTTCGCGCACCCGATCGAGGACGCCCTCGAGCGCATCACCCACAGCATCTGCACGCTCGAGTTCGAGGACCAGCGCCCGTTCTACGACTGGCTGCTGGAGCGCCTGGTCGAGCTGGGCCTGCTGGCGCATCCGCTGCCGAAGCAGTACGAGTTCGCGCGCCTGAACCTCACCTACGTGGTCACCAGCAAGCGCAAGCTGCGCCAGCTGGTGGAGGAGAACCACGTCGGCGGCTGGGACGACCCGCGCATGCCCACGCTCGTCGGCATGCGCCGCCGCGGCTACACCGCCGGCGCGCTGCAGCTGCTGGCCGAGCGCACCGGCGCCACCAAGAACAACACCTGGATCGACTACGCCTGGCTCGACATCGCGCTGCGCGACGACCTGGAGTCCAAGGCCGCCCGCGCGATGGCCGTGATCGACCCGATCCCGCTCAAGCTCGTCAACTGGGCCGAGCAGTTCGGCAGCACCGACCACCGCGAGCCCTGCACCGCCCCCGTCCATCCGCACCACCCCGAGATGGGCCAGCGCGCCTTCGTGCTCGGCCCCACGGTGTGGATCGAGCGCGACGACTTCCTCGAGACGCCGGTCAAGGGCTACCAGCGCCTGTTCCCGGGCAACAAGGTGCGGCTGAAGTACGGCGTCATCGTCGAGTGCACCGGCTGCGAGAAGGATGCCGACGGCACCGTCACCGCGGTGCTCGCCACGGTGGTGCCGGACACGAAGAGCGGCACGCCGGGCGCCGACCTGGTCAAGGTCAAGGGCACGATCACCTGGGTGGCGGCGCACGACGGCGTGCCGGTCACGCTCAACCTGTACGACCGCCTGTTCGCGGTGCCGCAACCCGGCGCCACCGACGCACCGCTCACGGCCGAGCTGAACCCGCACAGCATGCGCGTGGCGCAGGGCTACGTCGAGCCGTCCGCGGGCGCGCTGGCAGCCGAGACGCGGGTGCAGTTCGAGCGCCACGGCTACTTCGTCACCGACCGGGTGGACCACCGGCTCGACAGGCCGGTGTTCAACCGGGTGACCACGCTGCGCGACACCTGGGCCAAGTGACCTGACCCTTGATTTGGGACGCGCCATCCCTACCTGAGGTGCATGGGCGGCAGACGCCGCCTTCGCCGCCCCACCTCAAGGAGTCGTGATGACTGCCGCGCTGAAGAACCGCCTCGAGAACCTGATCGCCATGGCCCAGTTGCTGGAGCGCGTGGACGCCAACCCGACCCTGGTCGGCGCGCAGCAGTACCTCAACCTGGTCAACACGCTCAAGGCGCTGCTGGGCGAAGACCTGCCCGAGGATGCCTTGCGCGCGGTGCTGCGGGCCTGCCCGGCCTCGGCGACGCTCTACGAGAACATGCACTACGACCGCTCCGGCCTGTCGCAGTCGCCGCTGGACGCGGCCGTGGCCTCCGAGATGGCCGCCACCGACCTGATCGCCGGCCTGCGCGCCCGCATGCACTGACGCTTGCGCGCAACAAGCGGGGCGCCGGGTCGCTGACGCGACAGACGCCGCGCCCCTGCTCCCGCACATTCGAGCCGGCAATGCCGGCTCGAGTCGTCTTTCCTGGGCAACGTCCCGGGTCGGCATGCCCTCCCTGGGTGCAACTGTCAGCAACGCGCGACATTTCCGCCCCAGCATGCGCCGTATGTGCACTTGTTCGCGCAAATGGCCGACCTGAGGGCAATTAGCGCGACTAGACTCCGCCCATTGGAAAAACGAGTACGGAGACAACTCACATGGCATTCGTCAACAAGAAGATCGCCCTGGCCCTGGCCGCCGCGGCTGCCTGCGGCACGGCCGCCGCCACGGAAGACTACGACCTGCGCTACGCGCCGGGCTACGGCGGTGCCGACATGTCCGCCCCGTTCGAGGGTGGCTGGGTCTTCCAGGCCCACGCCTACGCCTACAGCGGCAACGTGCGCGGCGTGCAGACGACCGCGACCGACCTCACCGGCGCCTTGTCGCTGGCCCTGCACACCACCCTCCCGCCGAACTCGGCCGGCGCGGTCACCACGATCCGCACCAACGAACAGATCAACGTCTACGGCCTGCTGCCGCGCCTGAGCTACATGAGCGCCACCACGTTCCTGGGCGCGACGCTGGGCGGCACCGCGCTGCTGCCGCTCGTCACCAAGGGCAGCGAGGCCAGCATCTCCAGCATCGGCACCACGCTCAACGGCATCGCCGCCACGCTGCCGGCGCCCAACCAGGCCGGCCTGGTCGCGCTGGTCAACGGCGGCGCCGCCGCGCAAGGCAAGGCGCTGACCGCCGCCAACTCCAACAAGACCTGGGGCGTCGGCGACCTCGAGTTCTCGCCCATCCTGCGCTGGAGCACCGAAGCCACCCAGACGCTGTTCATCCTGACCACCGTCGTGCCCACGGGCGACTACGACCAGAACCGCGCCGCCAACCCGAGCGCCGGCAAGTTCTGGACGATCCGCCCGGCCGTGCAGTTCAGCTACATCGGCGACGGCTGGGATGCCGGCACCCGCGTCGCGTACTCGTACAACACGCGCAACACGCTGACGAAGTACAAGAGCGGCGGCTACATCAACGTCGACTTCGCCATCATGAAGTCGATCAGCGAATCGACCCGGGTCGGCCTGTCGGCCTACGGCGTCGACCAGGTGACCAAGGACACGACGAGCCTGACCGCGGCGGAGTTCGCGGCCAAGGACGCCGCCTTCCAGTCGCGCGAGGAAGCCACGCTCGATCACAAGGGCCACGTGGCCGGCGTCGGCCCGGAGATCGCCTACATCCACGGCGCGGGCGACTACCTGGTCGAGGGTCGCATCATGAAGGAGTTCGCCTCCTCGGTGCGCCCGAAGGGCTTCACGGCCTTCGTGACGCTGTCCAAGCCGTTCTGAGCGGCTGGCAGGAATTCACGCCGGTCGGGCCGGCGCGGGTCGCCGGCCTTCAGCGACGCGGGTTCCCGTCCGAAATCCAGGAATGCGACGTCCCGGCCCCCGACGGCGGGGCGGCGCTGTTGTCGCGCGGCCGGACGTGTCGCGCGCCTAGAACGAGGGTGAGTTGACCATGAAGATGCACATGTTGCGCCGCGTCCTGTCGGCACTGGTACTGGGAAGCGCCGTCACCGGCGCGTGGGCTTCCGTCGACGTGGCCGGCGTCCCGCTGGACGACACGGTGACGGTGGGCGGCGTGCCCCTGAAGCTCAACGGCGCGGGCTACCGCAAGCGCGGCTACTTCAAGATCGACGTGACCGCGCTGTACCTTCAGCAGAAGGCCAACTCGCTCGAGGCCGTCGAGAACGCGCCCGGCGCCAAGCGCCTGGAGCTGGTCATCCAGCAGGACATCACCGGTTCCCAGGCCTCGCGCTACTTCCTGATCGACTTCGAAGCCTCGGCCACGCCGGCCGAGTTCGCCAAGCTGATCACCGAGGTCTCGCAGGTGGGCGACATCTACAGCGCCCTGCCCAAGATCAAGAAGGGCGACGTCGTCAACCTCGACTGGATCCCCGGCAAGGGCCTGATCGCCACGCTCAACGGCGCCACGCTGACGCCGCACGGCGCGCCGTCGCCCTACATGAACAGCGAGCTGCTCGCGCGCGTCATGCTGCGCATGTACATCGGCGGCAAGACGCCGGCCGAGCTGCACGACAACCTGCTGGGCCTGTCCAACAGCATGCGCGACAAGGGCGGCGACAGCGCCAAGCACTGATCGCGGCCGTCCCCCAACGAAGGCCCTGGCGCGCGCGAGCGAGCCAGGGCCTTTTTTCAGACCTGGATCAGCTCGATCTTGTAGCCGTCCGGGTCCTGCACGAACGCGATGAACGAGGTGCCGCCCTTGACGGGCCCCGGTTCGCGCGTGACCTTGCCGCCGGCGTTGCGCACGCTGTCGCACACCGCGGCGACGTCGGGCACGCCCAGCGCCAGGTGGCCGAACGCGGTGCCGATCTCGTAGGCCGCGACGCCGTAGTTGTAGGTGAGCTCGATCTCGGCCGAGCCGACCTCGCCGTTGCCGTCGTCGGCGCCGTAGCCCAGGAACGCCAGCGTGTACTGCTGCTCGGGGCGGTCGGTGGTGCGCCGCAGCGTCATGCCGAAGTGGCGGGTGTAGAAGTCGATCGATCGCTGCAGGTCGCCGACGCGCAGCATCGTGTGGAGGAATCTCATGGGGTGCCCGGGGCGTGTTCGAAGGCCGCCACGTTAGCAAACATCGCCGCGGCGAGCGCGGCAGGGTCATTGACGAGCCGCAGTTCGTCGTAGGAGCGCTGCGCCTCGGGATAGCGCCGGCGCAGCAGGTTCAGCCACTGCTTGAGGCGGCCGGCGCGATGGCGCGGCTCCACGCGGGCGCTCATGCGGCGCCAGAAATCGGCCACCAGCGGCAGCAGCGCGTCCCAGGCGAGCGCCGGCGGCGCGCCGTAGGCCTGGGGCGAGTGCGGGCCGCCGGCCGAGGCCTTGGCATGGCCGTGCGCGTCCAGCCGCGCCTCGGTGGCGTGCCGCGGCAGGTCGGCGGCCAGGACCGGATCGCCCGCGTGCCGGCGCGCGCGGATCGCCAGCGCCAGTCCCGGGTCGACCACCATGCCGCGCCCGAGCATCAGCCCGTCGCAGCCGGAGACGCGGCGGCAGCGTTCGGCGTCGTCGGGCGTCCAGATCTCGCCGTTGGCGATCACCGGGATCGCCACCGCCTCGCGGATCGCGGGCACCTGCTCCCAGTAGGCCGGCGGCCGGTAGCCGTCGGCCTTGGTCCGCGCATGCACCACCAGCTCGCTCGCGCCACCGCCGGCGAGCGCCCGCGCGCAGTCGAGCGCGCGGGACGCATCGTCGTAGCCCAGGCGCATCTTGGCCGTCACCGGCAGCGCCGCCGGCACTGCGCGCCGCACCGCCTCGACGATGCGGCCCAGCAGCGCCGGATCCTGCAGCAGCGAGGCGCCGCCGCCGTGGCGGTTGACCACCTTGGCGGGGCAGCCGAAGTTCAGGTCGATCCCGTCGGCTCCCAGCGCCGCGATGGCGGCGGCGTTGTCGGCCAGGCAGGCCGGATCGGCGCCCAGCAGCTGCGGTCGCACGGGCACGCCCGCACGGGTGCGGCCGCCCTGCAGCAGCTCGGGCACGATGCGCGTGAACACGCGATCGGGCAGCAGCATGTCAGTGATGCGGATGAACTCCGACACGCAGCGGTCGATGCCGCCGACCGCGGTCAGCACCTCGCGCAGCGGATGGTCCAGCAGGCCTTCCATCGGCGCGAGCAGCAGCACACCACTCATGCCGGCCACTCGTCGACCGCCTGCGCGAGCCGTTCGAAGTCGGCCTCGTCGTTGTAGACCTGCGCGGCCAGGCGCACCCAGGCCTGGCCGCGGATCGCCAGCACCTGGGCCTCGATGCGGCGCTCCGCGAACAGCCAGTCCTTGAGGGCCGGCGCCGCGGCCTCGCCGCGGCGGGCGATGCGCTCGGGCAGCGGCACGGTGGCCATGCAGCCGACCAGGGCCTCGGGCGTCGTCCACGGCTGGCCCCAGCGCGCCGCCAGTTCGTGCGCCATGCGCCAGACGAGGTCGTGGTTCCAGGTCCGCATCGCCTGCAGCCCGAGGAACTCGCGCATGAACGCCAGGCCCGCGGGCGCCGCCAGCACGGCCGAGGGGTCGCGCGTGCCCGTCCAGTCGAACTCCTGCGCCAGGCCGGCGTCCAGGCCCCACGAGATGACCGGCGGGTGCAGCCCGGCGCGCCGGTCCGGCGCCACCCACAGGAAGCCGCAGGCGCGCGGCGCGAACGCCCACTTGTGCAGGTTGCCAACGTACCAGTCGGCGCCCAGCGATCCGATGTCCAGCGCGATCGCCCCCGGCGCGTGCGCGCCGTCGACGAGCACCGGCACGCCGGCGGCGCGGCAGCGCGCGGCCATGGCCGCCACCGGCAGCGTCAGCGCGGTGTGCGACGAGACGTGGTCGAGGATGGCCAGCCGGGTGCGCGGCGTCAGCGCCTGTTCGACCGCGTCGACGCAGCCGGCGGCCGTGTCGGCCCCCGCCGGCCAGGGCGTGGGCACGGTGACGACGACGGCACCGGCGGCGTGGGCGACGAACCCGGCCGCCTTGGCGACGGCGCCGTAGGCCTGGTCGAGCAGGAGGATCTCGTCGCCCGGCCGCAGCGCGATCGAGCGCAGCACGGCGTTGATGCCGGTGCTGGCGTTGTCGACGAAGAAGAGGTCGTCGCCGCGTGCGCCGACGAACTCGCCCACCACGTCCGCCGTCTGGCGCAGCAGCGGGCGGGTCGCGCCGGGCTCGTCCACGGTCACGCGCATCAGCTCGCGGAACAGGAAGGCGGCCGGCTGCGCCTCGATGCGGCGCTGCCACGCCTGCTGCGCCTCCAGCACCACGCGCGGCGTGGCCCCGACGGTGCCGTGGTTCAGGTAGGTGATGGCGGGGTCCAGCCACCAATGGGCAAGCAGGGAACGGCCGAAGGTGGGCACGGGCGGGCGGCGGTCGGGAGTGGGAATGCCCGATTGTGGCGCCGGCCGCGCAGCCCGCACGCGCGCCGTCGAAACGGCGCGAGTGGAACTCAGTGCAGGTCGGTCAGTTGGACCGCCGGCGAGGCGTACTCGCGGCCGACGCTGCGCTGGGCGCGCAGGAAGTTCGCGCGCGCGCCGTCGGTCATCGTGTCCCAGTGCACCTCGCCCTGGCGGTCGCACGGGAAGGCCAGGGCGCGGCCCGAATGGAACAGCGACTGGAAGCGCAGTTCGTAGCGGGCGCGGGATTCGGCGGCGGGCAGCGAGTCGGGGATCATGACGGCCTCGGATGGTGCGGGTGAGGACTGGGAACGCCCGGCCGTGGCGCCAGGATGGAACCAGTGTGCGCGCCGGCCGGCGCGCACGGCATCGGCGAACTTCCATCCGCGGCCTCGTCGAAGCGCCCGTCCACCTGTAGTCGCCGCGGACGCCGCGCTGTCAGCGTCCGTCCGACACGGCCCGTCGCGGCGACACCCCGCCGCCCGACTATCATTCGCGCCTCGCAAGACATTCCGGAGACGACTCGATGACTTCCCGCCCGACTTCCGTTCGCCTGGCCGCCGTGCTGGCCCTTCTCGCGCTGGGCGCCGGCGCCGCCCGCGCCGACGACGCCGCCGCCCTGGCGGCCGCCGCCAAGGAGCCGGGCGCCGTCGTGTCGGCCAGCGGCGTGGTGTTCCGGTCGCTCAAGGACGGCAACGGCGCGAGCCCCAAGGCCACCGACACCGTCAAGGTCAACTACCGCGGCACCTTCCCCGGCGGCAAGGAATTCGACGCCTCGCGCGGCAATCCGATCTCGTTCCCGCTCAACAAGGTCATCCCTTGCTGGACCGAGGGCGTGCAGAAGCTCAAGGTGGGCGGCAAGGCCAAGCTCACCTGCCCGTCGGCCGTCGCCTACGGTCCGCGCGGTGCCGGCGGCGTGATCCCGCCCGACGCCACGCTCGTCTTCGAAGTCGAGCTGCTGGGCATCAACTGAGGCCGGTCCGCGCGGGGAGCGCGCCCGCGCTGGCGGCCTGAACCGGGCCTATGGCCGATCGGGGGCGTCCGGCCGACCCGCGGCCAGGCCCATGCGAGCGTGGAGGCCGACGAGCACCGTGTCGAAGAAGACGCGCTGGGGCTCCGGCACCCGCGCCAGGACCACGTCGCGGTAGTCGTCGTGCGCGCAGTCGCCGCTGGCCACGCAGTGCAGCGCCGCCTCCAGCCCGCCGCGGCAACTGGCCACCAGCTCGCAGGCGACGATCTCGGCGCCCCACTCGCGCAGCTGGCGGTTCGCGCCGTCGTCGCCGGCCGAATTGCCGACATCCAGGAACGCGGCGTTGCCGCGCAGGGCCTCGGCCGCGGCCCAGCGGTCGCCGGTGGCCAGGGCGGCGTCGATGTCGGCGCCGGCCGTCTCGCGCGCCGCCGGCACGACCAGGCCGCGGCCGTCGACCGGCATCAGGAAGTCGCGCCCGCCGCGCTGCTCCACCGCCACGCGGTACAGCGCGGGCAGGTCCGACCAGGTGTCGAGTACCCCGGCGCAGCGCCGGCCCAGCTCCTGCATGCGCGCCAGCGCGGCGTCGTGGAACGTGTCGCTGCCGGTGTACGCGGACGCCTCGCCCCCGCGCAGCGCCGGATCGGCGCAGCGCTGCCAGGCGAGCAGCGCGTAGAACTTGCCGCCCTCCTGTGGCCGGCTCATCGCCTGCTGGATGAACGCGAGGTAGGCCGGGGCGCCCTCGAACTCGGCGCGCATGCGGGCCGAGCGCGCGTCGTGCTCCGTGCCCGCCCGGTCCGACGGCGTCGGCCCGGGGCCGTCGCCGACCGCGACCGCGACCGCGGCCGTCGCCGCGGCCGCCGCGGCGCGGGTGGACTCGGCGGGCGGCGGACGCAGGTGGTGCACGCGGCGCGCCAGCAGCACGAGCGCCAGGCAGCCGGCGACCACCAGCACCAGCGCCGCGGTCGACGCCTTGTGCGCGCGGATCCACCCGAGCACCTCCCTCATGCGGGGGCTCCGGCGGGCGGACGGTGGCTTGCGGACAAGGTCGGGGGCATGCGGCGCAGGCGGAGTCGGCGGAACCGCATTCTCTACGCCACCGGCGCCGCGCGGCCCGGGGCCTCGCGCAGCTCGCGCGGCGTGGCGCCGAACCAGCGCCGCACGGTGCGGCTGAAGTTGGAGGTGTCGACGTAGCCCAGGCGCGCGGCGATCTCCTCGACCGGCTCCGCGGTGTGCAGCAGCATCCACAGCGCGCGCTGCTTGCGGGCCGCGTCCAGCAGCTGCTGCCAGGTGGCGCCGTCCTCGTGCAGGCGGCGGATCAGCGTGCGCGGCGACATGCCGCAGCGCGCCGCCACGTCGGCCATGCGCGGATAGCCGCCGTCGTCCACGCTGGCCAGCAGGCCGGCCACGCGCTGGGCCATGCCGGCGCCGGCGACCTCGGCCAGCGCCTCCTCGCATTCGCGGCAGGCGCTCGCATGCGCCTTCGCGTCGGCGCCGATGCACGGCAGCGCGAGGTCGCGCTGCTCGAAGTGGAACGCGAAGACGGGCCGGTCGAAGCGCACCTCGGCGACGCCGAAGCGCTGGTACTGCTCGCGCCAGGCCGGCGTCGGCAGCGGCAGCTCGATTCGCAGGCCGGGCGGCACCTGGCCCACGGCCGTCTCGATCATGCGCAGGATCGCGCCGAGCACGGTGTCGATGACGAAGCCGCGCACGCGGCCGAGGTCGGTGCGCTCGGCGGCCTGCATGGTCAGGCCGGTGCGGGTGTCGACGCAGGTCCAGGCCATCGCGTCGTTGCGCGTGGTGCCGTAGCGCGCGAGCGTGAGCAGCGCCTCGCGCAGGTCGCGGCTGGTGACGACCGCGTAGCCCAGCGCGCCGTGCGCGGACACCGGCGCCCCGCCGCCCAGGTCCAGGCCCAGCCAGGGCCGGCGCATGGCGCTCATCGCGCCTTCAGCCAGGCGCACGATGGTGTCGCGGCCCAGCCGCTTGTCGTCGGTGACCAGCGTGGCCCAGTCGAGCCCGGCCGCGGCGAGCACGCGGTCGCCGTCGACGTCCGCGTGCTGCAGCAGCATGCGCAGCAGGCGGGCGTAGATCGGCGGCACGAGCGAACCCGGCTGCGGCAAGGGCGTGGTGGCGGAAACGGGGCGGCTCATGTTCCTGGGCGGTGCGCGGGCCTCAGTGTCTTCCCTGGGTTGGGGCACCTGGCGGGGTGTTTGTCACTTTATGACGATTTGTTGGCATCTGCATCGGTGTCAGCCCCGGACCCGGCCCACCACACTGGGCTGCACCATGAACCTGATCAACCCCTCCGTGTCGTCCCCACCGTACGTCGACCGCAAGCGTCACGCGTGGGTGCTGTCCCTGCTGGTGCCCACGCTGGTCGGGCTGGGCCCCGTGCTCTACCGCGCGTGGCCGACGACGCTCATGTTGTGGCTGCCGGTGATCTTCGTCTACTGCGTGGCGCCCCTAATCGACCTCGCGCTGGGCGCCGACACCAGCAACCCGCCCGAGGACGCCGTGCCCCAACTCGAGGCCGACCCGTACTACCGCCGCGTCACCTACGCGCTGGTGCCGCTGCTGTGGGGCGCATTCGTCTACGGCGCCTGGTTCTGCATGCGCACACCGCTCACCTGGGCGGGCCAGCTCGCCATCGTGATCACCACCGGCATGGTGGGCGGCTTCTGCATCAACCTGGGCCACGAACTGGGCCACAAGAAGTCGCCGGTCGAACGCTGGCTCGCGAAGATCGTGCTGGCGCCGACGTTCTACGGCCACTTCACGATCGAGCACAACCGCGGCCACCACCGCGACGTCGCCACGGCCGCCGACCCGGCCTCGTCGCGCATGGGCGAAGGCATCTGGGTGTTCGCGCTGCGCGAGATGCCCGGGGCGTTCAGGCGCGCCTGGCGGCTCGAGCGCGAGCGCATGAAGATCGACGGCCTGCCGTTCTGGTCGCTGCACAACGAGCTGCTGCAGCCCGCGCTGATCACCGTCGGGCTGTGGGCCGCGCTGGCCCTGTGGCTGGGCCCGAAGGTGCTGGTGTTCCTGCTGCTGGCCTCGCTGTGGGCCAACTTCCAGCTGACCACGGCCAACTACATCGAGCACTACGGCCTGCTGCGCCGCACCGGCGCGGACGGCCGCCTCGAGCGTTGTGCACCGCAGCACTCCTGGAACAGCAACCACGTGTTCTCCAACTGGGCGGTGTTCCACCTGCAGCGCCACTCCGACCACCACGCGCACCCGATGCGCCGCTACCAGTCGCTGCGCCATTTCGACGACGTGCCGCAGCTGCCCAACGGCTATTTCGGCATGTTCACGATCGCCTACTTCCCGCCGCTGTGGTTCGCCCTGATGGACGGCCGGCTGGTGGAGGCCGTCCACTCCGATCCGTCGCGCATCAATTTCTCGCCCCGCCGCCGCGCCGCGCTGATGCGCCGGCACGGACTCGTCGATTCCCCCGGTGCAACCGCCTGAGAACGCGCGCATCATTGCCGTACATGAGGTTTTCGTTGGCTGACCACAAGAAAGAGACTGACATGAATTTCGACTACATCGTGGTGGGCGGAGGGTCCGGCGGCTGCGTCCTGGCGGCGCGCCTGAGCGAGGATCCTTCGGTGTCGGTGGCGCTGCTGGAGGCCGGCCCGGTCGACAGCAACGTCCTCATCCACGTGCCCGCGGGCCTGGCGCTGCTGGCGCAGGTGGAGACCGCGAAGTGGAACTTCAATACGGTGCCGCAGAAGGGTCTGAACGGCCGCTGCGGCTGGCAGCCGCGCGGCAAGGTGCTGGGCGGATCGAGCTCGGTCAACGCGATGATCTACATCCGCGGCCACCGCGCCGACTACGACCACTGGGCGGCCGAAGGCAACGCGGGCTGGTCCTACGACGACGTGCTGCCCTACTTCCGCCGCGCCGAGCACAACGAGCGCCTGGCCAACGAGTACCACGGCAACGCCGGGCCGCTCAACGTGATGGACCTGCGCAGTCCCAACAAGCACCTGCAGGCCTTCATCGACGCCGGCCGCGAGGCGGGCTATCCGGTCACCGACGACTTCAACGGCGCCGAACAGGAAGGCATCGGCCCCTACCAGGTCACCCACAAGAACGGCGAGCGCTTCAGCGCCGCCAAGGCCTACCTCACCCCCAACCTGGGCCGCAGGAACCTGACCGTGTTCACCGGCGCGCACACCACGCGCATCCTGTTCGAGGGCAAGCGGGCCACCGGCGTCGAGTTCCGCCGCGCGGGCCGCCTCGAGCAGATCGGCGCCAACCACGAGGTGCTGATGGCCGCGGGCGCGCTGCAGACCCCGCAGATCCTGATGCTGTCGGGCGTCGGCCCCGGCGCGGAGCTGGCGCAGCTGGGCATCGGCGTCGTCCACGACCTGCCCGGCGTGGGCAGGAACCTGCACGACCACATCGACGCCGTGCAGGTGTTCGACGCGCCGCGCCTGACCGAGATGTTCGGCGTGACGCTGGGCGGCATCGGCCGCGTGCTCAAGGCGATCCCGGAGTGGCGCAACCACCGCCGCGGCATGCTCACCACCAACTTCGCCGAGGCCGGCGGCTTCATCAAGAGCCAGGCCTCGGAGCCGATTCCCGACCTGCAGCTGCACTTCGTCATCGCCAAGCTGATCGATCACGGCCGCAAGACGGTGTTCGGCAACGGCTACTCGGCCCACGTGTGCGTGCTGCGCCCGCAAAGCCGCGGCAGCGTCACGCTGGCCAGCCCCGATCCGTTCGCCGCGCCGCGCATCGATCCCAACTTCCTCGACCATCCCGACGACATGCAGCGCCTGGTGCGCGGCTTCCGCATCATGCGCGACGTGATGCACCAGCCGGCGCTGGCGCGCCTGGGCGGCAAGGAGATGGCCCGCTCGGCCGCCGCGACCACCGACGCCGACATCGAGCAGTTCATCCGCAACCACGGCGACACCATCTACCACCCGGTGGGCACCTGCCGCATGGGCTCGGGCGCGCTGGACGTCGTGGGCGCCGACCTGCGCGTCCACGGCCTGGAAGGCCTGCGCGTGGTCGACGCCTCGATGATGCCGCGCATCATCGGCGGCAACACCAACGCGCCGGTGATCATGGTGGCCGAGAAGGCCTCCGACATGATCAAGGCAGCGCGCGCGGCGGGTGGCGGCGCGAATGCGCAGACGGTGCGCGCGCTGGCGCAGCCGCCGGTGGAGACGCTGGCGGCCTGACGCGCGTCGACCTGCCGCGGGCCCCGGCCCGCGTGCGGATGCCGCGGCTTGGTGGGGTTTCCACAACGGGTTCGCGCGCACGGGCCTGCCCGGTCGATCGCGGCTTGTGCACGGCGGACGGCGGATCAAGAATGGACGCGGGAGCCTCCGGCACGTCACGGGCGCGGCGCGAACGCGCCGCTCGCCAAGAAAGATCGCGACGGGCATGCGAGAGGCAGCCCGGGAGCCCGGCGATGACAAAGGGGAGGTCGTTCAAGTACGCACTCGGCGGTCTGGTCGCCGTGCTGGGCATGGTCGCCATCCGGCTCGCGCCGCCCTACACCTCCAGCGCGCTCCTGCACGACCGTATGCTGGGCATCCACCTGGTGCTCGAGCTGTTCTCCATCGTGGTCGCGGCGCTGGTCGTGACCGTCTCGTGGCACACGTTCGACAGGCGTGTCGCCCAGGCCACCCATGTCCTGATCGGCGGCTTCACGGTGGTGGGCGTGTGCGACCTGCTGCACGTGCTGACCTACCGGGGCATGCCCGAATTCCTTTCCGAAAGCAGCACGCCGCGGGCCATCTTCTTCTGGCTGATGGGCCGCAGCTTCGAGGCCGCCACGGTTGCGGCGCTGGGCCTGGGCCTCGTCCCGAAGCGCTCGCGCGGCTTCTGGCTGGCGGCGGGCGCCGTCACGGCGGCGGCCATCGTGGGCGTGGGCTCGTTCGCCCTCGACTCGTTACCGACCACGTTCGTCGACGGCACCGGCGTCACGCCGTTCAAGGCCGGCTGCGAGTACGCGCTCTGCGCGGCCAACCTGCTGCTGGCGGCAGCGCTGTGGCGCCGGGGCCGCCGGACGCGGACCGAGCAGGCCGCAATGCTGTCGTTCTCCAGTCTGGCGATGGGCATCGGCGGGCTCGCGTTCACGTCCTACGTGGCGCCATCCGACTTCCAGAACATCGTCGGCCATCTCTACAAGGTCGCCGCCTACGTGCTGCTGTACCGGGCCACGTTCATGGCCAGCATCCGGGCGCCGTACGACGCGCTGGAGGAGAGCGAGACCCGCATGCGCACGCTGGGCGCCAACCTGCCCCAGACGGTGCTGTTCCAGATGGTGCGCGAGCGCGACGACAGCATCCGGTTCACCCAGGTGAGCGACGCCATCGAGCGCGTGCACGGCCTGCGCGCGGCCGACGTGATGCGCCAGCCGTCGACCTGGTTCGGCCAGGTGCATCCCGACGACCGGCCGGCGCTGTCGGCCGCCCGCCGCCGCTCGCAGGAGACCCTGCAGGTGTTCGACCACGAGGCCCGCTTCGTGCTGGCGAGCGGCCGCATTCGAACGATGCACCTGGTGGCCGTGCCACGCCGCCTCGACGACGACCTGGTGGCCTGGGACGGCTTCGTCACCGACGTGACCGAGCGCATCCTCGCGGCCGAGGCGCGGCGCGCGCTGGAGCTGCAACTGCGCGAAGCGCAGAAGATGGAGTCCATCGGCACGCTCGCCAGCGGGATCGCGCACGACTTCAACAACGTGCTGGCCTCCATCCTGGGCAACACCGCGATGGCGAGCGAGGACGCCCGGGTTCGCGGCTGGGACGAGATGACGCGCGCCCTCGATCAGATCCGCCGCGCCGCCGAGCACGCGCGCAACCTGGTACGGCAGATCCTCACCTTCACGCGCAAGCAGCCGCCGCGCCGGGTCGCGCAGGCACTGGCGCCCATCGTCGAGGAGCACCTGGCGCTGCTGCGTGCCACGCTTCCCGCCAACGTCGAGGTCGTGTTCGATCCGATCGACGTGCAGGTCGCCGCGCAGGTCGATCGCACCCAGCTGGGCCAGGTCCTGCTCAACCTCTGCACCAACGCCTGGCACGCGATGGGCCCGAGCGGCGGCACCATCGAGGTGGGCCTGGACACGCTGGTGCTGGCGGGCGAGCCCGCGGTCCGGGTCGGGCTCGCGCCGGGCCCGTACGCGCGGGTGCGCGTCGAGGATACCGGGTGCGGCATGGACGAGCCGACGATCCAGCGCATCTTCGAGCCGTTCTTCACGACCAAGCCCGTGGGCAAGGGCACCGGCCTCGGACTGTCCGTGGTGCACGGCATCGTCCAGGCCCATGACGGGGCGATCCGCCTGACCAGCAGTCCCGGCGCCGGCGCCCGCTTCGAGATCCTGCTGCCGGCGACCGCCGCGGATGGCGCCGCCCCCGGGGACGCGGCGCAAGCCGGCCATGCCACGCGGGTCGGCCAGGGCCAGCGCGTGCTGGTCGTGGACGACGACGAGGTGATGGGGCTGATGGTCGAACGCCTGCTCACGCGGGCCGGCTTCGCCGTGACCTCCCTGGACGACGCGGACGAGGCCGTGGCGCTGTTCGCCCGCGACCCGGGTCGCTTCGACGTGCTCGTCACCGACTACAACATGCCTCAGCTCTCGGGCCTGGAGGTCGCGCGACGGGTGCTGACCCTGCGGCCCGGCCTGCCGACCATCATCTCGTCGGGCTACGTCAGCGCGGAACTGCTGGCCCTGGCCAGGGCCCAGGGCGTGGCGGAGGTCATCGAGAAGCAGGACACGCTGGAGGAGCTCACGGGCGCGATCGAGCGGGCGTTGGCCGGGGCGCGCAGCGCGCGTGGCAGGCCGGTGGGGTCGACGCCGCTGGGCTGACTGCGTGCCGAAACCGCAAGCTGATCTCGACAGGTGAATGCCCGGACCTGTCGACGCCAGCGCTCGCGTTCGTGGTCGAGCGGTGTCGCCAGGGCATTGCCAGCCTGGGGATGGTGCGCCACGAGCGCCTGCCGTAGCGTCGTGCTCGCGGACCTTGCTACGACCTCGGAATCGAACCGCCTTGCCGACGACCTCGCCGACACAACGGACACCTTGTCCCCACCGCGCTCGCATCCGGGCCTGCAGCGGCGTGGCCGCGATGCTCGTGGCCGGCGTGGTCACGGCGAGTGGCGCTGCCGGTGCGAATCCAGGTGCGACGGCCCGCGCCGACTTCTGCGACAGCTCCCTGCCCTCGCCGGCCAACGACCCGCTGGGTTACCGACTACGCGGCGATCGCTGTGAGGGCCGCTTCATCAAGGAAGTCGGCAACACCACGCTGAGCCTGCGCTCGGTGGTGGAGTCCGTGGAACCGCTGGACGTTTCGGTTGCGCGCATGCTCCGGGCCGACTGGCCTGTCCCGCCCGGCGCCGCGGACGTGGCGTTGCGCGTCCAGGGCGTGAAGCGTCGCCTCTACTACCGCATGGACACACGGCGAGCCGCGGCCTCCGGCGGATTTGCCTGGCCGTCCGACCTGCTGACGACCGTGGCGCCGACCCTCGACGACCTGGGGCTGCTCGCGAGCACCCGGCTGACGGTGGGCGGCACCGATCACGAGGTCTACCTCCCGCTGCGCGTCGGCGCATCGCCGCGTGCCGGCCAGGCGTACACATTGGTCATCGTGCCGGGCGTCGCCTTGAGCGAGGTCTACGTGACGGTCGACGAACTGGCGGTCGACGGCAGCGTGCGACACAACGTGATTCCGGACGAGCCGCTGCAATACGGGTACTACCCGGCCGAACGGGGGATCGAGTTCCGCTTGCCGCTGCGCGCGCTCGGCGGCCCGGGCCTGGTCCGGGTCCGCCTGGTGGCACGACTGGAGGCCGGCGGAAGCGCGACGATCGACGCGTGGCTGTATCACCCCGGAGCCGGGAAGTAGGCATGCCGGCCGAAGAGGACGCGCCCATCGAGTCCGGGACGCCGCCCCCCGCATCCGCAGGCGACGACCCTGCGAGCGGCGACGCGTCGCTCGCGCACCGCCTCGAACGGCTGGCTGCCGGCCGCCTCGAGGCCATGCTCGACGACGCGCAGAAGCACCCGCAGGGGCTGCTGTCGCCGGAGCGTCTGCGTGAGCTGGCGACGCTGGCCGCTCTCCTGGGTGTCAGCGATCGCCTGGCGCCCGTGCCGCCGCCGTCGCCATCGCGCTGGCCCGCTGCCGCGGCCCTGGCGTCGGCGACGATCGCCGTGGGCGCCATGCTGTTCCTGCACGTCGCCCGGACCGAGATCGAACTCGACGCGACGGCCTCCGAGTTCGCGTTCACGCTGGCGAGGACGCAGGCCCTGACCGAGCCGACCCCGCTGCGCTTCGTCGGCGTCGCCGGCTTCGATGCGGTGGAAGGCCAGGACGGCAACGGTCCGGCACACCGGCGCCTTGCGCTGGCAGCGAGCCCGACCGACGCAGGCTGCGCCGGGAGCATCACGCTGGACCGGTTGATCCTGCCGCGCGGCGCCGAGGTGCGCCTGGCTCGGTCGCCAGTGCCGCAGCGAGCGCACCTCGCCGTCCACGCGCCTGGCGCAAGCCTGCAGCTGACGCTCGACGGCTGCGTGCGCCCGGGCGGCGACACGGGCGCACCATCGATCACGCGCGGTGTGCGAACGCTGAGCATCGCACTCGGGCGCGACGATGTCGATATCGACCTGCTGGGCACAGGCGACACCCTGTTCGCATTGGCGCCATTCGTGCACGCGGACGAGCTGTCGCTGTCGCGCGTCGAAGAGATCGCAGGCGACGGCATCACGCTCGTGCGGCACGTCTCCACGGTCACCGGCGGCACGTTGCTGTTCGATGCGCTCGACGGCCAGTCGCGCACGTTGCGCGTCGCCGAGCCGATCCGCTTCGAGGGGGTCGACGGCGAGTTGCGGTCGGTCGCGTTCGACGGCAAGCAGATCGCGCTGCGCTTCCACGGCGAGGTGCGAGGCCTGGTCAGCGGAGGCGACAGCCATCCGCGCAGCTGGATGCCCACCTGGTTGGAGTGGCTCAAGGCGAACCACGCCGCGTCGTTGTTCCTGGCCGCGGCAACGTCGGGCTTCGCGTTGCTGACGGCACTGTTGAAGTGGTGGAAGCCGGCCTCCGCAAGGCGGGCACCATGACCTCCAAGTCGACCGGCGCCTGTGTCGTCCCCGTTCTCGTCGCCACCGTGGCGGCCACGTCGCGACCTGCGGCGGCGCAGGAGCAGGTCCGTGCAGATCTCGACCAGGCGGCGCGCGCCGTCGTCAGCATCGACGCCAGGATCGGGGAGCGTACGCTGCTGGGCGCGGGCGTCGTCGCCATGCGCCAGCGCGACGCCGTCGTCGTCGTCACCGCCAACCATGTCGTGCGCCAGGGCGCCACAGCGGCGCGCGCCATCGTCGTGCGTTTCAAGGACAAGCCGCAACTCGCGCTCGAGGCGACGCTGCTGACGGGGTTCGACAAGACGGACGACCTGGCCGCATTCCGCGTGGGGCGCCTGCGCGAGCAAGGCATCGATCCGTGCGCGCTGCCGGCCCTGCCGTTCGATGCCCTGCAGGTCGTGCGGCGCGGCCACGGCGTCTACCCGATCGGCAATCCGGCCGGAGTGGCGTGGCGCATCCCCGTGGCGGCCGACACCGTCACCGAAGTCGGCGAGCGCACCATCACGTTCCAGTCCGCATTGATCGACAACGGCCATTCGGGCGGCGGCTTGTTCAACACGTTCGGCGACCTGGTCGGCATCATCCGCGCGGACCAGCCGCCCTACGGCGTCGCGATGCGCGCGGACCGCGCCTGGGAGCTCCTGCGAACCTGGACGGCGGAAGTTCCGGCCGATGCATGCGCCGCGCCGGCCATGACAGCCGCACCGTCTGCGCGGGCCGGTGCGAAGGATCCCTTGCCCGACCTGCGCGCGCTGTCCGCGCAGGCCTGGAGCGGAAACGACATCGAGGACGTCAGCAGCTGGCGTCCCCTGTTCGACGCCATCCATGCGGGCGACGTCGACGCGGTGCGACGCCTGTCGACGCCAGCCGTGCTGAACCCTGACAACTACCACGTTCCGTTTGCACTGCATTGGGCGGCAGCTCTCGGGCAGGTCGAGGTCGTGAAGCAGTTGATCCAGCTGGGCGCGAAGAAGAACGCATACGTCCAGCAGCCGATGCCGACATCACCATTCGGCGACGCGATGGGTACACCGCTGCACATGGCCGCACGCGCCAATCAGGTCGGGGCGATGAAGGTGCTCATCCGGGCGGGAGCGTCGCTGGAAGAGGGCCTGTTCAGCACCGGCGACAGCCCCGGCACGCCGCTCGCCACCGCGGCGCGTTACGACCGCCAGGAGGCGGCGCAGGTCCTGATCGACGCGGGCGCATCGCTGTCGGGTCCGCATCAGGAAGGCGCCTGGGAGCAATCGCCCATCGCCCAGGCTGTTGCCCGTGGTCACATCGAGATGATCAGGCTGCTGTTGCGCGCCAGGTCGCCGCTATCCGACCCCTTCTCGGGCGGCGCGCCCTCGCTCGCGCGCATTGCCGTCCGGCACGGCCAGTTGGAAACGCTGCGCTTCCTGCTGTCGGTCAAGGCGCCTCTCGAATGCAGGTCTTCGGCGACGATCTGCGATACCCCCGTCCACGAGGCATTGGCGCTGTCGGCGGGCTTCCCCGACAGGCCGGACATCCGGATGCAGGCGCTGCAGATCCTTCTGGCGGGCGGCGCCGACCCCAACGCGTCCAGCGACCCGTCCTATCTGGAGCAAGCAATCGAGTCGCACCAGCTTCCTGCCCTGAAATTGCTGCTCAAGGCCGGCGCCCGTCCGAACGCCAGGAGCCGCGAAGGACGCTCGATGCTCAAGCTCGCGCTGGACGCCGAGGACAACGACGCCGCCGCCGCATTGCGCGCCTTCGGCGCGAAGCCGTGACGGCGCGGGACGAGCCAGGCGACATGCCGAGCCGTCGGGATTCCCACGTACCATCGTCTGACGTGTGACGTCGCAGGATGTCGCAGTTCGGCCATTTGCTGACACTCGTGGATGACCGGTTTCGGGCGGGCTATTGCCATCGCTCGGCGCCAAGAATCACCGGCTGCGCCGGACCGATATCAGTGGGCGGTCAGATCGGGTCGAGGGGGACGATTTCGAGGCCGGTGATGCCAGCCTCCCGGGCCCACTGCTCGATCACTTCCTTGCCGGCCTCGTTGACGTAGTTGCGCACTCGGGCCGTCTTCGGATCCTTGAACACCGCCGGCTCCGTCGGAATCTTCGATTCGTCGATCGCTTCGAGGATCAGGATGTTTTCCTCGCCTCTCTGCGTCCGATCCTCGTCGAGGCAGTCGATCAAGTTCGTGCAGTTGAAGAAGTAGAGCATCTCGTCGCCATGGTGCAGCTCCAAAAGCTCGCCGAACCGCGAGAGGAATCCGCCGATCGCCGCACGGGCCTTGTCGTTGAGGACGAACGCCCCCGCCATGAACGGCATGACGTCGGCGCGCTCGCGTTGGCGCTTCTTCGTCGAACGGTTGAACAGCTCCACCGGCGGCCTATGCGCCCAGTCCTTCGCGCGGCCGTCGGTGACGAACACGCGGTCGCGCACGTCCTGCTTGTCGGCCGCCACCAAGACGGGGCGGTCGAGCATGTCGCCGGGTCGGATCTCCCACACTGCCATGTCTGTCATCCTCGGTTCACTGGGAACGCCCCGCTGAGCATGTCGGCGCGCATCTTGCGCAGCGCCGCCCGCCCCTCAGTTTGCTGGGTTTGATCTGCGGCGCCAAGCCGGCGCTCGACGCGCACGTAGTAGACCGCATTGCGATGCACGTCGTCATGCCCGACCGCGCTCGCCATCTCCGGCGCCTTGGCGCTCGCGCTCGCCGGCAGGAACACCCCATTGTCCGCGTCGTTGATGCCGATGCCCCATCCATAGAGCATCAAGCGGGAGGGATACGCGTCGGGATGCCCTTGGGCGACGATGTGGTGGGCGTCGACCTCGCCGAACCGCGCCTGTGCCGCCTTTTTCAAGTTGCCGCCAAGTGTGCGGCCGTGCTGGCTGTCGCGATCGCCGTCCTGTTCGAGCTGGGCGGCGGTGTAACCCTTGTCGGCCCGCGTCTGTCCCGCCGCGTCGTAGCGCACGAAGAAGCCGCGTTGCCTGCGCGCCGGCGCCGGCTGGCTGTTCTCTTCGCGGATGCGTTCCTTCTCCTCTTCGAGCAGCACCTCGTTGCGCACGCCGTAGCCGTTGAGGCCCGGGTGGTTCGATGCGAGGCGGTTCGCGCTGATCGTGGCGTCGAGCGCCTTGGCCACCGGTTGCTCGAAGATGCCGCGGGCCCGCGGCTTCTTGTTCGATGACAAATTCATGCTCCCATGAGAGTCGCCTGGCCGCCGCGCACCATCCCCTGGCGCTGCGCGCGGCCCCGGGGGCGGAGCCGTCTGTGCGGCCCGCTCGCCTCCGCGGCGCGGTTCGACGCGGGCCCCCCATGGCCGACGCGATCGTGTCGAGTTTGCCACGCGAGACATGGCGGGACGGCCACCCGTGCGGGGGATGGACATGGCGAAGGCCGTAGACGACGGACGTCGAGCGCGCGCCCGGCCCATCACGTCAAGCCTTCTTCGGCATTGAATCCGCGCGCCAGTCTCGCGCTGGATTTCCCTGCGACGCCAGCCGCATACTGCGCTGCACATTCATCGAAGCACGATGGCAAGGGGCTGAAACGGACGAGCCGCTCGCGCACGACCGCGTTCTTCAACTGCCGTTTGACCTGACCGCGGCTTGGCGCGTTCTGTGCACCAGCCGCCTCCAAGCCCGACCGACTCACAGCGGCCACGAGCTGCCGTTGGCGAACGACTGCTTCAAGGTAAGCCGTTGCGACGCGGTCGTGCTACAAATCGAACACTGCATTCGGAAACCTCACGGGAGCGTCAATCGTCTCCTTAGAATTCCCCGCCATGACTCTCTTCTCGCGCGCGTTCACCGGGGTCGCCGTAACTTTTTCCAGCGAGCTTCAGCCGCGGGCCGCCATTGTCAAGGTCGCGGAATTGAAGCGATGGACGCCCGGCAAGCCGACGTTTGTGGGTGACGTAAGTGAACACGCAATTTCGCTCGGCATCGTGCCGGCCGGCGGCCTGATCGTAGTGCGTGACTCGACAAGGTTCGAGGGAGCGATAGTGCCGTCGCCGAGCGGATGCGCGATCCAAGGACGATTTGTCAGCATGGTATTTGCGCGTGCTTTCTCCGCTCTCTTCCTCGGCGTCATCTGTGTGATGGCGGTTGTTGGTGTCGCGGGCATCGTCGGAGGCAAGATCGATTCGGGAATGTCGGTCGGCTTCCAAGCGCTGCTTTCTGTGGGCTGGATCTCCGCACTTGCGTTGTTCGGCTGCGGTGTCCTGTGGAATGCGACGCCGTCCCACAGGGCTATGGAAGTTATGACAAAACATCTTCAGCTCGCGCTGACCACGGGTGAGCGCTGAGCCTCATGTGACCAATGCGCGCAACCGGCCAGAACCTGCCGGTTACAGGGGTCAGCTTTCAGGTCGATGCCTGACCGGCTACGATATTGACAAATGAAAGGTGAATCCGATGCGACGTGCGCTTGTTGGTCTGGTTGCTCTAGCTTCCATTCTCTGCGGCTGTTCGATGACGGCAGATACTGCGATCGCCGAGCAGGCGGTTCCTAGGTTCCACGAGCAGTTGGACGCGGCGCGTTTCGACGCGATATACAACGAATCAGGCGACGAGCTCAAAAAAGGGCTCTCTGAAAATTCGAGTGGGTAAGATTTCGGTTGGTTGAACGCTGAAACGGGAACAGGCATGACGGCCAAGGTGTTTGAAGCGGCGCTGGGGATCAGCGCTCCGTGGTCGGTCGGCG
>Ga0265336_10000060_pt1 | contig 103055 bp, 108 predicted proteins | sample 42119metaG_FD_193583 | JGI IMG/M metagenome (GOLD analysis project Ga0265336, IMG submission 193583) | Rhizosphere microbial communities from Carex aquatilis grown in University of Washington, Seatle, WA, United States - 4-21-19 metaG | ecosystem: Host-associated > Plants > Roots >... | reverse complement strand
CGACCGCGGTCGAAGTCGTCTCAGAAACCGAAATCAAGGCTAAAACCGCAGCCACCGCAGCAGGCGAAGACGAAGTGATCGTCACCATCGCCGGCGGAGGCGCCAGCAAAGAAAACCCCAAGTTCACCTACATTGCACCTCCGACCGTGACCTCGATCACTCCGGCGAAAGGCGCCAAGGCCGGCGGAGTGGTGGTCAAAATCAAAGGCACCGGGTTCGTCAAAGGCGCGAAGGTGTTCATCGGCGGCGAAGCGACCGAAGTCGAAGTGATCTCCGAAACGGAAATCAGCGCCAAGACCGCCGCGAGCTCACCGGGAACGATGGAAGTGGTGGTGGAAGACGAACGCGGCTTCTCCACCGGCGGGCCGAAATACACCTACGAATGACCCTGAACGCGCGCTAGCGCCGAGTCGGCCTGGGGACGCTCAGGCCGGCCAGGCGTGATCGCCGGTGACGGCGCCGCGCACGACCTTCAAGTTCAGCAGCGCGCACTTGCGCCGCGTCGCCGACACGGGGATCCCCAGCAGCTCGATCATCCAGTCCGCGTCGAGCTCGCCGACCTCGGCGAGGCTCATGCCCTTCAGCTCTTCCGAGGCGATCGACGCTGAGGCCTGGGAGATCGCGCAGCCGTGGCCGTGGAAGCGGATGTCCTCGATGCGATCGTCCTTGACGCGGATGTGCACGCCGAGCTCGTCGCCGCACAGTGGGTTGTGCTCCAGCGCCTCCAGGTCGTGCGGGTCTAGCTCGCCGAAATTGCGGGGGCGCTTGTAGTGCTCGAGGATGTAATCGCGGTAGAGGTCGTCCATCTCAGCCCTCGTCGAGCGCGAACACCTCGCGCGCCGCGATCAGCGAGCTCACGAGCACGTCGATGTCCGAGCGGTCGTTGTAAACGCCCACACTCGCCCGTGCGGTCGCGCCCACGCCGAGACAGCGCATCAGCGGCTGCGCGCAGTGGTGCCCCGCGCGGATGCACACGCCCTCGCGGCTGCACAACTCGGCGATGTCGTGCGGGTGGATGCCCTCGAGCGTGAACGACACGAGCCCGCCGCGATTCTCCGCCTCAGGCGGGCCCACGACGCGCAGCCCCGGCACGGTCGCAAGGCCCTCGAGCATGTACGCGGTCAGCGCACGCTCGTGCTCGCGCACTCGCTCCATTCCGAGCGCCGACAGGTAGTCAACCGCTGCGGCAAGCCCCACGGCCTCCGCGACCGGGGGGGTGCCCGCTTCGAACTTCCACGGCAGCTCATTCCACGTAGCGCCGTCGAAGTCGACCGACGCGATCATGTCCCCACCCGTCAAAAACGGCTCCATCTCGTCGAGCGGTTCGCGGCGTCCGTGCAGAACGCCGATCCCCGTCGGCCCGAGCGCCTTGTGCCCGGTCCACGCGTAGAAGTCCGCCCCCACCTGCTCGACGTCGACGCCCATCTGCGGCACCGCCTGCGCGCCGTCGACGAGCGAAACAGCGCCCGCGGCGCGCACCCGCGCGCACATCTCCGCCACCGGGTTGATCGTGCCGAGCACGTTCGACACGTGCGCGAACGCCACCAGCTTCACGTCGCCGCGCGCCAGCTCCGCGTCGAGGGCGTCCAACGACAGCTCGCCGCGCTCGTCCACCTCCAGATAGCGAAGTTGAGCGCCGCGCTCGCGGCACAGCACCTGCCACGGCACGAGGTTCGCGTGGTGCTCCATCTGCGTCACCAGCACAGCGTCGCCCGCGGCCACGTGAGCACGGCCCCATGCGTACGCCACGAGGTTGATCGCCTCCGTGACGTTCTTCGTGAAGATCGTCGTCTGAGGGTCCGCGCCGACGAACGCCGCGATCCGCTTGCGCGCTCCCTCGAACGCCGCGTCCGCCTCCTGCGCGAGCGGATACACGCCACGGTGCACGTTCGCGTTGTGCGCGCTCAGGTGCTCGCCCACCGCGTCGATCACCGCCCGCGGCTTCTGCGACGTCGCGCCCGAGTCGAGGTAGATCAGCGGACTGCCGCCGAATGTCCGGGTGAAGATCGGAAAGTCGCCACGCACGCCCGCCCCACCGCCGGAGGCGGTCTTCATAAAGAGGTCGTTCTCAGCGACTGGCGGCATACGCCTCGATGTCCTCGCGCGCGGACGCGAGCTTCACCGCCACCTTCTCGCGCACGACCTGCTCGAGCGCCTCGTCGTGGATCTCCGCGACGAGTGGCTCGAAGAAGCCCTCCACGATCACCCGCACCGCCGCTGCACGGTCGAGGCCGCGTGTCTGCATGTAGAAGATCAGCGCCTCGTCGAGCTCGCCGACCGTGCCGCCGTGCGACGCGGACACGTCGTCCGCCGACACCAGCACCGACGGGATCGCGTCGATGCGCGCCTTCGGCGAGAGCATCATCGAGTGGAACTGCAGGTAGGTGTGGGTCTGCTGCGCGCCCGGTTCGATCTGGATCAGGCCCTCGAAGCTCGCGCGGCTCTCGCCCGCGGCGGTGCCACGCCAGTGCACGTCCCCGCCCGACGGTCCCGTCTCGTGCAGGTCGACCGCGAACACGTCCAGGTGCTCGTGCTCCTCCGCGAAGAACAGCCCGCGAAACGCCATGTCGCCGCCCGCCTCAGACACCGCGATCTCCAGGTGCTGGCGCACGAGGTGGCCGCCCAGCAGCGACGGCAGCCAGTGGCAGTAGGCGTCGCGGCCCACGCCCACGAAGCGCGTCGACACGTCGAACACCTCGCCCGAGCCCCAGTCCTGCAGCTGCGCCAGCCGGCAGCGCGCGCCGTCCTGCAGGTACAGCTCGAACGCGCCCGCGTGCAAAGCCTGCCCCTCGAAGTCCTCCGCGAGGTCGTACTCGTGCACGCGGAACTCGCTCGTCTTGCCGCCAAGCACGAGCGTGCGCCCGTACTGCGCCACGCCGGGCCGGTCGATCGCGTAGACAATCTCGAACGGGTCCTCCACGATCACGCCCGCGGGCACGTGCAGGAAAGCGCCGCCGCTCCAGAACGCCGCGTTCGCCGCCTCCAGCTTGTGGCGGTCGATCGGCAGGCGCTTGGAGAACCACTCGCCCACCAGCTCGCCGTGGTCGCGGAACGCGTCCTCGAGCGAGCACAGGACCACGCCGCGCTCGGCGAGCGCCGGGTCGAGGTCGATGTGTACGACCTGGTTTCCGTTCTGGATCAGGCGTCCCGCGTGCGCGCGGTCGGGAAGAGTACGCGCGACAACGTCAGGAATGCCTGCGCCGGACTGCTCGCCAGCGCCGGTCGCAGAGGGGTCCAGCTTGACCGCGTCGAGGTCGAGGCTCTGCAGGTTCGTCGTCCAGAACCCCGAGCGCCTCCACACCGGCAGCTCCAGGCCTTCGTATGCGGCGCGCGCCGCCGTGCGCAGCTCCTCGAGCGTTCGTCCGTCGCCCGCGCCCAGGCCCGCGAGCGCGTGGTAGAGGCTGGCCTCGCGGTGGCGCCCGGGCTTGACCGCCACCGACTCAGGCGGCACCTGCGCCGACCTCCTGGCGGATCTGGTCGTAGCCCTCGCGCTCCAGGCGCTCCACCAGCTCGACGCCGCCCTCGAGCACGATCCGCCCGTCCATCAGGATGTGCACGAACTCGGGCTTCACGTAGTGCAGGATGCGCTGGTAGTGCGTGATGATCAGCGCGCCGAGCCCCTGCTCGTCGTGCAGGCGCTGGACGCCCTCGGCGACGGTGCGCAGCGCGTCGATGTCGAGGCCCGAGTCGGTCTCGTCGAGGATCGCCACGTCGGGCTGGAGCATCGCCATCTGAAGGATCTCCGCGCGCTTCTTCTCGCCGCCGGAGAAGCCGTCGTTGAGGTGGCGCGAGGTGAACGCGCGGTCCACGTCGAGCAGGTCGATCGCGTGCTGCAGTTGCGTGCGGAACTCCTTCACCTGGATCGGCGTCTCGCGCTTGGCGTTGATCGCCATGCGCAGGAAGTTCGCCACCGACACGCCCGGGATCGACACGGGGTACTGGAACGCGAGGAACAGGCCCGCCTTGGCGCGCTCGTGCGGCGCCGCCTCGGTGATGTCCTCGCCCTTGAACGCGATCGAGCCGGCGGTGATCTCGTAGGAGGGGTGGCCGAGCAGGGTGTTCGCGAGCGTCGACTTGCCCGAGCCGTTCGGGCCCATCAGCGCGTGGATCTCGCCGCGGTTGATCTCCAGGTCCACTCCGCGCAGGATCTCGCGGTCCTCGGTGCGCACGTGCAGGTCTTTGATCTCTAGGTCGGCCATGTTCTGTGTTCAGGCTCCGGTTGTGAGTGGTTCGATTTGCAAGGGGGGTACGAGCGCCGCGCCGGGCATCGTCGGTGCGAGCAGGTCCGCGAGCGTGGTCTCGCGCAGGGTGTTCACAATCGACATCCGCACGCGCGTCCACAGCAGCTTCGTGGGGCACACGTGGTCCGGATTGGACTCGCGCGAGCACACGATCGAGCCGTCGGCTGCCTCGGAGATGCACTCGATCGGCGCGATCGAGCCCTCCAGCGCCTTCACCACCTCCGCCATCGTGATCTCGCCGGCGGGGCGCGCGAGCATGTAGCCGCCGCGCGAGCCGCGACGGGAATCGACGAGTCCGGCCTTGCGCAGGCGTGCCACCAGGTGCTCGAGATACGCGAGCGGCAGGCCGTCGTGGGCGGCGATCTCAGCGAGCGGGATCGGATCCTCGCCAGCGCGCCGAGCAAGCTCGACCATCACGCGTACGCCGTACTCGGCCTTGGTTGAGAACATCATCGCCAGATTTCCTACCTGCGAGCTAGGGTATCAGCCGTTCCGCAGCTTCCCGATGTCGTGCGCGAGCGATTCGGGCGTGAGCTGTTCGGATTGGAAGACCACGCGCTCGTCTCCGTGGCCGTCGATCAGCATCACCGACGCGTGGAGGGCGAACGCCCTGCGCCCCGCGCTCGCGGGGGTCACACGGTAGGCGCGCCAGAGCCTTCGCAGTCGAGCGGACGGGCCGGTGAGGTAGCGGACGCGCCCGGTGAGGGACACTTCGGCGAGGAAGCGGCGCACGCTCGTGAGCGTGTCCGCGCGGGGGTTGGCGCTCACGACCAGCACCGGCGGAGGGGCGTGCAGTTCGTCCAGCGCGCCGCGGATCTGCTGGGCGATCAGGACGCACGGGGCGCCGCAAGTCGAGTACAGGAACGTCAGCACCGTCACCCGGCCGCGAAACTGCTTTAGAGATATGGAGCGGCTGTCCTGGTCTGTGAGCGTGAAGTCGGGGGCCGCGATTCCCGTGGGCAGCGCAGCGCCGTCGAAGCCTGAGCTGCCGACGGGGTTGGCGTATGTTGCGGAGGGCGACGGGCTGGATGATCCTTTGCCGAGGAGCAGCACCGCGAGGATCAGCGCGATCAGCAGCGCCAGCGCGAGCAGCGGCAGGGCGATCGCGGGGCGTGGGCGCATCGCGGTCAGGGTATGGGAGAGGCGAGCGAGAGGCCCTTCAAAGCACTGCCACAGGGCGCTACACTTTCTGAAGTCCCCGAATCCTGAGTGCTATTTAGGAGTTTTACGATGAGTCCGTCCGGCGCGGAGCTTCTCCGCCTAGTCAAGAGCCAGATCCAAGAGGTCGACCCCTCCGAGGTACACGAGCTGATCGACGAGGGTGTGGCGGTCATCGACGTGCGCGAGACCGAGGAGTACTCCGCGGGGCACCTCCCGGGAGCCAAGCACGTGCCGCGCAGCTACCTGGAGACACGCATCGAGGGCGTCGTGCCCGACCGCTCCACCCAGGTGATCCTGTACTGCCAGTCCGGCAACCGCTCCGCCTACGCCGCTCGCACCCTCACCGAGGAGCTCGGCTACGAGCACGTGCGCTCGATGACCGGCGGCATCACGCTGTGGAAGGACCGCGGCTACGAGGTCGTGGTTCCGCGCGCGCTCTCCGCGGAGCAGCGCGACCGCTACTCCCGCCACGTGCTGATCCCCGAGATCGGCATCGAGGGCCAGCTGAAGCTGCTCGACGCGAAGGTGCTGCTGCTCGGCGCCGGCGGCCTCGGCTCGCCGACCGCGCTGTACCTCGCGGCTGCCGGAGTGGGGACGCTCGGGATCGTCGACGACGACGTGGTCGACCTCTCCAACCTGCAGCGCCAGGTGATCCACTCCACCCAGCGCGTCGGCATCCCCAAGGTCGACTCCGCGGAGGAGTCGATCCACGCGCTCAATCCCGACGTGAACGTCGTCAAGTACCAGACGCGGATCGACGCGTCGAACATCATGGAGATCATCGATGGCTACGACGTGATCGTCGACGGGGTCGACAACTTCCCCACCCGCTATCTGCTCAACGACGCCACCGTTCGCCTGAAGATCCCCGTGGTGTCCGCCTCGATCCTCGGCTTCGACGGGCAACTGTCGGTGTTCAAACCGTACGACGGCCCGTGCTACCGCTGCCTCTTCCGCGAGCCGCCGCCCGCGGAGCTCGCGCCCTCCTGCGGCGCCAACGGCGTGCTCGGCGTGCTCCCCGGCACCATGGGCCTGCTGCAGGCCACCGAGGTGGTCAAGCTGATCCTCGACATCGGCGAGCCAGCGATCGGGCGCCTGCTGCTCTACGACGCGCTCGGCGCCACGCTCACCGAGGTCAAGGTCCACCGCGACCCCGAGTGCCCGATCTGCTCGCGCGATCCCGAGGAGATCGGCGATGAGGAGATGGGCGTGTTCCCCGATTACGAGGCGTTCTGCGCCGCCGCAGGGTAGTCTGCGCGCTCACATGGCCACGATCAAGATTCCTCCAGTGCTGCGCGCGTCCGTTGGCGGCGAGAAGCAGGTGGACGCTTCCGGCGAGAACGTCGGCGACGTGCTGCGCGACCTCGCGGCGAACCACCCCGCCACGCAGGATCAGCTGTTCTCCGCCGAGGGCGAGCTCAACCGCTACGTGAACGTGTACCTCAACGACGAGGACGTGCGCGTCCTCGACGGGCTCGACACCGCCGTCGGCGCCGGCGACACACTCGTGATTCTGCCGGCCATGGCCGGCGGGGAGTTCTAGCCCTCGGTTTTCCGCCGCACCCCCTTCTACGCTTCGCGTCCAGGTTCGCGGCCTGGACCTAAGTGCTTGCCCGTAAGCGGACGAATGGGATGCGATCTATGAGAACGAACGGCATTTCCCTGCGTGCTTCTCTCGTTGCGGCGCTCGCGCTCGGCGCGACCGCCGTGCCCACGGCTGCCTGGGCGAGCGCCCACGGCCCGAAGTACTTCCTCAACGTGAGCGAGGGCGAGACGACGCTGCCGGAATACGAATCGGTCGCGTCGACCAGCGGGCGCGTGGAACCGAATGCTCAGGTCGCCGTCTCGATCGTCCGGGCCGGAACGACCGTCTACAGAGACGTCGGCGAAGGCGGCGCGTGGATCTCGCAGGTACCGCAGGTGGGCGATCTCGTCACCCTCGAATCGCCCGTCGGGAACACGATCGGATCGATCGTCTACGACGGTCTGCCGACACTCGACCCGACCGTGTGCTCGGGCTCGACGAACTTCTCGGGTGCGAACACGTCCGGCTTCACGGTCGAAGGGTTCTTCAACAGCAAGGTCCTGAAGCGGGACCCTTACGGGCACGTCACCGGCGTCCATCAGACGAGCTACGGCGAACCGCAGGTGAAAACGCTGTCGGGCACGACCTTCGGCGGTAGCTTCCTCCTCCCGCTCTCGCTCGGCGAGAACGTCGGCGCGGTCGAGTCCCTCAAAACGCCTCTCCCCGGCGAAGCGACCTACACGTACACGAGCGAACCGAGCGCCCGGTAGGTGCCTGCCCCGCGCCTCCGCCGCCACCGCCGGCTCCGCCAGCTCTGCAGGGAGTGATCGTCAAATTCATCCACTCCACGATTCACAAGCTGCTGAAGCTCGGCCTGAGCGACGTGGTGGGCATAAACCAGCCCGGCACGGTCACGCAGGACCTCTACCTGCAGGGTGGAACGCCACCGGCCTACGCATCGAGCAAGAGCAAGCACCACGCCAAGCCGGCACTGCTGCTGGCGCGCGGTGTGACAACGGCCACGGCGGCGGGCAACGTGACCGTTCACCTCAAGCTCACCAAGCACGGACGCGGCAAGCTCAAGACCGCGGGCCGTGTGAAGGCAACCCTCGTGACCACCCTGCGCACCAGCGGCGGTCAGAGGTTGAGCCTGGGCCGTCGTACCGTCTCGCTGCACTAGGGGCGGGACGATCGGCGCGCATGTGCTCGGGCTCGCGCTGAGCGCGGCCCTGTGGCTCGCGCCGCCGCCGGTGCTGCCGGTTCCATCGCGCACAGGACCGGAAGGGCCACCGCGGCCCTATGGCGTAACACCGCGGATCGGCGCCGCGCCTCCAGCCACGCCCGGAGCGTTACCGCGCGCGCAGGACCGCGCACTGCTCTTCGGGCCGTTCCCGCGCGGCGGACTCGTGCGCGGCGTCTCGGATGGCACGCTGCTGCTGAGCACCGATGCGCAGGTGCGTGCGCTCGCGCTCGCGCGCATCCGCGAAGCCGGAGCGACGATGGTGCGCATCCCGGTCGACTGGCGCGAATCGGTGGTCGCCGCCCCGCCTGCGAGCTTCGACGCGCGTGACTCCGCGAGCCCCGCGTACCGCTTCGCGCTGACGGACGCGGCGGTGATCAGCGCCGAGTCGTCTGGCCTGCACCCGCTGCTGGTGGTCTCCCATGCCCCCGCGTTCGCCGAAGCGCCCGGTCGCTGGCGGTACGCGTACCTCGGCAGCTGGGGGCCGAGCCCGAAGGCGCTCGGGCAGTTCGCTGCGGCGCTCGCGCGTCGCTATGACGGCTCGTTCCATGACGACGCCGCACCGGGCGGCGTGCTGCCTCGCGTGACCCTGTTCCAGGCGTGGAACGAGCCGAACCTCGCGCGCTATCTCGAGCCGCAGTGGGTCGTGCAGGGAGGGCGGTGGAGCGCGTTCTCTCCGCTGCTCTACCGGCAGATGCTGAACGCGTTCTACGCGGGCGTGAAGTCGGTCCAGCCGCACGCGACCGTGGTGGCGGCGGGTGTCGCGCCCAACGGCGATCCCGCTGGCGAAGGGCGGATGGCGCCGATCGTGTTCCTGCGGCGGATGCTGTGCCTGGGAACGAGTCGCACGGGGAGGGCGGTCAGCACGGGCTGCGCCGAGCCGCCGCACTTCGACGTGCTCGCCTACCACCCGCTGTCGATCGGCAATCCCGACCGGCCGGCGGTCTCCTCGCTGGACGTGTCGATCGCGGACGCAGCCAAGGTGACGCGGCTGCTGGGGGAGGCTGAGCGGTTGCGCAAGGCGCTCCCGGCGGGCGGGAAGCCGGTATGGGTGACGGAGCTCAACTGGGAAAGCGCGCCTCAGGCGCCCGGTGGGGTGGCGCCCGCGGTGCAGGCGCAGTGGGTTTCGCGCGCGCTGCATCGGCTGTGGGTCGCGGGCGTGGGTCTCGTGACGTGGCAGTTCCTCGTCGACCCGTTCCCCGGGGTGCGCGTGAGCGCGCCGACGGGCGGGATCGTCGAATACCCACGGCCCGCGGGGCTCTACAGCGCAGGGGTGGGCGGCGATCTGGAAAGCGCCACACCGAAGGCGTTCCTGCGCGGCTTCGAGCTGCCGTTCGACCCGCTGCGCGTGAACAGTCGGCGGGTGCGCGTGTGGGCCGTGCTGGGGAAGCCGCGTCAGGCGGTCGTGCTTCAGCGGCTCGAGCGCGGCGGCGTCTGGCGCACGGTGCGGCGCTTGCGGGCCGACGGCTACGGGGTGCTCAACGCGCTGGTCGCGATCCGCGGGGCGGCTCGGCTGCGGGTGCGCAGTGGGTCGCTCCTCAGCGCCGAAACCATCGTCGGACACTGATATAGTTATCTATATCATGTCACCGGGGGAGATGATCCGCAACCATCGCGAAGAGGCTTCCCTCAGCCAGCGCGCGCTTGCACGCCGAGCCGGCCTCACACAGGCCGCGGTGAGTCGCATCGAGAGTGGCCTCGCGGCGCCCAACTGGGAGACGGTTCGAGCACTGCTACTCGCGATGGGCTACGAGCCCGAGCTCACGGCGCGCCGGCTGACCGGCAGATGGGACCCCGTGCACCTCGCGGCGTCGCGGCGACGCTCGCCATCGCAGCGACTGGAGCTGGCGATCTCGGCCAACCGCCTGGCAGGACGTCTGCGCAAGGCGGGAGCGGAGGCACGGGGTGGGCCGTGACACGCCGCTGGACGCCGAGCGCATCCTCGCGGCCCTCGCCAGTCGCGGCGTGGACTACGTGATCGTAGGCGGTCTCGCGGTGCAGACGCACGGACACGTGCGCACGACGGTCGACATCGATGTCCTGCCCCGCCCCGACAGAGCCAACATGAAGCGGCTCGCGGATGCGCTGAACTCGCTCGGCGCCGAGATCCTCAACCCTGGCAGCGAGCTCATGAAGATCGACGCGACGACGCTACCGCTCGCGTCACTGTGGCAGTTCGCGACTCGCCACGGAGCCGTCGACGTGCTCCATGACGCGCCCGGCGCGCCTTCCTACGACGCGCTTCGCGGTCGCGCTCTCGAGATCCAGCTCGGCGATCTCACGCTCGCGGTCGCGGGGCTCGACGACCTGATCAGCATGAAGCGTGCGAGCGCGCGTCAGGTGGATCTCGAAGACATCGCCGCGCTCACCGACACCGACAGCGGGTCATCGGCCGCGGACTGACCGAGGCCCGTAGATCTCACGTATGGCTTTACCCATACGATCCCGCCGATGCAGCCGCCGACCTCGGTGCGGGAGGAGCCGACGCTCCCCGCGCTCCCATGCGATCCGTTCGAGGCGCTCGCGCGTGAGCTCGACGCGATCGGTGACGCGGTACGCGCTGATCTCGGCGCCGGTGACCGCGCATACATCACTCGCGTGATCGCGGTTCAGCGTCACCTCGAGGTGGCGGGGCGCGTGCTGCTGTTGGGGGCTCGCTTTGCTCCCGCGGCTGTTCTCGGCACGGCGGTGTTGGCGTTGGCGAAGATCCTGGAGAACATGGAGCTTGGCCACAACGTGATGCACGGCCAGTGGGACTGGATGCAGGACCCGGACATCAACTCGGCTTCGTGGGAGTGGGATGCTGCCTCGACGGCGGAGTCGTGGAAGTACGCGCACAACTTCCAGCACCACTTCTACACGAACGTTCTCGGGCGTGACCGCGATCTGGGCTACTCGGCGATGCGCGTCGAGGCTGAGCAGCCGTGGCATCCGGTCTACCTCGCTCAGCCGCTGTACTTCTTCTTGATGGCGCTGGTCTTCGAGTGGGGCATCGCGCTGTATGACCTGGAGCTCGACGCTGTGCGCAGGGGTGAGAAGTCGCGGGCCAGGGCGCGCGGGGAGATCCTCGCGCTGGCGCGCAAGGCACGCGGCCAGATCCTCAAGGACTACGTTCTCTTCCCGTCGCTTGCGGGTCGCAGGGGGGTGCGCAGGGCGCTGGCTGGAAACGTCGCGGCGAACGTGATCCGCAACGTGTGGGTGCACACGATCGTCTTCTGCGGGCATATCCCCGAGGGCGCGGAGACGTTCACCGAGGAGGAGTGTCTCGGCGAGACGCGCGGTGGCTGGTATCGGCGTCAGCTGCTCGGCTCGTGCAACCTGGAGGGCGGTCGGCTCTTTCACCTCATGAGCGGCAACCTGTCGTTTCAGATCGAGCACCACCTGTTCCCAGACCTCCCGAGCAACCGCTACGCGGAAATCGCGCCGAAAGTGAGGGCGGTGTGCGAACGTCACGGACTGCCCTACAACAGCGGCCGTCTGGGACGCCAGTACCGTTCGGTCTATCGACAGATGCTGCGGCGCGCGCTTCCCGGGTAGGGTGAGCCGATGGGTCATCCAAACGACGAGCTGATCGAGCGTTTCTACACGGCCTTCGCACGACGCGACGGCGACGCGATGTCCGCCTGCTACACGCCGGACGCGACCTTCTCAGACCCGGTGTTCTCCGGTCTGCGGGGAGCGGAGCCCGGTGCTATGTGGCGGATGCTGACCGGGCGCGCGGAGGATCTCGAGGTGAAGCTGCTCGAGCACGAGGCCGGTGAGGAGCGCGGAAGCGCGCACTGGCTGGCCGACTACACGTTCTCCACGACCGGCCGCAAGGTCCACAACGACGTGCGTGCGGAGTTCTGCTTCCGCGACGGTTTGATCGCCGAGCACCGCGACTCGTTCTCTTTCTACGCGTGGTCGCGTCAGGCGCTGGGACCACCGGGTCTCGTGCTCGGTTGGACGCCGATCATCCACGGGAAGGTCACGCGCCAGGCGCGCGCCGGCCTGGACGAGTTCCTCGCGCGCGGCTGAACAGGCAATCGAGCTAGGCGGCGATCCCGCTCTGAGTCTCCTGCGTTCCCGCCGCCATCCCCACCGCCGGGATCTGGCTCATCGCGTGCTCGGCGAGCGCGGTGATGGTGAGCGACGGGTTCACTCCGACGTTGGCAGGTACCGCGGACCCGTCGCAGACGAGCAGGTTCTCGTAGCCGAAGACGTGCTGGTTGGCGTCCACGACGCCCTGGCTGGGGTCGGATGAGATCACCGCGCCGCCGAGGATGTGAGCGGTGGAGGGGATGTTGAACATCGCCTCGGTGAACGAGCTCTGGGCGATGCCGCCGGTGCGCTCCGCGAACCATTCGGCGGCCTTGTTGGCGATCGGGATGAACGTCGGGTTGGGCCGCTCGGGGTCCTGCTCGGTTTGCAGCCAGAAGGAGCCGAACGGCCCTTTGCGCGGTCGCAGCGCGATCGCGTTGTCGAGCGTCTGCATAACGAGCAGGATGATCGTGCGTCGCGACCAGTGTTTGGCGAACAGCACTTCAGCGAGGCGTTTGGGGTGGCGGGCGATCTGCGTGAACAGCTTCAACGGTCGCGTGACGCGTGTGCCGTCACCGGTGAGCAGCGTGTAGAGCAGCCGCATGGAGTTGCCGTCGTCACCGTAGGTGACGGTCTCGATGTGGGTGTTCGGGTCGGGGTAGATCGAGGAGGTGATGGCGACGCGCTTGACGAGGTCGTCCTTGTAGTGCTCGGGCACGGTGACCGTGAGGATCGACTCGGAGTTGGTCCGCACGAGCTCGCCGAGACGCGCGGAGATGCGCGGCAGCGACCCTTCGAGGCGGCATTTCTGCAGCAGCCTGTTGGTGCCGAGCGGTCCGGCGGAGACGACCACGCCGCGGGCGCGGTGCACCTGGCGCTGCTTGCGCAGCCACGCACCGGAGCGCACGCTTTCGATCTCGTAGCCGTCGCTGCCGTCGGCGGCGCCGATTGGGCGGATGTCGACGACGGTGCGTTCGGGCATCACGCGTGCGCCGCGCTTCTCGGCGAAGTAGAGGTAGTTCTTGACGAGCGTGTTCTTCGCGCCGTGCTGACAGCCGACCATGCAGCGCCCGCACAGGTGGCAGCCGGTGCGGTCCGGCCCCTCGCCGTCGAAGAACGGGTCGCTGACGGTCTTGCCCGGCTCGCCGAAGTAGATGCCGACAGGGGTGCGTTTGTAGGTGTCGTCCACACCGAGCTCGCGGCCGAGGTCTCGCAGCAGCTGGTCGGCAGGGTCCTCGTGTGGGTTTTCGACCACGCCGAGCATGCGCTGCGCTTCGGCGTAGTGGGGGGCGAGCACGTTCTCCCAGTCCTGCATTCCCGCCCACTGGCGGTCTTCGAAGAACGGCTTCGGCGGCACGTAGAGGGTGTTGGCGTAGCCGAGGCTGCCGCCGCCGACGCCGCAGCCGGAGACGACGGAGACGTCTTTGAAGGTGGTCAGCCGGAAGATGCCCTTCATGCCCAGGCGTGGGTTCCAGAAGTAGCGTTTGAGGTCAGCGGTCGAACTTGGGAACTCGTTGTCGGCGAAGCGCCTGCCGCACTCGAGCACGCCCACCGAGTAGCCCTTCTCCGACAGGCGCAGCGCGGAGACGCTGCCGCCGAAGCCGGAGCCGACGATCAGCCAGTCGTAGTCGAATCCCTGCTCTCTCGCCATGCTTGGTCAGCCCCCTCGAGCTCGTGTGAACGTCCCGGATCTTAGTGCTTGGACTGGCTGCATGGCCAACTCGGACGAAGAGATGCGAGATCTTCGCGTAGTTCTCCGTATCGGATGTGCGGCGGAAGCCAGATATCCACCGACATAGCCCGACCTAGGCTGAGTGGCATGTTCTACCAGCACCACATGGACGCTGGGGGCTGGGTCTTCATGGCGCTCGGCAACATCGTGATCTGGGGGCTGATCATCGCCTTCATCCTGTGGCTGGTGCAGGATCTGCGCACTCGCCCAGAGCGTCACCGTACGGTCCCGGACGTGTCGGCCGGTGAGATCCTCGACCGGCGTCTCGCATCCGGCGAGATCGACGTCGAGGAGCACCGACGGCTGCGTGCGGCCCTCGTGCATCCGGCCGGCACCTGAGCGTCGGCCAGCACACCTCCCACGAGAGCGGGTTCGCCTCGCCGCCGAGGCCCTGCGAGGAGCCCTTCCCAACGGTGTCCCATACCTCGCTATATTCCGTGAAGTAATGGCGGTTGAGCGGCTCAGGAACAGGCCCTGCGGTGGTCGTTATGGCGACATCGTGCAGTCGATCGGCAACACGCCGCTGGTCGAGCTTCCGCACCTCTCGCCCAAGCCCGGCGTGCACATCTGGGCGAAGCTCGAGTCGCACAACCCGACCGGCTCGGTCAAGGACAGGGTGGCCCGGGCGCTGATCGAAGACGCGGAGGAGAAAGGCGCCCTGAGCCCCGGCCAGACGATCCTCGAACCCACATCTGGAAACACGGGGATCTCGCTGGCGCTGATCTGCAAACTGAAGGGCTACCGCCTGAAGGTGGTGATGCCGGAGAACGTGACGCCCGAGCGCACACAGCTGCTGAAGATGTATGGCGCGGAGATCGTGTACTCGCCGGGCGACCAGGGGTCGAACGGCGCGGTGGCGATGTCGCTGGAGCTGGCCGCGGCGGACCCCTCCTGCTACATGCCATACCAGTACGGCAACCCGGCGAACCCTGCCGCCCACTACAACGGCACGGCGCTCGAGATCCTCGAAGAGCTCGACGAGATCACCGCGTTCGTCGCGGGCCTTGGCACGGGCGGGACGCTGATGGGCAACGGCCGGCGGCTGAAGGAGACGCTTGGCGACGCGGTGAAGATCGTGGCGGCGGAGCCGATGCAGGGCGAGCCGGTGCAGGGTCTGCGCTCCCTGGACGACGGCTTCATCCCGCCGATCATCGACATCTCGCTGCTCGACCGCAAGATCTTCGTGACGAACCACGACGCGATCGTGTGGACGCGGCGCCTGCTCGACGAGGAGGGCGTGTTCGCGGGCGTCTCGAGCGGCGCGATCGCGTCGATCGCGGTGCGGATCGCTAACGAGCTGGACGAGGGCAACGTGGTGTTCGTGGTGGCGGACGACGGCTGGAAGTACCTCTCCAGCGGCCTGTACACGTTGCCGGTGGACGAGATCGAGAACCTCGAGTCGACCGTCTGGTGGTAGAGGTGGCGGCGGCGCGTCACGGCTCGCCCGCGAGCACGGCTTCCTGATGGTCATCTCCGCCGCCCTGCTGGAGGACATCGTGGCGCATGCGCGCGAGGAGTACGACGCGGAGTGCTGCGGGATGGTGGCCTACGCGAGCTTGAAGGACGACGGCACGGGGGATGCGACGCGGGTCCACCGAGCGGAGAACATCTACGCGAGCCGCAAGCGCTTCGAGATCGACGGCAAGGAGCTGCTGCGGACGCTGAACGAGTTCGAGGACGAGGGTTGGGAGCTGGGGGCGATCTACCACTCCCACACCCACACCGCGCCGTATCCGTCGCAGACGGACATCAACTTCGCGGCGAACTGGCCGGGTTTGGAGTGGGTGATCGTCGGTCTCGCGAACGAGGAGCCGGAGGTCCGCTGCTACATGATCGAGGGCCCGGAGGTGCGGGAGGTAGCACTCGAGGTGCGCTGATGGATGGCGGGCCGCTGCGGTGTCCGAGCTGCGAGCGAGCCCATCCGCCGAGCGAGCGCTTCTGCGAGCGGTGCGGGATGCCGCTGGTGAGCGCGACGGATACCGAGGAGCCGGCGTTGAGCGAGCGTCGTCAGACGGCGCGCAAGATCAAGCCGGAGTACGCGGAGGGCAAGCTGGTGAAGGTCGCGCGCGGCGGCAGTCAGCCGGAGGCCGAATTCATCGCGGGGCTGCTGCTCGAGGAGGGGATCCCCAGCATGCTGCGTCGCTCCGGCGGCTCCGATGTCCCCGATTTCATGGCGGCGGGCCCGCGCGACATCATGGTCCCCGAGTCGGGGGCGCAGGCGGCGCGCGAAGCGCTGGCTTTCGACGACGAGAGGTCTTAGACCAGCACTGGCTGCTGGTCCGACGGCACAGCGGCTTCGCTGGTGATCGAGCGGATCTCTTCGGAGGCGCGCTCGAACTCGGCGTCGGAGAGCACGGGCGTGCCCTCGAACGGCAGTTCGCGCTGCAACTCGACCCATGGGTTGGGGCCGATGTAGTCGTCCTTGACCTTGACGGTGACGGGACGCGGGATGCGGTAGGTGCGCAGCAGCAGCACGTGCAGCGGCTGGCGGCCGCGCCAGCCGAGGCGCTTTTCGGCGTAGTCGGGCGTCCAGACGTAGAAGGGGGAGAGCGCGTCGACGCAGCGCGGGTCGACGATCGTGAAGTGGTCGGTCACTTCGGCCCAGGCGCGGATGCGCACGCGGTCGGGCTGCTGGAGCGGAACGCCGGAGACGAAGCTGTTGAGCGGCGGCTCGCCGTCGCTCCAGACGCCCTCCTCGAGCGCGCGGCGCAGCTCGGGCTGGTGGGACTCGCGCACGAGGTCACCGGGCTGGTGGTCAAACGTGGGGTAGAGGAAGAACCGCTCGTGGGCGAGCGTGAAGGGCTTGTCCACCTGCTGCGGGAGACCCTTGCGGAGTGTTATGAGCTGCTCACCTTCCGCTAGGGCGCGGACGGTGACGGCCCATTCTTTGAAAGCAATTGGCATGAAGAAGACGAAACGAGATGAGAGGGAAACAACTGCTGTGATCTGCGGCCGTTCTCGCGAAAGAACAGCCGCCGTTCCATTAAAGATACGAAACCTGAGCGAAAATCCCAAATCCCCTGCAAATGAGGGGTTTTTCTGGCCGCTTAGCCAGTTTGGGGTTGTTAGGAAGGGCTACAAACGGCGCCCGGCGAGCCCCTCGGCGGCCTCGATCATGGCGGCGTAGTCGCTGTTGCCGAGACCCCGTGAGATGGTTGCCGTGAGGAGGTCCTGCGCGTGCGCGGCTGAGGGGAACGGCGTGTCAGCGCTCTGAGCCTCCTGTAGACATAGGCGTACATCCTTGAGCATGTGCTCCGCCTTGAAGAGGGTTGTGTAGTCGTGCTCGCGCATCGGGCCTGACTTCATCTCGAGCTGCAACGAGGCGCCGGAGCCGGCGGATACGACCTGCACGAGCGCGTCTAGGTCGATCCCGGTGGCCTTGGCTAGCAGCAGCGCGTCGGCGACGGCGGCGGCGTTGATCGCGCCGAGGGTGTTGTTGATGAGCTTGAGCATCTGCCCCTGGCCGAGCTCGCCGACGTGTACGACGAGCGTGCCCATCACGTCGAGCAGCGGGCGAACCCGCTCGAACTCGCGGGTCGGCCCGCCGCACATGATGGTGAGCGTGCCGGCCTCGGCGCGGGGCGAGGAGCCGGTGACGGGCGCGTCGATCATGGCGACCCCGAGCTGCGCGAGCTGGGCGGCGACGTGGCGGGCGGCGGTGGGGCCGATGGTGGACATGTCGACGCACAGCAGCCCTGGGTGGGCGGCGTGAGCGACTCCGTGCTCGCCGCCGAGCACGGAGGCGACCTGGGCGCCGTCGACGACCATGCTGACGACGACGTCGCTGCGCTCGGCGACCGCGGCGGGCGTGTCGACGGCGGTGGCGCCGTGCTCGGCGGACCAGCGCTCCGCCTTGCCGGGCGTGTGCGTCCAGACGGTGAGGGGGTAGCCGGCGCGGGCGACGTTGGCGGCCATGCGCGAGCCCATGATCCCGAGGCCGAGGAAGCCGATGCGCTCCTTCGATGGGCTTTCAGGCATGTCCATATCCTCCCCCTCCGGGCGTTTCGATGCGCAGCCGCTGTCCCGGCGAGAGCGTGCCGGTGACCTTGCCGGGAAGCGGCTCGCCGTCGAGCGTGTCGCGCGCGGGCTGCGCGTCGCCGCCGCCGTGGGCGCCTCGGGGGGCGTGCAGGCGGCGCTCGCCGATGAGCGAGAAGGTCATGTCGGCGAGCGCCTGGATCTCGCGCACGACCCCGTCGCCTCCGTGGTGTGTCCCCGCGCCGCCGGACCCTCGGCGCAGGGAGTACTCGACCACCAGGAGTGGGAATTCCCGCTCGAGCGCCTCGATGGGCGTGTTGAGCGTGTTGCTCATGGCGACGTGCACGCCGCTGGGCCCGTGGGCGTCGGCGCATGCGCCCTGTCCGCCGCCGAGCGTCTCGTAGTAGGTGAAGTCGGGGTTGCCGAGCGTGAGGTTGTTCATGGTGCCCTGGCCCTGCGCGCGTCCGAAGGCGCTGAGCACGAGGTCGGCGACGCGCGATGAGGTCTCGACGTTGCCGGCGGCGACGGCGGCTCCCGCGTGGGCGTTGAGCAGGGTGCCCTCGGGGACGCGCAGCTCGATCGGTCGGTATGCGCCAGCGGTGGGCGGGATGTCGGGGTCGGTGAGGACGCGCACGGCGAACAGGCAGGCGGAGAGGGTGACGGCGAGCGGGCAGTTGAGGTTGCCTTGGTGTTGGGGCGCGCTGCCGGAGAAGTCGAGCACGAGCCGCTCGCCCTCGACGCTGGCTCGCAAGCGCAGGACGAGATCCTCACCGCCGCCGGGCGCCTCGAGGACGTCCTCGGCTTCGCGCACCCCGTCGGGGAGCGCGGCTAGGCAGGCGCGGGTGCGCCGCTCGGAGTAGTCGAGCACGGCGTCGGTGGCCTCGCGCAACGACGCGCCCCCGGCCTGATCGAGGCGGGCGGCGATGTCGCGCAGGCGCGTGGCGCCGACGTGGTTGGCGGCGAGCTGCGCGCGCAGGTCGGCGCGGCGCTCCTGCGGCTGGCGCATGCGCGCGACGAGCTCCTCGACGGTGGGCTCGTCGAGCACGCGCGGCGAGATGACGACGCCCTCTTCGGCGAGCGTGCGGCTGTCGGCTGGCATCGAGCCGGGGACGCGCCCGCCGACGTCGGCGTGGTGGGCACGGCTGGCGGCGAAGCCGATCAGCTGCTCCCCATCGTCTGCGAAGACGGGCGTGACGACGGTGATGTCGGGCAGGTGGGTGCCGCCGGCGAAGGGGTCGTTGAGGATCCATGAGACGCCGGGCGCGTGGGCCTCGTCGAGCACGGCGGCGACGGCGGCGGGCATGGCGCCGAGGTGGACGGGGATGTGCTCGGCCTGCATGACCATCTGCCCGTGGGCGTCGAAGAGCGCGGTGGAGGCGTCGCGGCGCTCCTTGATGTTGGAGGAGTGGGCGGAGTGGATGAGCACGACGCCCATCTCTTCGCAGGCGGCGCGCAGCCCGCCGGCGAGCACCTGCAGCTCGATGGCGTCGAGCATCGCTCAGCTCTCCCGTTCGTGGTGGTCGTGGTCGTCGTGGTGGTGGAGGTGGATGGTGCCGTGCTGGTCGACCTCGCCGGCCCAGCCGGGCGGGACGAGCAGGGTGGACTCTCCGAGCGCGCAGAGGGCGGGGCCTGCGATGGCGGCGCCGGGCGGTAGCTCGCCGTGGAAGACGGCGGCGAGCACGGGGTCGGCGTTGGCGAAGACGATGCGGCGGATGTCGGCGACCGGCGTGGGCGTGTGCGCGGCTGTGGGGCGCAGCTCGGGTGCTGGGCTCCAGGCGGAGGCGCGGATGGTGACGAGCTCGATGTCGGCGCTGTCGTCGCGGTAGCCGTAGCGCTGCTGGTGCGCGGCGGCGAACGCGTCGCACAGCTCCCGGGGCTCGAGCGGAGCGGGCCGCGGGTGGGCGCTGGGGTGGAGCTCCTCCTCGACGGGCAGCTCGAAGGATTGACCGCGGTAGCGCAGCTCGTGGCGTACGCGCACGCGTACGGGTGGCGCGGCGAGCCCGCCGGAGGCTTCGGCGACGAGTGCGGTGCGCTGCTGGTGGAGCTGCTCGGGGGTGAGGGCGCGGGCGTCGAGGAGGACGGTGCGGGCGACGTCGCGGCGTGGGGCGGCGGCGGCGAGGCCGAGTGCGCAGAGGACGCCGGAGGCGCGCGGGCAGAGGACGTGGGAGATGCGCAGCTCGGTGGCGAGCGCGCAGGCGTGCAGCGGTCCGGCGCCGCCGAAGGGCATGAGCGCGTAGTGGCGCGGGTCGAGGCCGCGCTCGACTGTCATGACGCGCAGCGCGCCGAGCATCTCGGCCTCGGCGACGCGGACGATCCCTTCGGCGCATGCGAGCAGCTCCATATCGAGCTCGCGCGCGAGGCGCCCTACGGCTGCCTCGGCGGCGCGGCGGTCGAGCGTGACGCCGCCGGCGAGTGGGGAGTCGTCGAGCAGGCGCCCGAGGAGGAGGTTGGCGTCGGTGACGGTCGGCTCTTGGCCCCCGCGTCCGTAGCAGGCGGGGCCGGGGTCGGCCCCGGCGGAGGCGGGCCCGACGCGGAGCGCGCCGCCCTGGTCGCGCCAGGCGATGGAGCCGCCGCCGGCGCCGACGGTGTGGATGTCGAGCGCGGGCAGGGAGAGCGGCCGTCCGGCGATGGTGCGCTCGGCGGTCTCTGGCACACGGCCGCGGTGGATGAGGCAGACGTCGCAGGAGGTGCCGCCCATGTCGAAGCAGAGCACCCGCTCGAGGCGGGCGAGCCGCGCGAGGGTGAGGGCGCCGCCGACGCCGCCGGCGGGGCCGGAGAGGACGGTGAGGGCGGCGTGGGCGCTGGCGTGGGCGACATCGGTGAGTCCGCCGGAGGACTGCATGACGAGCGGCTCGACGAGCCCGAGCTGGCGGGAGTCGCGGGCGAGCGCGCGCAGGTAGGTGGACAACAGCGGGGAGAGGGCGGCGTCGAGGACGGTGGTGGCGGTGCGCTCGAACTCGCGGAAGGTGCCGACGAGCTCGCTGGAGAGCGAGACGTGGACGTCGTCGCCGAGCAGCTCGGCGAGCAGTTCCCCGAGCATGCGCTCGTGCTGGGGGTGGGCGTAGGAGTGCAGGAGCGCGACGGCGACGGCCTGTGGCTGGGCTTGCGCGATCTCCGCGACGAGTGTGCGCGCGGCGTTGGGGTCGAGCGGCTGCAGCACGCCGTCGGGCGTGGTGCGCTCGGGGGTGGCGAAGCGCAGCTCGTGGGGGACGAGCGGCTCGGGCGCGGCTCGACAGAGGTCGTAGAGGTGGGCGCGGTTCTGGCGGGCGAGCTGGATGACGTCGGTGAAGCCGGCGGTGGCGATGAGCGCGGTGCGCGCGGTGCGTCCCTCGAGGAGGGCGTTGGTGGCGACTGTCATGCCGTGCGCGAAGCGCGTGACGTCGCTGGCGTGGGCGCGGGCGCGTTGGAGCACGAGCTGGACGGCCTGCAGGACGCCGAGCGACTCGTGCGCGGGCGTGGAGGGGACCTTGGCGGTGTGGACGGCGGAGTGGGCGTCGATGAGGACGGCGTCGGTGAAGGTGCCGCCGACGTCTACACCGAGGAGCATGCCGTGGAGCTTAAGCTGCCCGACTCAGGCGGCGGCGAGCTCCCTGTCCTCGGTGTCGGCGAGATGCTGGTGAGAGGGGCAGTAGCCGTTGTGTGGGAGGGGGGTGCGCTGGCAGGCGGAGCCCTTGCGGGTGGTGGCGCGGCATTGCGGCGGCGCGCCGCTGACGGCGGTGTAGCCCTCGTGGGGGTGTTCGGCGAGGAACCGTTGGGCGTAGCCCATGTAGCACTCGACGACGGCGTGGACGTGCGCCTGGGCGGACATGGGGAAGTAGCTGCGGATGTCGGCGAACAGCGTGCGCGCGGGGTGCGCGAAGTAGTGGCGGTCGGTTGCGAGGCGGGTGATGACCTCCTCGCAGGCGTGCAGGACGGCGGCGTGGTTGCCGGCGGGCGCCGTGCCCGCGGGGGGAGCGGCGATCTGGGGCGCTAGCTCCCTGTAGATGGCCCTACTGAACTGGTACATGGCGCTACTCCTCACCCTCTGTTGGGATCAATGGTTTGGGAGCACACCCGCCATCCTTGGAGACTCCGATCGCCCCATAGACCTTCCACGACCCGAAACACGTGTCCGATCCGAAAGGATCGACATAAAGACGGGCTTGCGGATTTCTTATTAAGGGGACCCCGTTGGGGTCCGGCTCGGGTCGCGTGGTGGCGCTGCCGGGGCGCTGGGAGGGGCTCCGGAGTGGGCTTCTAGGCCCAGGTCTGCCAGGCGATGTGGTCCTCGCCGGTGACGACGACGTGGCGGTGGTCGAGCGAGGGGTCGCGCTGGGGGTGGTCGGCGCGGAGGTGCGCGCCGCGGCTCTCTGTGCGGGCGAGCGCGCAGTGGGCGATGAGCCGGGTGAGTGGGTGTGGGGCGTCGAGCAGGCGGGCGAGCCCGTCGGGGGTGCGGACGATGCCGGCGTCGTTCCAGAGCGCTTCGCGGTCGGCGCGCTGGGCGATGGCTGGGGCGGGCAGGGCGTGCAGCGCGTCGGTCTCGCGGTCGTCGATGGGAGGGAGCGCGTGTGCGGGGGCGGCGAGCGCGTGGGCGACGGCGCGGCGGGCGAAGACGAAGCACTCGCTGAGGGAGTTGGAGGCGAGGCGGTTGGCGCCGTGCAGGCCGGTGCAGGAGGACTCGCCGACGGCGTAGAGGCCGGGGACGGTGGTGTGCGCGTCGAGGTCGGTGACGATGCCGCCCATCATGTAGTGGGCTGCGGGGGCGACGGGGACGAGCTGGCGGGTGGGGTCGAGCCCGGCGTCTCGCAGGGCGGCGACGACGTTGGGGAAGTGCGCGGGGTCGACGGCGCGCATGTCGAGCCCTACGGAGCGCTCGCCGGTGTCGTGGAGCTTCTGCTGGATGGCGCGGGAGACCTCGTCGCGCGGGGCGAGCTCCTCGACGAAGCGCTCGCCGGCGGCGTCGTGGAGCGTGGCGCCCTCGCCGCGGATGGCCTCGGTGACGAGGAACCCTTCGCGGCCGGGGACGCCGATGACGGCGGTGGGGTGGAACTGCATGAGCTCGAGGTCGGCGAGCGCGGCGCCGGCTGCGTGGGCGAGTAACAGGCCGATGCCCTGCGAGCCGGGTGGGTTGGTGGTGCGCGCCCACAGTGCGGCGGCGCCGCCGGTGGCGATGACGACGGCGCGCGAGGAGACGATGCGGCCGTCCTCGCAGACGAGGCCGCGGCAGCGTTTGTGGTGGATCCAGAGCGCCTTGGCGCGGGCGCCCTCGAGCACGGTTATGCGCGGCTCTTCGGCGGCGAGCGCGGAGAGCTGGCGCACGACGCGTCTGCCGGTTGCGCTGCCGCCGGCGTGGACGACGCGCCTGACGGAGTGCCCGCCCTCGAGCCCGAGCGCGAGGTGGCCGTAGCGGTCGGCGTCGAAGCGCACGCCGAGCGCCTGCAGGTCGTGTACGCAGGCGGGGGCGTCGCGGACGAGGATCTCGGCGGCGGAGCGTCTGACGAGGTCGCGTCCGGCGAGCTCGGTGTCGCGCAGGTGCAGCTCGAAGGAGTCGTCGTCGGCGAGCGCGGCTGCGAGTCCGCCCTGCGCCCAGTAGCTGGCGGTCTGCGCGAGCGGTGTGGCGGAGACGAGCACGACGCTGGCGCCGTCGCGCGCGGCGCACAGCGCCGCGTAAAGGCCGGCGGCGCCGGCGCCGACGACCGCGATGTCAGCGTCGGTCACTTTTCGGTGAGCCCGGCTTTGCTCAGGTGTTCGGCGAGCGATTTTTTGAGGCGTTCGAGGTTGATGCCGCCGACGGGGGTTTTGACTTTGCCTTTGACTTTGCCGAGGGTGGGGAGGTGGGTGGTGGCGGTGCCGGTCGTGGTGGGCGTGGTGGCGGTTGTGGTCGTCGCGGTCGTGGTGGTGGGTATGCCGGTTTGGGCGCTCGGGGTGGTGGCGGTCGTGGTGGCTGTTGTCGCGGGCAGGAACCCGTCCCGTGAGGTGGCGGCGGCGCTGGTTGTGACGGTGGTGGTCTGCGTCGCGGCGACGGGTGTGCCGCCGGCGAGTTTGACGAGCGATCCGGTGAGCACGCCGAGGGACAGGACGAGGACGACGACGAGCGCGACGATCGGGCCGCGCCAGCCGGGGGACGCGGCGAGGCGCGTGCGGGCGGCGGCGCCGCAGCTGAGACACCACTCCTGCTCGGGGTGCAGCGGCGCGCCGCAGAGCGGGCAGGCTTCGGTGGCGGCGGGCGCCGGCGTCCCGGCGCTCGGCGGTGGCGGCGCCGCGACGCTCATGACTGGGACGGCTCGGGGCGGATGATCTCGGTGGGTTGATCCGGGCCGGAGCTGGTGGGCGGTGTGGGCGCGCGTCCGGTACTCGTGTCGGGTTTTGTGGCGGGCGTGTCGGCGGCAGCCTCGGCGGGCCGTGCGGGCGCGGGGGTGGCGGTGGGAGCGACGGGCGGGGCGGGGGCCGCAGGCGGCTCGGGCGCCTTCGGAGTAGCTGGCGCTGCGGCAGCTGCTGGTGCCGGCGTGGCGGCGGCAGGTGTTGGGGTCGTGGCGGGTGCGGGTGCGGGTGTGGGGGCGGGCGTCGCGGCAGCGGGCGGCGTCGGGGTGGGGGCGGTGGGCGCGGGAGCACCGGCGATCGGGAGGTCGGCGTGGCGGCCCATGGACAGTCCGCAGTTGGGGCAGAAGCGGTCTTCGCTGGAGTGGATGGCGGCGCAGCGAGGGCAGGCGTTGATGCCGGCCTCGCGCAGGACGGTGACGGGCTCGCGCTCGCCGAGGGCGGCTTCGAGCGTGCGCAGCTCGGCGTCGATCTGCCCGACGGTGGTGAGCTTGGCGAGCACGAGCGCGTCGTTGCGCGCACCGAAGCGGTGGAGGTTGTAGACGAGGCCGCCGAGGTCGCGGTAGGCGAGCTCGCGTGCTTTGCGCAGGAAGCGCGCGCGACGGCGGACACGGCCGCGCGAGCCGAAGCCGGACGGCTGCGGCGGGGTAGCCATGTCGGCGGGCGGCTGCGGCTGCTCCTGCGCCTGCACGTCTGTGGGCGTCACGCCAGGTATCTGATCCACGGCCGATCCATGCTACCCCGACAGTTACCCGGCTCGCTCCAGCGCGTCGCGCCAGGCGTCGCGTACGCGCTCGGCCATGGCGTCGGCGGAGAAGCGCTCGACGGCGTCCCGGCCGTCGACGCGGGGGTCCGACGCGTGCAGATGCGGCTGCAGGGCGGCGGCCCAGACGGCGAGGTCGAACGGCGCGCAGAGCGCGCCGTGAACGCCCTGGAGCGCCTCGGGGGCGATGCCGACGGGCGTGGCGAGCACGGGCACGTCGCAGGCGAGCGCCTCGAGCGCGGCGAGGCCGAACCCCTCGCGATCGGAGGGGACGAGCACTGCGTTGGAGGCGTTGATCCACAGCGGCACGAGGGCGGGGTCGGTGTGTCCGAGCGTGAGCAGCTCGACGCCGACGTGCTGCGCGAGCGCGAGCGCGAGGTCGTGGCGCTTGTCGGCGCGTGAGGGGTGGGAGACGAACAGCAGGTAGGGGCGCTCGGGGTCGAGCCCCAGCTCGGCGCGCGCGTGAGCGCGCTCGATCGGGTGGAAGCGCTGGAGGTCGATGCCGCACGGCAGAACGACCGCGCGCCGGCGTGCGGCTCGGCCGGGCAGGTGCTGGGCGAGCGTGGCGGAGACGGCGGCGAGCAGGTCGACGAACGGCAGTACGGCGCCGGTGGCGAGGCGCGTGCGCGGGTGATAGACGTCGCGGCCGTGGACGGTGAGCGCGCGAACGCGCGCGGGAACGGCGAGGGCGGGCCACGCGGAGAGCCCGAAGTGGGCGTGGACGACGTCCCAGGGCGGGGCGGCGGGCCGGCGCGAGAACGTGGACGGTCCGCCGTGCAGGCGGCGCAGGTCGACGGCGGCCTGCGCGAGCGCACGCGGGCCGGGTGGGAACTCGAACAGCTCGACCTCGACGTCGTCCAGACGCTGCAGCGCTGCGACCTGGTCGCGGACGAAGCGCCCCAGCTCCGGGCTGGCCTCGTCGGGCTTCATGTTGGATACGACGAGCGCGCGCACGGCCCCGACGGTAGCGCTCTGGAATGATGGCCCGCATGAGCGAGACACGCAAACGCAGCTACGGCCGTGGGCCGGACGAGCTGCGACCGACGGAGATCGACCCGGGGTTCATGCGTACGGCGACCGGCTCGGCGCTGATCTCGGTGGGCGAGACGCGTGTGATCTGCACGGCGTCGGCGCAGGAGAACGTGCCGCGGTGGATGTCCGGACGCGGCAAGGGTTGGGTGACGGCGGAGTACGGGATGCTGCCCGCGTCGACTGGGGACCGCAAGCAGCGCGACGCGACGAAGGGGCGCCAGGACGGGCGCACGGTGGAGATCCAGCGCCTGATCGGGCGCTCGCTGCGCGGCGTGATCGACTTCTCGGCGCTGGGCGAACGGACGATCTACCTCGACTGCGACGTGCTGCAGGCCGACGGCGGCACGCGCTGCGCGTCGATCACGGGGGCGTACGTGGCGCTGTCGCTGGCGTGCGCGCGGCTGCAGGCGGCGGGGAAGCTGGAGCGCTCGCCGCTTACGGGCTCGGTGGCGGCGGTGTCGTGCGGGATGATCGACGGCGCGGCGCTGCTCGACCTCGACTACCCGGAGGACTCGACGGCGGAGGTCGACGCGAACGTGGTGATGACGGGCGAGGGCGGCCTGGTGGAGGTGCAGGCGACGGCCGAGCGCACGCCGTTGTCGCGGGCGCACCTGGATGAGCTGCTGGCGCTCGCGGCGAGCGGCATCGAGCAGCTGCGCGAGGCGCAGGACGCGGCGATCGAGCGGGGACTAGCGGCTCTGTGAAGCTGCTGCTGGCGACGCACAACGAGCACAAGCGGCGCGAGTTCGAGCGGCTGCTGGCGGGTCGCTTTGAGGTGCAGACGCTGCCGGAGGGCGTGGAACTGCCGCCCGAGGACGGCGAGACGTTCGCGGAGAACGCTCTCGGCAAGGCCCGCGCGGCGGCCGAGGCGACCGGTCGTGTGAGCATCGCCGACGACTCCGGGATCGCCGCGGCGGCGCTCGGCGGCGCGCCGGGGGTGCGTTCGGCGCGCTACGCGGGCGAGCACGCGACCGACGGGGAGAACCTCGCGAAGCTGCTGCGCGAGGTGCCGACGGGCGGGGCGCTGGAGTACGTGTGCGCGATCGCTTACGTGGAGCCGGAGAGCGGCACGGAGCGGCTGTTCGAGGGCCGTTGCGCGGGAACGCTGGCGGCCGAGCCGAGCGGTGAGGGCGGCTTCGGCTACGACCCGGCGTTCGTGCCGGACGAGGATCCGTCAGGGGGCGACGGGCCCAGCGGGCGGACGATGGCGGAGCTGACGGACGCGCAGAAGGATGCGATCAGCCACCGCGGACGCGCCGCGCGGGCGCTGGTGGACTGGCTGGACGCTTAGAGCAGGTTGATGGCGGCGGCGATGGCGACGGCGAGACCGAGCGCCGCGTAGCCGTTGTAGCCGGATATGAGCAGCAGCAGGGCGGTGAGCAGCGCGACGAGCACCGTTACGATCCACGCTATGCGCTGGATGGCCATGGGGGCATTGTTGCGGATGCGCCCGTCCGCTGGCGGTGTTAGCTTCGATGTAACGTCTCACGAACGAGGAGGGCGAAGTGACGAAGTCCGAGCTGGTCGAACAGGTTGCGGATCGCGCCGAGCTGACCAGGCAGGATGCATCGCGGGCGGTTGACGCGGTGCTCGCGACGGTCGAGGACGCACTGCGCCGTGGCAGCGAGGTGACGGTGTCGGGGTTCGGCAAGTTCCACGTCAGCGAGCGCGGTGCGCGCGCGGGGGTCAACCCGCGCACGGGTGAGCGCATCCAGATCGCGGCGTCGCGCGTCCCGCGCTTCACGGCGGGCAGCGGCTTGAAGAGCGCGGTGAAGGGTCGCTGACGCCGCCGGGCTCCTTTGGCGACACCCTCGTGGCGCGGGTCGCGCAGCGCGAGTCGCAGCTGGTGCTCGGCCTCGACCCGGATCCGGCCGCGCTGTGGCCGGACGCGGTCGGAGGGCATGATGCTGGGGTCACGCCGGCGCAGGCCGCGGCTGTGGCGGTGCGCGCGCACTGCTGCGCGCTGATCGACGCGACGGCGCAGGCGTGCGTGGCGGTGAAGCCGCAGTTGGCGCGTTTCGAGCTGTTCGGCGAGGCGGGCAGGGCGGCGCTCGGCGCGGTGGTGGCCCATGCGCGCGAGGCCGGCCTGCTTGTGATCGCGGACGGCAAGCGCGGCGACATCGACGTGACCGCGCAGGCCTATGCGGATTCGCTGTTCGGCGGCGTGGACACGCCGTTCGGGCACGTGGACGGGCTGGGCGCGGACGTGGCGACGGTCAACCCGCTGATGGGCTCTGACGCGATCGCGCCGTTCGTGCTGACGGCTCGTGCGAACGGGGCGGGGGTGATGGTGCTCGTGCGCACCTCCAACCCGGGCGCGGCGGATGTCGAGGATTTGCGGCTGGAGAGCTCGCAGACGGTGTGGGAGCGGATCGCGGCGCTGGTCGAGGAGCACGGGCGCCCGGGGGTGGGAGAGGGCGGCCTGAGCGACGTGGGGGCGGTGGTGGGCGCGACCGAGCCGCGTCACCTGGCGCGCGCCCGCGAGCTGATGCCGAACGCGTCCTTCCTGCTTCCTGGCATTGGTGCGCAGGGCGGGCGTGTGGAGGACCTCGCGCCGGCGTTCGCGCCGGGGCGCGCGGGCGGGCTGGTGAGCGCGTCGCGGAGCATCGCGAACGCCCACCGGGCGGCGGGCGGCGAGCCTGCGGCGGCCGCGCGCGAGGAGGCCGAACGGCTGCGTGAGGCGGCGTGGACGCTCTCAGAGCGGGCGCTCACCGCAGGCTGATCGCTGCAAACGGCCGCACACGAGTCCGCTAGCCTGTACGACGTGCACGCCAGGGCATCGTTTGCCGTTCAGGCGCGCCGGAAGGCGGGTACAGAGCCACGATGATCATCACGGTCACGCTCAACGCGGCGATCGACAAGTCGCTGGTGGTGCCGAACTTCAGGCTCGGACGACGCCACCGCACGGTCGAACAGCGCACGATGGCGGGAGGCAAGGGCGTGAACATCGCCCGCACCCTGAAGGCGCTCGACCAGCCGGTTATCGCGACGGGCTTCACGGGCGGCGCGACGGGCACGCACATCGTGGAGCAGTTGACGGAGGAGTCGATCCTGAACGACTTCGTGCGCATCGGCGAGGAGTCGCGTACGAACACGTCGGTGCTCGACCCGACGACGGGCGAGCAGACGGAGATCAACGAACGCGGCCCCGCGGTGTCAGAGCGCGAGGTGGAGCTGTTTCGCGAAAAGCTCACGTATCTGGCGAAGGGAGCGGCGATCGTGGTGTTCGCCGGGTCGCTGCCGCGCGGAGTCGACCCGGACCTGTACGGGTCGCTGATCAGGGATCTGGAGCGCCTGGACGTGATCACGATGGTCGACACCGACGGAGAGCCTCTGCGCCAGGCGGTGCGCGCGGAGCCGGACGTGGTGTCGCCGAACGTGCTCGAGGCGGAGGAGCTGGTCGGCCACGAGTTCTCGAGCGAGGACGAGCGGCTGGCGGCGGTGAGCGAGATCGTGGCGCTCGGGCCGCGCGAAGCGATCATGACGCTGGCGGACGGCTGCGTGGCGCACGTGCTCGTGGACGGGCAGCGGCGCGTGAAGCGCGCGCGGATCGAACCGCGCGAGCCGATCGCCAAACGCGGCTCCGGCGATGCGTTTCTCGCGGGCTATGTGGCGGCGCGCTACGAAGGCCGCGCCTCGGACCAGTGCCTGCGCTTCGCGGTGGCGTGCGGAGCGGAGTCGACCGCGCGTCTGGGGGCCGGCATGATCGATGCGCGCGAGGCCCGACGGCTGATGGGCGACGTGGAGCTGTCGGTCGTCGATCTGCCCGCTGAGGTAACCTGAACAGCGTGAGGGTGTGGAATCTTGCCGCTTTGGGCTGTGCGGCCACGGTCCTGGCGGCGAGCGCCGCCGGCTGCGGCTCGAGCTCGACGCCGACCAAGTCTGCCGCTACGACGGCGACCACCGCGACGAACCCGAACCAGTTCGGCGAAATCTCGCTGACGAGTCCGGCGTTCAAGAACGGGCACCCGCTACCGGCGGCGTACACGTGCGCGGGGGCGAACATCTCGCCGCCGCTCGAATGGAAGAAGCTCCCGGCGGAAGCGAAGGAGCTGTTCATCGTGGCGCTCGACGTGACCAAGAGCGGGCACAACAAGGTCCTGTGGGCGGTGGGTGGGATCCCGGCGACGAACGCTCAAATCGCCGCGGGGACGATCCCCAAGGGTGCCGTACTGGGCGAAAACCAGATTGGCAAGCCCCCGTGGGGCGGGGTGTGCGGAACGACCAAGGGCGAGCGGGACAAAATCGCGTTCCTGATGTACGCGCTGCGGAGCCCCCTGCACCTGAAGCCGAACTTCGACCCGATTGCGATCCGCCCGAGGCTCAAAGCCTCGACGATCTCGACGGGCCTGACGATCGCGAGCTACAGGTCCTCCTGACCTGACCACCGGGTTGGGGCCGGGTCAGCCCCCGGCGACGTCGCGACGCAGGAAGACGAGGTAGGCGGCGAGCAGCGAAGGGCCCGCGTACAGCGCGCAGACCCACGCGGAGTGCGTGATCGGCGCCCAGTCGGTGGGTGTGCGCATGAGGCCCTGCCAGGCCTGGAACTGCTGGGTGAGCAGGTACGGGTGGATGCCTTCGAGGCCCGGGATGGTGGAGACGATGTACAGCATGATCACGAGGCCGATCGTGCCGACGACCGCTGCGGCGCTGTTGCGCGTGGCGGTGGACAGCAGCACGCCGATGGCGACGACGGTGAGCAGCGGGATGAGATAGGTGAGGTTGGCTGCGAACACCAGCAGCAGCCCCTTGGGGGCGAGGACGACGGTGCCGGAGAGGGTGCGGATGGAGTGAAAGCCCCACGAGGCGACCCCCGCGGCTGTGGCGACGGCGGCCGAGAGGAACACGGCGATGGTGGCGTAGATCATCGCGGCGATGGCCTTGGCGGCGAACACCTGCCCGCGGTCGACGGAGCGCGTGAGGATCGTCTTGAGCGTGCCGTTGCCGTCCTCGTTGGCGACGATGTCGCCGGCTACGAGCGAGGCGATCAATGGCAGCATGAAGGCCGAGAGGAACAGCAGCATCAGCACCGGTGTGGCGAGCCCGGACTGGGTGATCTCGGAGGCGAAGATGCTGTCGCCGCCGCGATCGTGGCGGTGGCGCAGGCCCTCGACGATCACGAAGATCACGGGCAGCGCGACGGCGAGCGCGAAGCCGAGGTAGGTGCGCTTCTGCGATACGAGCTTGCGCAGCTCCCAGCGCAGCACGACGAGCGTGGAGGGCTTCACGCGGCGAGCGCCAGCGGGTCGCCCTCGGTGAGACGGAAGAACAGGTCCTCTAGCGTGGCTAGCTCGGGGGTGAGCGCGAGGATGGCGACGCCCGCCTGACCGAGCGCGAGCGACAGCCTGCCGACGTCGCTCTCCTGGGCCTCGAAGGTGAGTCCGTGCTCGCCGATGCTCGCGTGCTCGACGCCGGACTGCGCTCGCGCCAACTCCAGAGCCCGCGCGTCGTCGGTGGTGGCGAGGCGGTAGCTGGCGCCGCCCTGGCGGCGCAGGTCGGCGAGCGCGCCCTCGTAGACGACGCGTCCGGTCTGGACGATCGCGACGCGGTCGCAGAGCTCCTGCACCTCGGGCAGCTGGTGGCTTGAGAGCAGCACGGTGATCCCGTCGTCGGCGAGGCGCCGGATCAGCAGGCGCATGTCGCGCATTCCCGCGGGGTCGAGGCCGGTGGCGGGCTCGTCGAGGATCAGCAGCCGCGGCCTGCGCAGTAGCGCGGCGGCGATTCCGAGCCGCTGGCGCATGCCGTGGGAGAAGCCGCCGACGCGGTGCGCGGCGCGCGGGGTGAGCTCGACCGTGTCGAGGACCTCGCCGATGAGCTGCTTGGCGTCGCGTCCGTCGAGCGCGGCGAGCAGTTCGAGGTTCTTGCGCGCGCTCATGTAGGGGTAGAAGCGCGGCGCCTCGACGAACCCCGCTACTCCCTCGAGCGCCCGTGCGCCGTGCCTCATGGGGTCGCGCCCGAACAGCTCGACGACGCCCTCGGTGGGGGTGATCAGCCCGAGCGCCATGCGCAGGGTGGTGGTCTTGCCGGCGCCGTTGGGGCCGAGGAACCCGTACACGTCACCGGCGCGGACGTTGAGGTCGATGTGGTCGACCGCGAGGACCTCGTCGTAGCGCTTGACCAGGCCCCGTGCCTTGACGGGCGGGGCCTCCTCGGCGCCCACGTCAGAGGCCTCGGGCAAGTTCCTCGATCGCGCCGGGTGCGACGGAGCCTGCGAGCACGTAGCGCACGCCGCCGCGCTCGAAGCTCAGGATCGTGCCGAGGGCTGTGCGCAGCTCGCTGGCGTTCGCTCCGTTGATGCTCACCTGCGGCAGGCCCGCGACCGGGTTTTCTTCCTTGCCGGTGCCCGTCGAGGTCTTCTCTTCGAGGACCGCGATCGAAGACAATCCGTGCCCGTGCGTGGTCACGGTGGGCTTCTGTTGAGTGCTCTTCGAGCCCTTCGGGGCGCTCGCGTGGTGCTGGAAGCTCGAGGAGCTGATTTCTTCGACCTTGGCGCTCGTGGGCGGGGTGAACGCGAAGACGGAGTCGGACACGGGGCCGTAGCTGAGTTCGGTGGCGGCGAGTTCGATCACGGGGGCGGAGCTGGTGGACGAGTAGATCGCGGCTCGCAGCGGCGCGCCGGTGTTGGCGTCGAAGGACAGCTCGGCGCCGCCGAGCAGGCTGCCCCCTTCCTTGGGCGAGACGCGCACCGTGTAGGCGGGCTGGCCGGCGACGTTCCCCGGTGTGGCCGCGGAGACGTTCGCGTGCTGCTGCAGGTGGGAGATCGCTTCTTCGATCTTCGCGACCGACGGAGCTTCGTGCGCGGATGTCGAGGGCGTGTCGGGTGCGCTGTGCGTCTGCGCTGGAGGCGTGTAGCGGTAGAGGGTGTTGTTTGCGGCGTCGTAGAGCGACAGCGTGTGTCCGTCGTAGATGATCTCGGTGTCGCCTTTTTCGGCCTGCAGCTCGATGCGCACCTTGCCGTCCTTGGCGATCCACAGCCGGCCGGAGCCGCCCGCGAGCAGCGGGCTGGAGGCGAGTTCGCCGGTGGCGGAGCCGCCGCCGCCCGCGAGGTTGGCGCCTTCGAGCAGGTGGTTGGTCAGCTCGATGCGGGCGCTGACGCCCTGGATCTGTTCTCCGCCCGGCCCGCTGAGCGCGTCGTGGACGGCCTGCGCGAGCGGCTTGGCCGGCGGTACGGGCCCGGAGCCGAGCGCGGAGGCGAGCGCCGTGACGGAGATGCCGAGCACGACCACGAGCGCGCAGAGCGCCAGGAGGCGGTTGAGAGGCAGGCGACGCAAGACGTTCATGGCTGGAGCACTTCCTTCGAATTTGCCTGAACCACCACACAGGTTAGCGGCGTAGCTTGCGCGCTCCTAAAGGTGGGAGGGCTCTCATCGGACCGTTCTTCCTCGCCACCCGATATCTTCCCGCGCGCATGCTCATCATCTTCCTAGCGGTCTGGATCCTGCTCGGCGTCGGCGTGTTCGTCGTGGCGATGCGCGGCGGGCCGCGCGGCGCGCGCGAGTCGCTGCACACCGACTCGCGGGTCGGCCAGCGGCTGGTGACGCTGGGGATCGTGGTGCTGGTGGCCTTCGGCCTGGCCGTTCCGGCGATCGTGTTGGCGTTCAACGGCGAGCACAAGGCGAGCGTGGCGGTGGGCGGCGTGCACCTGAACGGCGAAGAGCAGAAGGGGCGCGAACTGTTCGCGCACAGCTGCGCGGTGTGCCACACGCTCGCGGCGGTCAAGTCGGTGGGCCGGATCGGACCGAACCTGGACGTGAGAGTGGGTGTGGACATCGCGACGGCGTCGGGACGCAAGGCGCTGGTGCTGAGCGCGATCTCCGAAGGCCGCGCGCGTGGCCTCGGGCAGATGCCGGCGCTGCTGTACCAGGGCAAGGAAGCCGAAGAGGTCGCCAATTTCGTAGCCGCGGTGGCGGGGCACTGAGCCATCGGCGGGTTTGGCCAGCCGTCGATAGCGGTTGGCGCGGGGCATCGGTAGGGTCAGAGCTAGATGACTGAGCAGCCGAAGACCGCGGAGGACGTGAAGGCGTTCGTCGCAGAGCGCGACATCCGCTTCATCCGTTTCTGGTTCACGGACATCCTGGGGCAGCTGAAGTCGTTCTCGATCAACGCTGCGGAGCTGGACGACGCGTTCGAGGCGGGCATGGGCTTCGACGGGTCCTCGATCACGGGCTTCAACGCGATCGAGGAGTCCGACATGATCGCGATGCCCGACCCGAGCACGTTCGCGGTGCTGCCGTGGCGCCCGGAGGAGCAGGGCGTGGGGCGGATGTTCTGCGACGTGATCACGCCCGAGAAAACGCCTTACGAGGGCGATCCGCGTCACGTGCTGCGCCGGGCGGTGCAGCGCGCGAGGGACATGGGCTTCGACACGTTCAACGTGGGCCCGGAGCTGGAGTACTTCCTGTTCAAGGACTCCCGCTCGACGGAGGTGCTCGACGAAGGTGGCTACTTCGACCTGACGACGCTCGACGCGGGGTCTGACGTGCGCCGCGAGACGGTGCTCGCGCTGGAGCAGCTGGGGATCCACGTGGAGTACACCCACCACGAGGTGGGTCCCTCACAGCACGAGATCGACATGCGCTACGCGGACGCGATGAAGATGGCCGACGATTGCATGACGTACCGCATCACGGTGAAGGAGTACGCGATGAAGTACGGCTGGCACGCGACGTTCATGCCGAAGCCGATGTTCGGGGAGAACGGCTCGGGCATGCACACGCACCAGTCGCTGTTCAGCGAAGGCAAAAACGCGTTCTACGACCCCGACGACCAGTACTTCCTCTCCGACGTGGGCAAGGCGTTCATCGCGGGCCAGCTGAAGCACTCGAGGGAGATCTGCTCGATCTTCGCCCAGTGGGTCAACTCCTACAAGCGGCTCGTCCCGGGCTTCGAGGCGCCGGTGTACGTGGCGTGGTCGCGTCGCAACCGCTCGGCGCTGGTGCGCGTGCCGCTGTATCACCCGGGCCGCGAGATGGCGACGCGGATGGAGCTTCGCTGCCCGGACCCGGCGTGCAACCCCTATCTGACGTTCGCGGTGCTGCTGCAGGCGGGCCTGGAGGGCATCGAGAAGGGCTACGAGCTGCCCGAGCCGATGGAGAAGAACCTGTACCACCTCTCGGGCGAGGAACGCAAGCGCCTCGGCGTGGAGCAGCTGCCGGAGAGCCTCGGCGAGGCGATCGAGATCACGGCCGAGTCAGAGCTGGCGCTGCGCACGCTCGGCGAGCACATGTTCAACCGCTACGTCGAGATCAAGCGCCAGGAGTGGGACGACTACCGCGTGAACGTCACGCAGTGGGAGCTGGACCGCTACCTGTCGATCCTTTAGCTCTCCTGACTCGGAAGCGCGGCCATTTCCACCCCAGCGTCTCGGGATGCCCCAGGCCCGGAGGAGGCGGAGGCGGAGGAGGGGGCGGGATCAGACGCACGCTCGTCATCGACGCATTCGACAGCCAGATGCCGCGTAGAGCCGGTTTTGGCTGTGCTTCGTTCATCTCAAGAGATGCTAGCGGCCAGTGCCGAGGACCAGAACGTGAGCTGTAGAAGGAGTGCGATGGCCGCGGCGACGTAGTAACGCCCAAGGGCATCGATGGTGCCCTGGTTGGCTCGCCAGAAGCTGACCAGCTAGTAGAGGAGCTGCCGCCGAAGCTCCGACTCGTCAGCAACCGCGTCAAGCAGCGACTCGTACATCTTGGATGGCTCGATGTCGAAGACCAGATCGCTCTTTGGCAGCAACACGTAGATGCAGAGAGCGATCGACGACGCGAGCGAGGCAAGCGCAAGGGCGCCGAATAGGCCGATGCCGTTGCGTTGGATCGCCTGTGCCCCCAGAAAAGATGCGGTGAGGGACGATGCTGCGAGCAGCGTGCCCGTCCTCGCGCGGAGCTGCTCTACACCGCGCTCTTGGAGGTCGAGTGAGCGGATGGCTGCCTGGTAGCTCAGTTCGGGCAGAGGCGCGATGGACATTCGAAGATTGTCCTCACGGCTTGAGACGAAACGCTGGGACTAATTGATGATCCAATATCAGTTGCCCGGCACCGCACAGGCGATCGGCCGCGCGGGCGCGAGGTACCAGTGCAGGACCTGCAGCAGGTGCGCGAACGCACTGGGGTGCTGCGGCGCGATCTCGTGCAGCAGTCGCAGCACGGAGACCGCGTGGCGCTCGTACTCCTCCTCACCACTGAGCTGCGACAGCCGCAGCAGCCCGAGCGCGGCGCTGGAGGCGCCGGATGGGATCGGGGAGTCCTCCAGATCCTTGCGCCGGGCGATCAGCGTTTCGCCATCGGCGGCGGTGGAGAAGAAGCCGCCGCGCTCGGGGTCGGCGAACCGCGCGATGGTCTGGTCGGCGAGCACGAGCGCTTCGCGATACCAGCGCTCGTCGCACGTGGCTTCGAACAGCGCGATCAGCGCCTCGAGCAGGAAGGCGTGGTCCTCGAGGTAGGCACGGATCTTGGCGTGGCCGTGGTTGTAGGTGCGCAGCAGCCGGCCGTCCGCGTCGCGCATGTCGCGCAGCAGGAACTCCGCGCAGGCGACGGCCGCGTCCAGATATCGAGGCTCGGCAAGCGCGGCGCCGGCGTCCGCGAGCGCGCTGATCATGAGCGCGTTCCAGCTCGTGAGGCGCTTGTCGTCGAGCGCGGGGCGCACGCGCAGCTCGCGCGTCGCCAGCAGCCGCTCCGTGATCCGCTCGCGGGCAGCATCGTCCGGGCGCGGCCCACGGTCCTGCAGCACGTTCAGCCCCGGTTGCGGATGGTGAGGATCCTCGAAGTTGCCGCCCTCGGTCACCCCGAGCCACGAGATCGCGGCGTCCGCGTCGTCTTCGAGTATGTCGCGCAGCTCGCTGACGCTCCACACGTAGAAGCGTCCCTCGACGCCCTCGGAGTCGGCGTCCAACGCGCTGTAGAAGCCTCCCTCCGGGCCGCGCATCTCTCGCAGCGCCCACTCGAGCGTGTCGACGCACACCGCGCGCAGCTCGGGGTCCTGGGAGGCCTGCCAGCCGTGCAGGTAGGCGCGGGCGAGCAGCGCGTTGTCGTAGAGCATCTTCTCGAAGTGGGGCACGGTCCAGGTGGCGTCGACGCTGTAGCGGGAGAAGCCGCCGCCGAGCTGGTCGTGGATGCCGCCGCTGGCCATCGCGTGGAGCGTTCCGAGCGCCATCGCGCGCTCTCCGCGTGCGAGCAGGAGCTCGACGACTGACGCTGGCGGGAACTTGGGCGCTCCTCCAAAGCCCCCGTTGCGGGCGTCGTAGCTCTCCTGCAGCTTCGCGACTGCCGCACGCAGCGTCTCCTCGCTGAACGGCTCCTCAGATGGCGAGAGCCGGGCGCCGCCTGAGAGGCGCTCGCGCACGCGCTCGCCCCCGGCGCGTATCTCCTCGCCGTTCTCGCTCCAGGACTCGGATATGGCGAGCAGCACCTGCGTCCACGCGGGCATGCCGTGGCGCGGCTCGGGCGGGAAGTAGGTGCCGCCGTAGAACGGCAGCTGCTCGGGCGTGAGGAACACGTTGAGCGGCCAGCCGCCGCGGCCGGTCATTCCCTGCACCGCCTCCATGTAGAGGGCGTCGACATCGGGGCGCTCCTCGCGGTCGACCTTCACGCACACGAAGCTGTCGTTCATCAGCGCTGCCGTGCTGGGGTCCTCGAAGGACTCGCGCTCCATGACGTGGCACCAGTGGCATGAGGAGTAGCCGATCGACACGAGCACCGGCCTGTCCAGCTCGCGCGCTCGCGCGAACGCGTCGGGTCCCCAGGGCAGCCAGTCGACGGGGTTCTCGGCGTGCTGGCGCAGGTAGGGGGAACTCTCCTGCGCGAGGGCGTTGGTCACGCGCTCAGCGTAGCCGCGGCAGGCGCACGTGCTCGTCGATCGCGGCCAGCGAAGGCCACCCGTCAGGGCCGCTGCTGGAGACCTTGACCTTGGCGGGGCTCACGCTGAAGTGCGCTCCACCGAGCGTGCCGGTGATCCGTGCGATGCCGGTGCCGGTCCTGACGGTCCCGGCGGCGGCCTGCGCGCCGGAGATGCGGATCGTGCTCACCTGCAGCGCGCCGTTACGGATGTGGAAGGTGCCGGTCAGCTGGACGCCCGGGACGAACGAGAAGCCGTGCAGCGTGACGGCGCGCGAGCTGAGCCGCGCGTACCCGCCGCGCAATCCTCCGAAGCTCGCGCCGCTGGGTAGTTCCTGGTTGGCCTGGAGCGTCGCGCCGATGATCTGGCGGTTGAGGTCGACGAGCGCGTCGAGGACCGCGACGAGCGTCTGGCCGGGCCTGCCCGGGACGGTGGACGGGGGGCGGATGCGGGCGAGCGTGGTGGGGGTGATGGGGGTGGGCGTGAACCTGTTGGAGGTGGGTCCGCAGGGCTGGACGAGCGCGCCGGCGAAGAACGCGCTGACGGCCTGGGATGCGCAGTGGCTGAGGTCGCTGCCGATGACCGAGTGCCCGGTGAACGGCACGAGCGCCATCTGGGCGTCGGGTATCTGCGCGGCGACGCCGAGCGCGGAGGAGGTGGGGGTGCGGAGATCCTGCTCGCCGGAGAGGATCAGGGTGGGCACGTTCGGCAGCGCGCTCGCGGCGGACGGCGAGGCGGAGGCGTCCGGCCACGCGGCGCAGTCGGCGGTGAGGCCACTCTGCAGGGCGGTGGCGGTGTCGAAGGGGTAGAAGGAACCGGCCGGCTGGGCGTGCGCGGCGGCGCTCGCTTCGGCCAGACGGGTGGCGCTGGGAGCGGCACGCTGCCAGGGGAAGGCGGTCTCCTCGCAGAGGGTCGTGGCGAACAGCGCTTCGTCGATCTCCTGGGGGTGTTCGGCCGCGGGGGGCGCCTTCAGCGCGTTGGGGATGAGGCCCTCGGCGAGCAGCTGCAGGCGCAGCAGCGGGTCGGGGTCGTGTCGCAGCGCCGAGCGCACCGCGGCGGGCAGCAGCGCTCGCAGCGCGGGGTTGAGGTCGCCGCCCTGGATGATCCCGAGCAGCCCCGCCTCGCCGATGGTGCTGGCGTGTCGCTTGCCCGTGCCGTCGTACACAGATCCGCTCAGCGCGCGCCTGTGGAGGATCGCGGCGAGGTGGGCGACGTCGTGCAGCGGGTTGTGGGTGATGCCGGCGCACGCGCGGTCGGCGCACAGCTCTTCGAGCGCCGGACCGATCGCTTTGAAGGTGGGGATCTCGAGCGGTTCCTCGCCCGCGGCGGGCACCACCGAGTCGAGCACGAGCGCTTCGACGTTCTGGGGGTAGCGCGCGGCGTAGTCGAGCGCTACCTTGGTGCCGTAGGAGGTGCCGTAGAGGACGAGCTTTTCGTAGCCGCCGGCCTGCCTGAGCGCCTCGATGTCCTGGACCGATTCCGCGGTCGTGTAGGCGCCTCGCGACGGTCCGATCTGGAGCGCGCACCGTTCGTAGATGTGGGTGACCGGTTCGAAAGAGAAGCCTTCCAGGGCGGGGCAGCTCAGCGGACTCGACGCGCCGGTGCCGCGCTGGTCGAACAGCAGCAGGTCGCGCGTGCCGAGCGCGGGCGCAATCGCCTGCGCGACGTAGGCGGACAGGGGAAGCGCGGCCTGTCCGGGTCCGCCGGCGAGTGCGAGGACCGCGTCACGGCTGGGTGCGATCCCGGCGAGCTTGCGCTCGGCGCTCAGCGTGAGGGCGCCGGCGACGGCGCCGCTGCGGTCGAGTGGCACGGCCAGCGAGGTGCACGCGAACGTGGGCGCTTCGGGGCAGGTGAGGAAGCTAAGACTGGAGCCAGGGGAGGAGGCTGGCAAACCCGCGAATGCCAGCAAGGGCAGCAGCGCGGCCATCAGCCGACTTGGAGCTCGCCTGCGCATTCGCCCCGACAATAGCTGCGCTGGCCCGGGAATTCGCCGGCAGCACGACGTGGCTGCCGCCGAGGTCGCCGACGAGCGCGTGGTGGGCGCCCAGTCGCAGCGTGCCGTGCGCGTCCCCGGAGCCGCCGATGCGCAGGTCGACGGCTTCGGACTTGATCGTCCCGGAGACGGTCACGCCGGGGACGTAGGAGATGCCGTGGAACGTGAAGACGCCGCCGCTGGCCTCCTCCGCCCAGCCGGCGCGCAGCCCTCCCGTGCGGATCGTCGAGAGTGAGAGCGCTTCGGAGAAGCTGAGGTTCCTCAGCCGCAGCAGGATCTGGCGCGCGGTGTCGGCGAGCGTTAGGGCGACGGCGTGCAGTGTGCGTCCGGGTAGCCCGTGGGAGCCGGTCACCGGGGAGAGCGACCCGAGGTGCAGTGGCGGTAGCGGCGGCGGTTGAAGCGATGTGGGGGTGGGCGCCGGGGGGCAGGGCCTGATCGGTTTCGGCGTGAACAGCGCCTGCAGAGCCTGCGCGGCGCATTCGGTGGGCTCGTCGGTGAGCACCGAGTGGCCGGTGTAGGGAACCACGAGCAGTTGCGAGTCCGGGATCTGGGCGGCGACTTCGACCGCGTTTGCGGTCGGGGTGCGCAGGTCGTCGGCTCCGCTGAGGATCAGCGTGGGGACGTTCGGGAACGGCGTCTCGTCCAGCGGCTGGGCCGGCAGCGACGACGGCCAGTGGGCGCATCCCTGGATGTCGCCGGCTTCGAGCGCGTTGCTCACGGCGAACGGCGCGAACGTGCTTGCGGGCAGCGCATCGGCGGCCCTACGCGCCTGAGCCAGTCGCGTGTTGGCTTTGGCGGCGCGGTTCCAGGGGAAGTCCTCCTCTTCGCAGCTGGTCGCGTAGTAGAGCGGCGAGTCGAAGTCTTCGGGTTCGCCGCTGGCGCTGTCGAAGAGGTACACGAGACGCTCGAGCGGCGCGCGGTCGCCCCTCGCGGCGGCGGCGATCGCGGTCACGAATTCGGCGCGCAGCACGCTCGAGAAGTCGCCCGCAAGGAGCATATAGAGGAGTTCGTTCGAGTTGACCGCTTCCTCGTGCGACCTGCCGAAGCCGTCGATCACCGGTCCGCGCAGCACGCCGCCATCTATGCGCGCGACCACGCGGGCGAGGTCGGCGACGGGGTCCGGGGTGATCCCGGTGCAGGCGTGCGCGGCGCAGATCTGGCGCAGGACGCGGGGAACGGCCGCGAAGGTGGGCCGGTCGAACGTGTCGGGGCCGTTGGGCGGCACGACCGAGTCGAGCACGAGCGCTTCGACGTGGCTCGGATAAGCCTGCGCGTACTCCTCGGCCACCTTCGTTCCATAGCTGGTTCCGTAGAGGACGAGCTTTTCGTAGTCGCCCGCCTGGCGGATCGCCTCGATGTCGGCGACGGTGTCGGCGGTGGTGTAGAACGAGCGGACCGAGCCGATCTGCGACGCGCAGCTTTCGATCAGCTGCCCGAAGGTGTGCGACAGGCGGGCCACTTCGAAGGCATGGCAGGAGAGCGGGGTCGACATGCCGGTGCCGCGCTGGTCGAAGACGATCAGGTCGCGGGTGGCGGCGATCGGTCCGAGCAGTTCGTCGAAGCCTTCGGTGAACGGCACCGCGGCCTGTCCGGGTCCGCCGGCGAGGGCGACGATTGCGGTGCGCGCTTCGCCGACGGTGGCGCGGTGACGGCGCAGGTCGAGCGTGATCGTCCCTGGCACGGCGCCGCTGGGATCGAGCGGGACGGTGAGGTGGCTGCAGGCGAACTCGTTGCCGCCCTTGCACGGCACCCACCCGATCAGCGCCTGCGAGCTGCTCGCCGACGCGCAGATCCACAGGCCCGCCGCCAGGAGGGCGACGGCGACCTTGTTGAGGATGGTCCCCACAGTCGAAATTTATCGGCTTTCGGGGATGTGCGGCTTGGCATCTGCGATACACGAGATCCACGCCACGCCTGCGCGTCGCGATAGGCTCGGGTCGTGAGCTCAGAGCGCGAGATCGTGACCGCCCCTGATGCGCCGGAGGCGATCGGCCCCTACAGCCATGCGGTGAAGGCCGCTGGGCTGCTGGTGTGCTCCGGGCAGATCCCGCTCGACCCCGCGACGGGCGAGCTGGTGGGCGCGACCGCGGCGGAGCAGGCGCGGCGCTGCCTGGAGAACCTGCAGGCCGTGTGCGCGGCCGGCGGGACCTCGCTGCGCAACGCGTTGCGGATGACGATCTACATGACCGATCTGGGCGAGTTCGCGGCGGTGAACGAGGTGTACGCGTCGTTCTTTCCCGAGCAGCCGCCGGCGCGGGTGACGGTCGGGGTGGCCGCCCTGCCGAAGGGCGCCTACGTGGAGATCGACGCGCTCGTGGCGCTGTAGACGTCCACGTCGGTCGGCTCGACGCTGCGCAGCGCGCGGTTGAGCAGCTCGCGCAGGGTCCTGCGCTCGCCGGCGTCGAGCGCCGCGAGCACGTGGTCCTCGATTGCGATCTGCGCGCGTTCCGCCAGCCCGAGCGCCTCACGGCCGGAGGGTGTGATCTGGACGAGATGGCGGCGTCGGTCGCTGGGGTCGCGCACGCGTGTGGTGTAGCCGAGCTGCTCGAGCTCGTTGAGCAGCAGGACGACGTTGTTGGCGTCCATGCAGAACGCGTCGGCGAGGTCCTGCTGGGGGCAGTCGTCGTGATCTGAGACGTAGCTGAGCGCGACCAGATGGCGCAGGTGCATTCCCAGCTGCTCCTCGCTGGAGCGGCGATAGACCTGCTTGGCCAGACGGCTCAGCAGCACCGCCGAGCCGGGGGCACAGTCACGCTTGTCAGCCACGTTACGAAGTCTATACATCATCAAAGCACCAATCATCACAATAGCAGCGATCCTAAATTTTTCATAGATCATCCTTGAAGAATGGATGATAGTTGTTATGGTGTGTTCCACGCAACCTCGGAGGAACCCCATGACAGCTCTTCTCAGCCGATTCACGACCACCGAAGACCCCGCCGCGGCGAGGGAGCGCCGCCGCTGGCTGGCGCTCGCCGTCCTGTGCCTCGGCCAGCTGATGATGGTTCTGGACGCGACGATCGTGAACGTCGCGCTGCCGTCGATCCAGCACGACCTGCACTTCACCCAGGCCAACCTGACGTGGGTTATCGACGGCTACATGATCACGTTCGGTGGGTTCCTGCTGTTGGCGGGACGGTTCGGCGACCTTGTGGGACGAAAGCGGGTTTTTCTCAGCGGCCTCGTCCTGTTCGTGGCGGCTTCGATCCTTTGCGGCGTGGCGGACAGCCAGGCGACGCTGATCGGCGCGCGCCTGATCCAGGGCGTGGGCGGGGCGGTGGCTTCGAGCGTGATCCTGGCGATCATCGTGACGGAGTTCCCGGAGCGCGTCGAGCAGGCGAAGGCGATGGGCCTTTACGCGTTCGTGTCCGCGGGAGGCGGCTCGATCGGGCTGCTGGCGGGCGGGGCGCTGACGCAGTCGCTGGACTGGCACTGGATCTTCTTCGTGAACGTGCCGATCGGCGCGGCGGCGCTGCTGCTGGGCTCGGCGCTGATCGAGGAGAACGATGGTCTCGGGCTGGCCGACGGCGTGGACGTGATCGGCTCGATCCTGGTGACGCTCGCGACGATGATCGGCGCGTTCGCGATCGTGAAGTCGAGCGAATACGGGCTGTCCTCGGCGCGCACGCTCGGCGCGGGTAGCGCGTCGCTGATCCTGCTCGGCGCGTTCCTGACGTGGGAGGCGCGCGTGGCCAACCCGATCATGCCGCTGCGGATCCTGCGGCTGCGCACGCTGATGGGCTCGAGCCTCGTGAGAGGGCTGCTCGTGACGGGCATGTTCTCGGCGTTCTTCCTCGGCGCCCTGTATCTCGAGCGGGTGCTCGGCTACGACGCGATCGAAACGGGGCTGGCGTTCATGCCCCTGACGATCGCGATCGCGACGATGTCGATGGGCGTCTCGGCGCGGCTGGTGGAACGCGTGGGCTCGGTTCCGACACTCGCGGGCGGCCTGGTGGGAATCGTCGTTGGACTGCTGCTGCTCGCCGACGCGGGCGTGCACGCGAGCTACTTCCCGGGCCTATTCTTCGCCTTCCTGGCGTTGGGGCTGGGGGCGGGGGCTTCGTTCCTGCCGCTGCTGACGATCGGCATGGCCGACGCGCCGGCGCGCGACGCGGGCCTGGCGTCGGGGATCATCAACGTGTCGGTGCAGCTGTTCGGTGCGATCGGGCTTGCCGTGTTGGGAACGATCGCGACCGACCACACGAAGGCGTTGAGCGCGGACGGCCATTCGCTGGCGAGCGCGCTCACCGGCGGCTTCCACCTCGCGTACGTGGTGGGGGCGGCGAGCGTCGCCGGCGGCATCCTCGCGGCGTTCCTGCTCCTGCGCCCGCCGGCGGCGTCGCTGCCGCAGGAGATCGAGGACGTGGATGCTGAGCGCATGATCTCCGAGCGGATGTCCGAGCCGATCGCGCAGGCAGCATGAGCGCCGTGGCGCGACACAGCAATCAAGCCGCGCGTCGGCTCACGGTGCAGCGTGCGCGCGCCTTCGGGCGCTCGCGCCGTGCCGACGAGGGCGCTCTCACGGAGATGACGCGCTCGCTGCTGCGCGGCGCCCGCGAACCAGCGAAGTCGACTATGCGCGGTACAGCCACCACTACACCAAGCGGTACATCAGAAGCTATACCGTGATGGAGGTTTCGCTCACCTCCCGCTCACCCAGCAGCTCAGCCCGCCCGTAGCTCCGCCCGCTTGATCTTCCCGCTGGGCGTCTTGGGCAGCTCCGCGACGAACTCGACGATGCGTGGGTACTTGTAGGGGGCGGTTTCGCGCTTGACGTGCTCCTGCAGCTCTCGAGCCAGCTCGGGCGAGGGGCTGTAGGGGCCGTCGCGCAGGACGACGACCGCGCGCACGACCGCGCCGCGCTCCTCGTCGGGGGCCGCGACGGCGGCGGCCTCGGCGACGGCGGGGTGGGCGACGAGCGCGGACTCGACCTCGAACGGGCCGATGCGGTAGCCGGCGGAGACGATCACGTCGTCGTTGCGCCCCTCGAAGTGCAGCCAGCCGTCGTCGTCTTGCCCGACGCGGTCGCCGGTGTGCCACGGCCCGCCGGCGCGGCGATCCTCCACGTGCCACGCGCCGTCCTCGCCGCGGTGGACCTGCTCGCCGAGGTAGCCGAGGAAGAACGTGGGCACGGTCGCGGGGTCTACGGTCAGCTCGCCGTCGAGGATCGACAGCGATACGCCCGGCAGCGCCTGGCCCATCGAGCCGGCGCGCGCGGTGACGCCCGCGGGCGCGCCCGTGAGCTGCCCGGTCTCGGTCTGGCCGTAGCCGTCGCGGATCTCCAGGCCGGTGGCCTCCAACCAAGCGCGCAGGACCTCGGGGTTGAGCGCCTCGCCGGCGGCGACCATGCCGCGCAGGTGGGGCAGCGGGCGCAGGGTGGCGCGCTTGGCGATGACGCGATACTCGGTTGGCGCCATGCACAGCACGCTCACGCGCTCGCGCTCGAGGATCTCGAGGCGCTCCTCGGGGTCGAAGCGCGCGTCGTGCATCAGCGCGGCCGCGCCGGACAGCCAGGGTGCGATGAACACGTTGCGCGCGGACTTCGACCAGCCGCTGGCGGCGGTGCACCAGACCAGCTCTCCCTCGCGGGCGGAGAGCCAGGTGGACGCCTGCACGCGCTGGCCGTCGAGGTAGCGCTGGGCGTGGACGACGGCCTTTGGCTCCCCGGCTGTGCCGCTGGTGAATGTGATCAGGCAGGGCTCGTCCGGCTCGAGCTCCACGGCCGGCGCGGGCTCGCCCGCGAACAGCGTCTCGTCGGGGATGTGGAGCACGGGGACGGTGCCGGCGGCCTCATCCAGCTGTTCGCGGTTGCGCTCGTCGGCGACGATCAGCGTGGGCTGGGCGACGTCGATCCGCAGCCGCAGGTCCTTCGCGCGCGACTGCTCGGTGCACGGCAGCACGACCGCACCGATGCGGAAGCAGGCCATCATCGTGAGCGCCCACTCGGGGCGGTTGCCGATCAGCGTCATCACCACGTCGCCCCGGCGCACGCCGTGTCGCTGCAGCGCGCCGGCGAGCCGGGCCGACCGTTCGGCGAGCTCGCCGAAGCTCCATTCGCGCCTGGAGCCGTCGCGTGCGAGCTCGAGCAGCGCGAGCCGTCGGGGATCGTTGGCCTCGAATACCTCGCGCGAGAAGTTCACGCCGGTATTCTCCTCGTATCGAACGAGAGAAGCCCATCCCGAATCTGGAGCGTTCCCGACAATGGCCGTAGCAGCGACCCCGTACACCGAGAAGACCGACGAGCAGAAGGCGATCACCGAGATGGTGCACCAGTTCGTCGACGAGCAGATCCTGCCGAACGCCGAGCACTACGACCACGAGGACGAGTTCCCGGGGCCGATAGTGGAGCAGATGAAGGAGCTGGGGCTGTTCGGTGTGACGATCCCGGAGGAGTACGGCGGGATGGGGCTGGATCTGACGACCTACGCGATGATCGTGGAGGAGCTCTCGCGCGGCTGGATCTCGATCTCGGGCGTGATCAACACGCACTTCATCGGCTCCTACCTGCTGATGAAGTTCGGCAACGAGGAGCAGAAGCAGAAGTACCTGCCGCGGATGTCGACGGGCGAGATCCGCGCGGCGTTCTCGCTGTCGGAGCCCGAGCTGGGCTCGGACGTGCAGGCGATCAAAACCGCGGCGAAGAAGACCGACGACGGCGACTACGAGATCAACGGCCAGAAGATGTGGGTGACGAACGGCCTGCGCTCGGACCTGGTGTTCGTGCTCGTGAAGACCGACCCGAACGCGGAGAAGGCCTACAAGGGCATGACGTGCTTCATCGCGGAGAAGGAGGGCGGCGCGCACGAGAACACGGGCGCGTACGCGGGCCTGACGGTCCCGCCGCAGCTGCGCAAGATGGGCTACAAGGGCGTCGAGTCGACGGAGCTGGTGTTCGACGGCTATCGCTGCCCGGCGGAGAACATCCTCGGCGGCGAGGACGCGGGTCTGAACAAGGGCTTCCCGCAGATGATGGACGCGCTCGAGGTCGGGCGCGTGAACGTCGCCGCGCGTGGCGTCGGGATCGCCCAGCGCGCGCTCGAGCTGGCGCTGCGCTACTCGCAGGAGCGCAAGACGTTCGGCAAGCCGATCTCAGAGCACCAGGCGATCCAGTTCAAGCTGGCCGACATGGCGACGCAGGTCGACGCGGCGCGCCTGCTCACCCAGCGTGCAGCGCGCCTGAAGGACGCGGGCGAGCGCTCCGAGCTGGAGGCGGGGATGGCGAAGCTGTTCGCCTCGGAGGCGGGGCGCTTCTGCGTGGAGGAGAGCTTCCGCATACACGGGGGTTATGGATACTCGAAGGAGTACGAGATCGAGCGCCTGTATCGCGACGCGCCGCTGCTGCTGATCGGCGAGGGCACTTCGGAGATTCAGCGTATGGTGATCGGGCGAAAGCTGCTGCAGCGTCATAAGATTTGACGCTGAGGCGACCGGGTCCGAGACGACAGCCAGGGGCCGTGACGCGGCCCGAAGAGGGGAGAAAAGCCATATGGCCGAAGACGCCAAGGCCCTGATCGAACTTGCGACTCGCAGGTTCATCGGTGAAGTGCCGGCGCTCGAGCCGATCAAGCTCGTGGTCGGAATCGAACTGCGAGGCAGGGGCGACGTCCAGCACTTCAGGCTGGAGATGCCCGGGATCAAGGTCACGAAGGGACCGGCGGCGGACGCGCGTGTGCGCGTGGACATGCGGCGGGAGTTCTTCAACATCATGGCGCGCGAAGGCAAGGTGCCCGACTGGGTGGAGGCGTTCGCCTACGGCCAGGCGAAGGCGTCGGGCCCGGAGCAGTTCATCAAGCTGATCGTGAGCGTCGTCGAGCGCCACCAGGAGCGCGAACGCACACCGAAGGCGCGCAAACACTGACGGGTATCCCCCGCGCCTGTGGGCGCCCTAGTGGTAGGACGTCAGCTGCTCGGCGAGGAACGCGAGCGAGCCGAGCAGGAAGAAGCACATGACGATGAGGGAGAAGTTTTCGTTCATCTGCTCGACATCACGATAGTCGACGCGACGGGCGGCGTGCAAGCGCTCTAGGCGAGGACGGCGCTGTCGTCGTACAGCTTGATGATCTTGACGGGTTGATTCGGTCCCCACCCGCCCGCGGCGTCGAGACAGAGACGGCAGAGCACGCACTCGTCTAGGTTCTTCTCGACGATCTCGAGGGCGCCGCCGGCGGCCTGGGCGAAGATGTCGACCGGGCAGGCCTCGGTGAGCTTGCGCGCGAGGCCCGTGTCGGCCGCGGCCGCGTCGTCGACCTCCACGGCGATGAATATCCCATCGGCCCTCATGCCGCGCTCCTCTCGGCGATCTTGGCCTTGACGAGATCGGGAATCTCGTCGATCCGCTGCACCACGGGGATGCCGGCCGCCTCCAGGCGCGCGATCTTCTCCGTCGCGCTGTCCTCCTTGCCCTCGACGATCGTGCCCGCGTGCCCGAATGACATGCCCTGCATCTCCTCGTCGTCCATGAACTTGCCGGCCATGAAGGCGACGATGGGCAGGCGCGAGTCGTTCTCCTTTACCCACTGCGCCAGCTGTGCCTCCATGCGGCCGCCGGGCTCGGTGTAGATCACGATCGCCTGGGTCTGCTCGTCGGCCTCGAAGTAGGGCATCAGCTCGGCGTAGGTGGAGCCGATGATCGCGTCGCCGCCGATCGACACCGCCGTGGAGACGCCGAGTCCCGCCGCGGTCAACGTGGAGGAGATCTCGGTGGTCATCCCGCCGGAGCGGCTCATCACGCCGACCGCGCCCGGTTGGTAGGCGACGGCGGCGTTGCGCGCCGGCCCGCCGATGCCGCCCATCTTGGCGACCCCGGGAACGATCAGGCCGAGGCAGTTGGGTCCGATGATCCGCGCGCCCTTGCGGTCGGCGAGCTCGACCATCATCGCGACGTCGCGGCGGGGAATCCGCTCGGTGACGATGACGATCGTCTTGATGCCGGCGTGCAGCGCCTCGAAGACGGCGTCACGAGTGCCGGCGGGCGGGACGGTGACGACCGAGCCGTCCGGCACGACGCCGCCGTTGTGCTCGACAACCTGCTCGACGGTGTCGAACACGGGCACGCCGTGGACCTCGCGGCCCTTGCGCCCGGGGGTCACGCCGCCGACGATCTTCGAGCCGTAGTCCAGGCACTCGCGCGTGAGGTTGACGGCCTCGCGCCCGGTGATGCCCTGGATGATGAACGTGGTGTCCTGGTTGATGAGGATGCTCATGCCGCTCCTTCGATCTTCGCGACCGCGCGACCGGCGGCTTCCCACAGAGACACGGAGCGGTCGCAGTACTCGATCCCGTACTTGTCGAGGATCTTGAAGCCCTCCTCCTCCCAGGCGCCGGGGATGCGGAAGATCGCGACCGTCTCGCCGGGGTCCTTGCCGAGCTCCAGGCACGCCTTGATCACGCCGCGCGCGACGATGTCGACGCGTGTGTTCGAGACGATCGACATCATCACGGCGATCTTCTCCACGCCGTCTTTCTGGAGGACCTCCTTCGTCAGGCCACACGCCTTGGCGACAGACGGATTGCCGCCGATCTCGGAGTAGTTGGCGGGCCTGCCGCCCTGCTGGCGAACGGCGTCGGTGAGCGTGAGCGAGCCGCCGCCCGCTCCGATGACGAGGCCGATGTTGCCGTTGAAGCCGGTGTCCTTGCCCTGGATGACGCCGCGATGATCGGCGGCGTCGATGGCCTTGACGGCCTCTTCGAACGCGGTCGGAGTGTGGTCCTCGCGGGTGCCCTCGTCCTTGCCGATTCCGAGCGCCTCGAGCAGGCCCTTCTGACGCGGCATGCCCTCGTTCTCCATCTCCATGTGCGCGTCGAGCGCGACGAACGAGCCGTCCTTGAGTTCCGCCAGTGGGTTGATCTCGGCGAGCGTCATGTCGTTGTCGAGGAACAGCTGGGCCAGCCGAGCGAGCACCGGGGTTGCGCGCTGCAGCGCCTTGCCGGTGACCCCGGCGGCGGCGATGACCTGCTTGGCCTGGAAGTCGGAGAAGGGCTCGAGTGTGGAGAAGTGTCCGCGGCCGACGTGGTCGGGGTGCTCCTCGGCGACCTGCTCGATGTCGATGCCGCCCATGTCGCTGAACAGCATCAGGGGCTTCTTGGCGGTGCCGTCCCAGACGACGCCGGCGTAGTACTCCTGGGCGACCTCCGCCTTGGGGTCGACGAGCACGCCGCGCGGTGAGTGGCCGTTGATCTCCAGCCGCAGGATGTCCCTGGCGTGGCTCTCGGCTTCCTCGGGGGTGTCGGCGAACTTGACGCCGCCGGCCTTCATGCGCCCGCCGGTGAGCACCTGGCTCTTGATCACGGTGGGGCCGCCGATCCGCTGCGCGATCTCGCGCGCCTCGGCGGCGTCGGTGGTGAAGCCGTAGTCGGTGACCGGGATGCCGGCGCGCTTGACCACCTCACGCGCCTCGTACTCGAAGAATCTCATGCGGCGCGGAAGCCTATACGTCTGAGCCGAAGCCGTAGGCCTCGCGCAGCTCCGGGTCCTTCTTGGCGAGCATTTCGGCGAGGTTGACCATCACCTTGCACTGCTTCCAGGTGGCGTCGTCCTGCATCTTGCCGTCGATCATGTGCACGCCGCGCCCGTCGGGAATGGCCTCGATGACCTTTTTGGCGAACGCGACCTCGTCGGGGTCGGGGGAGTAGACCTTCTTGGCGATCGCGATCTGCGCTGGGTGCAGCGACCACGCGCCGACGCAGCCGAGCAGGAACGAGGCGCGGAACTGCGTCTCGCAGCCCTCGGTGTCGCGGATGTCTCCATATGGGCCGTAGAAGGGCAGCGCGCCGACGGAGGTGCACGCATCGACCATGCGTGCGATCGAGTAGTGCCACGGGTCCTGCTGGTAGCTGGCGCGTGGCGCGTCGGGGTTCTCGGGGTCGGGGTCGGCGATGGTGCGGTAGCCGGGGTGCCCGCCGCCGACGCGGGTGGTCTTCATGCGCCGCGAGGCGGCGAGGTCGGCGGGTCCGAAGCTCATGCCCTGGATGCGCGGGGAGGCGCAGGCGATCTCCTCGAGGTTGGCGACGCCCTGCGCGGTCTCGAGGATCGCGTGCAGGAGGATCGGGCGCTCGATGCCGGCCTTGGCCTCCAACTGGGCAAGGAGGCGGTCGACGTAGTGGATGTCCCACGGGCCCTCGACCTTGGGGATCATGATGACGTCGAGCTTGTGCCCGATCTCGGCGACTAGTTCGCTCAGATCGTCGAGCACCCACGGCGAGGCGAGCTCGTTGACGCGGGTCCACAGCGCGGTGTCGCCGAGCTCCATCTCGCGGCCGACCTTGATCAGGCCGGCGCGCGCGGCGAGCTTGCGGTCGACGGGCACGGCGTCCTCGAGGTTGCCGAGCAGGATGTCGACGGTGGGTGCGATGTCGGGCACCTTGGCGACCATCTTCTCGTTGGAGAAGTCGAGGAAGTGGATCATCCTCGAGGGCTTGAAGGGGATCTCGCGGGCGGGCTCGGGGGCGCCGATGGCGAGGGGCTTGAGGAAGTCGCGGGGGTTGCGCAAGGGCACTCCTGGGTCAGCTGAAAAACAGCGGGTTGGACGATCTGCTGCTAGGAAGTATCGATGATGCGTTCGCGTTGGCGTTCTCTGGCGGGGCTCACGGTATGTGGAGCGCTGGCTCTCGGAGCCTCCGCCGCAGGCGCCGTCCACGAGGCTGGCTCCAAGAAAGCGGCGGCGCGCGCGAGTCGAGCGCGCCCCCTCACCCGTACCTGGAACCTGACGCTGTCGCCGGCCCCGAACGACATCGCGCTGGCGGAGATCAGCTTCCACCGAGCGCATCTGGGGGCGAGGATCTCGGGGCGCATGCTGCGGGTGTCGGTCAGCGGCCCCTTTGGTGCCGACTACATGGCGCTCGCGACCCCGATCGTGGGCACGCCCGGCGATCTGCGGGCGGTGGTGGTGGTCGTCAACCGGCCATCGCCGCTGATGGACCCGGCGAACGTGCACCTGCGGATCACGGCGCGACAGGGGCTCGGCACGCCGGTCGTGTGGAAGCTGGCGAACCCGTTCTCGCAGCCGCATCCGGGGCTGACTCCTGCGTTGTGCGACATGCCGATGCACGGCTCGGCGGTGAGCGGGTCTGAACTGCTCGCCCTCGGCTCCCGAGGCGCTCCGCCCGCAGGATTCGGCGTCGCGACGACGGTCGCGCAGGCGTATGACGTGGCGTGCGGGCTGCCCTACGAAGGCTCGTTCGCGCAGGCGGTGACGGGCTCGCCGGCGCCCCGTCCGCCCGTGTGCACGCCGTGCGATCCGCGGCCCGGGTTCGCGTGTCCGCTGGTGCAGCCGAACGTCTGCGCGGTGCCGGTGGCGGTCGCCGCGAGACGGGCTTCGGCGAGCGCCCATTAGAGTTTCCAGCCTCCTGCTCCATCCGACCACTGCCCTAGGAGAACTGCAAGACCCATGAGCGAGACCCATTCCGTAGAGACCGATCAGGCCGTTCGCGAGGCGAGCGGCGCGCACCCCTATGGCCGCTACCTGGAGGAGTTCGAGGTCGGCGCTGTCTACAAGCACTGGCCCGCGAAGACGGTGACCGAGTCCGACGACCACCTGTTCTGCCTGATCACGATGAACCACCACCCGTTGCACCTCAACGACGTGTACGCGGGCAAATCCCAGCAGGGGCGCAACGTGGTGGTGGGCCCGCTGGTCTACTCGCTGGCGCTGGGGATGTCGGTGAGCGACGTGAGCGGAAAGGCGATCGCGAACCTGGCGACCGAAGAGCTCAAGCACCCGGCGCCGGTGTTCCACGGCGACACGCTGTTCTGCGAGTCGGAGGTGCTGGAGAAGCGGGAGTCCCAGTCCAAGCCCGACCGCGGCACGGTGAAGGTGCACACGCGCGTGCTCAACCAGGACGGCGTGCTGGTGGCGGAGTTCAAGCGCCTGGTGCTCGTGCCGCGCAGGAACCCCGGCGGAGGCTCGGCGGAGGGAAACGTCGAGTAGCGCCGAGTTGTCGGGGCTATGGCCGTGCGATACGCTTTCGATCCGCCCACGGATGGGCGTTTTCTGTTTCCCGGAGCCATACCCCGGCTCGGAAGCAGCGTCGCCGATCGTTGATCGCGTAGCACCGATCATGCCCGAGAACTGAGGAGCCGCTTGGACCCCATGAACACCACCGTTCCCGCACCCACCACGAACGAGCGCCTCCTCGCCTGGGTCGAGGAGACCGCTGCGCTGACCGAACCGGACCAGATCTACTGGTGCGACGGCTCGGCGGAGGAGTACGACCGGCTCGCTCAGGAGCTCGTCGACGCGGGGACCTTCGAGCGGCTGTCGGACGCGAAGCGGCCGAACTCCTACCTGGCGCTCTCAGATCCCGGGGACGTGGCGAGGGTGGAGGACCGCACGTTCATCTGCTCGGCCACCGAGCAGGAGGCGGGCCCGACGAACAACTGGGCCGATCCGGCGGAGATGCGGGGCACGCTGACGGACCTGTTCTCCGGCTCGATGCGGGGACGCACGATGTACGTGGTGCCGTTCTCGATGGGGCCGCTCGGCTCGGACAAGAGCTACGTGGGCGTGCAGCTGACCGACTCGCAGTACGTGGTGGTGAACATGCGGATCATGACCCGCATGGGCCAGGGCGCCCTCGATGCGCTCGGCGCGGGCGAGTTCGTCCCGTGTCTGCACTCGGTGGGCATGCCGCTCGAGGACGGCGTGGAGGACGTGCCGTGGCCGTGCAACGCGGATAACAAGTACATCGTGCACTTCCCCGACACGCGCGAAATCTGGTCCTACGGCTCGGGCTACGGCGGCAACGCGCTGCTGGGCAAGAAGTGCTTCGCGCTGCGGATCGCGTCGGTGATGGCGCGCGACGAGGGCTGGATGGCGGAGCACATGCTGATCCTCAAGCTGACCTCGCCGGAGGGCGACGTGAAGTTCATCACGGGCGCGTTCCCGAGCGCGTGCGGCAAGACGAACCTGGCGATGCTGATCCCGACGCTTGAGGGCTGGACGGTGGAGACGATCGGCGACGACATCGCGTGGATGAAGTTCCACGACGACGGGCGCCTTTACGCGATCAACCCCGAGGCGGGCTTCTTCGGCGTGGCGCCGGGCACCGGCGAGGAGACGAACGCGAACGCGATCCGCACGATCGAGAGCAACTCGATCTTCACGAACTGCGCGAAGACCGACGACGGCGACATCTGGTGGGAGGGTCTGACGAAGGACATCCCCGAGCACCTGATCGACTGGCACGGCAACGACTGGACCCCCGAGTCGGGAACACCGTCGGCGCACCCGAACGCGCGTTTCACGACCCCGGCGGCGCAGGATCCGGCGATCGCGCCCGAGTGGGAGGACCCGGCGGGCGTGCCGATCGACGCGATGCTGTTCGGCGGGCGCCGCTCGACGGTGGTGCCGCTGGTGACGGAGGCGCTGGACTGGGAGCACGGCGTGTTCCTCGGCTCGGTGATGAGCTCGGAGAAGACGGCGGCGGCGGCGGGCACGGTGGGCGAGCTGCGCTTCGACCCGTTCGCGATGCTGCCGTTCTGCGGCTACAACATGGCCGACTACTTCGCCCACTGGCTGGAGATGGGCCGTCGCGAGGGCGCGAAGCTGCCGAAGATCTTCTACGTGAACTGGTTCCGCAAGGACGAGGACGGCCGCTTCCTGTGGCCGGGCTACGGCGAGAACTCGCGCGTGCTGTCGTGGGTGTTCGCGCGCTGCGCGGGGCACGGCGAGGCGACGAAGACGCCGATCGGCTGGATGCCGCCGGTGGGCCCGGAGGGGATCGACACGCGCGGCGTGGACGTGACCGAAGAGGCGATGGCGCAGCTGCTGCGGGTCGACGCCGAGGAGTGGAAGACCCAGCTGCCCCAGTTCCGCGAGTACCTCTCCAAATTCCCCAACCTGCCGACTGAGATCACCGCCCAGCTGGACGCGCTCGAAGAGCGACTGGGCTGAACGCCTAGTCGTGGCTGTGGGACTCCCCCGCTGCGGCGGGGGGGCGTGACTCCTCGGCGAGCGAGGTGATGGTGAGCAGCCCGCGTGCGGAGGACTCGAGCACGTCGGTGGCCTCTTCGAGCGAGCGCGCGTAGAGCTCGACGAGCAGGTGCACGATGATGCGGGCGTCGTCTTCGTGCTTGTGGAAGCGCACGTGGGTGAAGAACTCGCGCACGCCGTGGTCGCCGAACGCGGCGTAGGAGAGCGCGTCGCCGGCCTCGGGGCCTGAGCAGCTCTCGACGTCTTCGGCGTCGACGGTGACGGTGCACGAGGCGACCCAGGGTGTGCCGGCGATCATCCGTTCCCAGCGGTCCTCGATCGGCTCGACGCGCCCGTTGTTGAAGCCCAGGTGCGGCTGGTCGTGCATGCAGTCGAGGCACTGCACGACGGCCTCCTGCAGCTCGTCGACGACTTCGGCGCGCTCGCCGGTGTCGGGGTCGATCTTGTGGATGCCCTCGTAGTGGACCTGGACCTCCAGATCCTGCGACCAGCAGCGGTAGCAGCGCAGCCAGCTGCGAGCGCTCGTCTCGGCCATCGATCCCTCCATCGGGGACATTGTAGGCGCGCGGCGGCTGATGCCCGGTGGACAGCCGCCACGGCCGCTCAGATCACTTCTTGTGTTTGTGCTTGGCAGGTGTGATCGCGATGGTCCGTGTCGCCAGCTCGACGCCGCCGGCCGTCCTGTCGGAGACGAGGAGCTTTGCGCTCGAGCGCCCGTGGTGGACGGCGAGGAAGCGCTTGCCCGCCTTCGACAGGTGGATGGTCAGTTTGTGCGCGCCCTTGCTCGTGATCGTGAACTTGCCGACTCCGAGCGTCACGGTCCTCGTGTGTCGATGGCCTTTCCTGCGTGCGGCGGACGCTTTGCCGGTCGTTTCGGTCGCGGTGATGGTGATCGTGACGGTGCACGGGAGGACTTCGCAGGTGATGGTGACGGTCACGGTCGTGCCGGCGCTCGAGCCGCTGCCGCTGATCGTCGCTGGCGGTCCCACGGTCAGCACCTCCGAGCCGCAGGCGCTCGTGCTCGGGGCGTTGCCCCGCACGCCTTCGAGCGTGCCTGCGTTGCCGCTGTAGGACGCCTGCCAGTAGTAGGCGCCCGGTGTGAGGGCGGCGGTGACAGCGGCCGACGGAGCCGCCACGCCGGCGGTGACGGCGACCGCGCCACCGCTGAACACCTTGCTCGACGCAGCGCATGTCGGGGAGGAGTAGAGGCTGTAGGTGACGGTCCCGCCGGCGAAGGCGGCGTTCGCTCCTGAGACGGTCGCTCTGTCGGTCTCGCCGACCGTCCCGGCGGGCACGGCGATCGATGTGCCGGTCGTGGTGCCCGAGGTCTGGCTGGTGGTGATCGTGTCGGGTGCTGGCGGCGCGATCGAGTCGGCCGCGACGAACTGCTGCACGTAGACGGATTCGCCGGCTGTCCAGGTGGCCCAGCCCTGTCCGGCGGCGCCGACGGAGCTGGCCAACTCACTGGCGCCCGAGGCGTTCAGCGTCGCCGGGCCCGCCCAGGTGGCGCCACCGTTGGCGCTGTAGGCGAGCCGGGCTTCGCCGAGGCCGGCGCGATAGGTCGTGTAGACGCCACCGGCCCCGTCCTGTGAGACCGACGCCGACTGCTCGCCTTCCTGGGAGATCGTCACGTAGGGGGTGTCGAAGGAGTCGGTCGTCTGGTCGAAGCGGTGGTAGACCGTGGCGTTCCGCGTGAGATCGTCCTCGACCACGCCGAGCCCGCTCGGACCGCCGCCGACGGCTGGGTACTCGACTTCGCAGTCGCCGGGCGAGAGAGGCGCCCTCCAGGCGCTGTTCGGTTCGCCGGGAGAGATGTTGTAGCTGTTGCTCGCGCTCTGCGCTCCGCTGCCGTAGACGAAGGCGGTGTCGAACGTGCCGCTCGAGCAGCCGGGCTTGCCGAGCGTTTCGTAGACCCCGAGCACGCCCGGGTTGCTTCCGGACTGGGCGGCGATGGCGCCCGGCTCGTTGCTGAGCAGATGTTCGCTCGCTTCGGATTGAAGCGTCGCGAACGGGCAGGTGTGGCCTGCCTTGATCGAGCACTGGGTCGGCGAGGTGAGCGGGAACGCGGCGAACGTCGGGGGTCCAGCGGCGGTGACCCAGGCATAGCCGAGCACGTTGGTTCCAGGCACGATCACCGCGCCGAGGGGCACGGTGTCCGCGCTGAGGATTCCCTCGACCACGGACTTGCCGCCGTTCGTCGCGCTGAATGTCGCTCCGCCGTCGGTCGACGTCCACTCCTGCTCGGGCTCGTATTCTTCGCCGCCCCCGAAGACGTCGGCCAGCAGCACGACGGTCGAGCCGTCGACGAGGATCCTGACCCCGTCGATGTATTCGGTGCCGCCCGCCGGGTTGAGCACGCCGGAGTGCGAGCATCCGGTCGCGCCGGCCGGGATGACGCAGTAGTGGACGTTGTAGGGAGGACCGGCTTCGTCGGCGAAGGCGACGTACGCCGTGCCGGCGCTGTCGACGGCGATCGACGGAGGGCCGCCGTGCGCGAGTTCGGCGATTTTGATCGGGCTGCCACTGAGCGCCAGGGCGTTCGTCGCGGTCGCGAGCGTCAAGACACCCGCAAGGCACGCGCCCAGCAGGATGGCGGACAGGTTCCGTGCGCTGCTGCCCGTGGTGCCCATCTGGCGATCCCCCTTGTGCTCCACCGCAACGGGAGGTACCCGATGAGGACGGTTAGTGGCTTTTCCGTGAGTTGCGGGGAAACACTACCCAGCTTGGCTGACAATGCACGCACACGACGGGGCGCCCAATGGGCGCCCCGTCTGCCATGCGTGTGGTTGCGGCGTGTGAGCTAGTGGTGCCGCTTGCCTTTGACCTTCACGTGGAAGATCCGGACCGTCGGTTTGCCGCCGAGCGCCGAGGTGTAGGTCAGCGTCGCGGTGAGCGTGACCGTCTTGCCTTTCTTCAGCAGCCGCTTGACCTTGCTCGAGGGCTTGATCGTGATTTTGAGCGGGACGCCGGCCACGCCTTTGGCCGTCACCCTGCCCGAGACCGTGTTGGCCGGGCGGCACTTGCCCTTGATCCTCACCAGGCCTTTCTTGCACCGTTTGCTCTTGGCCGCGATCGCGTTGCTCGCGATGGAGGCCGTTGGCACCGTCACCACGACGTTCGCGGTGCCGGCCTGCGTGGGCACGAACACGATCGTGACCGTCCCGTCGGCGTTGGCGTGGATGCTCTGGACCGTGTAGCCGCTGTTGGCGGCGGGGAGCCAGGTGATCTGCGCCGCGGACGACGGGTCCTGCGGTGCCTGCACGCCGGTGCCGGCGAGGTCGAGGAACATCTGCATCGTGTCGAGTCCCGCGGCGGCTCCGACGTAGCTGATGCTCGCCACTCCGGACGCGTTGGTCGTCACGCTGCCGGATTTCGGGTTCGCGCCGCCGATCGAGTACACGAGCGGACGGTTGGCGTAGGGGGTGCCCACGTTGTCCGTGGCGGTCACCGTGACCGTGCCGGTCTGTCCGACCGTGAGCGTCTGGTTGACCGGCTGTACGCCGAGCGTGCTCGGCACCTGGGCGCGGCTCACGATCTTGAACGTGGCGTGCTGTTCGGCTTTGAGGCCTTCGGTCAGGAACTGATCCCAGCTGACGCCCGCGCCGTTGTCCATCAGGTTCGGGTCGATCGTGTCGTTGAAGACACCTTCACCGGGCTGCGGGGAGATGCGCACGGCGTTCCAGATCCCCTGGTCCTGCGGGATGAAGCCTTCGCCGGACACCGGACCGTCCCAGTAGCCCTCCTGCCAGTTGCTCCAGGGGGAGGACGGCACTTCGAGGAACCCGCCGAGCGTTCCCGTGTTTGGGTTCTGGCCGCCGATGAAGCGCGGCGGGCCTCCGAGGAACACGCCCGTGCCATGGTCGTCGTTGGCCACGAACAGGTCGCCTGCGACGATCGCGTGGAAGCGGATCGTCGCTGCCGGTTTCGCCGGTTTGAGACCGCCGGACACCGCCATGCCCGTGATGTTCTGCACGTCGTAGGTCGCCGTGAACTGCGGCTGGCCGTTGACGTACTGCGTCGTGACCGTCACCACCGCGAAGTCGGTTTTCGTTTCTTCTTCGCTCACCTTGAACTTGGTGACCTCGGTGTAGGGGTCCGCTTCCGTGCCGCTGCCCGTCACCGCGCCCTGTTCGATGGCGGTGTATTCCCTACCGCCCGTCGGGGCGGACGTGATGTGCGGTCCCGCTGCTCCCGAGAACCCGTACACGGTTCCTTCTTCGCCTTCGCCCAGCAGTGCTTTGGGGTTCGACGATTTGGCTGGGAAGGCGAGGAAGAAGCCGCAGTCTCCGAGCGTGCCGCTCGGCGGGTAGAAGTTCACTCCGACGTTTGCGTAGCTCGACTGGCACTCGCCGAGCGAGCCGACCGAGACGATCAACGGGCCTCCGGACAGCGTGACGGTGCCGTCGGCCGAGGCGCTCGCGGCGAACGCGCAGAGCCCGACGGTTGCGAGCACCAGAGCCGCGAAGGCTCGGGGTCGGCTTCTGCGTTGGCCCGCGGATCGCGAGCTCTCGACCGTCCTCGGTTCGATGAGGAGTGCGGGCGTGCGTGAGCCTCGCCCACTGCTTGCGTTGGTGCTCATCTCTCGGAACCTCCTTGTGTCGCGCGCTTTCTTGGAGACGACCGCGACACCCCAGTTGGTTGGATCAGTTCAGCAGCCTACAGCGTTACACGTCCCGTCCAGGCTGGCTTGGACGCGTGGCCGAGGTCACCGAAGCGGATATCTACCCAAACGTGAACGCGTAGCCGCTCACTCCCGGCGCGAAGCGAAGCGAGAGGTGGTGGCGCTCATCGCGGGGCAGTGAGACGAGCGAGTACAGCCGCTGCCGGCGGACGACGACCGTACCGTGGCGGACATCGGCGCCAGCGTCGGCGGATGAGATCGGGCGGCCGTCGAGCAGCACCTGCACCGGCAGCGGGCGTCCGCCGGGGGAGCTGAGCACGAGGTAGGCGTTCTTGGCCTCGAACTCCAGGTCGATGCCCGCGCCGGCGATCGCGGTGGCGGGCTGCTTGGCGATGCTCCACGTGCCGCTGTAGGCGAAGTCGTTGAGCTTCAGTTCGCCGGTGGCCGGCGGGCCGTAGTCGCGCTGGCCGGACCTCGGGCCGTCGATCCATCCCTGCGCGCGCTCGGTCCCGAGATAGGTCTCGGGGGTGGCGACTTCGGAGGGCACGACCACGTCCGTGGGGTGGCTCTTGCCGCCAAGCTGCGCGCCCGCTTCGGCGAGCAGCGCGCGGATGGCGGTTTCGGTCTTGTCGTAGTCGCCCTCGCCGATCGCGGTGTAGCGGACCTGGCCGTGGGCGTCGATGAGGTAGTCGGCGGGCCAGGCTTCGTTGGCGTAGGCGTTCCAGGTGCCCATGTCGTTGTCCTGGACGACGGGGTAGCGCAGGCCGAACTGCCCGATCGCGTCCTTGACGTTGCTCGCTTCGTGCTCGAACGCGAACTCGGGCGTGTGCACGCCGACGATCGTGAGGCCGTCGCGGCGATAGGCGGCGTCCCATGCCTTCAGGTAGGGGAGCGTGCGGATGCAGTTGATGCACGTGTAGGTCCAGAAGTCGACGAGCACCACCCGGCCGCGCAGCGAGGCGAGCGTCAGCGGCCGATCACCCGGCGTGTTGAACCAGTCCTGGGTGTCGGTGAACTCGGGCGCGGGGCCGAGGGCTTGAAGCGAGCGCGCGTCGGCGAGCAGCTCGGCCTGGGAGGCGTCGCGGGCGGCGACGTGGATCTTGGTGGAGGAGGAGCCGCAGGCGGAGGACCCGTTGGCGGGCGCGAACTTGGCGTGGCGGCCGGTGATCTGATGCAGCCTGCCGGTGACCGTGCCGGAGCACTCGAGCGCGGCCGTGAGGTTGACGTCGGGGATGTTCTTGGCGACGAACTGGTCGAAGGTGATGTCGAGGTTGCTGAGCATCGCGACCGCGGTGAGCACCATGATCGTGCCGAGCGCGCGTTGCAGCAGCGGTCCGCGCCCGGCGCTTCGGACGCGGTCGAAGATGCGTCGGCCGCCGAGGCAGAGCGCGAGCAGCACGATCGCCGAGCCGGCGGCGTAGGCGAGCGCGAGCGTGATCGTGCGGCCCGAGGCGGCGCTGACGGAGATCACCGCGGCGAGGATCGGGCTCGCGCACGGCGTGTAGACGAAGCCGAGCGCGCCGCCCACGAGCAGCCCGGAGGCGAACCCGTCCCCGCGGGTGCGCGGCCCGAAGCGCGCGAGCCGAGACAGCGGCGCCTCCAACCGCGCGGCCACGTCGGGAACGAACAGGACGGCGCCGAACGCGAGCAGCACGACGATCGCGACGTAGCGCAGCGGGTCGCTGCCCAGGCCGACGCCGTCGACGACGCTCGCGAGCCCGACGATCGTGACGGTGAACGTGATCGACAGGCCGAGCACGATGCCGAGCGGCCGCCGCCGTCCGCCGACGCCGCCGGCGGACAGCAGCGCGGGCAGCACCGGGAGCACGCAAGGCGAGAGCGCTGTACCGGCGCCCGCGAGCACGGCGAAGAGGAGGAGCACGATCATGGTCCTGGACCTACAGTCTGGCGAGCGCCGCCGGCGTTACGCGCCGATGCCGGCGCGCAGCGTGGCGTCGAAGTCCGACTTGGCGATCGGGCCGACGCACGGCGAGGTTGCGCCCGCGTCGCGGTAGCGCTCGATGCCGGCGGTGACCGCGGACTGATCGCCGACCGCGGTGAGCTCCCGCAGGAACTCCTCGGAGATCGCCGCCTGCATCGCGTCCATGTCTCCCGCCGCCGTGTCGTAGCGCTCGATGTCCGCGCCGAAGCCGGTGCGCTCGATCATCGCGCGGTAGAACGGCAGGCCGAAGTAGGGCATGAGGTCCTTGCGCATCGCCGCGTACGCGCTCTGCGGGTCGTCGGTCATGGCGGTTGGCACGGCGGGGACGATGTCGAAGCCGTCGAGCGTGAGGCCCGCGCGTTCGCGCCCCGCTCTCACCTCGGGGACGACCACGTCGCGGATGTAGCTGGGGTTGCACAGCCACAGCAGCACGCCGTCGGCGATCTCGCCGGCGAGGCGGAGCATCGCGGGGGAGAGCGCGGCGATGTAGATGGGGAGCGCCGGGCGCGGGTCGAGGCCGAAGAGGCGAAAGCCGGTCTGCCACTTCTCGCCCTGCGGCGGGTCCTCACCGCGCAGGATGGCGCGCACGATCTCGGTGTACTCGCGCATCTCCGCGACGGGGTGGTCGATCTTCTGCCCGTGCCAGCCCTCGACGACGGGGCGATGGGAGACCCCGAGCCCGAGCGTGAGGCGCCCGTCTGAGAGCTCGTCGATGGTGGCGGCGGTCTGGGCCATGGTGGCGGGCGTACGCGTGTAGATCGGCACGACGCCGGTGCCGACGCGAATGGTGCTGGTGGACATCGCGTAGGCGGTGAGCACGGTGAGCGACTCGCGCCCGGCGATGTGCGTGACGTAGACGGTCTCGTAGCCGAGTGACTCGGCGAGCCTGACCCGCTCGATCGCCTCCCCGAGCGAGCGCCCGGTCGATATGAAGCAGCCGGTAGCCATCCGGCGCAGCATATGCGTTCAGCGCGTGGTGCTCAGCGCTTGAGCAGCACGTACACGGTGCTGGCGGCGAACGCCATCTGCCCGAACGCGAGCGCGGTGCCGAGGTTGGGGGCGCCGAGCGCGCCGGCGAGGGCGCTGGCGAGCGCGAACGCTCCGACGACGATCGCGAGGTCGCGGAGCGTCTTCATCCGATCCTCCGCTCGAGCGCGGCGACGAGCGCGGGCACCTCGAGGCCGGGGTCCTCGGCGGCGAGCAGGCTCTGGGCGGCGCTGCGTCCGCCGAGGGCGCGCAGTCCGTGCTCGCCGTGCTCGACGACGAAGTCCGTTAGTGCGCTGGCGCGGCGGGTGCGCAGGCGCCGCTCGGCGATGTCGATCCCGGCGCGGTGCTCGTCGAGTGCCTCCACGAGCTCGTCGATGCCGCTCGCCGGTGGCAGCGAGGAGACGGCGAGCACGCGCGTGCGACTCGAGCCGAGGGAGCGCAGCGCGGCGCTCAGGTCGCGCCGGGTACGCATTGCGATCTGGCCGAGGTCGGCCTTGGTGACGACGAGCACGTCTGGAGTTTCCATGATCCCGGACTTGAGGAACTGCAGCACGTCCCCGCTTCCAGGCTGCACGACGACGGCGACCGTGTCGGCCACGTCGGCGACCTCCGTCTCGGCCTGACCGACGCCGACGGTCTCGATCACGACGACATCGAACGCGGCGGCGAGTGCGTGCGCGGCCGCGCGCGTCGCCCACGCAAGACCACCGAGCCGCTCGCCGGCGGCGGTCGAGCGGATCAGCACCCCGCGGTCGGCGGGGTCGAAGTCGATACGCGCGCGGTCGCCGAGCAACGAGCCGCCGGAGCGCCGCGAGCTGGGGTCGACGGCGAGCATCGCGACCGTCCTACCGCTGTCGCGCCAGGCACGCAGCAGCGCGGAGAGAAGCGTGGACTTGCCGGCGCCGGGAGGGCCGGTGATCCCGATCACGTGCCCGGGAGCCTCGCCGCCGAGCGTCGCGGGCGAGACCTCGGCGAGCAGCGCGGCGGCCTGCTCGCGGTCGGCGGCGGCGGTGCTCTCCAGCAGGTTGAGCGTCGCGGGCGCCGCGCTCAGGTCGCGCTTGCGCAGGCGCGCCCCCAGGGCGGCTCCGGCTTCGCTCACGCCGAGCCGTTGACGGAGGAGCCGCCGACGGCGATCGGGGTCAGCTGCGCGTCCGCTCCGACGAGCGCGACGATGTCGCGCATGATGCGGTTGATGTCGAAGTCCTTGGGGGTGTAAACCGCGGCGACGCCCGCGCTCTTCAGCCCCGCGACGTCCTGCTCGGGGATGATCCCGCCGACGACGACCGGAGCTGTGACGCCCGACTCGCGCAGCGCGTCGATCACGGCGGGGATCAGCTCGCGGTGCGAGCCGGAGAGGATCGACAGCCCGATCACGTGCACGCCCTCCTGCAGGGCGGAGGCGGCGATCTGGGCGGGGGTGAGGCGGATGCCTTCGTAGACGACGTCCATGCCGGCGTCGCGCGCGCGCATGGCGATCTGCTCGGCTCCGTTGGAGTGCCCGTCGAGGCCGGGCTTTCCGACGAGGATCTTGGGCCTGCGCCCGAGCCCCTGCTGCAGCCGCGAGACCTCGTCGCGCAGCTCGTTGAGGTCGGGGTCCGACGGTGCTGCTGCGGCCTCGCCGACGCCGGTGGGGGCGCGGTAGCTGCCGAACACCTCGCGCAGGGTGCGCGCCCACTCGCCGGTCGTGGCGCCTGCGCGCGCGGCGGCGATCGTGGGGACCATCAGGTTCTCGCTCGCCTTCGTGTCGCGGGCGATCTTGGCGAGCTGCGCGAGCGCCTCGTCCACCGCGGCCTGGTCGCGCGCCGAGCGCCAGGCGCGCACCGCGTCGGCCTGCTCGGCTTCGAGCGCGGGGTCGACGACGAGGATGCCGCCCTCGGCGTCGGCGGTGAGCGGCGAGATCTCCGACTCGGTGAAGCGGTTCTGGCCTACGACGATGTGCTCGCCGGTCTCGATGCGGCGGATGCGCTGGCGGTGGGAGTCGACGAGCGCGCCCTTCATGTAGGGGACCGCTTCGACCGCGCCGCCGTGCTCGGCGACGACCGCCATCTCGGCGCGCGCGCCGTCGAGCAGCTCCTCGACGAGCCCTTCCATGACCTTCGATCCCTCGAAGATGTCGGGGTACTCGAGGATGTCGGTCTCGTAGGCGAGCACCTGCTGGATGCGCAGCGACCACTGCTGGTCCCAGGGGCGCGGCAGTCCGAGCGCCTCGTTCCAGGCGGGCAGCTGGATGGCGCGTGCGCGCGCGTCGCGTCCGAGCGTGACGGCGAGCGCCTCGAGCACGATTCGCTGCACGTTGTTCTCCGGCTGGGCCTCGGTGAGGCCGAGCGAGTTGACCTGGACGCCGTAGCGGAAGCGCAGGTGGCGCTCGTCGGTGACGCCGTAGCGGTCGCGGCCGAGCTCTTCCCAGAGGATCGACATCGCGCGGAGCTTCGCGTGCTCCTCGACGAAGCGCACGCCGGCGTTGACGAAGAAGGAGATCCGTCCGAAGACCTTTTCGAGGCGCTCCGCCGGCACTCGCTCGCGCGCTGCGTCGAGCACGGCGATGGCGTTGCTCATCGCGTAGGCGATCTCCTGCACGGGCGTGGCGCCGGCCTCCTGCAGGTGATAGGAGCAGATGTTGATCGGGTTCCACTTCGGGACGTGCTCGACGGTGTAGGCGATCATGTCCGCGATCAGGCGCATCGAGGCCGCGGGCGGGAACGCGTAGGTGCCGCGCGCGAGGAACTCCTTGATGATGTCGTTCTGCGTGGTGCCCTGGAGCTGCTCCTGGCTGACGTCCTGCTCCTCGGCGGCGACGATGTAAAGCGCGAGCAGCCACGCGGCGGTCGCGTTGATCGTCATCGACGTGTTCATGTCTCCGAGCGGGATGCCGTCCATCAGCGCGGCCATGTCGCCACGGTGCGATACCGGCACGCCGACCTTGCCGACCTCGCCGCGCGCGAGCTCGTCGTCGGGGTCATAGCCGGTCTGGGTGGGCAGGTCGAAGGCGACCGACAGCCCCGTCTGGCCCTTCTGCAGGTTGCGCCTATACAGCTCGTTGGAGGCCTTGGCGGTGGAGTGGCCCGCGTAGGTGCGCATCATCCAGGGACGGTCGCGCTCCGGCAGGCGTACGGAATCGTGTTCGCTCATGCAGTCATTGTACGGTCGCGCCGCTAGCTTTATCCTGCTGCCATGGGTCAAACGATTGAGATTCCCCGCTCAGGCGCTCCTGGGACGGGCCTGGGGGGCGCGTGGAAGGTGATCGTCTGCAACGACGACCACAACACGTTCGAGCACGTCGCGCGCACGCTCGCGCGCTTCATCCCCGGGATCACGCACTCTCGCGGGATGGAGATCGCGAACGTGATCCACGGCTCGGGCAGGGCGGTCGTGTTCAGCGGCCAGCAGGAGCCGGCCGAGCACTACTGGGAGCAGCTGAAGGGCGCGGGGCTGACGATGGCCCCGCTCGAGAAAGCCTGAGAGCGCGGCTCAGCCGGCGTGGATACCGTTGCCGTGGCCGTTGCCGGCCGCGACGACCTCCTCGGCGATGCCGCCGCTGGCGGTGAGATCCCACCAGCCGTATAGAACCGGCACCTGGTACCAGCTGGAGTGCTTGGCGCGGAAGTACGTCATCTCCGGGCCTTCCCAGAAGCGTTCCCACTGGAGGTACTCCTCGAAGGCGGCGAGCTGCTGGAAGCGGTAGCGGTCGTCGCGCTGGCGGTAGACGGCGTAGGTGCTGGCGCCGTAGCGCAGCGCGGTCGCCGCGACCTCGCCGAGCGCCGTCTCGAAGTCGTCCGCGCGGAAGCCCGTGGCGTACCAGGGGACGATCACCGTGCCGGCCATCAGGCGCCGACCTCCGCGTGGATGGCGCCCGGTCCGTCCGCGGTCTTGCCCTGGCCCTCGGCGTCGGCGCCCACGAGGATCGAGATCTTCCCGAGATGCTTGTTTTCGAGCATCAGCTGGTGCGCTTCGGCGACGCCGTCGAAGCCGAGCGTGCGCCACAGCACCGGTCGGATCTGACCGCTTTCGATCAGCTCGTTGGCCTTCGTGCACTCGTACGCGTTGGCGAAGTGCGATCCGATGATCTCCTTCTGGCGCATCCACAGGTAGGCGACGTTGAAGTCGAGGTCGATGCCGGTGGTGCCGGCGCAGATGACGATTTTCCCGAACGTCTTGGCCGTGAACACGGATGTGGGGAACGTCGCTTTGCCGACGTGCTCGAAGACGATGTCGGGGGCGTCGCCGAGGATGCTCTGGACGCGCTTGGCGAAGGCGCGGGAGACGCCGAAGCGCTCCTTCTCCTCCTCGGGGGTCTCGCCGCCCTTGCGCATCATTCCGGCGAACTCGTCGCGGTTGATGTAGTCGACCGCGCCGAGGCGCTTGACGAGCTCGCCCTTCTCCTCGGAGGAGACCACGCCCACGCAGTTGGCGCCGGCGGCCGCGCAGATCTGCGTGGCGAACACGCCGAGGCCGCCCGCGGCGCCCCAGATCAGGACATTGGCGCCCGCCTGGAGGTTGCAGCGGGTGATGAGCATGCGGTAGGCGGTGAAGTACACGAGGCCGTAGGAGGCCGCCTCCTCCCAGTTCAGCGACTTGGGCTTGGGCAGCAGCTGCTGTGCCTGCACCTTGGTGAACTGCGCGAAGGAGCCCCAGGTGGTCTCATAGCCCCAGATCTTCTGGGAGGGCGCGGCCATCGGGTCGAGGCCGTGAACCTCGGGATCCTCGTAGGAGGCCTGGTTGCAGTGCACCACGACCTCGTCGCCGACCTTCCAGCGGGTCACGCCCGCGCCGACCTTCCACACGACGCCGGAAGCGTCGGAGCCGCCGATGTGGTGGCCGAACTCGGGGTGGTCGCCGTAGCGCATGACCGACACGGGCTTGCCCAGCGCGGCCCAGACGTTGTTGTAGTTGACGCCTGCGGCCATCACGCGGACGATCACCTCGAACGCGCCCGGCTCGGGCACCTCGATCTCCTCGAGTTGGAAGGCGTCCTTCGGCTCGCCGAAGCGCTCCTCGCGGATGACCCAGGCGGCCATCGTCTTGGGCAGCTCGCCGGGCTCGACGTCGACGGCGGAGACTTGTTGGAGATCGATAGCCACGTGCTCTGGAACCTCGTGTGTCGGGGTCAGGGAAGGAAGCCAATCCTACCCGAGCCCCGGGATCGCCGCCGCGCAGTGATCCTCAGGGCTCGGCTCCCACCCGATCTCGCTATTCGCTGTTTTTCACGGCTTCGGCGGTCGCGAACTTGCTGTTGCCGTTCATGATCGCGCTGCTGTGACCGGCCGCTGAAGGGAGGCCGTATTTCGAGTCGATGATGGGGTCGATCAGGAATTCGTTGATGCCTCCGCAGCCTTTCGCGCCCGGCACGGAGAACGCGTTTTCGACGAGCGAGTCGCCTTTGAAGACTTCGAGCGTGCCTTCTTCCTTGGATTCGAAGGTGCCTTTCGAGCCTTTGATCGGTTTGTTTGGCAGCGGCGGGCTGGTGGTGCCGGTGGTGAGGTTGAGCGTGATCGGCGACGTGCTCGAGCCGATGAAGCAGCTTTCCCCGAGGAACATGTTTTTGAGGTGCACCCTGACCGGCAGTTTGATTGCCGTGCCTTCGCCGGCGGAGAGGTTTTTGCGGCTGAGCGCGACCGTCCCGACGAGTTCGAGGGTCGCGGTGACGGTCGTTTTTTCGAAGCCGCCGGGTACTTCCTCGGCTGTTTTCGACAGCGTTTCGCCTTCGGTCGTGTTGACGAACGTTTCTTCTGTTCCGGTCACCTTCAGGCCGCCCTGCAGGACGATCGGGTTGACGATCGGCACGCTCATCGTGCCGAACACGAGTTCTCCGCCGGTGGTCTTCGAGTACACGCACCAGTTGACTCCGGCGGTGCCGAGGGGGCAGTCGTTGAAGACCGCGAATTCGCCTTTTGGTTTGCCGGCCATCGCCGCGGGTGCTGTGGCGAGAGCGGCGCACGTGACGATGAGCCACGCTGCGCTGGACATCGTGCGAAGTCGAAGCATGAAGATCCTCCTTACTCGCGGACGGCTCGGGGCCGCGTCTCGTGCATTCCTAACAGCACGAATTTGCGACGGCAAGGAGTGTTTCCCGCCTGTATGGGAATCCGCGTCGGGAAGCCCTGGGTCAGACGCGAACGGTCTCGGTGGCAGACCGCTCGGCTTGCGGGCTCGCCTCCGCCACGCGGTCGACCGCGCGTGCGTCGCGCCCCACGAGCGTCCACGCCAGCAGCGCCCCGAGCAGTGCGACCGCCGACCCGAGCCGCAGCCCATACTGCAGCGCATATACGAACGCCCGCTGGCTGGCATCGACGATCTGAGTGGGCATGCCGTGCAGGACACCGCCCGAGCCGAGCCCGCTCGCCAGCTCCGCGCGCTTGACCGCGGGCAGCGTCGGCAACAGCTGGTCGATCCTGGAGCGCCCGAGCGTGGCGACGAGAGCGCCGAGGATCGCGACGCCGAAAGTGCCGCCGACCATGCGGTTCATCGAGAGGATGCCGGAGGCGACCCCGGCCTTGGTCTGCTCGACGGCGTTCATCGCGGCGGTGCTCATCGGCGACATGACGAAGGCCATGCCGATGCCCATCAGCATGAAGCCGGGCAGCAGCGCGCCGTAGCCGCTCGAGACGGTGAGGTGCGACTGCCAGAACAGCGCGCCGGAGACGCACGTCAGTCCGAACACGATCAGCGGGCGCGAACCGACGCGATCGGCGAGCCGGCCCGCCCCGGGCGCGAGCAGCACGATCATCAGCGTGGAGGGCAGGAAGCGGACGCCGGCCTGCAGCGGCGTGTAGCGCAGCACGTTCTGCATGTAGAGGGCCATGAAGAAGAACATCGCGAGCATCGCGAAGGAGACGATGAACGCGACGATGTTGGTGCCGAGGAACGTGCGCGAGCGGAAGAAGCTGAAGTCGACCATCGGCGAGCTCTGACGACGCTCGACGACGGCGAAGCTCGCGAGCGCGACGGCGGCGAAGGCGAACAGCGCGAGCTCGCGGGTCGAGCCCCAGTGCCATTCGTTGCCCTCCACGAGCGCCAGCACGAGTGCGCCGAGGCCGCTGGTGAGCGTGAGCACGCCGGGCACGTCCACGCGCTGGGCGACGGTCTCGTCACGCGACTCGCGCACCGCGAACAGCGTCACGACGATCGCGCCGACGGCGACGGGCAGGTTGAGGAAGAAGATCGACTGCCAGCTGACGCTCTCCACGAGGAAGCCGCCGAGCACGGGGCCGATCGCGAGCGCCATCGCGGAGACGCCCGCCCAGGTGCCGATCGCCTTGCCGCGCTCGGCGGGCGGGAACGCGTTGGTGATGATCGAGAGGGTTGCGGGCATCATCATCGCCGAGCCGACGCCCTGGACCGCGCGCCAGCCGACGAGCCACGTGTCGCTGGGGGAGAAGCCGATCGCGCCGCTGGAGAGCGCGAAGACGATCACGCCGGCGAGGAACACACGGCGGCGGCCGAACAGGTCGCCGAGGCGCCCGCCGGTTACTAGCAGGACGGCGAAGGAGAGCGTGTAGGCGTTGACCGTCCACTCGAGCGACGCGGTGGAGGCGTGCAGGCTGCGCTGGATCGACGGCAGCGCGACGTTGACGACGGTGTTGTCGAGCATGATCATGAAGAGGGCGAAGCACATCGCCGCGAGCGCCCACCAGCGGCGGTTGTCCTCGTTCATCCGCAGCGATCGCATCCTGTCGCTCATTCGCGCTCCTCTCTCGGCCCTCGGCACGCAGCTTGCTTGCATCGACTGTAGAGGTCCGCAACGGCTGTCTGCGTGCTGTGCGGCACAGATTCGATCGCGCTACGCTCAACGTTCGGTGCCAGAGTCAGAGCCTCCAGAGGAGTCCGACCAGAGCCCTGCCGAGCAGGGGCCGAGCATCATGATGCCGCCGGAGGAGTTCGCCGGGAAATGGGCCAACGCGGCGGCGATCGCGCGCACTCCTCACGAGTTCACGCTCGATTTCATGCGCATCGGGCCGCAGGGTCAGCAGGGCATGGTCGTCTCGCGGGTGTCGTTCTCGCCGCTGCTTGCGAGTCAGCTGCTGGACCTGCTGGGCGAACAGTGGCAGGCGTACACCGAGGAGTCGGGAATACCGCCGGAAGGCGAGCGCGATGGGTGAATACGAGCCCTTCAAGGGGCGCGATCGGAAGCTCGAGCCCACCGAGGTGCCGCTGAAGGGCCCGAACGTGACCAGTACGCTCGACACTCCGCCGCATCCGGACGCGGTGAGAGCGCAGGATGCTGCGATTCGCAGGCATCTCAAGGATCGTCGCGCGCCACAGGATTCCCCGGAAGCGGAATAGACGAACAGTTTTCCGGGTACTCTTCAGTCTGACTCATTGTCCTTACGTAGTGAATTCCAACGGCTCCGGAGCACCACCACAGAGATTCGCGCGCTCCGGAGCCTAGGGATGTCCTCTCGTGGCCAACGTTGCCGCTCGCCGAAAGGGACAAGCATGGTCTAGCAAGACACATGCGCAGCTTGCAAGGGAATGTCAATCCGGGGACTGCGCGTACAAAAGCCCAGCCATCGGAATGTCCGTCGATAGGCGGATTTCTACTGATTCCACATACACGAGAAGTGGGAGACGATTTCCCAATTATTGGACTAAGGTGCGTTCACTCGTCGATCGGAAGCTCGAGTATCTCGGCGCTCGCACCGCTCTCACCCACGCTGACGGTGCTCCCCGGCTCCGCCTCGCGGCGCACGAGCGCGAGCGCGACCGGACCGAGTCGGGGCGAGATGGCGACGCTGCCCACGCGCCCCACCGCTCGCTCGCCCAGGAACAGCTCATCGCCGCCGGCGGCCGGGGCCGAGAGGCGCAGCCCGCGCAGATGGCGATTGGGCTTGCCCTTGTAGAACAGCCGCGCGACGGTCTCCTGGCCGACGTAGCAGCCCTTGGTGAAGCTGATCGCGCGCTCGTTCAGCCCCGCCTCCTGCGGGATGACGCTCTCGTCGAGGTCGATCCCGAAGCGCGGGCGACCGCGTTCGATGCGCAGGCACTCCGCCGCCTCTTCGCTCACCGGCGCCGCTCCACGCTCGCGCAACGCCGTCGCCAGTCGCTCGGTGTCGGCCGCCTCGCACAGAAGGTCGACGCCCACATCGGTGCGCACCGCGACGGCGGTGACGCCGTCGATCGCGAAGACAGCGTTCGAGTGCTCGGTCTCGCCGAGCGCGCCGGCGCCGGCGACCGTCGCAGCGTCGGGGCCGATCAGCGACAGCAGGCCGCGCTCGAGCGTGCGTTTGTGCAGCTCTACCTCGTACCCGACCTTGAAGCGACGGATCATGTCGAACAGCGCCTGCAGGGCCGAGCGCTCGGTGTCGAGCAGCAGCTCCGTGGGGCCGGCGCCGGGCTCGCCGACGGCGAGGATGCGCAGGTCACCGAGCATCTTGCCCTTGTGCGTGAGGAACGCCGCGTAGCATCCGTCGCCCGGGCGCAGGGTGGTCAGCTCGTTCGTTACCTGCCCGTTGAGGAACTCGACGGCGCCGGGGCCGCTCAGTGCGAGCTTGCCGCGCTCGGATCGGTCGAGCAGGCCGCAGCCCTCCAGCAGCGCAAGGTGCTCGGCGGCGAACGCGTGTGTGTCGGTGCTTGCCACTGCTCCGAGAATAGCCGCGGTAGGCTTCCACCCAGATGGCCTTCGCAGACACCTTCCAGCGCACGGTCGACTCGCTGCCCGAGGACTGGACCGATCTCGAGCTCGACCTGAGGATCGCTGACGAGTCGCGCTACGTCGAAGCCGCGCTGTATCTGGCGACGTGCAACGCCCGCCCGTACTCCCACCACGACTGGCACTGGCGGCTGCTCGTGGCGCACCGATTCGGTCACGCGGCCGCGGCGCAGACTGTGCACGGCGCGCTGAAGCTGCTCGACGACGCCGGCATCGAGGGCGAGATCGTGGTGCGCGAGACGCGCAGCGGGCGGGTGGAGGTCACGCAGATGTGGGGCCGTCCGCAGTCGGCGCGCGAGGAGTTCCGCCGCCTCCGGGCCCAGTAGCGGTGGCCCGCGTCGTATTGCTCACGGCCGACCTGCTGTTCGGCTCCAACGTGCAGGGCGCGCTCGCGGCGGCTGGGCACGAGGTCCAGTCGGTCGCGGACGAGGGCCGGCTGCGCGAGCGGCTGAGCGACGAGGCGCAGTCGGGCGTGGATGTGCTGGTCGTCGATTTGACTGACGAGGATCTCCAGGGGTCCGCGGTCGTGGAAGCTGTCGCGGAGGAACTGGGCCCCACGCGCACGCTCGGCTTCTACTCCCACGTGGACGTCGCCGCGCGCGAGCGCGCGGAGCAGGCGGGGTTCGATCTCGTGGTGCCCCGCTCGCGCATGGCGCGCGAGGGCGCGGAGATCGTCACGCGCCTGGCCGCGGGCTGAGCGCCCCCTACGCGGCGGCTTCTCGCGCCGACGCCGTGCGCTGACGCTCCGCCCGCCGCCGCAGCGGGTGATCCGGAGAGGCGCCCGGGCCGGCGTGGGCGACCACGTCGTGCGCCTGCAGCGGCGCTCCGCACTTGCCGCAGATCCGGTGCTCGTCGACCGCGCCGCCGCAGTTGCGGTGTTCGAGCAGCACCGGCGGCCCGGCTGGGGGGCTGGCGTAGCGGTCGCCCCACTGCAGGAGCGAGACAATCGTGGGCCACAGGTCGATGCCCTTCTCGGTGAGGCGGTATTCGTAGCGGGCGGGGCGCTCCTGGTATAGGCGCTTCTCGAGCACGCCGTTGTCGAGCAGTCGCGTGAGGCGGGTCTGCAGGACGTTGCGCGCGATGCCGAGGTTGCGCTGGATCTCGTCGAAGCGGCGCAGGCCGAGGAACACGTCGCGCACGATCAGCAGCGACCAGCGCTCGCCGACGACCTCGAGGGTCGCGGCGATGCTGCACGTTTGGCTCCCGTAGTCGTTGCCGAGCATCTCACCACCAGCATAGACGGTTTGAGTTGCATCATGCAACGGTTGTGGTAGGGTCCGTTGCATGATAAAACGCAAATGGCTGGTCTCCCTCATCGTGTGCGTAGGGGTGTTCATGTCGAGCCTCGACCTGTTCATCGTCAACATCGCCTTTCCGGCGATCGGCAAGCATTTCGGCGGCGCCTCGCTGTCGTCGCTGTCGTGGATCCTGAGCGGCTACGCGATCGTGTTCGCGGCGCTGCTCGTGCCGGCTGGTCGCTGGGCGGACGCATTCGGGCGCAAGCGCGCGTTCCTGCTCGGTCTCGGCGTGTTCGTGCTGGCGAGCACCGCGTGCGCGCTCGCGCCTTCGGTGGGCGTGCTGATCGCAGCGCGCGTGGTGCAGGCGGCGGGCGGCGCGCTGATGCTTCCGACCTCGCTGGGTCTGATGCTGCCGGAGTTCGGCCCGCACGAGCGCCACGTGGCGATCGGCGTGTGGGCGGCGACGGGCGGCATCGCCGCTGCCGCGGGCCCGCCCCTCGGCGGACTGCTCGTGCAGGCGGATTGGCGGCTGGTGTTCCTGGTGAACGTGCCGGTGGGCCTCGCGGGGCTGGTCTTCGGCCTGCGGACGCTCGTCGAGCGCCGTGAGGTCGGCGCGGGGCGCCCGGACGTGCTCGGGGCGTTCGCGCTGATCGCGGCGATCGGCTCGTTGGTGGTGGCGATCGTGAAGGGCCAGGAATGGGGTTGGGGCTCGCCGGGGATCCTCGCCCTGCTGGTCGCGACGGCGCTGCTGCTGCCGGCGATCTGGTGGCGCTCCGAACGCCACGCCGCTCCGGTGGTGGAGCCGGCGATGCTGCGCGTGCGGAGCTTCGGGCTGGCGGTCGGCGGCTCGGTGCTGTTCTTCGGCGGCTTCGGGGCGATGTTGCTCGGGGGCGTGCTGTTCCTGACGGGCGTGTGGCACGAGCAGGTGCTCACGGCCGGGCTGATGCTCTTCCCCGGCCCCGCGATGGCGACCGCGTTCAGCGTGCCCTCGGCGCGGCTGGGAGCGCGGATCGGCTACCGCATCCCGGGCGTGGTCGGCTCGCTGCTGTTCGCCGCCGGCTCGGTGTGGTTCATCGCGAGGACCGGCAACCATCCCGCGTACGCGTCCCAGTTCCTGCCGGGGCAGATCATCACCGGTGCGGGCGTCGGCCTCGTGATCCCGACGCTCACCGGCGCGGGCGCGTCCTCGCTCGCCCCGGAGCGCTTCGCGACAGGCGCCGCGGTGCTGACGATGGGTCGCCAGATCGGCGCCGCGCTGGGCGTGGCTGTACTCGTGGCGGTGCTCGGCACCTCGGCGAGCACCGCCGCGGACTTCCACTCCGCGTGGCTGATCACGGTCGCCGGCGGTCTCGCCACGGGCCTCGCGCTCGCTGCGATCGGGCCGCACACGCGTGGCTCAGAAGTTCCAGCCGCCGTAGTCGAAGATCAGAAGGCGCTGGCTGTCCCGAGCGCGATCTTGCGCTGAGCGGGCGCTCAGCTGGAGATCGTCGCGTCCCCGCCGCCGAACTCGGCGTGTTCCGCTGCGATCGGGTCGAGGGGCACGAGCGCGCCGTTGGGCACGCGCGTGACGCCCGCCATGTTGTGCCCCGAGCGCCGGTAGAGGGCGGCGCGGATGACCATGCCGTGGCACACCACCAGCGCGGGCAGCGCGCTGTCGCGTTCAATCTCCTCCAGCGCGGCGCTGACGCGCTCCTCCTGGTCGGTGAACGACTCCCCGCTGGGGAATGCGAACGTGGGGTCGCACGCTACGAAAGCGTCGAACAGCTCGGGCGTCTGCGCGCGCACGTCCTGGAAGCTGCGATCGGTCCACTCGCCCGCGTCGGTCTCCATCAGCCGCGGGTCCTCGAGGGGCTCCAGCCCCAGTCGGGCGCCGACCGCGTCGGCGGTTTCGCGGGCGCGCAGCAACGGGCTGCACCACAGCGCGCGGAAGCCATATGCGGCTGCACGCTCGGCGAGCTCCAGCGCCTGCTCGCGTCCGGTGTCGTCGAGCGGGATCGCCTGCTGCCCCTGGAAGCGGCCCTCGCGGTTGTAGGCGGTCTGGCCGTGACGGGCCAGGTAGACGCTGTTGATATGCCCGCCCACCCGCTCGGTCAGGACACGTCGAAGCGGTCGAGGCTCATGACCTTGTCCCATGCGGAGACGAAGTCGGCGACGAACTTCTCGCCGGCGTCGTCGCACGCGTGCACCTCGGCGAGCGCCCGCAGCTCCGAGTTCGAGCCGAACACGAGGTCGACGGAGGTCGCGGTCCACCTGACCTCGCCGGTGGCACGGTCGCGCCCCTCGAAGAGGTGCTCGTCCGACGGCTTCCACTCGGTGCCCATGTCGAGCAGGTTGACGAAGAAGTCGTTGCTGAGCGTCTCCGGACGGTCGGTGAACACGCCGTGCTTGGACTGCCCGAAGTTCGCGCCCAGAGCACGCATGCCGCCGATCAGCACGGTCATCTCGGGTGCGGTCAACGTCAGCATGTAGGACCGCTCCAGCAGCCCTTGCTCCAGCGGAAGCGGCTCTCCCTGGCGGACGTAGTTGCGGAAGCCGTCGACGGTGGGCTCGAGCACGGCGAAGGACTCCACGTCGGTCTGCTCCTGGGAGGCGTCGGTGCGACCCGGGGTGAATGGCACCGAGACCGCGTGCCCGGCGTTCCGCGCGGCCTGCTCGACGGCCGCGCATCCACCGAGCACGATCAGGTCGGCGAGCGAGACCTTCTTCCCTCCCGACTGCGAGGAGTTGAAGTCCTGCTGGATCTGCTCGAGAGTGGCGAGCGCCGCAGCGAGCTCGGTCGGTTCGTTGGCGTCCCAGTCCTTCTGCGGTGCGAGACGGACCCGCGCCCCGTTGGCCCCGCCGCGCTTGTCGGTGCCGCGGAACGTGGCGGCCGAGGACCAGGCGGTGGAGACGAGTCGCGAGATCGACAGGCCCGAGGCGAGGATCTTCTCCTTGAGTGCCGCGATGTCGGCCTCGCCGATCAGCTCGTGGTCGACCGCGGGGACGGGGTCCTGCCACAGCTGCTCCGCGGGGATCCACGGGCCGAGGTAGCGCGAGATGGGGCCCATGTCGCGGTGGAGGAGCTTGTACCAGGCCTTGGCGAACGCTGCGGCGAGCTGGTCGGGGTTCTCGTAGAAGCGCTTGGAGATCGGTCCGTAGATCGGGTCGAGCTTGAGCGCGAGGTCGGTCGTGAGCATCATCGGCGCGTGGCGCTTGGACGGGTCGTGGGCGTCCGGCACGGTGCCCTGGGCCTCGGGGTTCTTGGGGGTCCACTGCTGCGCTCCGGCGGGGCTCTTCGTCAGCTCCCAGTCGTAGGAGTAGAGGTTCTCGAGGAAGCCGTTGTCCCACCTCGTGGGCTCGTCCGTCCAGGCGCCCTCCAGTCCGCTGGTGAGCGTGTCGACGCCGTTGCCCTTGCCGGCGCTGTTCTTCCAGCCGAAGCCCTGCTCCTCGAGCGGGGCGGCCTCGGGCTCGGGGCCGAGGTTGCTGGGGTCGACGGCGCCGTGGGTCTTGCCGAACGTGTGGCCGCCGACGATCAGCGCGACGGTCTCCTCGTCGTTCATCGCCATGCGGGCGAAGGTCTCGCGGATGTCGTTGGCGGCCGCGAGCGGGTCGGGGTTGCCGCCCGGGCCCTCGGGGTTGACGTAGATGAGGCCCATCTGCACGGCGCCTAGGGGTTTGGCGAGCTGGCGCGCTCCGCTGTAGCGCTGGTCTCCGAGCCAGGTGTCCTCCGTGCCCCAGTTGATCTCCTCGGCCTCCCAGATGTCCTCGCGCCCGAAGCCGAAGCCGAAGGTCTGGAAGCCCATCGACTCCATCGCGACGTTGCCGGTGAAGACGAGCAGGTCGGCCCACGAGATCTTGCGGCCGTACTTCCGCTTGATCGGCCACAGCAGCCGGCGTGCCTTGTCGAGGTTCCCGTTGTCGGGCCAGCTGTTGAGCGGCGCGAAGCGCTGGGCGCCCTGACCCCCCCCGCCGCGACCGTCGGCGATGCGATAGGTGCCGGCGGCGTGCCAGCTCATGCGGATGAAGAGCGGCCCGTAGTGGCCGTAGTCGGATGGCCACCAGTCCTGCGAGGTGCTCATCAGCTCGATCAGGTCGCGCTTCAGCGCGTCGAGGTCGACGGTCGCGAGCTCCTTGGCGTAGTCGAAGCCCTCGCCCATCGGGTCCGAGAGTGGCGAGTTCCGGTGCAGCACGCTCAGGTCCAGCTGGTTCGGCCACCAGTCGTGGTTGGTCCTGGGACGGGGCACCTCGGAAGTGGGGCTCGGGATCGCCGGGTTCTCGCTCTCGCTGACACTCTCAGTCATCTTGCTCCTGTCCGTTTTCTGGTCGAAGGTGCGTCTGGTGGACCGCTGCTCTACGTCGAGAGACCGGCGCCCTCGGCAAGCAACGAGGGTATCGAGGCAAGCGGGATCGCTGCAGCTTGCCTAGTTCATGTCGGTTGTTAGCGGGATGAACAGCGCACGAGTTGAAACGTACGCACATCGGGTGTACAATCCCAGTCGTGGCTACCGAAAGCAAGACCCAGCGTTGGAACATGCGGGTGGCAGAGGATGTCGATGCGATCGTGCGGCTGGCAGCCGAGCAGAACGATCAGCCGTTGACCGACTTCGTAGTCCAGGCGGCACGTGTGGTTGCCGAGGACACGCTTGCTGATCGGCGAGTGTTTCGTCTCGACGAGGCTGCCTGGGATGAGTTCGTCGAGATACTCGATCGGCCGGCCCGGCCGGTTCCTGAGTTTGCCCGGCTGCTGTCATCCGCCAGCGTGTTCGACGACTAGCTTCTGTGAGCTTTCACAAGCCGGTCCCGCTCGAGGCGCGTCATCGTGCCGAGCACTTCCAGAGTGGAGTCGCGTCGCTCGACGAGTGGCTCCGCAGGCACGCTCTTCAGAGTCATCGCAGCGGAGCGTCGCGCGTGTTCGTCACGACCGAGACGGAGCCGGATGTCGCCGGGTACTACGCGCTCGCGGCTGGTGCGGTCATGCCCCGCGAAGCGACCGCGAGGCTCGCACGTGGCCTGGCAGCGAACCAGCCGGTGCCTGTCGTCCTCCTGGGTCGCCTTGCCGTCGATGTGCGCCACCAGGGCCGACACCTTGGACGCTCGCTGCTACTGGACGCGATGACCCGCGTCCTGCAGGCCGGCGAGCTGATCGGGGTTCGTGCCCTGCTCGTCCACGCGATCGATGAGCGGGCACGGGACTGGTATGCGCAGTTCGGCTTTGAACGCTCACCGACGCACCCGCTCCACCTGCTCCTCTTGACCAAGGATCTTCGGGCAACAATCGAGTAGTCCTAGACTCCACCCATGCGCCGGCGCGTCACGTTCTCCCGCAACCTGACGCTGTCGCTGTCGCGCACCTGCCAGTGCTACTGCAAGTACTGCGCGTTCGCCACCCACCAGGCCCACCTGTACAGCCCCGACGAGGTCATCGAGATCCTGGACGGCGCGTCCAAGCGCCAGGTCAAGGAGCTGCTTGTCCTGACCGGCGAGAAACCTGAGGTCAACCCGCAGGTGGCGGGGAAACTGGCGGAGTACGGGCACGAGGACTTCACGGCGTACGTGGTGTGGGTGTGCGAGCGGGCGCTCGAGCGGGGCCTTCTGCCGCACACGAACCTGGGCGTGCTCGCACGCTCTGACCTGGCTCGTCTGCGCGAGGTGACGGCGTCGCAGGGGCTGATGCTGGAGTCGATCTCCGAGCGGCTGATGGAGACGGTGCATGCGGGCTCGCCGACGAAGCACCCGGCGCGGCGCCTGGAGACGATCGCGGCGGCGGGCGAGCTGAAGATCCCGTTCACGAGCGGCATTCTGGTGGGCATCGGCGAGACCGAGCAGGAGCGCGTCGAATCGCTCGAAGCGCTCGCGCGCGTGCACGAGCGCCACGGCCACATCCAGGAGGTGATCCTGCAGAACTTCGTGCCCCACCAGCGCTACTACGGCCAGGAGCCCGCGCAGATCGCGGACGCGGCGGCGCGCGACTATTGGCGCACGGGCGTGGCCGACCATCGCCCGGACCTGCCGCTGCCCGCGTGGGCGTGTCCTGTCGACATCGGTGACATGAAGCGCCTGATCGCGGAGGCGCGCAGGCTGATGCCGGATGTGGGTATCCAGATCCCGCCGAACCTGGCGGATTGGTGGGGCGAGCTGGTGGCGGCGGGCGCGACCGACCTGGGAGGGCTGAGCGCGAACGGCGACCACATCTCTCCGGAGCACCCGTTCCCCTCGCCGCACCAGGTGCGCAAGCAACTGCAGGCGGATGGTGTGGCGTTGACGGAGCGGCTGTGCGTTTACCCGCGGTACATCGACCCGGAGTGGATCGCCCCGGCGGTGATGGACACGATCAAGGTGAAGTACTGGAGCTTCATCCCGAGGCGCGGCTCCGGCCGCACCGAGCCGCCGGCGCCGATCCGCCCGGACCTGGTGGCGGGCGCGATCGAGAAGGGCCGCGACGGGCGCGCGCTGAGTGCGGAGGAGCTGACGGCGATGTTCGCGGAGACGCGCGCGGAGGTGATCGAGGATATGCGCCAGGCGGCGGACGATCTGCGCGCGGAGCTGGCGGGGGAGACGGTGACGTTCGTGGTGAACCGCAACATCAACGTGTCGAACGTGTGCACGGTTGGATGCGCGTTCTGCGGCTTCGGCCAGGGCAAGCGCTCGCCGGACGCCTACGAGCACGACGAGCGCGAGTTCGTTTCGCGCATCCACGCGGCGATCGACTACGGCGCGAGCGAGCTGTGCATCCAATCGGGCATCCACCCCGACTGGCAGCTGGAGGACTACCTCGGCTGGCTGCGCCTGGCGAAGAGGACGGCGCAGGAGGCGGGTACGGAACTGCACCTACACGCCTACAGCCCGATGGAGATCGCGCACATGTGCGACATCTCCGGACTGCCACCGTCGGAGGTGTTCGCGCGGCTGCGCGACGCGGGCCTCGGCTCGACGCCGGGCACCGCTGCGGAGGTGCTCCACGACGGGGTGCGCGAGCGGATCTCGCCGAACAAGCTGCCGGTGGCGCGCTGGGTGGAGATAATCGAGGCGTCGCACAACGCGGGTCTGCGCTCGACGGCGACGGTGATGTTCGGCCACATCGAGGAGCCGTGGGAGCTGGCGGAGCACATGCGCGTGGTGCGCGAGCTGCAGGAGCGCACGGGTGGGATCACGGAGTTCGTGCCGCTGTCGTTCATCCCGTTCCAGACGCTGTTGGGGCGCACGCACGGGGTGGAGGAGATCGCGCGCGAGGAGAACCTCAAGCACACGGCGGTGTTCCGCCTGGCGCTCGGCCGCACGATTCCGAGCCTGCAGGCGAGCTGGGTGAAGATGGGCCTGGAGGCGGCGACGGAGTCGCTGCGCTGGGGGGTGAACGACCTGGGCGGGACGCTGATGGAGGAGTCGATCAGTCGCCTTGCGGGCAGCTACCACGGCACGAAGCTCGACCCCGACCAGCTGGTGGCGGCGGCCCACGACGCGGGACGCCCGGCTGCGGAGCGCACGACGCTGTATGAGATCCGCCGTCGCTACGAGCTGTCCGTGGCGGCCTGAGACCCGGCCTGGAGCTCGATCACGAGCGGCACGCCGTGCTCGAACCAGCTGCGGTGCAGCTCTTCGATCTTCGCCCGGGTCGGGCGTCCGGAGCGGTGGAACATGCACTCGACGTAGTCGAACGGGTTGACGGTCCGGCAGTAGATCTCCTCGGCGTGTGCGATGTCCGCCGGCTCGGTGAGCTCGCGTGCGAGGCCGGTGAAGGACCCGTCGCGTAGTCGCAGCTCGACTGTTGGGTTGGCGCGGATGTTCAGCACCCACGCCGATATGTGGCGTGTGCGGATCGCGCTCTCGGTCGGGCGGATCATCACGATGTAAACCCTGTCGCCTCGCCGGATCGCGTGGATGCATTTGCGGCGTCGCTTGCCCGTCTTGCGTCCGGTCGTGGTCAGCACGCCGAACCCTCGTGGCGGAAGGACGACGAAGAACGGCAGCATCACCGCGCTGATGGTGCGACCGCCTGACGCCGATTTGGTGAACGGATTGCCCGCGCGCTCGGGTAGTTGCATGCTCCGGCCTCCTAGCCGTTCAGGCTCCGCACCGCCGCGGCGATGGCGTCTGGGTGGGTGTAGGGCGCCATGTGCCCGCCGCTGACCATCACGAGCCGCGCGTGGGGGAGGGTGGCGGCGAGGCGTCGGCCGTGGATCGGCTTGACGAGCTCGTCGTGGTCGCCCTGGATCACGACGGCGGGCGCGGCTATCGTGCCGAGCCCCGCGTCGATGTCCGCGATGACGCCGTTGGCAGCCAGCTGCTCGCCGGCGAGCGCTTCGAGGTTGCCGTGCGTCATGTTGATGGCGAGGACGCGCCGGTGATGGGCGGGAGCGACGGGCTGCGGATGGAAGGCTTCGGCTTCGGCACGGTTGACGGACACGGTGAGGAGCAGCTGGCCGAACGTGGCGTTGGCGACCTGCCTGATGACGGGCAGCTGCAGGGCCTGTACGAAATGCGCCTGCACCTGGGCGAACGTGCCGAGGCGCTGGCCGGCGGCGGCGGCGTCGACGAGCACGAGCCCCTGCACCTCGCTGGAGTGGCGCTCGGCGAACCCGAGCGCGATGGTGCCGCCGTATGAGTGTCCGACGAGGATGACTCGCGGGATGTGCAGGCGGTGGAGCAATTCGTCGATCGTCTGTATCTGCGTGTCGAAGGGCACGTAGCCGCCGCTGGAGTAGCCGAAGCCGGGCCGGTCGATGGCGATGGTGCGATGGCCGGCGAGCATTGGCACTACGTCTTCGAAGTCTTCGGCGGTGCCGGGCAGGCCGTGGATCAGCAGGATGGGCGTGCCGGTCCCGGGGCGTTCGAGGTAGCGGATCCGCAGCTTGCCGATCTGGATGAACGAGCCCGTCGGCCTGGGCTCGGCGGGCAGCCTGCCGTAGGTCCAGTTGAGCGCGACGACCGCGAGCAGGAGCACGAGGGCGATGAGGCGCAGCAATTTGCGGGGCCGAATCAATCCGAACATCGCGCGCAGCCTATTCCAGTGGGCGCGTCAGTCCTGAAGCGCGAGCGACGCGGGCACTGAAGCGGCGAGGTAGCCGGGGATGGCGAGGATCGCGAGCGCGGCGGCGGCGACGAGCATGAGGCTGACCAGCGGGCGCAGGAGCGTGATGGAGTAGACGACGGGGAAGTTGACGGCGCCGACGAGCGCGCGGTCGGCGAGCTGCTGGCCGTAGAGGCCGAACAGCGCCCCGGTGAGGCAGCCGACGCCCACCAGCACGAGGCTCTCGAAAAGCATCGTGCGCCACAGTTCGCCTCGACTGAGTCCCTCGATCCTGAGCTTGGCCAGGCGCGGGCGGCGCTGCCAGACCATCGCGCCGGTGGCGGTGGCCATCGCGAGGATCGCGACGATCAGGATCAGCGTCGCGATTTCGCCGAGCCGAGCGAGCGCGGTGCGGCTGAGGGAGTCCTGCTGTTCGGCGCGCTGTTCGGAGGTGTGCACGGCCAGCCCCGAGGTGGGGCCGAGGGCTCGTCGGATCTCCGCTGCGCCTCGGGCGGGGGAGATACCGGCGTCGAAGAGGATGCCGTAGGCGCTCGCGTCGGTGCTTCCCCACACGCTTTCGTAGTCGGTCGCGTTCATGACGATCGCGCCGGGCGCCCAGCCGAGGTTGGTGGAGGTGCCCGCGAGGCGGAAGGGAACAGGATTGGCGGTCGGCAGCGTGAGGGCCTGGCCGACGTGGAGGTGGTGTTCGTCGGCGAGCGCCCGCGAGAGCACGAGCCAGCCGCCGGCGCGCACGCGTTCGTCGATCAGTTGCGTGTCGCTCTGCAACAGCTGTCCGTCGGGGAGCAGCGGCGTGGACTGGCGCGGAGGCGCGTCGACCAACACACGTCGGTTGCCGTAGTCGAGCAGGCCGCCGCGATAGACGCGCACGGCGCGGATTCCGGGCAGCCGTTCGAGCATGGTCTGCCGGTCGGGCGTAAACGACGCGGTGTCGAGTGTGTTGTAGGAGCCGGCGGGGGAGACCCACACCTGGGCGGAGGCGTTCGTTTCGCGCGCCGAGTCTTCGAGGCCGCTGAGCAGGTTGGCGTGTGCGCCCTGGAGCGTGACGCTGCCGAAGACCGCGATCGCGCCGGTGCCGGCGATGGCGACGGCTCGGCCACGGATCGCTCCCAGCTCCATCGCGGCGACGTGGGGGATGGGGCTGGCGATCCGCGACGCGATCCGTTTGACGAGCGCGAGCGTGGCGGCGAGCGCTATCGGGAGCTCCAACAGGAGCGCGCCGACGAGCAGGACCATGGCCGCGATCGCCGCCCACGGCGCGGTGAGGAGGATCGCGGTGGCGAGCGCCGCGCAGCCGATGCCTGCGAGCGCGAGACGCCCGGCCCCGAGAGCCGCCGCGCGTGTTTCGCGAGGCCGGATCGCGGCGAGCGGGTCGCGCGAGAGGATGTCGCGAAGCGGGGTTAGCATCGCGGCGATCGTGGCCAGCATCCCCGCTCCACCCGCGACCCCGATGCTGTGGAGGCTCACGACCCGCTGGGAGCCGAGCGCGAAGGCGAGCGAGAGGAACGCGGGGTTGGGGTGGAACAGGTGGATGGAGAGCTCGTCGCCGAGTACGAGCCCGAGCGCGCATGCGAGCAGGCCGAGGACGATGGCGTCGAGGAGCAGCAGCGCGATGACGGTTGCGGGGGTGTATCCGTCGCGGCGCAGGCCGGCGACTAGCCGTCGTCGCTGGGGCACGCTGAGCAGCATGGCGTTGAACGCGAACAGGAAGCCGACGATGGCGCTGACCGCGGCGAACAGCTCGGTGGCGCGGTTGTTGGCGGAAGCGGCGGTGGAGAACAGGCGCTCGTCATAGCCGGTGCTCTCGACGTTCAGGCGCCCTCGGGCGATGGCGAGCAGCGAGGCGCGAACCAGCGCTTCGGCGCCCGCGGCCGGCTGGACGAGGATGCGGCTGATGTATCCGGGCCGTCCGCCGATTTCCTGCAGGGAGGAGAGCGGCGCGAGCGCGACGGGGCTCTCGATGAGCGGACCGATCTGGTGCTTCGAGAGCTGCGCGTAGAGCGGCAGCTCGGCCGAGCGCCCGGCGAGCTGGAGGTGGACTTCCTGGCCGAAGCGGCTCACGCCGACGGTCTGCGCGACGGGTGTGGGCAGCACCAGCGCCCCGATGCCCCCGAAGGGAGCTAGCGAGGTGTCGCGCACGAGCGCGCCGCCGAGCTTAGACAGTTGAGCGTCGGCTCCGATCAGCTCCACGGACTCCCTGCCCCGCGGCCCGATCGCGTCGGCCTCGGTTTCGAGCAGCGGCGCCGCGAGGAGCACTCCTGGGATGCCGCGAACGCGGGCGAGCGTGCTTTCGGGGAAGCCCTGCGGGCCGCGCGCGAGCAGCTGCAGGGTGGCGTTGCCGACGATGCCGTGCGAGAGCGTCGCCACAGAGCTCTGCAGGCTGGAGCTGGCGATCTGGGAGGCGAGGAGCAGCGCGACCCCCGCGGCGATCCCGACGAGCGCGAAGCACTCCTGCCAGAAACGCGCGCGCAGCCGCACCGTGTAGAGGCGCAGCGCGTTGGCGGGTCTCACATCAGCCCTGACGCGTAGGCGGTGAAGCGCCCGTCGCGCAGCTCGAGCACGCGGTCGGCGTACTGGGCGGCCATGGGATCGTGGCTGACGAGCACGACGGCGATCTCGCGTTCGCTGCAAAGCTCGCGCAGCAGCTCGAGCACTTCGCGCCCGCGCTGGCTGTCGAGGCTGCCGGTGGGCTCGTCGGCGAGCAGCACCCTCGGGCTGGTGGAGAGCGCGCGGGCGATCATCACGCGCTGGCGCTCGCCCATCGAGAGCGTGTCGGCGCGGTGGTGAAGGCGCTCGCCCAGCCCGAGTCGTTCGAGCAGGGGCGTGACCGCGCGCTGCGCCTCGCGCCAGCGGAGCGTCCCGAGCAGCTTCAGGACGGCGTTGTCGAGCGCGCTGGCTCCGGGCAGCAGGTCGAAGCTCTGGTGGATGAAGCCGAGCTCGGAGAGCCTGAAGCGCGACGCCTCTCGCTCGGAGAGACTCGAGACGTCGCGCCGGTCGATCGTGATCGTCCCGGTGGTGGGGGCGAGCAGCATGGCGATCATCAGCAGCAGCGTGCTCTTGCCGGACCCGCTCGGGCCGAACAGCGCGAGCACTTCGCCGGGAGCAACATCGAGCGACACGCCGTCGATCGCGCGCACGGGCTCTCCCCCGACGGCGGGGTAGTGCTTCACCAGATCGCGCAGCTCGAGCACGTTCAGTCCGAGACGGCGCCGTTTACGTGGACGGTGATGGCGTCCTTGTTGGATTCCTGGATGACGCCGTTGAAGCCGAGCCCGGTACCGCGGATGTGGGCGTAGCTCCCCGATCCACGGGTGATGGACAGCGTGCCGGAGAACGAGGCGGTGCTTCCGTGTCGCCGGTAGCTCGCGGTGGCGTATCCGGTGATCGAGCCGCCGCCGGTTGGATAGATGTTCAGTTCGGCCTTCGCGCGGCTGCTCGAGACGAGCGTGAGATGGACGTAGATGGCGCCGCGGGCGGTGCCGGTGGCGGTGCCCTGCTCGTTGAGTGTGAAGTTGTGTTTGCTCGTCAGGTGAAGATGCCCGGTCTCGTTCAGCGAGCTCGTCCGTGCGGCGCGTGCTGAGGACGCGCTTGCCGGTGCGATCGCGGAGCCGACGGTCGATGAGATCAGCAGCGCCGCGGCGAGAAGCCTCGATCCGGCGCGCAGGCGGTGGATGTGCCCTGGCGCGCTCATGACGGGCATCGAACGGTCGTGGATGTGGCGCTGTGCGATCCGTCGGCGTATGTGAATTCGGCGGCGAACGGGAAGCCTCCGGCCGGACACGATCGCGGTACCACGATCGCGGGGGCGGTGCGCGCGTGTCGGCGCCCGACAGTGAGCGAGAGGGTGACGATCGAGGCGTCCGGCTCGAGCGGCACGGTGTGAATCGCGGGGGTGGTCATGGTGATCCCTTCTCCGTATGGCGGGTCGCTTTGGGTCACGGCGCCGGTGAGCACGGTGCGTTGGTCGTAGGGGGTGTATCCCTGCCCGAGAACCTCGAAGGCCGGCTGGAGGTTGTGCGGGGAGCCGAGGAACGCGGACAGGGCGATGGTCTCGGTGATGATCTGCGAGCCGGCTCGCCCCTCGAGGAGCGCGTGGCCGCCGCCGAGCCTCGCCTGTGCCGGGCAGCCGCCGGCGCCGTCGGTGCGAAGGCGTCGAGTGCTGCAGCTGTGCAGCGTTGGTACCGAGATGCTCATCCCGGCGGGAAATCTCAGTACCGAGCGACGGACGGGGGCGGGCACTCCGAGCTCGCCTCCCGAGTAGTGGATGGTGAGCGTGAGAGCCGCGTGTGCGCCGAGCCTGTCGGGCGACAGCGACGGGACGATGGTCGCGGTCGTGGGGTCCGCCAGGGCGGCGGAGGGGAGCGCTGTGAGGGTGAGGAGCGCGAGTGTGACGGTCGAGAGACGCATCCGCGATTCAGCTCCTGGGGCAGGGGATGAGTGCGTTTGCGGTGGTTGTGGTGCCGTCGGCGAAATCGAAGGCGCTTTGGAAGGGGAACCCACCGGGCGGGCACGTCTTCGGCGAGATCAGGCCTCTGAGGCGCTGCAACGCTCGCTTTCCGTGAACCGTCTCGTAGTAGGCCACGTTGGGAGAGCCGAGCGTGATGAAGGCGCTTTCGACGGATGCGTCGGAGGCGCCGGGGATCGTCGGTATGAGCGGCACTTCGACGCTGAACCCGAGCCCGTAGGGCTTTGGCGCTTTGATTTCCCTGGCCGTGAGGACGAGTTCGATCGACGCGGGGTTGGTGGCGCGCACATACGCCAGGAGCGCGAGGTGTCCCGCTTCCCGCGGTGCGAGGAACAGGTCGACGGTGAACTGCTCCCGGATTGTTTCCCCGGCCAGCTGGAACAGCCCGACTCCGCCGCCGAATCCGGCGCGCGAGTTGGCGGGGCAGGCGCTCGGGCCGACCCGTTCGAGCTTGACGGCGGTGCAGGTGCCGGCGCCGCGGAGGTCGATCCTCGCTCCGGCGGGCGTGTAGAAGGCGACTTTGGTGACGGGCGAGGGGATGCCGCCGTCGGCGGAGGCGAGCTGGCCGGTTGCGGAGAGGTTGGTCGGAACGCCGAGCCTGTCGGGGGTGAAGCGCGCGTGAAGCGCGATCGACTGCGTGCTCGAGGCGACGGTCGCGGTGGCCAGCAAACCACCGATCAATGTCCGTGTGACGAGATGGTGTGTGATGGTGTGATAGAACACTGTTGAATGCATCCAAGCAGACAGGTGATAGAAACGCAAGGGACCTCGTGGGACCGGTTCTGGAGGACCGATCGGGCGGCGCGATGCGCCTGAAATCGACCGCGTATCTGCTGCTGGGGATGCTCCGGATGGGGGTGAGCTCCGGCTATGCGATCAAGCGCACGGCCGATGCGTCGACGCATTTCTTCTGGCCGACGTCCCTGGCGCAGGTGTACCCACAGCTGGCCGAGTTGGAGGGGCGCGGGCTGGTCAGCCGGCGCGACGACCACCATGGCGCCCGCGTGCGGTCGGCGTATGAGCTGACATCAGAGGGCGAGGCGATGCTGCAGACGTGGTTGCGCTCGGACCGTGAAGTGGCGCCGCAGATGCGCGACGAGGGCCTGCTGCGGATGTTCTTCGCGGACGCTCTACCGGAGGAGGAGCAGCTGGCGCTGGTGGGCAGGCTGCGCCGACGCGCACAGCGCTTCGAGGCGGTGATGCGCCGCGAGGGTCTGGTGGCCGCGAAGGCGGTGCGCGAGCACCAGGGGCTACGCTTCCCGGAGATCGCGGCCCGCTTCGGCGCCGACCTGTGGTCGTTCTGCGACGACTGGCTGGCGAACCTGGAATCGGAGCTGGAAGCCGACGCCTAGCGGAACATGTCCTCCTCGAGCGGGCGCAGCAGCGCGGCCGCTCCGGGACCGTCCTCGACGGTGACGAAGCGCTCGAGGCCGTCGATGACGACGACGGGTTCGCGGGAGTCCTTGGCGCGCGCGAGGTCGGCGGTCGCGGCGGCGGCGTCGGCGATGGCGAGCCATGTGGCTTTGAGCTCCATGCCGCTCGCGTCGGTGCGCCCGCGCCAGTCGTCGAGCGGCGCGAGGCCGGCGAGCCCGATGGCGACGTCGACCTGTCCGTGGCGCCATGCTCGGCCGAAGCTGTCGGTGACGAGCACCGCTGGCGGTGGCGCTCCGGTCAGCTCGCGCAGGCGCGCACGAATCATCCGGGCGGAGGCGTCGGGGTCTCGCGGGAGCAGGAGCAGCGTTTCGCTCCCGCCGTCGGGCGAGGCGTTGGAGGCGTCGACGCCGGCGTTGGCGCAGACGAAGCCGTGGCGGGTGCGGCAGATGAGCACGCCGCGCTCTGCGCGCAGCACCTCGGTGGACTGGTCGAGCACGACCTGGATCGCGCGCGGGTCCCGGCCCTGCTCGGCGCCCAGCTCCCGCGCACGCTCGCTCGGGAGGATGCCGTCGAGCGCGACGATCGCGCCCTCGGCCTTCGAGACGACCGTGTGGGCGATCGCGAGGACCTGGCCGGCGTGCGGTGTGTCGTCGCCGAGCGCGGCGAGGATCAGGGCGGCGAGGTCGTCGCCGGGGCGCACCTCGGGGATGCGTGGGATGCCACGTGCGGAGAGGCTCGACATCGAGCGGGGCGGCTCAGGCGGTGGTTGCGATTGTTATGACATCCGTGCGTGCGGGCTGGCCGAGAACGGAGCGGGTGCGCGAGGACCGGGCGGAGTGACCGCTCAGACGGTCTCGCAGGGCGGCGAGGTCGGCGCCGGTGTCGATGTCGAGCAGCAGCGAGGAGAGCCGCTCGACGCGTGGGTCGATGCCGGCGTCGCGCGCGAGCCGCTCGTGGCGCTCGCGGCTGTCGGGCCCGAAGCTCGGCGCGATCGCGTCGGGCGGCGCGAGCAGCAAGCCGTTGGTGCCGGAGCCATGGCGGTCGGGGACGATCGTGACGGCGGGCGCCGGTGCGGGGGAGCCGAGCAGCGCGTCGAGCTCGGCGGGGTCGAGCGCGGGGCAGTCGCCAGGGACGCACAGCACGCGTTCGAAGCCATCGGCGAGCGCGCGCTCGATCCCGAGGCGCGCCGCTGCGGACTGGCCTTCCTCGGCGTGGTCGTCGATCACCAACGCCCCAAGCTCGGCTGCCGACTCCGCCACCGACTCCTCGCGGGTGACGACGATGGTGCGCTCGATCGACTCGGTCTGCGCGAGCGCGAGCAGCACGTCGGCGACCATCGCGCGCGCCAGCTCGAGACGCAGCGGGTCGGCGACGCTCTCGCCGAGGCGCTGCTTGGCGCGGGCGAAGCTCTTGACGGGGAGGATCGCTGCGGTGCGCATGTGCGCAGACGATAGTGATGGCGCGCCCGAGGACCGGCTCGCGGTGGCGCGCAGCTACGCGAGCGCCTGCGCGAACGACAGCGTCTGCTCGGCGACGCGCGCTCGCGCGGCGGCGTCGTCCATGCGGGTGTCGGTCTGAAGCGTGGGCAGCGTGGCGACGTTCTCGTCGGCGACGATCCCGTCGAGCAGCTCGCCGTAGAAGTCCGCGATGCCGGCGGCGCCGAGCTCGAGCGCGGCGAACGCCATGAACGCGGCGGTGGGCCCCTTGAGCACCTGCCCGCCGACGATCGGGCTGACGGCGACGACGGGCGCCTCGGCGGCGTGCAGCGCCTCGCGTATTCCGGGGACGGCGAGGATCGGTGCGATCGAGACGAGCGGGTTGGACGGCCCGATGACGATCGCACTCGCGCCGGCGATCGCGGCGAGCACGTCGGCGCTCGGCTTGGCCTGCTCGGCGCCGCGGTACTCGACGCCCTCGACGAGCCCCTCGGCGCGCTCGCGGATCATGAACTCCTGAAACGCGCACCAGCCGGCGGAGGCGGTGCGAACCCACGTGTGGACGGGGTCGTCGCTCATCGGCAGCACCGTGGAGCGAACGCCGATCGCGTCGTTGAGCCGTGCGAGCGCGGCGGTGGGGGAGAGCCCCTCGGCGATCATCCTGGCGCGCTCGACGCACCAGGCGAGGTCGCGGTCGCCGAGGTTGAACCACACGTCGACGCCGAGCGCGCGCAGGCCGTCCATGACGGCGAACGTGTCGTCGCGCAGGCCCCAGCCGCGCTCGTCGATGAGGTCGGCGAGCCAGAAGGACACGAGGTCGGGGTCGGGCGAGACGTAGGAGCCGTAGATCTCGACGTCGTCGCCGGTGTTGACGATCGTGGTGAGGTGCTCGGGGCCGACCGCGTCGGCCATGCCGCGCGCGAGCTTCGCTCCACCGGAGCCGCCGGAGAGGAGGACTACGTCCGTGGTGCTCACTCCCACAGCTTGTCGGGCAGGTTGGTGAGGCGGATGCCGGCGTGGGCCTTGTAGCGGGAGTTGACGGCGATCAGCATGGCGGTGAGCGACTCGGTGGTGCGAGCCATCTCCAGGCGCCCGCAGTCGACGCAGCGCAGGCCGTCGATCCGCTCGATCAGCGCGGCGGCCTCGCGCTTGTCGGCGCGCGAGTCGCCGCACACGAGCACGTCCTGTTCGAGCGGGTGCTCGAGGTTGGCGAGCGACGCGGCGCTGACGGTGTGCAGGGCTGAGACGACGCGCACGCCGTCGGGCGCCATCTCGAGCGCCTGCTGCGCGGCGGAGCCCTGCCAGACGCCGAGCATGCGCGTGGCCTTGCCGCTGACGGCGGCGGCGAGCGGGACGGTGGCGTCGATCAGCAGCTGGCCGGGCTGGAGCGCGTCCTTGAGGTTGGTGAGGGTCTCGGACTGGTTGCGGAACGGCACGCTGAGGATCACGGTGTTCGCGGCGCGGGCGGCGCCGGCGTTGTCGTGCGCTGTGAACGTGCCATCGGGGATGGCCTCACGCGCCCGCTCGGCGGTCTCCTCGGCGCGTGCGAGCTCGCGCGAGCCGATCGCGATCGGCACGCCGACGCGGGCGAGTCTGACGGCGAGACCGAAGCCGAGGGCGCCCGAGGCGCCGATGACGGCGACCGGATCGGAGTTGGCGGGAGTCACGGGCGCCGAGTATAGGCTTCGAGCCATGGTGGATCTGCCGAGCCGTGTGCGCATCAGGGAGGTGGGTCCGCGCGACGGCTTCCAGAACGAGCCGGAGATCCTGCCGACGGAGCGCAAGGTGGAGCTGATCGACGCGCTCGCGCGAACTGGTCTGAAGCGGCTGGAGGTGACGAGCTTCGTGCGGGCGGACGTGATCCCGCAGCTGGCGGACGCGGCGGAGGTGCTGGAGCGCGTGACCATCCCCGAGGGGGTGGCGGTGAGCGTGCTGATCCCCAACGAGCGCGGCCTCGACGCGGCGCTCGAACACCGCGAGCGGATCGATGAGATCAACGTGTTCCTGTCGGCGTCGGAGACCCACAACCGCAAGAACGTGAACCGCTCGATCGCGGAGTCGCTGGCGGGCGTGGAGGCGGTGCTGGGACGCGCGCGGGAGGCGGGGCTGCGCTGCGAGGGAGTGATCTCGACGTCGTTCGGATGTCCTTACGAGGGCCACGTGCCGCCCGAGCGGGTGCTGGAGATCGCGGCGGCGATGCGCGACGCTGGCGCGCAGGAGATCGGCTTCGGCGACACGACCGGCATGGCCAACCCGCGCCAGGTGCGCGAGTTCTTCGCCGAGGCCGGCGCTCGGCTCGGCGATGAGGTGGAGCTGACAGCCCACTTCCACAACACGCGTGGACAGGGGCTCGCGAACGCGCTCGCGGCGCTGGAGGCGGGGGTGACGAGCTTCGAGTCGAGCTTCGGCGAGCTGGGCGGCTGCCCGGTGCCGGCGGGCGCGACCGGCAACATTGCCACCGAGGATCTCGTGTCGATGCTCCACGAGATGGGGATCGAGACGGGCATCGACCTCGACGCGTTGCTGGCGTGCGCGCGCCGCGCGCAGGAGATCCTCGGTCGTCCGCTCGGGAGCCACACGCTGGTGGCCGGCCCGGTGAGCTGGAGATCCTAGCCCGCGACCGGCTCCTGGGCCTCGTCGGCCTGGCGGATCTGCTCGCGCACGGCGGCTACGCAGTACTCCTGCACCGAGACCTCCATCTCGAGCGACTGCGCGAGCGTGGGGCGGGCGGAGGCGTCGATGACGCGCTTGGCGCGACCGACGGCGATGTGCGAGTTGGCGAGCAGTTCCTCGACGAGCGCGTCGGTGGCCTGCTCGAGCTCCTCGGCGGGCACGACGCGGTTTACGAGTCCGATGCGCTCGGCCTCGGCGGCGTCGATCAGGCGGGCGGTCATGATCAGCTCCTTGGCGCGCCCGAGTCCCACGACGGCGGGCAGGCGGGTGGAGCCGCCGACGTCGGGGATGATCCCGAATTTGACCTCGGGGAGCCCGAGCTTGGAGTCGCTCGACGCGATCCGCAGGTCACAGCCGAGCGCGACCTCGAGGGCTCCGCCGACGCACGCGCGGTGGATCTGGCAGATGACCGGCTTGGCCATCGATTCGCACAGGTTCGCGCACTCGAGGAATACGTTCCTGAACGGGCGCAGCACGGCGGGGTCGCCGGCGAACGAGCCGAGCTCCTCGAGGTCCACGCCCGCGGAGAACACGGGCCCCTCGCCGCGCAGGACGACGCAGTGCACGGAGCTGTCGTCCGCGGCGGCGCGCAGTTCCCGGCCGAGCGCGAGCAGCAGCACCTGGTTCATCGCGTTGCGCTTCTCCGGGCGGTTCAAGACGATGTGGCGGACCGCGCCGCGGTCCTCAGTGACGACGATGCTCATCGCGGGCTCCTCGAGTGGGTGGTGTGGTCCACCAGCCTAAACCGCGAGCGCCTCGTGTTCAGCTCAAATCCAACACCGGCGTCGGCGGCTCGATCGCTTCGTCGTAGCCCTCGCGCGGAACGATGGCGGTGCCGACGGCGAAGAACTCGATCGTGTGGCTGCCCCAGCCGTGGCTCTTCTCCTGCAGCTGGACGCCCACGATGCCCTCCGCGCCGAGCTCCTGCGCCTCGCTCTGCATCCGCTCCATCGCGAGCTCGCGCGCGTCGTAGAGGGCCTGGGTGAAGTTCGACAGCTCCACGTTGCGCCCCGTCTGGGCCATCGACTGCATCATCCCGCGGTGCGCGACGTGGTAGACGCAGCTGCCCATCACCATCCCCACCGGCCGGTGCCCGGTGCGCAGCAGCGTCCAGAAGTCCTGGCCTGAGAGATCGCTCGTGAACGGCCGCCCGTTGGGCGCGCGGTGAAGCACACCCTCGCTGTGCTTGACGGCGGTGCCGATCGCGATGAACTCCGCCATGTCCTGCCCCCACTCGTAGCGGCCGATGTCCAGGCGCACGCCGACCACTCCGTCGGCGCCGAGCTGGTCGGCCTCCTCCTCCATGCGCGTCATCGCGAGCTGGCGCGCGCCGTACATCGCCTCCGACAGGACCGTCATCTCCTGGCTTTTCTTCCACCCCGACATCTGGATGCCGATGTGGTAGATCGAGCTGCCCACCACCAGCCCCACGGGGTCGAAGCCGGCCTGCTTGACGAGCAGGAACTCGTTCACCGACAGGTCGGAGGTGAACAGCCCCTGGCGGTTCTGCTCCAGACGCGCGCGCCCCGCCTCGGGGACGCCCTCGAGGGAGGTGGGGTCATAGCTGGGCTCGGGCATGCTTCGGCTCCTCTAGATCGATAGGTCGACAGTGGTTTTCGGCGGGTTCTGCTGAATCTCGGTCGCCTCGCGCACGGCTGTGCCGATCGCGTCGAACGTCACCACCAGGCCGCCGCGCGAGCGATTGGCGCTGCCCACCTCCTGACGCTGCGCGGTGTGGCCGATGCGCACGCCCACGATCCCTGACGCGCCGAGCTGCTGCGCCTGCCAGTTCAAACGCTGCATCGTCTGCTCCCGCGCGGCGTAGATGCCCTGCGTGTAGGACGGGATCTCCCGGTTTTCGTTGAACAGCATCCGGCCGCCCAACCCGCCCATCATTTCCGCTTCGGGGCTCGCCACGAAGAACACCGACGTCCACGCCACGATCCCCGCCGGCTCGATGCCCGCGCGCGCGAGGTTCGCGTAGTCGGCGACCGACAGCTCCGTCATCACAGGCTGCTCGCTCGGCTGGGCGCCCTCGCGGCGAACAGCGGTGCCGACGACCACGTACTCGATAGCCCCCGCCGCCCAATCGTGCGCGCCGGTGCGCACTTCCACGCCCACCACCGCGTCCGCGCCCGCGTGCTTGGCCTCCAGTTCGAGCCGGTTCAGCGCCCTGCGACGCACCTCGTTCCACGCTTCGGAGATGGTGTCCAGTTCGGTCAGCACACCGCTGCCCATCGTCATTCCCCAGTTCGCGCCCTGGTAGCCCACCTGGTAGATCGAGCTGCCCATCACCTGCGACAGCGGGCGCAGTCCGAGCCGGTGGCATAGCGCCCAGCCGCTAACCGACAGGTCGGAGGTGAACGAGCCGCCGCCGGGCGAGGCGCCGGCAAGCTCGCGCAGACGCCGCTCGGCTGACAGCGGGATGCCACCCGCCTCCACCTGGCGCAGCGACTGCTCGAGCTCCGCCTCCGCCGCGGCGTCGATCGTGTCCGCTTCGCGCGGGGGCTCCTCGTCCCGCGGCCTCACAGCAGCAGCCTTTCGAGCGCGGTCCGCGCCTCCGCGCTACGCTCGGCCTCCGCGCGCAGGTCGGTCGTGAGGGCCGCGATCCACGCGCTCGGGTCGAGCGGCTCGCGCTTGATCGAGATGCCGCCCACCTGACGTTCGCGAAAGCCCTCCACGCGCCCGCCGTCGACCGCGAGCTGGTAGTGGCACGTGCCGAGTTGCACACGCACCTCGCGCACGCGCTTCTGGCCGCGGCCGAGCAGCCCGCCGCCGTGGCGCTCCACGCGCGCGATCCCCGGCAGCGCCTGCTCGAGCTTGGTCGCGAGCGCCTCCACCGACATCGACAGCTCCGCGCCGTCTCCGCGCAGGCCGGCCGCCGCGAGGTCGAACGTGTTCTCTGAGCTCACGCGGGTGAGGCTACCTGGAGGCGGAGGGGTTGGCGGCAGTGAACCGCGCCAACCCCTCGCCGGCTCCGTCACTCGTGTTCGGTCAGTGCGCGAGCCCCAGCGTGTTGGTGGCGTCGTCCACGAACAGCACGCCCTTTTGGTTGGGTGCGACGACGAGGCCGAACAGCCCTCCACCGCCGGCGCCTGTGTCGAACGGCTGGAACTCAGCCCCCGCGGGGGTCGTCTCGACGATGTTCCCGTCGTTCGCGTTCGCCGCGAGGATGTCGCCGTTCGGCGCGATCGTCAGGCCGAGCGGTCCCGCGAGGTAGCCGCCCGTCGCGATCGTGTTCCCGCCGCCGCCGAGCGGCGTCTGGCGGGTGAGCGCGTGAGGTACCGCCGCGATGCGGTTGCCCTGGGTGTCGGCCACGTACAGGGTTCCGTCGTTGCCGAGAGCCACGCCGGTCGGGCCGACGACCATCGCGGCTGGGTCGGTGCGCTCGGGGAAGCCGTTCGCGATCACGCTCATGTCGGTCACGCGCGGCGGGTGCAGCTCGCTGGTGTGCAGCCGGATGCGCACGACCGTGCCCTCGTCGACGGGCGTTTCGCCGGAGGCGACCGTGCCGTTCAGCACGTTCGTTACGAACAGCGTCGCGTTGGGCCCGTCCGCGACGGCTGTCATGTCCCACGGCCCGTTGATCGGCGATCCGGAGATCGTCTCCACCACCTTGCCCGTGCTGTCGAGCACGATCAGGCACCCCGCCTTCGCGGTGGCGGCCGAGCCGTCGCTCGTCGGCAGGCTGCCCACGACCACATAGCCGTGAGGCAGGATCGCGAGCGCGGTCGTGAGGCCCACGCCCCCTGGGCAGCGGCCGGGCAGGCTCCCGCGGTCGACGTGCGCGAACAGAGACTGGTGCCCGCTCGGAGACACCTGCACGATCGTCGTGCCCGTGCCCTGAAGGTTGGCGGCGTCGTTGAAGTTGCTGATCAACGTGTTGCCCGCCTCGAGCGAGCCGACGCTCATCTGGACGTTGACGATCCCGTAGGGGTTCACGTCGCCGTTCGCCGGGACCGTGCTGCCGATGGTGGTGACGGATTTGAAGTTCAGGAACGGCAGTTCGAACGCCTGAGCGCTCGCGGGTGCGGCGAGCGCGAGGGCCAGGAGCGCGACGAGCGTCGTGCGGCGGGCCGTGGAGCCGGCCCCGAGAAGTCGTGGGAAGTCGGGCATTGCGGTGCCTCCACTCGTAGATGGTCTTATCTGGTCGGACTCCGCAACATGTGGAATCTTCCCCTCGGATACGTGCGCGCGAGCGGCCCGTAATAGGCTGCGGTGACGGAATCGGAGAACTGGAGCGGAGGTCTCATGGCGCAGAAGATCAACAAGGTCGGGGTGCTGGGTGCGGGGCTGATGGGTCACGGCATCGCGCAGGTGGCAGCGGCGGCGGGCTACGAGGTGGTGCTGCGCGAGGTCGACGACGCGACGCTCGCGAAGGGCATCGGCAAGATCGAGAAGCAGCTCGCACGCGCGGTGGAGAAGGGCAAGCTCGACGAAACCGAGGCCGGCGAGACGCGTGCGCGCATCCAGGGCACCGTCCACTACCGCGACCTCGCCGACTGCGACCTGGTGATCGAGGCGATCACCGAGAACCTCGCGATGAAGCTCGAGATGTGGAAGGAGCTCGACGAGCTCGTCAAGGACGGCGCGGTGTTCGCGACCAACACCTCCTCGCTGTCGGTCATCGACCAGGCCGCCGCGACGAGCCGTCCCGGGCAGTTCGTGGGGCTGCACTACTTCAACCCCGCGCAGGTGATGAAGCTCGTCGAGGTGGTCCGCTGCATCACCACCACCGACGACGCGTTCGACACCGCGCTCGAGTTCGCGCGCTCCGAGCACAAGCTCGCGATCCCCACCAAGGACAAGGCCGGGTTCATCGTCAACCGCCTGCTCGTGCCGTACATGCTCGACGCGATGCGCGCCTACGAAGAGGGCGTCGGCTCGGTCGACGAGATCGACGAGGCGATGAAGGCCGGCGCGGGGCACCCGATGGGCCCGCTCACGCTCGCGGACTTCGTCGGGCTGGACACGCTCGGCTCGATCTGCGACGTGCTGTTCGACGAGTTCCGCGAGCGCCGCTTCGCGCGCCCGCCGACGCTGCGCAAGATGGTCGCCGCGGGCTGGTTCGGGCGCAAGTCGGGGATGGGCTTCTACGACTACTCGGGCGACGCCCCCAAGCCGAACCCCGCGTTCTGAGCGCAGTCCGCGAACTGCCCAGATGAGCGACTTCGAGCAGGCGGTCGGGCGCGCCCTCGCGGGCGGCCCGGAGCGCCATCACGACAAGGCACGCGAACAGGGCAAGCTCGGCGTGCGCGAGCGCGTCGCGCTGCTGCTCGACGACGGCTCCTTCGCGGAGGAGGCGCTGCTCGCGAACTGGGACGGCGACGGCCTCGGCGCCGACGGGGTGGTCACGGGCGTCGGGACGGTGGACGGCCGCACGGTCGCGCTGATGGCCAACGACCCGACCGTCAAGGCGGGCTCGTGGGGGCCGAAGACGGTAGAGAAGATCCTCCGCATCCAGGAGCGCGCGCTGTCGCTGAGCGTGCCGATGGTCTACCTCGTGGACTCCGCCGGCGCGCGCATCACCGAGCAGGTGCAGATGTTCCCCGGCCGCCGCGGCGCGGGGCGGATCTTCCACAACCAGGTGAAGCTCTCCGGCGTGGTGCCGCAGGTGTGCGTGCTGTTCGGCCCGAGCGCCGCCGGCGGCGCGTACATCCCCGCGTTCTGCGACATCGTGATCATGCGCGAGGGCAACGCATCGATGTACCTCGGCTCGCCGCGCATGGCCGAGATGGTGATCGGCGAGAAGGTCTCCCTCGAGGAGATGGGCGGGGCACGCATGCACACGGGCGTCTCCGGATGCGGCCACCAACTGGTCAAGACCGACGCCGACGGAATCCAGTGCGCACGCCGCTATCTCTCATATCTTCCAAGCGATTGGACGCAGGATCCGCCGATCGCCCACGCCGCGCCGCCGCGCGCGCAGCCGGACGGCCGCGCCATCGGGGAGCTGATCCCGGCCGATGAGAACAAGCCGTTCGACATCAAGACGCTGATCGAAGCCCTCGTCGACGAGGACTCGCTGATGGAGATCCATCCGCGCTGGGCGAAGGAGATCGTCGTCGGCTACGCGCGCCTGGACGGGAAGGCGATCGGGATCGTCGCGAACCAGCCGAAGCACAAGGGTGGCGTGCTGTTCTCCGACTCCGCCGACAAGGCCGCGCGCTTCATCTGGAACTGCAACGCGTTCAGCGTGCCGCTGCTGTTCCTCGCGGACGTGCCCGGGTTCATGATCGGCACGCAGGTCGAGCGCGACGGGATCATCCGCCACGGCGCGAAGATGATCAGCGCCGTCAGCGAGGCGACCGTGCCGAAGATCTCCGTCGTCGTGCGCAAGGCCTACGGCGCTGGCCTGTACGCGATGGCAGGCCCCGCGTTCGACCCCGACTGCTGCATCGCGCTGCCGACCGCGTCGATCGCCGTGATGGGCCCGCAGGCGGCGATCAACGCGGTCTACTACAACCAGCTGCAGGCGATCGACGACCCCGACGCGCGCGCCGCGAAAACCGAGGAGCTGCGCGGCGAGTACGCGCAGGACATCGACATCCTGCACCTCGCCTCCGAAATGGTCATCGACGCGGTGATAGAGCCCGAGGAGCTGCGCGAGGAGCTCGTGCGCCGTTTCGCGCACGCTTCGTCGAAGCGGCGCGACTGGCCGGCCAAGCGCAACGCGGTCACGCCAGTCTGAGCGGCGCCTAGCTCGCCCGCGGAACCCCCGCGGAGCGCGTCTGCTCGTCCTGGAACGGGGGATAGGTCTCCGTCAGCAGGAACAGGTAAGCGTCGCTGCGGGCGTTGTAGGAGTTCGCGAGCACCATCAGGTCGAACAGGCCGCGTGGCATCCTGCCCGTGATCACGATCACGACCCACGCGCCGAACGCACCGATCTCCAGCAGGATGCCCATCGCGTAGCGCACCACCACGATCGGGATCGCGATGATCCCGCGGAAGAACGTCTTCGCGCGGCTGTAGCGCTCGAGCGGCCCCGCGAAGTGCATGCGCACCGGGTAGTTCGGGTCGTCGGCGCCGCCGAACGCGGGGTAGGGGTCGGAGAGCAGCGCCGTGTAGGCGGTGAAGCGCGTCAGGAAACGCGTGAAGCTCGCCACGAAGTCGTAGAGCCCCTGCGGGTATCTGCCCGTGATCACGATCGCGAACCACGCGATCACGATCGCCACGTACGCCACGATCGCGTACACGTACAGCCAGATCATCAGCGGTATCGCGAGCAGCAGCCGGAAGAACGCCGTCAGGCGGCTGCGCTGCTCGACGTAGTCGGCTTCGAACGTCACTGGATATGACACGTGTGCTGTTCCCCCTCTTTGTGTGCCGGGCCCTCTCCCGCTGCGCATCGTAGGCGCGGGTGCGGCGGAGCGGGCGACGTTTCAATAGATTGCGGCGCGATGGATTCCGTCGATCTCGCCTACGCAGGAATCGCCCGCCAGGCGCAGCTGATCGCCGCCGGCGAGATCTCCTCACGTGAGCTGGTCGAGCTGTATCTCGCGCGGATCGAGCGGCTCGACCGCAGGCTGAACGCGTTTCGCGTGGTGCTCGGCGAGCGCGTGCGGATGGAAGCCGACCAGGCGGATGCGCGTCGTGGCGCCGGCGCGGAGCGCCCGCTGCTGGGCGTGCCGATCGCGATCAAGGACGACGTCGACGTCGCCGGCGAGGTGACCGCGTACGGCACCAACGCCCACGGCGACCCCGCGCGCGCCGATTCGGAGGTGGTGCGCCGCCTGCGCGAGGCGGGCGCGCTGATCATCGGCAAGACGAACGTCCCCGAGCTGACGCTGTGGCCGTTCACCGAGACGGCCACGTTCGGCACGACGCGCAACCCGTGGGACCTGCAGCGCGCCCCCGGCGGCTCCAGCGGCGGCAGCGGCGCGGCGGTCGCGGCCGGCCTGGTGGGCGCGGCGCTCGGCTCCGACGGCGCGGGCTCGATCCGCATCCCCTCCGCGTGGTGCGGGCTGTTCGGCTTGAAGCCCCAGCGCGGGCGCGTCTCGCTCGCCCCCCGCTCGCGGGCCTGGTATGGCCTATCGGTCAACGGCGTGCTCACCCGCGGCGTGGCCGACACGGCGCTGTTCCACGACGTCGCCTCCGGTGCGATCGACGCCGACAGCGACAGCGCGCCCACGCCACAGATCCCGTTCGCCCAGGCCGCCGCGACCCCGCCCGGGCGGCTGCGGATCGCGTACTCCACGGCTGTGCCGTTCGGCGTGATCTCGAAACTCGACAAGGATCAGGAGCGGGCGCTCGAGGACACGGTCGCGCTGCTGCGCTCGCTCGGACACGAGGTCTCAGAGCTTGACCCCGACTACGGCATGGACACGATCCCCGCGGTGCTCGTGCGCTACCTGCGCGGCGCCCACCAGGACGCCGCCGCACTGCCGCACCCCGAGCGCCTGGAACGCCGCACGCGCTCGATCGCTCGCCTCGGTGGGCTGATCCCGCAGGCTTTGCTCGAGCGCTCGCTCGCCGCCGAGAGCGCGCTCACCGCGAGGCTGAACCGCGTGCTGGAGAGTCACGACGTGCTGATCACGCCGGCCACCGCCTCGCCGCCGCCGCGGATCGGCCAGTTCCAGGGTCGCGGCGCGCTGTGGACGCTCAACATGGTCGCCGGCATGGTCCCCTACAACGGCGTGTGGAACGTCACCGGCCAGCCTGCCGCTTCGGTGCCCGCGGGCTTCGGCGCGGACGGCCTCCCGCGCGCGGTCCAGCTGGTGGGACGTCCGAGCGACGAGGCGACGCTCCTGTCGCTCGCGGGGCAGATCGAGGCGGAGCGCCCGTGGGCTGTGAAGCGCCCGCCTGAGTTCGCGTGAGCGAAGCCGACGCGCTGCTGGAGGTGGCGGTCGAAGCCGCGCGCATGGCCGGCGCGCTGCTGCTCGAGCGTGTCGGGCGTGGGGCGGAGCGGGAGGTCGAGAGCAAGACCACGCCCACCGACCTCGTAAGCGAGGCGGACCTAGCGGCGGAGCGTGCGATCCGGGAGCTGCTGCGCGAGCGTCGCCCCGAGGACGGCTTCGTCGGCGAGGAGGGCGGCAGCGAGGAGGGCAGCAGTGGCCTCAGCTGGGTGGTCGACCCGCTCGACGGCACGGTGAACTTCCTATTCGGCATCCCGCAGTGGTGCGTGAGCGTGGCCGTGCGCGACGGCGAGCAGACGCTCGCGGGCGCGGTGTACGACCCCAACCGCGACGAGCTGTTCACCGCCACGCGCGAAGGGCCGGCGCTGCTCGCGGGGCCCGCCGGGACGGTCGAGCTGAAGGGGCCGGCGCGCGACTCGGATCTAGCTACGGCGATGGTCGCGACCGGGTTCGCATACGACGCGGACGTGCGTGCGGCGCAGGCGCGCGTGCTCGCGAGGCTCGTGCCGCGTGTGCGCGACATTCGCCGCATGGGCAGCGCCGCGCTGGACCTGGCGTGGACTGCCGCGGGTCGCTACGACGCTTACTTCGAGCGCACCGTCAAGCAGTGGGACATCGCGGCGGGTGCGCTGGTGTGCGAACGCGCGGGGTTGGAGGTACGTGAGCTGCCCGTCCACGAGAGCCTGCCGTGGGGGATCCTCGTGGCCACGGCCGCGCTGCTAGAGCCGCTGGGCGAGCTGGTCGCCGGCCCGTAGTTCCTGGTCGATCGATGCGGCGGGTGGGAGTCGAACCCACACGCCCTTGCGGACAGAGGCTTTTGAGGCCTCCGCGTCTACCGTTCCGCCACCGCCGCAGTCTGCTCGACCGCTTCGAGAATACCCGGCCGCCGCGGGGCCTGGTTCAGGCGGGGTGCGGCGGCGCGTCGGGGTAGTGCCCGGCTCCGCCCGTCGGGGCTGCTGCGCCGGCGTTCGGGTTGCGGCGCTCGAGCTCCACGTTCCAGCCCTGGTTGAAGCCGCGCATCGCGAACGCCACCAGCAGCATCTGTACGGGCACGATCAGCAGCGTGAGCAGCCCGAGGGCGCCCGCGTTGAGGTAGTCCGGCGCTTCGAAGCCCGTTTTGTCGCGGTTGAACCAGCCGGGGCCGGCGACGAGCGCGAAGATCGCGAGCAGGACCGCGAGCGCGGCCGCCACGGGCAGCACGCCGCGGTTCCAGCGCGCGGCGAAGAAAGCGAGAGTGAGATACACCGCGATGTACCCGATCTGTACCGGGATGGCGCCCTCGAGCACGTTCCAGCCGGCGATCGTCACGATCAGCGTGAGCGCGGCGGTGACGAGCAGTAGCAGCACCACCATCGCACGCGTGGCCTGCACGACCGGCTTGTCACGATTGGGGTGCGTGACGATTACGTCAGGCTGCCCCTCCCGGGCGGCGATCGAGGACATCACGAACGTCACGATACCGGCTCACGCGGCCAAGGTACGCTCTGGAGAGTCCCGCGGGCGTGGTGGAATTGGTAGACACGCCGGCCTTAGGAGCCGGTGGGCGCAAGCCCTTGGGAGTTCGAGTCTCCCCGCCCGCATAGACATAAAAACCCTGCAAATCAATGTATTTATGTGGACAACGTGCGCCCGAACTGATCTTTGGATCTGGCGTATGTCCCCAAAATATGTCCCCCAGATGCCTCGTAGCAACCCGGCGGCTCAACAAGGAGGGCGTTAGCCCGACGCCTCCGGTGCTCGTTGCGGCGGCCACCGCGCCGCAATCCGTCTCTTGGCGTGAGGGTTCCGCTGCGGTCTGGATCGGCGCTGGTGTGGGCTTGGTGGCTTCGCGTTCTCGCGCTCCTCGCTGCTGCCTGGACGCGATTGAGCCGCGCGGCTGGATCGCGCGGATTGGCAGGCGGGGTGGTCCTGCCTGACGTGCAGGCCGGGGGTGGTGTGGCTGCTGGTGAGCAAAGTCGTTGGATGCTTCTATGTTGTCAAGGGCGTTTTTGCGAAGTGTTGGTAGATGTCGCGGGAGAGGTATCGCTTGAGGGATCTCATGGCTTCTCGCTTGGTCTTGCCTTCGTTGATTCGGCGTTGGAT
>Ga0265336_10000058_pt1 | contig 105391 bp, 175 predicted proteins | sample 42119metaG_FD_193583 | JGI IMG/M metagenome (GOLD analysis project Ga0265336, IMG submission 193583) | Rhizosphere microbial communities from Carex aquatilis grown in University of Washington, Seatle, WA, United States - 4-21-19 metaG | ecosystem: Host-associated > Plants > Roots >... | reverse complement strand
ATTCCTGTAGTCTTTGCACTCAGCCATACAGCACGCGTTACACGGACGACGTCAAGAGTGTGATGCTGAAGAAGAACATCTGCTTCAGTTGCTGGTTCTGGACTGAGAACATCCAACCTGGTGGGTTGGTAATTGACGGCCACCACTACACAGCCAAAATTGAAGCGAAGACGCTTGCCAGATTCCGTGGCATGGGAGGCCGCATATTCCGCATTCGCAAGAATGACGGAACTGAGATCGTCACGAATGATCTTTGGCATCAGGGCACAATACCGGCTCATTTGCGTAGCCGCTATCCGGACAACGCCGTGTTCATGGACGAAGCTGGATATGTCGACAACGGTGACGGCACCGGGTACTTCAATTCCTCGGAGGGTGCGCGATGATCGTACTCATGCTGAATGACTACCCCATTGGTGTCTATACGGCCAATGCCACAGCAAATTACGCCGAGCTAGTTGACTGGCGCAGGCGTGAGCCAAAATGGGAAGAACAGGGCTTGAAATTTGGCGAGTCGCTGTACCAAGCAGGTTGTGACGTACCATTCATGAAGTGGCACTATCGTCAGTATGACTTCGTGCCAGACACGGAGCCGAAGCTATGAGCGACGCGCCCGTAGTACCTACAGCCCAGTTGCAGGTAATCCCGTTGGCAGAAGCGTACCTCTGCCAGAACTGCAATTGCGTCGTGAACTCATCGTCGGTCTGCCCATCATGCGCCAGCACCACATCACTGCTAGGTCTGGCATCGGTACTCAATCGCGAGGGAAAGGAGGAGACCAGTGCAGATAGTGAACGTCTACCCACGTCGGCGGCGTGGTTCACTGAACATTCGTAGTATGTTGAACCTCATCTTTTATGACGGCGCATTTCCTATGGCAAAGTGCCACCCAGACTCTACTCGTCAACGCGGTGCGCGCCGCAAAGCTCTGGATCGTCACGCGGCGCGGAAACTTAAACGTCAGTACGTACCGCTCTACCGTGTTGACCCCACGGTGTACCTGGAGGAGCGCGACTACATGGACCGGCCTATTTGGCAAGTCGGTACGGCGTTGGGTCGCACGGTAGACGGCGAGCGGTGGTACTCGCCGTCGGACATGGGCAAGATGTTCCGGCTCGGAATCAGGAGGGCGTCGTGAGAGATTTGTTTGATGTAATAGACAGCAAACTGGCCGACCACGTAGAGTTCTGTGGACAGTCGTATTGGAAGTGGGAAGACCATATTGCCAAACCTGCATTGGAGTTGGCTGGCTACGAGCGCGTCACCTTCCACATGGGCGAGCGTGATTCATTCGGTCCACTGACACGTGTAGTGCGTGCCTACCAGAAAGGAGAGTGCCATGAGTTCATCTATGGTTGAGCTACTCAATTCTGCTAAGACTTCTGCACTACAAGGCCGTCTGACTACGTGGGATGTAACGGGTCGGTTCGTGTTTGCTGGCAATGCCACCTTTACACTGCGTTCGAAGAAGACTGGCGAACGATTCACGTATCGCATGGCTGCTGCCAAAAACGTGAATAACCTGTTGATGGGCACTGGACAGCAGAAGGTGTACTTCGTCAGCCTACTGCGCGGACCGTCCAACGAAGATGACTACGCATACATGGGTCTGATTGATGCACGCGGGTTCCACTGCACTACTAAGAGTCGCGTGCGTGAAGAAGCGCCGTCGTATAAAGCATTCTCTTGGTTCTTCGCCAAACTTCAGGCAGGCGGTACGATGCCTAAGACACTGGAAGTGTGGCACGAGGGACGCTGTGGTCGGTGTGGACGCAAGCTGACGGTTCCGGAGTCCGTGGCCGCTGGTCTTGGTCCTGAGTGTGCGGGGAGGGCGGCATGAATACTGTTATGGAGCGGTCGTTGAACATGCGAGAAGAGGTATATCGCTACTTGCGCAACACAGGTCTAAACAACCCAGATATGCTTGACACTTTTCACCAGCAGGCGCTTGCTGAGTATGGGCCTGAACAGGCGGGATGTGAAACAAATTTTTTAAACTTGTTGAACGTAGCAATTCAACATGGAGAACACTTTTTGGTTGAGAAATCCTTTGGTATGGCATTAAAGTCTTTGGCCACTACGATGCCTGTAGAAACCAAGTTCGACGCGTCTCTGGTGCCCACTAGTGTGGGCTGGGTGGCCTTTGAAGAGCCTATTTTAGATGTGTCTGCCCATCCGATAGGCTTGTTATTGTGGGCATCTATAGGCGAGGATTCAGTGGCTAAAAACCCTGATGGTAAGCTGGTCAAGCTGCATAGCGGCCAGTTTATGGCGTGTCTAGCTACGCCGCCACATCGCATGTCTAATGGTCTGTGGATGATTGAAGAATTTACACTGAGAGTTTTAGAAGATGAACGCTCGTTGACTGATTGTATAACCAGTGATAAACAACAAACTGACACGTTCTACGCTGGACAGCGATTGTTGTATTCTTTCTTCTACTTAATACAGCAGCGTATATCTGGCATGGAGCCAACAGCCGTGCGTGGCGAAAAGCTAAGTAGAATCAAACGACAGAATGGTTTTAGATTTACAAATGAACCGCATACCATTTTACTAAGACGGTTGAATACCACACCTTCTGGTACTGACGATGAAAGTAAACGTGAGTTTCACTGTCAGTGGTTGGTGGGAGCCCACTTCCGTTTGCAACCATATCGTAGTAATAACACTGTAAAACTTATACTGATAGATCCTTACATAAAAGGTCCGGCAGACAAACCGTTTAAGCCGCCCACACCAAGAGTGTACGTGGCAAGGAGGTAGTAGCATGAGGTACTTGTTTTGTGGTGGGCGTGACTGGACTGATCAGCAGAAGATAGAACGGCGCATGAAGAAGTTGGGCCCAAATGATCTTGTGATTGAGGGCGGCGCGCCGGGAGCTGACTTTATATCCGGTGTTCTGGCCGACATGCGCGGCATTCCTCACGCCACGTTCAAAGCCAACTGGCACTTCTACCACAAAGCCGCAGGCCCCATTCGCAATGGGTGGATGTTGAAATTCGGACAGCCAGACAAAGTCATAGCTTTTCACTCAGACATAGAAAAGTCCAAGGGCACCGCTGACATGGTGCGACGTGCGCGCAAGGCTGGCGTTCCAGTGGAGGTAGTGAAGTGAAGCTCACATCAGACGAAGCGCGGCTGTTGAAGCTGGCCGTTGAACTGCGTATGCGAGTTCTGGCGCAGTACGCCGTACACCCAGTAATTTCCACGTGTCTAGATGGTGACGACAAAGCCAAGCTGGCCGATCAATGCGAAGCCTACGCGCCGATACTACGCAAGTTGGACCTGTCCATCAAAGCCTCCGCGAGCGGAACGGCGAAATACGCTGACATCGCGAAGAACGTGGAGGGCTAAAGCGCTCAAAATAAATGTTTTCCAGCCCAGTTTGACGTTGTATAATGGTTTTGGTCGTTAGAAAGGACGGCCCTAAAATGACACAAGCCACAAAGAATCAACATGTTAGCCAGGTTACACCAAAACTGCGGGTCGCTGACCGCTTCGCCTGTATCAGTGATCCTGGCCGCCTGTACAAGCCGGGCACGAGAACTTTTCGTGGCGTAGTTTACGTCGACGGCGTCGGGTTGTTTCTCACCGAAACCAGCGCATACGGTCTTCGTGATCTGCAAATGGAGGCTCTGCAAGCGCAGTACCCAGACAACCGCATCGTGTTCTTGGGCGGCGCTGAAGAGTTCGACTTCTCCAACAAATTGGCCATCCAGCATCAGAATAAAAAGGCGGTGCGCTAATGACTGCTAACAATCAACATTTCAGCCCTAGCCATCTGAAGGTCATCAAAAAGTTTGTAGAAGAAGCAACGCTTACGACAGACGGTGAGCGGGTGCCTTTTAACAAAACAGCGAAGCTACCCACCGGGTTCGTGATCAAGATGGAAGGTTCTGGTTTCGGTCCGTTGTTCCAGTACTTTGGCAAGCCTGGAGACATATTCAGCAAGTCAGCGCCAGCGTTTGTCCACAAACGTGGTGAGTTGAGCGGTACGCCAGTTTGGGTGAACACTTCATTAGCACGCAGAATGGCCAAAGCTGCAGGGCTGACACTGGAGGTGTTCTAATGACTACGAACACGCCCACACTCGAGATCAGCGATTCCTTAGTACGCAAAATTCAACTGCTACTCAACCTGGCAGCACGGCCCGAGGGCAACGAAGCAGAGGCCGCTGCTGCAATGGGCAAGGCGCAGGAGCTTCTGGCGCAGTACAACCTAGACCTGGGTACGGTGCAGGACAAAGTTGTGGCTGGCGGCGTCGCAGCGCGCGAAGCAGAAACCAAACGCGACTACGCTCGTGTCAGTAAATCTGCCATGTATCAGTGGCAACGCAACCTTGTCAGGACCGTGGCGGAAGCAAACTTCTGCCGCTATTGGGTGGAAGACACCACGGAGACGCGCTGGAATCGTCTGTGTCAAGTAAAGCGGCACAAGGTACTAGGCCGTGTCGTCAACACCACAGCCGTTTTGGTAATGGTGGATTACCTGCTTGAAACCATTGAGCGTCTGCTGCCCTGGACAGGCCGCGAACGGCTGTGCCGTGAGGCAGTGTTGTGGCGCGAAGGTTGCGCTGACCGTCTAGTGGAACGCATCAACGCGAAAGCAGCTGCCATGCGCAAGGCCGATTACGCCACGCAGGGCGAGGCTGCCTACAGCACGGCCATTCAAGTGGCTGACCTGGCGAAGAAAGAAGAAGCTGGCAATTACGACCACTACCACGGCGCAGGCCAGTGGGCGTTGAAGCTAAAGAGCGAGGCTGAGAGCGCGGTGTACTGGAGCGAAGAAGCTGTGGCGGCACGCGAGGCAGAGCGCCTTGCCAAGCTCGCGGCAGCCCGAGCGCTGGAGTCACCGGCGCAGAAGGCCAAGCGTGAGCGAGAAGAGGCCGCGCAGGCCCGTCGCGACGAACGTGCCAGCGCGCGCTACAGTGAACGTTACTGGCGCGAACAAGACAAGCAGGGCGAGCGCAAGGCGTCAGCCGCGTACCGCGCCGGGCAGGCCAAAGGCAATGACATCGGGCTGGACGGACAACTTGGCGCGTCCACGCAGAAAGGGCTGGGACGCTAGTGACAGACCCAAACAATTACCACGAGGTATTCATCAAGCTACTGACGGGCGACGAGCTAGTTGCCCGTTTCGCCTCCACCGATGACACAGCTCCCATCCAGCTGTTTTGGTACGGCGACCTAGCTGAAGTGGACACTACCACACTCAGCGAAGACGACAGGCGTGCCGTGCTTCACGCTGTCGGCGCGAAGCTGATCGAGCTGGGCGAGGCAGCTGTGCCGGACACGTGGCTAGAAAGGCTGGGTCAGCTGTGACCGACGCCAATCTGCTAGCCGCCGCTAATGTCGCTCTGGGCATCATCATCGGTGTGATGAGCACGCTGATCATTCAAGTGTATTTCTGCAAGAAGTAGTACCGCGCTTGAAAGGAGCGCAGTAAAAATGAAGCAAGGAACAGCAAAGAAGTCCACCGGCAGCAAGACCGCCAAGACCGCAGCCACCGCAGCTACCGCCGTCGTCAGAGAAACGACTTTGGCAAAGCAGCCAGCGCCGCAGCGCGTTATCAAGACCATCCTGGATTATGCGCGGGAAGCAGAAGCGCAGCCCGTCAAGACTGCCGTATTCAAAGAACCCACAAACCTGCCCGGCGACGAAGAGCTCAGACCGCATGCCTACGCGAAGAGCGCCGGCAAGTCCACGAAGTGCGCGGTATGCTTCAACCCCGCCAACCACGAGCTACACAGCATTGTCGAAGAGCCTGCTGAGGAAGAGCCTGCTGCGGAGAAGTTGACCGCGCTCGCAGCGAAGGCTGGCAAGAAGAAGCCGTCCGCTAAGGTTGTCGAGCTACCCAAGCCACCCAAAGATCGGCCCATGATACAGGCCATTCGCAAGGCGGAGTTCAGCTTTGTCATGACGCAGGAAGTACCCGGCTTCGGCTACGCGCACGGCTACCAACACAAGGACGGACGCGGCGCGCTGTACTCACACAATGTTGCGGGTACTGAAGAAAACTGGGCCATCAAGCTGCCTGCCGAAACGCCAGCGCCACCGCCGGAAGCCGCGCGTCTGGCAGGCGTCAAGCTGATAGACCTCAAGCTCGCGCTCATGCAAACGTCCAAGACAGCGCTGAATAAAGCGGCCCATAGATTGGCCAGAGCAGCGAAGGCCGCAGAACTCGCACTGGAGGGCACAGAAGGTATGACAGTGGCTGACATAGCCTCCGCTCGTGCGACTGTGCTGACCAAGCCTGCTGTCAACGGCGTGCCAGCTAACGTAGTACGCGCAGTGGAAATGCTGGGTGGGTTGACACTGCAGAACTACAATCTGGATCTGCTACGCGGTGACAAATACTACGGCAAGCGCATGGCACTGCTGAAGAATTTGTTCAACCGTGATCGTGTACTTGCCAAAGAATGCACAATAGGTAATTTGACACAGGCTTTCTACAGTGCTGTGGGTGCGGAAGGCAAGTCTGCTGCGGCGCGCGCGACGACATTCGCTGATCGCTGCAAAACTATCTGCGCAGCTATACGCAAAATAAAGACGGCCAACACCAGGGCGGAGCGCAAGCTACTTGAGCAGGCTTTACAGTCCACGAAGCTGGATCGCACCGTACCGGGTAAAGTCCTGAGCGTAGCCAAGCCGCTCAGCAACAAGGAGCGTAAGGCTCAGGAGGATGCTGCCAAGCGCGAGATATACGCTCTCGCAGTCACTCCAGAGGTTATCGCGGCTCCCCGCCCTGACGCCGAGGTGGAGCTAGTACCGGGCGATATCGGGCTCCTCCAAGACCCGAAAAACGGCCTTGTAATGATGCAATTGGAGCGTGAAAACTCACAGGGCGCAATTTGCGTATATAATAATGGTGTCAGGGTTGCTGTAGGCGTTGTTCCAACAAAGACTCTGAGAAACCTGCGGCCTGTGCCGGGCGAAGTTGACCTGATCGCGGCTGCAAACCAGTTACTGAATCCAATGGTTCCGTCTGTACCAGTAACGCCAGCTGCCGCAAGGCACTTAACCGCAGTGCTACACTGCAAGGAGCTGATTCCCATGGCAAACGAAACCGTTACGAAGACACCGAAGTTTGCGCCGCCTGCTAAGAAGTCTGCCGCCAAGTCTGCCAAAGCCGAGAAGGCACCCAAGGCCAAGAAGGCCGCACGCGAAAGCACCCGCCGTACCTACGCTGACGAAATGACCATCAAGCTGGTTACGAAAACAGTCGAGGGTCGCACCGACGGCAACCCGTACCGCGAAGGCACCAAGGCTTTCAATTCCTTCGCTATCCTGCGCAAGTCCGACACCGTGGGCGCTTTCAAGAAGGCACTGGAGAAGGCGAAGAGCGACGTGTACGAAGCGGTGTACTTCATCAAGTGGGCCAGCGAGCCGCACGGCAACGCACCGGCGCACATCAAGTTGAGCTAGTAGCACAAGGGCAACAAATTCGATCAAAGAACCGCCAGCCGCTGTATCGGGCTGGCGGTTTTGTTGCAAGGAGAATACATGTGTGGCATTGTTGGATACGTAGTAGGTAAACGGGCGCACGCGCCTGTTGCCTTCGAGTTCTTTACCAAGCTGATGGAGGAAAGCCGAGTGCGCGGTATGCACGCTTCCGGCGCTTCTTGGATTGCCAACGGTAAAGTACGCACACTTAAAGCACCGATACCCGCTTGGGAATTGGTCAGCGGCGCTGCCTGGGATGCACTGCGGCGCAGTACCCCGATGCAGGCGATAGGCCACACCCGGTACTCAACCAGTGGTGACTGGCAGGACAACGCAAACAATCAGCCCGTGGCGACGAGCAAATTGGCCGTGGTTCACAACGGCCTAGTTTCCATGGCAGACCAGAAGACGTACGAAGCCGCCTACGACGTGAAAACTACCTCGGCAAACGATACCGAGGTGATCCTCCGACGTGTATTGGCAGCGCGAGGAAGCCTCTCGAGCGCGTTCGACCGGATATACACCGTACAACCGCCTATCTTCGCCTGTGGCTTCCTCGACGACCAAGGCCGGGTCACGGCCATACGCGACCACATCCGGCCCCTCTGGCTGTTCCGCAGCAAGGCCCTGAGCCTTACCGGCTTCGCCTCTACTCGAGACATCGTCCTACGGGCGCTGGAGGGCCTGGGCGAGCCGCTCGCGGGAGGTTTGGAGCTGTGGGAAGCCGAACCGTACACCGAGTACGGCCTAACCGCCTCGGGAGCTCAGGAGCTATCCCGGCTGAAGTACGCCCAGCCTTCGGAAGTACGCTTCCCCAGACCCAGCATCCAGAACCGCTTGATGCTTACAGCCAAGAAGCCCAAAGCTCCGCTAGAGCTGGACACGACAAAGTACAAACAAGCGGATCATCGCAAACGCCTGCGCCAGTCCTTCAAGCAGTATTGCGTTGCGGCAATTGCCAGTTGGGAGATTGATCCCAACTACCCACTGATGAACTACTTGTTCAGACGCTACGAACTTTCCAAATCTCAGGAGTATTGGGCTTGCTTTTTGTATGGCACGTTCTACCACCCAGGTTCTGTGTTCTACGTCATGCAGGAATTTCCAGAGTTTGAAAAAGTCGATCTGAAGCGGCTGGACAAATGGCACAAAGCTAATTGGCGTGCGCTAGCCTACAACACTGATCGCAAATATGAGAAGGGTCACTTTGTAGAAATGTTCGAGAGCTACCGTGACACAGTGGGCGGGCAGACGCCAACGGCGCAGGAGGAGTTTTTCGCGCAGCTGCTCAAGCATGGCAAGACAGACGAAGAACGCTTTCGTGTGGTGGAGGCAAAGTTGCGCACACTTTGGCACTTTGGTCGCTACGCCACGTATATCTACACGGAAGCCTTGCACCGCTGCATGGGTATGCCCATCAAGGCTGACACTATGTTCCTACGTGAAGCACAAAGCTCACGCACAGGACTGGCATACGCCTTGAACTTGCACGCCACTGATGTGCAGCAGGTTAAGGAAGCGGAGCTGCTGCCGGAAGAATGGGATTGGCTGCTGGGCGAAGGTGAGAAGCTACTCACAGAAATCCAACGTGAGTACCCCAAGCTGGGCATGGATCACTGGTTCATGGAGTCATGCCTGTGCGCCTACAAAGGGTTCTTCAGGCCCACTAAGGGTAGATACCTGCCGTACTATCTCGATCGCATGGCCAACGAGATCAACCAAATGCGAGACGCGCCCATCACGTCTGGTATTGATTGGAATGTGCTGTATCAATTCAGGCACGAGAACATCATTCCAGAATATCTGGGTGAGTTGGCGACCCCACCGCGTACGAAGGTGGACAAGTCTAAGGAACATGTACTACGCGATACCGGGCGCATGATTGGGCTGTGGCCTATTGTGCAGAGAGGGTTGATCAAATGATTTTGAATGTGAGGGGCACACATGGCTCTGGCAAGAGCACCATTGTGCAAGATATCTTGAAGAAGTATGTCAGCGCGCCGATAGGCCCGAGGCCTGAGCGTCCAGAAGGCTACAAGGTGACAATACCTGGCTTGTCGAAACCATTGTTCGTCGTCGGACCCTACGCCACACAGTGTGGCGGTTGCGACGCGATACAGCCCTACGACTTGATCTGGCCGCGCGTCGAAGCATACGCCATCAGAGGCCACGTGCTCTTCGAGGGCGCGCTGGTGAGCTCGTCGGTAGGTAATATAGGCCGCGCCATGGCAGCGCGTAAGAAGAGCTGCGTAGTGTGCTTCCTGGACACGCCGCTCGAGGTGTGCCTATACCGTATTCGCCAGCGCCGCGCTGCCAAGGGTGACACGCGCCCACTGGATCCGAAGAACACAGCTGTCAAACATCATGCAGTAGAAGTAAGCAGGCCAAAGCTAGAAGATCTGGGCTTGCGATGCGTGACGCTGAAACACAAGACGGCTACGAGGGATTTTATGAAGGTACTACTTGGGAAGGAGAAAGCATGACGAAGGCAGGCGGAGCACCTCAAACGGTGTTGCACAACACTGGCGTGACGCACATGCACAGTAGAAAGAAGGGCACAAGTCATCAAACTAACAAAGGCCCTTGGCTGTATAAGTTCAAACCAGAGTTCCAAGAATTTTATGATCATGTGAAAATGAAATTCTTTCAAGGCGACACTAAGCTGCTAGCTGCCAGATCAAAACTATTTGGCAGGGAAGTGTACGAGCCTGCTATGTTATTCGCTCGCGAACAATACCCACACATGTTCAAGTGGTACGCGGAAAGATTTGGCAGAGAGTTGGAGCATACGCACTTAATGGGTCGCATCAGATACTTATTTGTGCGCTACTACGACGGTAAGAAGTGGGACTTCAGACGCTCCAAAGAACATCCTTGGTTGATAGCATGAAAATCGAAAAAGCTAAGTGGTCAGAGCACAAAGAAATACTCAAGCTGTCAGCCTTGAGCAAGTTCACCAAGGGGTTCTCAGGCGTTGGCATGGGCAACGTGGAGGAGTACTACACGCGCGGTTGGGTCTCAGTGGTGCGACAGAAGGGCAAGATTGTTGGCTTCTTATGCGTGCATCACTGCGTGCGCAAACCGCACAAGCCTGATATTTACTACGACAAATTCTTGCGCTACTACGAACGTCCACACACTTCTGTGTACTATGTGGGCACTTCTGTACCGCGCAAGGGCATAGGCAGTGCATTGTTACAACACGCAATGAAAACTTCGCCAAATGGATTGCTCGAGCTGATCTCTGAGAAGGAGAATGTGCAGGGATTGAGGTTCTACAAAAAGCTGGGTTTCAAAGTAGTGGGTGAAGGACAGAACAGCGCCAAGGTGCCGTACTGGAGATTGATGTTGGAGGCCGCCAAGTGAGTGCACAGTTTCCACTGCTGAAGGAATTTGTCGCGTTCATATCAGAACGCTGGAGCATTCACACCAAGCGCTGCGCTGGTCAACCGTCGCCGTGGACAAAAGACCCTATATTGCGTCGGTACAGATTCTGCAATGTCAGGCGTGAGGACGACCGTGTCACGCAATGGATCCACAAGGAGTGGCTGCTGCCGCACACACACGACAAAAATGTTTGGTTTGCCATGACAGTAGCAAGATTGGTGAACTTACCAGAATCTCTGCATGAGATGCCTAACGCTGTATTTGCCGGCAAACATGTAGAGTGGAGTCCGAAAAAGTTCACAAGCGTAATGAACAGGCGTAAAGGGCGCGGTGAAAAGACCTGGACTTCGGCCTACATGATTCGCGCCATAGAAGCAAAAGATGGAGAGACCAAAGCTGACTACCTAGCCAAGTACGTACTCAATCCATTGTGGGCTGCTAAGAAGCAAACTCCACTGAAAGGTACGCTACAAGAGTTTCACACTTGGCTGCAATCTCACTACGGCATGGGCAGCTTTCTTGCCGCACAAGTGGTGGCAGACGTGAAGTGGGTGCCGCCGTTGGTCAATGCTGTGGATTGGGAAACGTTCGCAGCGCCAGGTCCAGGCTCACAACGTGGACTTAACCGCGCCATGGGGCAAGACCTTACTGCTCCGTGGCAACCACAAGAGTGGCACAGCGCATTGTTGGCACTACGTGGTCACGTGTTGCCCAAGTTGCCCAAGGAATTGCGTAGTCTGGATGCGCAGAACCTACAAAATTGCTTGTGCGAGTTTGACAAATACATGCGCACACGTGGTGGAGAAGGTAGACCGCGCCAGAACTTCAACCCTAGCGCGGAGCCCTACGCGGCGCGGTAAAATTAAGGGTGGGCACTCTCAACCCCTGTAAGCAAGGAGAACAGATGTACAGCTTTCAAACGGACGACGTAAACCAAGCGTTGCAATATGGCCTGGAGTATCTACGCCACGCAGGCGTAGAAGAACAAAGTCGCAACGGCCCAGTGCTAGTGGCACCTGGTCCTGTGTGCACCGAGTACACCAACCCACGCAGCCGCGTGCTGTTCAGTCCCACACGTGATGCCAACCCTTTCTTCCATCTGATGGAGTCGCTGTGGATGCTCAGCGGTGCCAATGACGTGGAATTTGTTGAGTTTTTCGCCAAGCAAATGCGCGAATACAGCGATGACGGCATCACCAGCTGGGGCGCCTACGGCTGGCGCTGGCGCAGTTTCTTTGGGTGGGATCAGTTGGAAGGCATTGTGGCGGAGCTGCAGAAGAATCCGGCTTCCCGGCGCTGCGTACTGGCGATGTGGAACGCAGTGCCTGACCCGGAGTTAGTGGGCCTGAGCGTCCTGCCGAAAGTAGGCGACATGGATGCGTCAGACTTCTACGTGGCCACACATGGCGGCCTGGACGTGCCATGCAATACGCACGCCTACGTGGATTGTCGCGGCGGCGCGCTCAACATCACTGTCTGCAACCGCAGCAATGATATTGTATGGGGCTGTTACGGTGCCAATGCTGTGCACTTCAGCTTTCTACAGGAGTACATGGCTATGCGTGTGGGCGTGCCTATTGGCACGTACAGACAATTCAGCAATAACTTCCACTTGTACACTGGTGTGTTTGGCGCAGAAAAGATAGACCAAATCATTCACGAGTGCGACACCCTGGGTGCATTGCCAGAATTGGGCCCAGCCCTGGAGCCTGGGTTCGACGCTGACCTGGGCCGATTTATGCCTTGGGCGCGCGCCGTGATACGCTCCACTGCGCAGGAACCCATAGCGCTGAACGTGCCGGATTTAAAGACGCCATTTATGCACGCAGTAGTGGTGCCTGTATTTCTTGCCTGGACATATCGCAAGTGGAAAGACAAGCATAGTATGGGCGTGTGTCTGGACGGTATCGATGCGCCGGACTGGAAGCGTGCGTGCCAAGAGTGGGTGAGTCGGAGAACAAAATGAATGTTGATAGTTTAATGCGCGCAGTAGGCGTACGGCGCTGGCACACAGAGCCGCAAATAGGCGATGAAACAGACGGACACCACAGCGCGGTAGTGGCTTTGTTGTCAGACTACTTTGCAGAAACTGAAGAGCTGACAATAAGCGAGCGCTACTACCTCGTGCGCGAAGCGCTGCGACACGACCTTGGTGAGTATTGGTCCGGCGATTTGCCAGCTCCGGTAAAGAAGGTACTGTCCAAGGAGTTACTCACTGAGTTGAACGAAGCCGAAGCAAGATTCAGGTTTCAAAAACTACAATTCGGCAACACGCCTTTACTCGAGGCGCAGAGGCAAATTTTGACTATCAGCGACACAATTGCAGCTGCTGTACATTGTGCCAGGCAGGCCATGTTGGGCAACAGAGACGGCGTGCGCATACTGCGTATTTTGTGCGAATATTTGCAACCTCAATTTAGCGTCAACTATTGTGTGCTGCGCAAGGGCACACAATTGGCAGCCATACGCTTGATGCGAGAGTGTGCGATGATCGCTGACAGCGACATGTTGTTACCACTAATCAACAGAATGGAGAAGTCTGTATGCCCATCTTAAAGAAATCAGTGCGCGTAGTGGGAGCCAATACAGCCGTGGTGGCACAGGTGGGCGGGTCACACTACTCCAACTGTGCAGGTCAATGCCCGCACTGCGGCGGAGAAATTCAACACTGGGATTTATTTGCTCGCATGCCATACCTGGAAGCGCAGATATGTCGCTACGTCATTCGGTGGTTGCAGAAGAATGGCCTGGAGGACTTGGCCAAAGCGCGCAGCTTCCTGGACAAGCTGGACGCTGTGCTGAAGTTGCCCGGCCCTGCACTGCGCGAGCCGCCACCGCCACCTGCGAAGCTCCGGCTGCGCGAGCATTAAGAAGGCGCGTAAACGCACGAAGAGCCCACCGCCCGTATTGGGCAGTGGGCTCTTCTACTTAGCTGCTCTGATCAGTAATGCTGACAGAGCAGGGTTATTGGCATCATTGAGTAAGTAGTGCTCTCGGCGCGCGGCCTTGAAGGCCGTCAGTGTAGCCACCGGGTCAGCTGCATTCACAGCTGCCAGCGTTACCGGACCCCAAAGACCGTCAGGTACTAGCGAGCTGTCTGGTACTGACTGCTGCAGCAGTCGAACGGCTTTGCGCTCACCAAGATTCACTGTGCAGTCGAACACCCGCATCATCAAATCTGTAGAAGTGGCCGCACCAAACCATCGGTCCCAGATGTACGTCTTGTAGAAGACTTCTACCAGCGGCCCACGTGCACTTTGCGGCGCGGCAGCCAGCACAGAGAACTGCGTAGGATACACGCCACTGTTAATCCCACTGATGGCCCAACAAGGACCAGCCACACCAGGCGGACAAGCATCAGACACTTGTGCGTGAAGGTTAGCACTGTCCTCGTTGGCCATCATAAATGCGAAGCACGACTGGAAGTCTGCCATGCTGTGCTACGCGATAACCGCCGTGGGCATTCCCAGGGCCAATGCCTGCGCGTTCCACTGAGTCTTGCAGTCAGAAGCATACGAATGCAACAGGCGGTGCTTGATGACGGTGCGTCCGACGTGCGGGTTGCCCAACGACGAAGCCGTGCGCTCGGCCTTGGTGGACTGCGGAAGCGCCGCAAGAATGGCCTCTATGCCGGCAACCAGAATGTCGATCAACGGCGAGTAAGGAGCGGTGATGGGGATGACAGCCGTGATGGCCACGATTGTATTCAGTACGTCTACCACGACCTGTACCGCGCCGCCAGCCTGCCACTGTTGCTCTGCCGACAGCAATGCTGAGATGGCATTACGCAGCTCCTGCGCCCAAGGTGCGTTGGGCTCAACCTGAGCCAACACGCCAGCTATCTGCTGCAGTACCACATTGATCTCATTGATGACTTGCTGACTGCTGCAGCCCTCAGTGAGTAGTGCGCCACCGCTAACCAATGTGAGACCAGCAGCACCCACCATACTCTTACCAAAAGACCTGCGCGAAAGATTTTGCATTGTCCTTGCTCCTTTATTCAATTGAGTTGATGTTAGTGATCACGCGCTTGAAATCTTCAGGCGCAAATAATCGCGAGAATTTGTAGCCACAGCGCTCCCAGGCTTGCTGTGCAAATATGCTGCATACAGCTTGCACAGAAGAAGGATCAAGACTACCGCCAAACAATATACGTACTAGCGAACCGTAGCCGTACGGTCGAAGTTGTGGCGTTACTCTGTACGTAGATATGAGCTCCAGTATGCCGCGTGAATTGTCTGTGATGAACACAGGCGCAGCGCCCCAGTAGCAATTACCATGCTCAGCCAGCAGCTTGCCAATTAGCTGCGAAGCTGGCTGGCAAGTAAAGCCCACACCTTCGTACTCCTGCGCGACCCAGAGTCCTGCGCCGTCCCAGTAAAAGACTGCCACATGACTCCAGGCCAGCTGATCACGGCGGCCAGTGAAGAACTCAATGGTCTTGGACAACCACGAGACGCCGTGGTAGCCAAGAATGTCGCCAGTGCGCACTAGTGGCCGAAGCTCCTCGTACTTCACCACGGCCTGCCAAGATGCATCATCCATGCGTCATTGGCCAGACCAGCCTCCACGTAGGCATACGGCATCCAGTAGCAGCCTCCGTCTGTGCGCCCTGGCGCAGATACGCCCCAGTTTGTGCCCCAAGAGTTCTGAATAAGCAACCCGCCCTTGTAGCCGTCCGCAAATACCAGGTCGTCATCATAGTCGAACACCGGCTGCGCATGACCGCCCAGCAGTTGCTCAGTCTTGACGTCTGGCATGGGCATCTGGCCAGCAACTGACCAGCTGTCTTCGAACGACGAGTACACAGAAATGCCAAAGCCTAGCGGATATCCGCTGGCAATGCACGCCTTCATGGTGATCAGATCAGGCAGAAAATGATACGAGCCGCCACGATACGTCAAACCACCTGCGTACTGTGCAGCACTGGGTGGCGCAGAATAGTCATTGTCGCTGTACGGTTCCAGCGCCTCCAGACAAGCGCCCTTCTGATTGAGAGTGATGAATGTCTGATGTATGGAGCTGCCGGCATCCGTGCCCAAATCGCCGTCGGCAATCAAGTTGCACTTGTACACGAACGATGCTGAAACGGAAAGCGCAGAAGGCACTACGCTCTTGTCTTTTTCAAAAATGTACAACTTGCGGTACAGAGCGTCACGCAGCGCAGAACCCATCTGTCCAGTACAGGAGCCTTCCTGGCCCTGGTCCCGGATGCGGCCCATCCACTGCGAAGTTGAAGCCTTTGGCGGCAGTTGTATATCAGCCGGCACGGACAATCGAAGCAAAGTACGTGCCGGGTGAAGCGGGTTGTCACGGTAGACGCCGTAACGACGACCTGCGGGTGATACAGGTAGCATGTGGTCCGCCTTTACAGTGTTGGTGCGTCACCAGTGACAACGCCCAACCACACTTTGAGGATGATGCTCAGTAGGTTCGCGCCCGTGTTGATCCAGAGCCAGGTGTGCGCTTGCTGCGGGTTAAGCAACGCCTGCGGCACGGTGAACGTCATAAGACTGGTTAGCGTGCCGATAATTCCAGTCAAGATGCTGGACAGAGTCTGCTTGCTAACACCAAGAATTGTCTTGCCACTAAGGTCTGCCATCAGATTCTCCTTCTACCGACTGGCCGGTTTTGCTGTAAGTTTGCTAGGCACGTAGTACGCCAAGCTGGAATCTGGCTCGTGCAGTAGTGGTGCGTCATTATGCGACACGGCTGTGGTGGGCGGCAATTGCTGCGGAGCCGTGGGTACGACTGCCGTAGCTGCGGCACGATATAGAACATAGCTGCACCCAGCGCAAGACGTGGGTGGAACCCAGGAAATGTTCACCACCTTGTCTGTGGTGCTGAGTAGTGCCAATGCCACGTTGGACGGGCCGCTGTTGCCACTGCCCTGGTACGTCACCACAAAGTAACAGCCTGCCGGCAATGGCGCGACATCCTTGTATGTGACCCCTGTAGTCGACCCAGGCGCATTGATTGGCCCGAAGGCAGTGTCAGACGTTACCGCACATCCATAGGTGGGCGTGGGTGTGGGCGCTTGCCCGGGACAACCGGCCACCAAGGCCAACAGCGGCGTCAGTAGTGCTGCGTAAAGATACTTCCTCATTGGAGTTCTCCTTGTCATTCAATTGCTGGTACAGCGATGAGTAGTGCAGGTGCGCCCGGTATAGAGTACGTAGCAAAACCAACCGACGAATCGGTATACCCAGGACAACTGATAACCTTGGCATAGTAAGTGCCCGGAGTCGTCATGAAGAAGGTTATGCCATGATTGTCACCAGTAGTAGGCGGAGTGTGCGTAGCCCAATAAATGTACGCACTGCAGCCCAACGTTGCGGTGGAAATGCTAACGCTTGTGCCGCCAGAATACGTACCCGTAACTGGCGAGAACAATGGTGTGACCGCCGGTGGGTTAATAGACCAAGTTCCGCTTTGCACAGCAGACGAAGTGTACCCTGCCTGACAAGCCAAAACCTTCATCGTAGTGGTAACGGAAATTGACTGCCCAGCATACGCAGTGCTGAGACACGTGGGTGTGCTGCTGTCCAACGTCATGAACATGTTGCAGCCAACCGTCGGCGAAGTGTAGCCGATAGATATTGGCAGCGTGGTAGGTGGCGAGCTGTACGGACCCGAAAAGTTAGGCCCAAGTTGAGTTGGATTGCCGCATGTGGAGTTGATGGTGATGACAGACTGCCCCACGCCGCTGTTCGTGTATCCGCTGGCAATAGCTATGGCGCGTACAGTGGTAGAGACCGACACCGAGAACGAACCGCTGTACAGAGTGGAGCCTGCGGTGGGTGTTGAGCCGTCAAGCGTGTAGCGCATAACCGCGCCTGGTGTGGAGTCAGTCATGGACACAGTCTGCACTCCAGTGTATGTGCCGGTGGACGGCGTGATGAGTGGTGGCGAGGCTTGCGCAATGAATGTATATGTCAGTGTCGAAGTGACATTGAAAGTGAACGTACAGCCGCCACCAGTGCAAGCGCCAGCACTACCAGTACCGGACGAAGTCACCATGGACCCGGCAGCAGGCGCGCCTGCGCATGTTACAGACGAGCCAACGGTGGGTGCTGAGGTTCCCAACGGGCAACTACTTACTGACCCGCTGCCAGTGCCATTCACTGTAACGGTCAACGAAGCTGGTATTGGTGCAGAAACTGTCCAGGTGCCGCCTATGATGTTTGAGCTGGTGTATCCGCCTTGGCAGGCGATAGTACGCCAGATATACGTGCCACCTGACGTAATTGAGAACCCGCCGCCAGGATACGTCGTATCGCCGCAAGTTGGTGCAGCTGGTGTGGAGCCGTCCGTGGTTGCCGTGTAATGCATGACGCATCCAGCAGTGGGCGAAGTAAAGCCAACGGCCAGCGGCAACGTTGTCGGCGGCACGTTGTAAGTGCCCGAGTAATTGGGACCATTCTGGGTAGGATCACCGCAGACAGACGAGCCACTAATGGTGTACAGGCCGCTGAACTGCGCGCTATTCAGATATGCCGCAAGCGTGCCAATAGCGTTGATGGTGGTGGTGGACGACACACTGATTGGTGTGGTGTACAGCGCCGTGGTGCCGCCAGAGCAGGTGCCCGGTGTGGGCGCGGTGGGTGTGGAGCCGTCTACTGTGTAGCATATAGCGGCAGAAGGTGTGGTGTCAGCCAGCGCAACAGTGGTTGCTGTGCCAGTGTATGGCGCAATAGGAGTGGCCGTGGGCGTGTTGACTTGCGGCGTGCCGCCTGCGAGTGGATGCGGATATGCGGCTGGCGTGTAGATGTACGTAGACGACCAGGTGTTGGTAGCTGTGCAAACATACAGACCGCCCAAGCCGCCATTCACATCAGTCGCGAAGTACGCTACGCCATAACTGCCCGTGGGACTGGTAGCATATGTGCCGCCAGGACCTGCTGTGCAGGTTGACGGACGTGCGCTTAGCAGACCGTAGCCAGTACCAGCTGCGCCAGTAAATGCTCCTGTGCAGCCAGCATTGCTAGCCGAGCAATCAGCGTAGAAGTCGCGATTGTTTGTGGTATCGGTAGAACCTACTTCGGCGAATACACCGGCTTGTGGCGTACCCGAGTTCATGAAGAAGTACATTGGCTCCAGATACTGGTGTGACCACGCCACTGTGCCAGTGATGGAATTTAGTCTACCTGGGAACGCCTGCCCATTGAGAGCCTGTGTATCCTGACCGCGTCCGATACCGTCCAGGCAGGGCCAACCAGAGCCGACATTATTATTGCCGTCCCAAGCTGAGTCAGACCCGCCATGAACCGTGCCGCAGTAACCCCAACCATTTGGTGGCGCAGTCTCCGGCGTTTCGCAGGAGTTACGATCCGTGCACAAGTTGGTGTAGCGGTAGAAGCCGTTCACCAGCGTGTTACCCCAGATCATTGCAGTCGCGTTCTTCGAGCCGAACACAGCATCCAGCGGACCTATGCCGGATGTGGGTCCGGTGATGTAGTTATGGTATGCCTCGTACATGCGGCATCCACGATCGGGACCAGCTGCAGACTTGGTGCCGTGTGTCTGCGTGTAACTGCCCTGTGTATTGTTATTGCGAATGACCATGGCTCCAGCGCCGCCGCAGTCATTTGTGTATCCGCCTATGAATACGTTGGACTCCACATAGAACGACGTGAGTGAGCCCCAAGGCGTAGGATGCGAGAACGTGCCATCGCCGTTGCCAATGGAGTCGTTGTATGCGCCAAATATGGAGAAGCCGAAGGAGAAGGTCTGCAGTGTCGGGAATCCGCCAGAGTTCGGAGCCAGCTCAATTTTGTTGTGGTCTGCAACGCCAGTGACAGGACCGAATGTGCGTAGACATACAGACGCCGTACTAGTAGGCGAGTACGTGGACATGTTGCAGTGATCGTGGTCGTAGCGCAGTTGCAGCGAGCCACTGTACACATCAATCAACCCGTTATACTTGGAATTGCCGCCAGCACTGCCGCCCTGCATTGTTATGCCTGTAATGCGCATGACAGAAGTGGCCGAGTTGGTCAAGTAAAGCGTAATGAGTGAAGTGTTGGAGAGGTACGCGTCCTCAATGATGGTGTTGTCTGTAGGAGTGCAACTGTACCCCGATGTTGCAGGCGTGCCGGTGCAGGCCAGCGTAGTGGCGCCCTGCAATGTCAAGCTAGTGATCACTGACGGCATTGTGTAGGCAATGGCAGAGGACCAAGCCACATGCCCAGCAGGTAGACTGACGGTGGACGTCGGGCAATTGACGGCGTTCAGCGCGGCCAACACGTCTGAAGGATTCAGACTGGCTGCGGTTCTGCTGGCAGTACAGCCGGCAGAAGAGAAAGTGGCTGTAACTGTGCAGGCCGAAGCCGGCATGGAGCCAGAGTAGGTGGTGGTTCCTGACCCTCCGCACCCTGTAACGCTGGATAAAGTCGAGCCGCCTGTTGGAGTCACTGTGCATGAGTATGCAACCGATGCCGCATAGTTGCCAGCGCACCCTGTGACAGTTCCAGTTCCGCTTCCTGTGGTGGCAGTCGAGAGTGCATAGGTAGTGCCGCCACCCGAAGCCAATGCCGTCTGGATTGCAGTGTACGCCGCTTTTGGATTGTACGAAGCGTCATACGGCTGCGGTGCGCCAACTCCGTAGGGTGATGGCGCATCAATGAATGCCCACTTATCCGATATGCCCCACACATAGAAAGCATTGCAGGCCGTCGTGTTGGCTAGACAAGCTCCGAGAAGTGCAGAGTATGTACTAGCTTGCGTAGTAAGGTCGGCAGGCACTGTTGACGTGTAAGTGTTTGGCACGTTATTGTTGGTGCCATTTGTGTGTATGCCCAACTGAACTTGTGAGAAGTAAACGGTGACACCAAGAGCCTGGTACGCACTGATAGTTGAGGAAATTGAACCAGTTGATGGCACATTGGTGGGAATCGCGTTATACTGCCATTGACCTTCCAAGCCAACACAGTCTACAAGTCCCAGATGTTTAAGATACGCAACCAGCCAGTACTGATAGCCACTTGCGCCGCTACCCTCCCAGCCCCAGTCATCGTAGCAGAGTTGCGCAGTGGGATCGCTGGCACGTGCCTGAGTGTAAGCCACAGTGACGTATTCAGGGAAGTAGGTTAAACCAGATACATGCGAAGCGTAGGAACCAGAAGACGTATCAGGACCTAGTATAGAGCAGTAAGGTCCAGTTCCATAGCCGGGATTATAGCTGCCATTGGGACACTGATGGCTGGCCTCGCTTACAAGTGCTATCTGTTTCATGCGACCAGGATAATTGGTGTGCATGTGGGTCATGAACTGATTAACGTAATTCTGCAGCGCCGTCGTCAGCGCGCCAGAACTCAGGCCAGAAACCCATGAAGGAGTGCCTCCTCCATAACTAGCATTATCCCAAACTGGAGCGGTCGCCGTGACTGACTGCGAGTTGGCCGCCGCATAGTTCATTACCAAATCAGCTTGCGAGAAGTCGTAGCCACCATTGGACGGCTCCATCGCATTTTGCTTCATGACATTACCAGGCTCTATACTGTTACACTGAGCCGCAACCAGACCGTTGAATGTGCCATCACTATTGAAAATGGATGGATCCGTGTCGCCGCAACCCATTGTGAACCCACGAGCCGTGGCTAATGAACGCCAAGTCTGGGCCACAACTGTAGTAGGGAGAAGGCAGAGTACACTCAGCAGCGCACACTTCAACAGTATTTTCACTTAGTAGTCCTCAAGAACAAGAGCGCCGGTGCTGGTTGCGCCAGTCACAGTTACCGCCGATGTGCTGACTGAAGTAGCCACTGTCGCAGCCACATTGTTAGACCCGAACACGCTAGGCGTATTGGTGTACGCCACGGGATACGTGTAACTGGCTGTACCCAGGCAGGCTGAAAGATGAATCAGCACACGATTGTCGACTGTTGTTTGCGTTTGCGAAAACACAGCAGTACCAGATGTTGAGCAGCTGACGGTGGTCTGCGTGCTGCTCAGCGGCGGCGTTGGCATGATCTTAACTTTGTTGTTAGTGTGATCCAGGCCAAGGTATTTGTCGGAACCGCCTACAGTGTACCCAGGAAAGCCAAGCGTGCCATCCATGTACAGGAATAACTGCTGAATTGGAAACGCGGCGTACTGTGTGCCGCCAAACCAAGCGTAGTTCTGTGCATTTCCGGAACCTACGTTGTGCCAACAGTAAACTTCGGCAGTATTGGTTCCGCCGTAAGTCGGATCAAATTGCTGGCCCATCAAATAGGGACAAACATCCCACGTACCAGAGGGAGATTGCGTAGGAATGTCTTGCAGTAAGGATGCTCCACTGCCGGGAGTTTGATGCAGCCATACGCCCTGCTTGTTCCAACCCATGAAATAGTTAGTGGTGTCACCGTAAAACTGCCAGCCACCTCCTACGTCAAATCCTATGGCATTGCCACCATCTTGCCCATACATGCCTGCCCACGGTCCCGATAGCATACTCTGCTGGTTCGCAAGAGCCGCATTGGTGATCTGAGCAAATTGATAAGCTGAGTTTGTGTCTCCTCCAAGAAGATAGTTGCCATTCTGTCCACCGGCCCAAGCCATCGTTCCGTTATAGTCAATGATGCCGTCCCAATATTGACCTGTTGAGGCATTCGTCGCCGACTTGGCATTTTTGGGAATCCAGCGATTCACCTCGCGAATAGTTTGATAAACTCCTTCTGGCGTAGCGAACCCATAATTGGCAGCTGTAAATGTCCCCTGCAAGACTTTACAGCCAGCAGTATGTGCTTGATACCATATACCCGTGTTTGCTCCGGTTCCTACTAGGTAGCCTTCAATGGTAGCCGCCGTTGATCCAATGTTTGCGTCGTTTGCACCAACAAGAAGAATGAGGTAGTTTGGACCCGTCAGCCCGCATAGCGGAGCAACAAGAGTAGAGAAGTTAGTGTTCAAATCAGTTGCAGTGTCCTCAATACCGATGACTGTCCCACCGCTATTTTTAATAAACGGCTCTGTAGCCGTCTGATATATAGCCCAGTATCCAGCGTTGTAAATGTTTCCGCACGAGCTAGAACAAGAAAATGACGACCGATTAGAAGCAACAGTAAACTGTGTTGACGTGGGCGTCGACGCTACCTTGAACGATCCCTTATTCGTGCTCTGCCCGGTTGCGCCCCAACCAGTAATTTGCGACAGATCCACAAAACCATTGTTAAGACTGTTCACCACCAAACCGTGGGCAGACGAAGTGTTCACGGTACACAGCGATACTCCATCGCAGCTAATACTTGAAACAGGTACCGCAGTACTCAAAACATGATTGTCATCGAACAGACCGCTGAAGCTGACAAAGATGAAGTTAGTAGTAGATGGGTACGGTCCTACGCCATTCGCAGCCAACCCCAATCCAGTGGCAGCAGGAGTGATCGTGAATCCAGCACCATAGATTACTGGCACGGAAGAGTGATAGTTGGTGCCGTCTGTCCATACAAGTACGGCCTCGGCGACGGGCAATTGAGTAGTTACGCCGTCGTAGGGTACGCCATTTGGACTAATTGTTACCGTAGCAGAGGAATTGTACTGGCGCTCGACAACCACCTGACAACCCGTGGGTGGCCCGGGAGGCATGGTGATGGTAACAGGCGTCGAACCATTGTTGACACGCACCAACTGTCCGCACGAAGCCGTAGTAGAAGTGGTGACGATAACGCCATTCACAGCTCCGCCACCGCCGCCGCCACTACCGCGCTGAGCCCACCCATCTGAGCCGCAGGTGTACGTGGTATTGGGAGTGACGCCAGTATTCTGATACGGCTGGCCGTAATTCAACGGCGAGCAGGAAAGGCTGAGACTGGTCGGTGTGCCATTACCAGTTATCTTCGGCCATTGAATTTGTGTGGCTGGATTTATGCTCTGAGGCTGCTGCGCACCAGCTACACAACTCAGCGTTATCAAGAGCCCTGCCAGGATTGCTTTAGTGAAGGTAAGTCGCATACAGTGTATCTCCGCTGAGCAAGGTGTAAGCAAGCGTGATTTGATTTCCAGCTGACGTGTAATCCACGCCCGGTCGCTGCCAAACGCCATTGACGTACACACCAAACATAACAATCGGTATGTGGCTGAATTGGTAGGTGGTCCCAGACACAAATGTGCCGGACTCAACCGTGAACGCCGTAGCTATGGTGGCGATTACGCTGGGCAATTCAAAGTTTACTGCCGTCAGTGTTATCACGCTGAGCGCTGGAACCTGAATCTCACCGCCAAAAATCTTATCCAGCAATGCCCAATTGAAATTGGTTGGAACCTGCCAGTTGGCTTGATCGAAGGCCGGTATCTGCAATCCAATGTTCGGTGTCGTAGTCTCGCCAGCCATGGTTAGCTCACCGTCATTACGCCGAGTGGGTGCAGCAGATTGTCATTCAGCACTTCAAATAGCTGCTGACTAGTTGCGTTGGCGGTGCCATCAATAGTGCCATGGCCGACAACATTGCCAGGCCAGGTGACTGTGCGACCACCAGTAGCATCCTGCGTGAATGCCAGCGTTATCTTTTGTCCGATACTTGGCGAAGACAGTGAGAACGTAAGATTGCCAGTAAGAGTTACCTGGAACCCATCGTAGCTGGCACACGCAAACGCCAACGTCGGCGAAAATGGCACGTATTGTAAACCGGCATGAACGTCAGCCGTGGTAAGAAAATTAGCGCACTGCGCGGTCAGAGTAGCTAGCGAGGCATCGCTAGTTGCGAAGCCTTTATTCGCAAAGGCTGTAAACAACGCTGTTAGGTAAGTGCTGAATTGGAAGAACGCCTTGTTGGCCAGTATGGACGCGAAGATGGAGGGGTTTGTGGCCCCGCCAGCTCGTTGTGAGTCCGCTGTGTACGCCGCGTCAGACTCTTGATTAGTGGCAGTGGGGTTCCACTGCTGCATGTTAGTTGATGACATCTAGCCTCCTCAGGCCCAGTGACCAACGTCGAAGCCGTCTATGAATCCCGGCGCTTGATCGAAGCCAAACAGCGGTAGCACACCGAATATGTAGTTGTACAGTACGCCCTCCGGCCTGGGAATTATGTAACCATTGGTTATCAGGTCCTGGATGATGGAAGAAAACGCACCCGTCAGCAAAATGTTCACTGACATATTCTGATTATCCTCAATGACAATCGTGCCGGCAGGGAACAATTGCTTCCAAATCGTATACAGACTATCTATCTGGCCGTTCCATTGATTGCGTGCTATCTTAGCCTTGATGTAGAGCCGATACGTGTCATCATCCAGCACAGGACTAACACCGCCGCTAGGCTGAAAGCCAACTGTGCGCAAAGCCTGTACTACTTCGCCTATCTGATCTAGCTGTGCTCCCATGGCGCTGTCCAGATCCAGAGCCGTGTCCAGCTTCACCAGACAAGTGGTCACATCATCAAATTTGCGAAGCAGCACATACAACAAAGCGTTCAGCTTCGGTGAATTTTGTCTGTACTCCGAGGTCAGCAGTGCTAGGTAGTACCCAAGTGGCAAAGATTCGATGGGCTGATTGCCATAACCGCCTAGTCCATACCCGGTTACACCGTAAGCCGGATTGGGAATCATGGCGTCACCACCACATCATTGGGCACACCTTTGGCGACGTTGGTGTACGGCACCGTTATATCTGTGTTGCCCATGGTGAAGAAAGACAGCGTGTCGGCAGGCACTGTGACCGCAGCAACGTTGGAAAGTGTAATGCTAGTGCCAGCCACGTTAGACACCGTTGTGCCAACTGGGAAGTGTCCAGGCGTGGTTTCGTCACGCACAAACTGCCCTACGGCAATGCCAGCGGCTGAGGTTACCGTCACTACAGGGTTGCCGCCAACAAGTGCGGCTTGGGGCTGCGCAGCCAATGCTCCGCTAGTCAAAGCTGTAATGGAGAACAGTGGTTGATCGGGGTTGGGCCGCGCCGTAAGGGCCGCGCCATACAATTCACTGTACACCACATTCTCGCCGATGGAAAGGCTGTTCAGGTAATTCACTATTCCCGATTGAATGGCCGTCTTGGTTGCCGACGTGTAACCGGCCAGAGGTATTACCGTGAGAAACACCGCGATCGGCAAATAGGTCGGTCTGAAGAAGCTGATATTCATTGTGTAACCACTATTGGCGTCGACCACTGGCACAGATGTGGTGCCATTAGTAAAGCAGCCTATGCCACGAGCGATGTAGATAGCAGTGGCTACGTCTAAATCAGCGCCGCCCTCCACCACCATGCTGATGCTGTGCGGTGGGTTGCCCCAGTAATCCACAGCGCCAGTAGGATTCTCAATGGAAGTGCCAGGTCCACCTGGAGTGGGCGTGCCAGGGTTTATACGAGTCACGCCGGTGACGGCTAGCACATCGGCGATAGTGGACTGCAATGTGGTGAGCGAAGGCCGCGCAACGCTGATAGATTGACGCGCGCGCAGCTGACTGTCAGTCTCTACCGGGTTGCCGGCTGTGGCTGGTGCTATATTGATAACACTAGTCCAACCCAACGTGGGCGTCGCTACGATGTTGATTGCACCCGGTTCAGCTGTGACATTACCAGGCGTGGTGCATGTAGCCGTTACATTGATGGTGCCTGTAACAAATGTGGTTCCACTGGGGATAGCCCACAAATTGCCATTGCTGTCCTGGGCAAAGCAATTGTTGAGTACCGTGGGCGGTGTTGCCACGCCAACGAGTGTGAGTACTGCTATGGAGTATGTAAACGGCGCACGCGCCAAGCCATTCAACTTCACCGTGCGATCCAGCCCAGCGCCGACAGCTGTCTGCGGACTACTCTGGTTGTACGCCAGCAACAGACCAAGGTTGCAGTCAGACTGCTTCAACGAGAGAATGGAGAGTAACTGATAAATTGCTGAGTCTGGCGCTATGTATTGATTAGCGCCAAATATGTTGAGGTAAGCCTGAAGATTGTCCTGCAGAATTGATTGGTACGTGCTGATTTGCAGTCCTGCAGGTCCGACACTGGCCGGTGCGTAAGGCGGAATTGACATATCTTATGTGTCCAAACTGGCCTGCAAGCCCGGTACGTTGTTCACAACTATCACGCCGAAAGCAGTCTGCACAGATGCAGTAAAGGAAAACTTGCCAGCCGTGAATTGTGATGTTATGTTGTTGACCTGCGTAACATATGGCACGCCCTCAATCTGCCTTTGAATAGCTAGATTCATGGCTGCTTGTACGCGATTGTTGCCTGGCTGCCCCAGCATTTGCTGAAAGACAGGCAAGCCTAAATTCAAATCTTCCCACCACTCACCAAGAAATAAACGCAGCCGAGTCAAAATAGCCTGACTTACTGCTTGCGCATTTGTTAGCGAAACTTGTGGCTCGAACACCGGATCATACTGCGCATCCAGCAGCAGATACGTAATGGTAGGTGCAGCGGCCATTATGGGCACCCCAAAGAAGCTGACTTAGCTGCTATGGCAGCCGTTAATGTGGTGAGCCTTGTATTTAGTTCTGCCAACTGCGCGATACAGTTGGTGTGCGTCGTTACCATGGGAGCTATAACACTGCCAATCCAAGTCAGCACCGAAGGCAAATCTGTTGGAGACACAATTAACGGAGCCAGCAATGATATTTGCGCCGTGACCGTTGTTATCTCAGCTTCTAGAGAGGCTACGGCATCGCTGGACGCCGCATTCAATGCTGCGCAAGATGTCGCGGCATTTACAGCGTCTACAGACGCCGTGAAGAAAGCAGCATTGACTAGCGAAGTTCCCTGCGGAATCATCTGGCGGCCCTCAGTAAATGTTGGTTATGATCCCGTCCTGTACAGTAACTACCTGCCCTGTAGGAGTAGTGAAGCTGCCGGTGGCCCCGTTGCCAACTTCCAGGTTCTCCGTCACCCGCACCAACGGCGCTGTCAGGATAATACCGGACGGTGATAGGTCAATGCTGACAGAGCCGTCATCAGTGCGCAACTGAGCAGAATTTTGCGAGTAGTTGGGCAATATGTTTGGCTGACTGTACATACCAGGCAGAAAGCCGCAATCATGCACATGGTGCCTGCGCACTTCCAGCTGTATTTGACTGCCGCTAGGTTGCGGCGTAGTGCCTGCAGCCTTTGCGGCTGCAACTATGTTAGCAGCAGTTGGCGCATTATTTTGTCCGTACTTCCACCAAAAATCAAAACAGTTGTCACAGAAAATCAGCAAGCCTTCTACGCCCTTCAGCATGGGCAAAGTCAAACAGAAGCCGCCAGCGCGTGGAATTATGATGGGCACCATATTTATAGGCGGTACATCCCACCACTGTGCGCCCTTGTCAGGCGTCTTTACCTGTTCCTGGATGGCAATCTGCACGCTGACAGTCTGTGTGGCCTCATCCATATCCTTCACTAAGAAGGCTGGTACGGCCATGCGTGCGTCTGTCAATGACTGGCTTACAATCTGACGCCACTGCGCGCTCTCGGCTGCGTTCACCTGCGTAGGACTGAAAGGCGGCAGCGCGGTGGTTGTCGAAGACACCTAGTTACCTCCAGCTGCTGTAGCACCGAACACGCCGTCCAACATACTTTGTGCGTAAGTGGTGCTCACACCAGTCACTTCTGTATACCAATCGTTGCCGCGCGAATCGCCGACATGTCTAACCTGCGAAACCAATAATTTCAAATCGCTACTCAGTGGCGTAGCTACGCCGCCGCCCGGCGAAACTGTTATAACATTCACTACTGTACGCTTCAACTGCACCACTTTTGGCGGTAGCACTACGCTGAGCCTGGGGTCCAGTAGTACCGTGAATATGACGCCTTGTGGTGTCTGCTGCGGCGTGCCAATAAGACTGAACGTAGTGTCTCCGGAAAGAGGCGGCACAGGCACGCCGGGTGGGTACGGCGGACTGTAGGTGACAAAAGGAGTGAGGTCTGGGTTGCTCAAGTTGGTTATGTACGCTTTTTGTCCATCGCGCCAAGTTTGCATAAACTGATCGTTGGCAATCTGCAAAATGTACTTACCCATTTTACCGAACACAGTATTGCCACGCAGATACTTCTTAGCGTCCAGTGCCGTTGATGCAGCCTGTCCCACCGTACCATTGGTAGCAGACACCTCTGGCAAACCTATTGCGTTGGACATTTGTACTAACAGTTGCGCTTGACTACTATACGGCCCCGAAGAAAAGCTGATAATACTTTCCATTGCAAAAGGATTGGCCACGCAATGGAATGTTATGCCAATGTCCACAACATTTTCTCGAGTAAGAATGGTCTGCATCACCGGACCGTTCCAAATGATGGTTGATTTGGATGGTCCAGTTTGGAAGCCAGCTTTTAACTCTACCCAGGTTGCATACTGCAATGCGTTGGCACGCTCTGGTTTATTGAGGTTATACACCGTTATATCGGCAAACCACCAAGGCGACGGTAGCGTGCTCTGCAACACTTCAAACTTTATACGCAGCGCTTCCGGCTCCCAAGCATTACTAGACAGTGTGACCGTCGTGGGCTCGCTGTTAGGCTGCGCGTAGGTTACGGTCAACTCATATGCTTGGCCCCACAGAGGTATGTTGGAAGTGCTAGACATTGTCGCCCCAAAGCAGTGTGAACTGGTTGAGATTATTCGGACCTGGCGAGTCAGTAGTGGCATTGCCAGTGTTGAGTACGTACGCACTGCCAATGTTCAAATACTGATACTGTGCCAAAATGTTTGCCGCTGGGTACCAACCAGTTATCAACGGCACCGAGGCTATCAACACATTGCCGTTGACATCTATGACCTGCATCTGCCAGTGACCAGCCATTTCAGAGTAAGACAGTGCAATGGCAAGTGTCAACGGATTGCCGTTTACCACCAGTTGTATCTGGAACGTTTGATTGGGCGAATTGGTAAGCGGTATAGTTTGGTTGGCCATTTAACGACCTTACTCCGGCGCAGGTAGCTGTTGCAGATTGTTGGTATTCACACTAGAAAACAGCCCAGCACCAGGCACATCCACACCACCTGGATTTGTATCCAACCAGTCAGCCATGTTGTTAGACGCTACAGAGGTTGTATCTGTCAAATCAACAACCTGACTACTGAGTTGGTCTATGCCATACTGATTGATGGTAGTTGCGTCAGGTGTTTGAGGGTTTACCACGCCAAGACCAGTACTAGCTGTATCATTGGTTCTGGTACTCGTTGGTACAGAAGCTATCGAGGCTGTAAAGATCTGCTCCAGCTCTACGCGCATACGTAGTCCAGATATGGTGCGATGATCTTCTTCCGGCTCAACGCCAACAACCAACATGTTGGTGTACGTGCGCAAACGAGTTGTGACTGTCAGCGGTATACGCTGCGCTTGAAATGATAACATTTGCTGATACGCGGCCACACTCTTGGAAGGGTTGCCGGTGAACGGCGTGATGTACGGCGGCTGCGTGCTGCTGTAGCTGGCTGCATAGGCGTCCATGGCATCGGACATGCCAATGCTCATTGTGAGTCGAGCCGGCATCAAATACGCATGGCTACTAAGGTCGGCTCCGGTCTGTACTGGGTGCCGAGTCTTCTCTAGCCGTTGGTCGTGGCTTAACTTCAGCACAGCATCAAACACGTATGTAGTTGGTGGAGTGGCCGCCGAAGCTGACTGCGTGGCCACATTTGACATGCCCAGACTGACACTGGTAGGTGTGCTGGCACCCACAGCGGTTTGCGTGGTAGACTGAGCCTGTTGTGCCGACGATGCTGGCACAGTGATGGATACCATGGCCGGTTGTTGCCATTGAGGAGGACGCCAAATAGCCATTACTTAGCCTCCATAGCCGTAAGACAAGTCTTGGAACTCGGCCAAGTTTCGCTGAACGCGCTTACTCTGCGTTTGCTGAATTTTATTTGCGATCACTTCTCCGACGTGCTCGTTGGTCGCACCAGGTTTGTCTATGTGCACAACGATAGAACCAATGTGCACATCGCCGCCACCTGCACTATTGTATGCATTGTCAAACCTAGACATGCCGCCAGCATAGGCACTTTCAGGGCCTGTGTAGTACGCGCCTAGTCTACCCGAATTTTTAAGAATACTGGCAAACTGATCTGCGTTAGTTGCGCGTTTCAAGTCAGGAAAATTACGTGACACCATACCAGCGTAGTAGTCACCAAAATCACTCAAAGAGTTAAATGATCTATACTGCGAACCATTGCCACCAGGAACATTTATACCAGCCAAATTATTTGCGGCAGCGATGTGTGTGAAACCGCCGGTTTCATGCGCCCACTGGGACCACAACAAATCTGCACGTACACCAGTCTTGTCTGAGACTTGCTGTGCTAGCAGTATAGCTTGCTGTGCCACAGCATTCGCGTCGACGCCGTCAGCAGCAGGTCCGCCCATCAATCCTGCAATAGCGTTGCTCTGACCGTTGTCGGCCCAAGGCCCGACTTTGTAATGTCTGAGCAAGTCAAATACGCCGCCAGAAGCAGCGCCGATACCACCACCAATGGCTGTCCCCGTAGCACCGCCGCCAATTATGCCGGCAGCAATACCAGCTGGTCCCGCAGGTATGCCAGCTATACCGCCTGCAATGGAACCTATCATGCCGCCTAAGCTGCCACCGCCAATGGCTCCAGTGATCAGACCTTCTATCTTGACCAAGAAATCTGCAACCATGGCCAGTGCGTGTACAACCTTCTCCACCGAACGCGCAAACTTATCGAATGTGGCCACGCCCTTCAAAGTACCATCGCCGCTGAACAGCGCAATGACGTTGTCAAACAATGTCGCAAAGTCGCGCACTGTAATGGCTATGTCTTTGAAGATCATTTCAACGTCGCGCCAAATGGGCAGGAAGTTGGTGACTACCCACCTTGATATCTCTGGTAGATGTGTTGTGACCCAGTTGTTGAACTCGCGCAGTTTGGTCAATAAGTCATCTGGGCCCATACCCAGGGCCTTCATGAAGTCCTGAATAACGTGCATGCCAAGATACTGCGCTTCCACACCCATACGCGTGAACTCGAAGCGTACATCGCGAATCTTAAGCATCTGGGCTTCAAAGTCGCCGTCCGGAGCCATCGCCTTTTGATCAGCGATCAACTGCCGCGTACGAGCCGCCAACTCCGGGTCCCACCACAAATTCTCCAGAGGCTGGCCAAGCGCGTCCATGGCCACCTTCAGACTGCGTGCCGCATCCTTGGACATGAACATGTGCAGGGCGAAAAGTCTGTACTCCTGGTCAGCCATTGCGACTTTGTCAGCCAGTCCAAGCGCCGCGCCGCCAATGGCAGCAAAACCACCGACTATCTCTGCCTGGGCCTTGAACAGCGCCTTGGCCATGTCAGTGACGTTTGCGGTCACGGCCATGTTAGCTTCGCGTAGAGCCTGATGGAAGCGTGCGAACCCAGCCGCGTCTACAGTAGCGCCCAGCTTTACAAGATACTCGTCAAGAATGTTTGGCATGCTCTACGGCCTCGCGGTATCTCAGTTCGTTCTCTTCTTTGGTGTCCAGGAACTCAAGTACGTCAGCCAAATCACCGCAGTCGTACGTGCCATCAAACGTTTCGTGATGTCGCCAGAGGCCAGCGCCCACTGGCCGCCACACGAGCGGGTTCAGCGTGGGAAAGGCTACAGGTTCGTAGCCGCTGGCTTCCCATCTGCCGTAGTTGACCCGCTCTGTACGAAAAACGGTGCAAGGCTGAATACCAGCGACTCCACCACTAAGTCATGCACAGCGCGCGGGTCTTCCTCCAGTGTTGGGTCAGCCCACCGCCCATCAGCTGCCATGACGGGTATGGAGTGCTCAGCCTCGCTGGCTACAAGCAGCGCTTCTCTGTGCGCGAATTGCATGTCGGCTAGTGACAGACCTTGCATGAATGTCAGCGAGATTAACAGTCGCGCACGCTCTTCAGGATTGGCCTCAAGTTGCACATCAGCCGACTTGCGTACCTCCTCCACGTTTGCAGCAGCGGCAACACGCTCCATCATAGCGCCCATCATGCGCATGTAAATGTAGCTGCCAGAAACCGGAGCCATACGACGCAACAAGTAGCTGCGCCCACTAACTTCAACTGGTTTTGTCTTCATAATGGTATCGGTCCTTGCACCGATGATGCTATTGGTTGATGATGTTAGCCGCCATCAGCTTCCAGGTAACTTTCTGTCCGCTGGCATGGTATGGCTTATCAGGCACCTTGTCGAAGCTGACGCCGGTAGCAATATGCGTGCTGCCGTCTAGCAACGTACGAAAGGCAAGCGCCGTGCTGGCCCAGCCACTGACGTCGTCATTGTTGGCAGCCGCCACACAAAGATTGTACAAGTTGAGTAACTGGTGGTGCAACACAGAAGTCTGTTGCAACTCAATGGTCAGCTCACCGTTATCACCGGCTATGTAGCTGGGCATGACGGTGCCATCAGCGGCAACGTCATGCGCAGTACGCGCAGTTTGCATGACAATGGTGAGTGAGCCAAAGCCAACATTACCACCACTGAGTGAGAACGACACACCGAACACAGTGTTCGTAAGCGCGCCCACAAGGTCTTTGAACGAATACGTCGTGCCCACAGAGCCTGGCATGTACTCTCCTCTTCTACAGTTGCGTGTAAACGGCGATAGCCAAAGACTGCACTGCGCCAGCCGTGGTTATTGTGCAGTAAATTGGCATGGCCTTGCCGGCTGCGCGGTCGCCCGAAGACTGTTGTGCGTAAGGTGCCGACTGATTCAAGTAGCCGAGTGGAAGTGCCTGACCCGTGGCCAAGTTGAGCACCGGAGCGCCTTCCCATATAGCGCCCGACAAGAAGCCGATGTCAGCGAGTAGGGAGCAGGCCGCGTTGGCACCGCCAATGAGTAACTGCTGCCCCGCATTAGTCTGCGGCACGGCCTGGTAAGACTCCAGAACGTTGATTTCCTCAATCTGCAGATTAGCTACCAACACAGCCAAAAACAACCAGAGGTAGCTGGGCGAGCCATTACTCAAGAAGCCAGGCTCGAACAGTTGATACGGACTGAAGTTACAGTACGCATTGAAACTGGCATTGGTGATGTTGGTGTACTGAGTCTGTGTCAGCGGCTCTACAGAAATGCCAGCCAGCTGTTTGTGCGCGATAGTGAAGAAGCTGCCGGCCAGCCCAGTATTGCTGCCCATTTCCACGCCCATCACTGCAACTGCGGCGTAGATATTGTTGGGGTACAATCCACCTTGCGTAGTGGAGTACACACCGAGCGTGCGCAGCTTCAGAGTTTGCAGTTGAAGCGCCAAGTTGTTGGTAGTGCCATTGGCAATGGCTACGTCACTACTCCAAGTGTAGTAACGCGTAGATTCCCACAACGGATCAGCCCACTCAGCCAGAGCAAGGTTGTCAGCATCCGCCGGGTTATACACAGTCAGCCCATACCAGGTACTGTCAGCAATACGGCAGGCTTCAGCCGCTTGCAGAAGTGATTCACCGATGGCTGTGATATCCACTTCTAAACCAGTGCCGGTGCCGCCCGTAGTAGCCAGACCAGTGGCCGTGGCGTAGCCTGTGCCTTGATTGCCGATGGTGGTGCCGAGTGTAGCCACCACTCCGCCGCCGCTGATGGTGAGCACGGTAAGTATGCCATTGCTACCGCCCACCTGTGTGACCGTGACCTGATCTCCGACGACGTAACCAGTACCAGCATTTCCACTGTGCGGAATGGCCGTCTTGATTGCCGTCAAGTCCTGTCGACCAACCCACCCAAATGAAGGTTGTGGCGTCTGACTGAAGTATATCTGCATGGCGATATACTCCGGACTGTTGCTGGTAAAACCATCCGTGAGCATGGCGGCGCTGAATGTATTGGCCGAGTACTGGCGAATGCGCGAGTTGGCACCGTAGCTTGGAATTATCGTGGAACTACCGACAAACAAGCCTTGGTTAAACGGGTTGGCGGTAGCCGCTGCCGGAGCCACAGTCACTGAAATGTTGACAATGTCGCTCAGACTTAGAGGTGGTGTGGGCATGTTGTGTGGCTCCTTTATAGCCTTATGGCTTTACTACCGTGAAGTCTGCAACAGGGTCACTGGGTGAAGCATCGTACACCTTTACTTCAACACTGGTGACGATGCCATCGATGATGGTTTCCGTGACATTCTCGTACATGATTACATGGAACTCGGCGCGCTCAAACCATTGCGCATTCATGTTCTCCGGCATACGAATGATTTCAGGCGGGTCCGACACCGGGAATAGACTAGAAAGATTGAGCTGGTCGTTAAAATAATCCATGAACAGCGCACTGTGAACCATGCGAGCACGATCAGTAGAATTAGGTCCATACAGTGTCCAGGTCACGCGCCAACCGCGCGTGTAGGTCCAGGTTTCTTGAACTCGTTCTGGCAAGCCGCCGCCAGCCGGAATGGTCGTGTAGGTACGATCGCGTACAAGCCGATAATCAACATTTTCTGGCACGCAGGCGACGTAGCAAATGTCGGTATTTACATCTTGGAAAGGTTGCCCCTGAGTTTGCCAAGCATCGCGCACTTGTGAGTAGTCTGGCGGATTGATGCCCAGCATTCCACAGGTCAGCTGGAGCATCAGTGCATTGATTACCTTTGGAGTGAGTGCGATGGAAGTAAGCGTCTGCCCGTTGGGCAGTATAGTTGCTGTACTCACTCGGCAAACCCCCATTCTGGTATATCCACAGTCTGGCCAGCTAGCTTGTGTACACAGTCAGACAAAAATTGAATGCGCCCATCAGTTACAAATGAGTGACAGTAGCCTACAACATTGATGGACGGCGTGAATGTGGGCGCTGTCATACTGCCGTTCCACGTCCATGATGCGTCACAACTATTTCGTCTACCGTTGACTGTTATAATGTGCGTGTGACCACACCCAGGGCACTCGAAGCCGTACATGTCTTCTTCGAACTTGCACAGCTTCATATGGTACTCAGTCGTGTGCCAAGAGCGCGCCAAAACCCGCTTCCGGGATAATGTTTTGAACTGAGTACGCGGTACTGCTCTAACTCATACTGAATCACGTCGCTAACTGCCGCGCCAGCCGTGTTGGTGACATAAGTCAGATAGAGCGTGTCAGTGTCAAGCGTCTCCACCGTCATCGTAATCATGCCAGCAGCGTAAGTGTAGTCAACACCAGGTATTTGAAACAGCCCGTTCTTGTAAAGCGTTGGCTGCGAAGTGCCGACAGGCCCTGGGTCTATTGTGTAGACATAGCCAGGGAACACGCCTTGCGGTTGTACGCCTTGCACAGCTGTGGCAGGATCTTTACCGCGTACAGTCAACACAGGAATGAGGCACCAAAAAGCCATGACTGACTCAACACGATCGGCTTCGGGCAACATCTGCACTTCTTTGGCCGAAGCGCGCTGCACAGGGCCCACCTGCGGAATTGACACTGTGGTGGTGACAAGCCCATTCTGTGTCCACTGACTGCTAGCGCGCAGTATCACAAACGGTTTGGGCGCAGCCAGCTCCTCGTCGGCGACAACGTCTGACATATCGATCATGCTAGTGCCCCACTGCTATCCAGGTGGCAGTAGAAGCCGAACCGTTGGCTCCCAATAAAAAGTTACTGGCAGTTTGACTGTAGCAGCTCAGTGTACGAATGTTTGTGCCTATGTTGTTATTCATGTTGGCCACTACTGCAAAGCAAGCTGTGGGAAATGCCAGTGGGAACGTCACCGTACTACCGGACCCGACACTAAGATCACCAGGTGTCGCATTGCCCCACTGAATGACGATGCCGCCCAGCCAGGTGGGGAGTTTGATATATCCGTTAGCAGCAGCCGAAACTGCGAAGCCAAATTTTGCCCACGCCGTAGTGGCCGCGCTAGTGCTGTTATCGCTAGAGGCTACTGTAGGCCCCTCCAACGTAGCGCTGAAATTTCCAATGTTGGACTCAACGTCTATAGCAGTGAGCGTAGTGAAAGTGCCGGCAACCGGAGAAGTTCCGCCTATGACGGTAGAGTCTATAGTGGAGTTGACTAGCTGTACAGACGTAACTTTTGTGCTCACTCCACAACCTCCAGTGATGAAGCCAGAAATAATGCGCCGCGTAGTTCTCGTAAACGATAGAAGACTAAACCATCGTGCTCTTCAACAACCGACACGTGATAGATTGCATGCGATTGACCCACCAACCGAACACGAACACCTATATCCAATGTCATTCTTCGCCCACGATTCCCACAATTGCTGCGCGTGTTGCACCAGTATCTATACCAGGACGATCGCTACCTTTACGTGCTATCGTCGACGGCGCGTTAGGTGCCCAGTTATTACGTGGGTCGGTGAACCATTTGCGTGCCGCATTCTGCCCTGCCAAGGCCGCACGCTGCATACTCTTCATCGACGCAGCTTTATCGCCAGCCAGGTTAGCTTTGACACTTTGCGCCAACTCGGCAGCGATGCCTTGCCTATTGCCTTCGGCCTGTATGGCAGGCTCCAACACTGGACGCGGCGGTTGATTGCGCAGTGGACTGCCCTTGCTAAGCAGGAACAGTGTCTCGGCATTGTTCAAGTCAGACTCTGCTGCCTTCTCAAGACGTTTGCGCTTCTTAGTGCCCTTGGCAGCAGTTGCCATGCTAAGTAGCTGAGTCTTACGCGAGCGACTGCTCGAGGCTGGCACACCCACGTATGCCACCAGCTTACTCAGCGTCTTAAGCCTAGCGTCCAGTGCCGCCGCGCCGGACTTGCGACCAAGGATGATCTCAGGACCGCTCACCAGATCACCATTGGTCCACTTCCAATTACCTTGGCCATGGTGGCCAGCTGCTGGCCGTAGAGTGTAAGATTCCATTGGCCGAACTCTTTGAGAGACTCCAGCACGTTGTACGAAGCGCTGACGTCGCCCACGGACTTGCTGGTCATAATACCGTTGGCTATACCCTGCGCCGCCACTTGTGCTGCCGAATAGGTTACGGCAGACGTGGTCGTGCTGTTGATCGGCCAGGTGGCGTACAGATTGTCAGTGGTCAGTACTGTAACGGCAGTGGTGATGACGTTGCCGGCAAGTGTGTAGTCTACGCCTGGAGTCTGAAATACTCCGTTCTTGTAGTAGCCCTGCAACGTGCCGTTGGTAGGTGCCGCGCTCAGCGTGAATGTGGTACCAGGCTTTGTGCCGGCAGGTATTTCGCCATGAATGGCTGACGTAGCTATAGTGAGTACTTCTGCGGCATCACTGCGCGCATAGAGTGTCAAGTAGTGGGCGATAAACCAGCCCATGGCCACAGTCCACTCTTCTTGCCACCGGCATTGTACCAGCGAGGCATTGGCCAAATTCAGATACAGCGTGATTACGGCAACAGGCACTACTGGTGCTAAGTAAGCCTGGAACACGGCATTGTTATCGTTAGTCAGTGCATTGTTGTTGAACGTCACGTTGAGGCTACTAATGCCGATGATAACCGTGCCCGGCGGAAAATCAGAGCTTATTACGAACTGCCCTAGCTGCAATCCAGTAACCGACAAGAACGTAGCCTGGTTGCTGCCAGCCACTGTCGTCACGCCAATAAAGGAAGTAGCTGCGCCAAAGAACTTTGGATAGAAGGCTAAGAAGTTGTCCAGGTAATACGGCGGGTTAGTGCCAAATACCAGATTGGTAGCACTACCAAAGAAACCTGCCGGACCAGCGGACCAAAATTCCGCGCCTGCACCCCACGCCGTTTGTAGCCACGCATTGAAGTTGGGTATCAGTCCGCTGCCGGGTGAACACATCTTAAGGTGCCTCCTACTACTTGGTCTTGACTACCGTGCTTGCGCCCTGCAGACCCTTGGGCACGTTGGAGCGCTGTGCCTTGGGCTTCGCATCCTCTGGTGCCTGCTCGCCGCTGCCGTCAGGATCATCAGAGCCTACGTCTTCCACAGACGCCTCTGTGTGCGCTGGAGCCTCTTCCGTGGCTTCCACGTGTTTGGGCGGCGTCAGGTCCACAATGGACTTGTCCTTCAAACCCATTCTGTAGCCAAGGGTATCCTTGACCCAGTCGGGCACAGGTGTGACTTCGCCGCGCGCAGCGGAAACGCTGATTTCGCGCTCGCCATCACTGTGATGAAAAATCTTGGAACGTTTGCAATGCAGTTGCAGTGTCATATGCAGTTCTCCTTGCTTCTGTGTGATGTGTCACGCAAGCCGGGACGTGGCAGGTCCGGCTGGCAAGGAGCAGCTTAACGACACCACTGCTCCCGGCTCGCGCAACCTTGTTGAAGACGCGCTACTTTGCGTCTCTCAGCTGTTAGATGCCGTCAGCGTATACCATGGTTTGTGTCCGCTTGAATATCACCTGGCTGATGCACCCGGCAAACATGGTTTCGTACGCACCACCAGCGCGCGTAGTCGGAACCGACATGGCCTGCGTCATGGGCTGCGGCACCTTCAAGTACAGCGATTTCTTGCTGTTCTTGTAGAACACCGCACGGTCCAGACCGTTGCCAGTCTGTCCGACAGGCGCTGTGTTGCCAGAGCCTTGTCCGCTGATCCATGGGTTGGGCAGGAAATTAATCTTGAAGTCAATGCCGTGATGAGCTGCCACGCACTGCTTCTCGATGTACTCAATCGTGCTCACAGCCACCGGGCTGCCGCCGATTGCCATGGGCTGGGTGAGGTACGCAAACTGCGTGTACGGCACCAACAGCCTGTCCGCCATGCCCTCTTCCGCTGAGTAGCCGGAGTTCTGCACAGTGGTGTTAAGGGCCGTGTTGACATCGGCAAGAATTTCCTGCGACGTCTTCTTGACCCACGTGGTGAACGTCGAAGCACCAGCCGCCACCGTGTACTCGTACACGTTGGGGTTGTTGATCAGCGCAGGGTCACCAAGGAATCCAGCGTAGACAACGAAGTCCAACGCCTTGCCCCAGTTGGTTTCGACAGACTCCTCGTACAGCTCTTGCAAGCTGAACGGCGGTGCCTGGCCGGTGCGAAGGGCCGTCTCCATTCTGCGCAAATCCACCCAAGTGATGGTCATGCCCATCGCCCAGACGTACGTGCGCCAGATGCCCTTCTGGATGTCGGCCTGTGCCTCGGGAATCTCAGTGTTCTGAGTTCCTTGCAGCCCGAAGTACTGTGTGCCGGTTGTGGCGTAGTTGCTGGCGAACGCCGAAATGAACTCGGGGAACCCACCGCCGACTTCTACGGCAATGTCACGCTTGTGCGTAACTGCCTGAAGCGGACGGACAAGGTCCGTGTCGATAAGTTCGAGCTGGCTTTGCAAGAACGCAAGGCCGGAAGCGCCTGCAGCATCAAATGCCTGCGCCCGTCCGGTCATGGGTCCGTTGAAGCCACGACGATTAGGAACGGTTCTCATGGTTCTAAGGTCTCCTCAGTGACGTGACGGGTTAGGCCGCGTAGCGGCGTTCGATGGTGACTTCCAGCATGTTGTTGGCGTCGAGATAGCCAGTTCTGGCCACTACTCCCGGAGGCGCGAACAAATTGCTGAACGTGATGGGCGTGCCGGCTGCGATGATGGCATTCGTGTTCTGATTGAGCACGATGGACGTGGTACCGCCGCCGCTAGCAACGTACGTGCCAGGCGCGATTCCAAGACCACTGACCAGCTGACCGTTCTTGGTGTTGGTGCCGGACGCGATGGTGACAGCTGTACCGATAGCCGCAGCCGTCGCCGTGGTGTTGACGATATCCGTCGCACCAGGCGCAACTTCCCAGTCGCCAACGAATCCAGCAGGAACGTTGCTGGTGTTGAGCACGACGCGGGTGTAGAGCTGCGAGCCTTGCGTAGGCGTACCAGCAGTGAGCAGCACGGTGATGCTACCGCGCTCCAGGACCTCAGCCATCTGTCCGGACGAATACAGCCCAACCATCGGGCTGGCTCCAGGCGTGACATTGGACGGGTACGTCAGCTGCGTCTTGACTTCGCGAATGGCGACGCCAGCGAAGTACGACGCGAGCAAACCAGCGTTGGCTGCCGCAGCTGCGATGAAGTCAGCAACGGAGTCGTAGTAGCCGCCGGAAGTATTGGGCACAATGACGGCAGGATCACCGAAGTTGAGGTTGTTGGTGGTGGTGGTTGGCACGAATTGCCGTGCCGCGATCACGCGTTCGCCAAATCGGCTAACAGTGCCCTGGAAGCCGATATTGGGGCCGGTGACAGGAATCGTTTGACCAAAAGATGTCAAAGTCATGGCGGTTACTTACCTCCCTTGAGGGCGCTGTCGTACGCGGCCTGAAGTTTAGCGATGCCGGTGTCGCTATCGTTGGCGTCTGCTGCGCGAGCGCGCGCAGGTGCGGCGGACCGTGCGCTCGCCGTTTTGGCGAACGAAGAGTAGCTGCTGGTTGATGGCTTGCTGCCACGTGTGGCTGTGGACAAGGCCGCGTTGAAGGTGGCGCGAAGTGCGTTGTCCTTACTACGCGCTACAAATGGCCGCAACAGCTTCAGCGTGACCACTGCGCCGTCAGCCGCCCGAGCACGATCCTTGGCGCGACTGTCCTTGGCGTGTCCGTCCATTGCGCCGCAAGTCGGGCAGGCTTCGCCGTCCTCAGCGACTTCCTCTTCCTCCTCGTCAGCGACCGGCTCCAGCTCCTCTTCGCCAGACTCGACGACTGCCTCGCCAGGTGCCTCTTCGGCGTCAGTCTCTTCGCCGACAATCTGCTCCAATTCGCTCATGTCAGCCGGACCGTCTTCCATGGCGTGCTCAGGCTCTGCCTCTTCCTCCGACAGATACTGATCCAGAAGGCCCTTGAGACCCTCAATGTCAGCGTCCTTGCCGCCCTTCTTCTTATCCATGACCTTGTCCAGAGCGTCATGCAGCTGCTTGCGCCCCGCGTCGACGGCAGGCGGTTCGACGTCCTTGTCCTCAGGATCGCCGAGATCGTCTTTGCCCTTCTTACGATCCTTGGACTTTTTCTTGTCCTTCGCAGCCTCTTCAGCCAGTTCACCCTCATCGGGATCTTCGGAATCGGCGGCACGTGCACGAGAGGCCTGGTACTTACTCATATCCAGAGCCGCCTGCGCGAGTTCCTCAGGGTCGGTGTTCTCTTCCTGAGCCTTGGCCTTCAATCCGAGGCCAAAGAGGTGCAGAAGTGGATTCTTCACCTTGTGCTTCTCCTTAATTGGTTTTACAGCGTTATTTGTTTGCGCTGCGTGCCCGGCGCTGGGCTCAGGCGGCAAAGCCGCAGCAGGCTCAGGCGGAGCAGCGGTGGATGTTTCAAGAACTTTGTCGGCCAAGACTATGCCGTTCTTGATGGTCAAAGTACCAACTACTGCGCTCAGCTCTGGTGCTGCGTCCTGAATACTGACGAAGTCACCGGCGCGGCCCTTGGGTACAATGGCAGCATGATTACCCAGCAAATCGCACTGAATAATCTTTTTGCCCTCACGACGAATGCCGTAGTCGTAACCTAGACTGACATCGCGCTGTGTTCTAGCACGCACTTTGCCAATCAATGGCTCGCCGCTGATTACCAAGTCCGCAATAAGAGGCCACTCGCCGTCTTCTAACTGCTCAGTGCCCTTGCGCGGATTCTGTATATGTCCAAGAGCGTACTGCTTGAAGTTATCTGCGTTGACAAAATTCTCAGGATGGTTATCCGTGATAGGTTTGCCATTTAATGACGCAAGAAACTCTGGGGCGAACACCTCCGAGGCAGGACGGTAAAGACTGATGGTGGCCGAAGGATTGCTGATGTCAACGCCCAGCGCCTCAGCTGCTTCTTGAGGCAGGTCTTTGACCGCATAATCCTGAAACCCTGTGCGCGCAATTGGACAGCCTACAATGACCAGATAGCCTTCATCAGTTTCGCTGATGTTATCACTCAGCGGACTGACCAAGTATCCGGATGCAGACTGCGTTGCGTCGATAATTGCTTCAGGCATACGCCTCCCGTTTACTGCGTGGCACTACGCGCTGCCCCTCCACGCTCACGTCCTCCCCAGCACGTGTACGCTCCAGAGCAACGCGCAGCGCCTTGTCGGTCGAGTCACAGGCCTGTACTCGACCAGCTTTGGGGTGCCCGTAGAACGCGCCTGTTTCTCCAACCATGCGTCGTTGACACTCTGCAACGCCGTCTAGAGCGCGCTCCAGGCTATCTCGATTACCGTTACGGCGGAAGCCGCTAGCCGCTGCTCGATAGCTGTCCAGAGCTCGAGCGCGGTCTCCACCAACCTCGTACTTCATGGCATTGTTCAGGTGAACGGTCGGATCGACGAGGGAGTCGGCTGCGCGGGCACGGTCCTTCGCAAAGCCGCCCACGCCTGCACGAGTTAACGCTGCTCGGAAGGACCGTTCAAAATGATTGGGGTTTGCGAACGACAACCCGCGAGTATTTACAAGCTGCTTGAGGTTAGCCTCGGACATACCGACGGTTCCTTCAGCCTTGGCTTTCTTAACAGCCTGCTTAATACGCTGTGTAAGCTCAACCACCACGTCTACTTGGTCGTCCTTAATCCCCAACCGCCCCTTGCCAGCACTACCCACCGGCTCGTATGCCTTCTTTATATCTTCGGGCGACATGTGGAACGGCACATATGGTCTGGGTTTCACTGGCACAGGAGCCAGCTTAGTCTCACGCTCGACATCGTTAACAGGAACGGGGAGGACGGCGTCTTCTGCGTGCAGCTCCAAAAACTCTGCAGCCATGTCCATACGCTTGTCCAATGGTTTGCTGGCAGGCGTGTTGCGCAGTGCATTGGCCGCTTCTTGCGTGGACACGCTGAATTCACGCGCCAGCAGTTTAATGGCTTCGTTCTCGCGAGCAGCTGGCGTTTGGAAGTCCTTCGCCTTTCCGTCTGCTGCGCGGAACGTCTTATTCAAGTCCCACAGCTCCGGGCCGCGGTCTGTCTCCACAATGACCACGCCATTGGAACGATGCTCCTTGACCTTGCCAAACTGACCACGCGAGTTATGCACCTTGGTGCCGGGCGCAAGCTGCGCATCCTTGGGCAGCAGAGCGGCATCCCTTGTTTTGCCAGCTTTAGATGCCTTGATGGTGTTGGCCACTAATTGCTTGTCCAAGCCGACTTGCTTGGCAATGTCAGAAACCGTACGACCCTTCTTTGCCAAGCTCACAATCAACTTACCAATACTGCCCTGCAAATCATATCTATCTTCACGATACTCGTCGAAGTCGTCCCCCACCGGCACTGGAGCCAGTGACGGCTGATTACGCTCGCCGGCAGGCATAGGGACGGCGCGAATAGCCGTGGATTTGGTGGCCAGCGGGACAGGCTGGACGATGGAGGAGTCCTTCGTCCTCTTGTCCTGCGACACCGTTACTCCGGCATTGTGCTTGGCTTCGGCGAGGGAGACGGGCTGGACGGTGTCCTTCGACTCCCCGGCCTTGTTGAGCGCGATGGCCACGGCCTGCTTCTTGGGCTTGCCGTGCTCTTCTTCCACCTTGATGTTGTGGCCGACATTCTTCTTTCCTTCAAGCAGCGGCATCGCGCTTCTCCTTCTCAATGCGTATTGTATTGGGTCGCTCAAGTGCAGCGTGCAGAGCTACGAGCCTGTTGTTAAGTTCACCGTGGAGGATGTCCCAGGCGTGCCGGTGGTCATGGCGATGTAGGTGTTGGACCCGATGCCCAGATATTCCTTGTCGCCTGGCATAATGCAGAGGCCGGTTCCGTTGGTCACCGTGACGGCGTTGGTAGTGCCGAGCTTGACGTAGATAGGATTGTTGCCCACATTGGCCACACGCAGCGTTGTATCACTGGCAGGTGTGCCAGGTAAAGCTACGGCGGCACTGCTGGAGCCAACACTGGTGCCTACGGCGGTGTCTGGAGTAAATACTGATTGTGCGATTGCTGCCATATTAGTTCTCCTTGCTTCTGATGGTGACTACATCACCCGATGTTGTCAGTACGTGCCACTCCGGTTCGCCCAACAGATTCTTGGCCAGTGTGATCTTACGTACTTTGGACTTCTTGCCGTTAGCCAGCTTGATGGTATCGCCAACACTGAGCGGTGGGACTGGAAGGACTTCGTCCGTGGTCTTCTTGCGGTATGGACACGCGCTACCCGGTTTCAACTTAGGATGTGAGCCCAGACAAGCCGCACAACCGCCACCGGGCTGTACATCGCCTGGAATAGCTTTGGAAGCGCCGTACCAGTCGTACGCCTTCAGCGCATGCACCGAGGTAGTGTGCTCGTGTCCGTCAGGCTCTGTAAGCTGCACATGAAACGGTCCGCCTTGCCGCTGGGTGTTACGCCGCAGCTGCATCATGTCGGCGCGATCCTTAGCACCAGTGGTCAGCCGTAACGTCTCTTCTATTTCTCGTATGTTTTGAAGCAGCTCGGCTTTCAACTTCTTGTCGCGTTGCACATGCGGATACTTGAGCGTGTCCACGTAGCTGCGTAACGCGGCTTCCAAATTCTCGCGCTGCGCAGTGGTAGCTACAGGACGAACATCGGTGGCTGCTACTTTCAATGGTAATAATAGGCCGTAAAACATTGGCTTAACTAGTCCGCGCCGTGGATCATCCTTCACAGGATGTGGGTCGTGCACAAGTTTTCCATTGTAAGCCACGCAAGCATGCATACCGCCGCGTGGAGACACGCCCTCAATGGTGTGAAAGCCAACGGGCTGTGTGTCACCGATAGGTACTTGTTTATACTGCAAGCCTTGCTTGGCCAGCCAGGAATCAACGCGCTGCCAGTAAACAGCATCGTCCTCCTTGCCGGCCAATCCAAACTCTGGCACCTTAGTCTCGAGTATGCTGGCCAAAGCAGTGGCGAAGCAATTGCCATTCTTGCCGACGCGGGTTTGCGTCTTAGGTATCACTTCGCCCTCCGCTCTATGTAAAGTTGCCAGATATCCACGTTACGAACGATGTGGGATTACGCGGCGGTACTAAGCCACCATCATCCACGTCCCAAAACAGCAGTTGTGTTGACTGCGTCGCCATAACCACTGTTTGCAAAGGCATCCAGTAATCGTCATCCGTAGCGCCGCCGAATAACTGCGGTTCTTGAGTGTCAGAAATCCACGGTGCTGGGTAGAGCAACGTGAATTGTGTTGGCTTAGCCCAGTTCTGCCAGTAGTCTTCGTCCGGCTGACCACTGAGCTGCGCAGTGTGCTGCTCAACGTCTGGTAAGTACGCCTTACCAAACGTAGATTGCACAGGTGCGACACCATTCTGCCAAAACTCTTCTTCGGCAATGGTGAAGCCTACGTCGCCCTGATCCCAGAATACTAGTTTCTGGAATGTAGACCGAACAACGGCGACATTGTTAAGCCACAGATCTTCCTCGACAGTGTTGAAGTCGAGGTCACTCTGTTCCCACAATAACAAGGGCGAGAACGCAGACCGTACTGGCGCTACGTAATTCGTCCAAGTATCTGTGCCTTCTGGCACGCCGCTTAACTTCGCAGTGTCGTGCTGCTCGCCTACCCATGGTAATGGATAAGTGAATGTAGACCGTACAGGAGCTACAGCATTATTCCAGAAATCTTCTTCTGGTACACCGCTTAACTTCGCAGTATCATGCTGCTCGCCAGCCCATGGCGCTGGATAAAGCAGTGTGAACTGTACTGGAGCAACACCATTCTTCCAGAAATCTTCTTCTGGGAAGAACGTCTGCGCTGGTATTGGACGTGTATCATCCAGGTCTGGTGCGTAGAGACGACCCATCGTTTGCTGAGTCGGCGCTACACTGTTAATCCAGAAGTCTTCGTCTTTAGTGGTCGAAGACAAACTACCAGCCGGCAATTCCTCCGGCTCCGGCAAGTATATTGGCGCAAACGTACTGCGCACTGGAGCGACAGGATTGAGCCAGTACAACTCTTCTGGCAAGCCGTACAGACTGCCAGCAGACTCGCCCTGTTCAAACTGCCACTGTACCGGCAGTGTGAACGTGGACTGTACAGGCAGTACGCTGTTGACCCAAAGGTCTTCGTTGGGCTGTCCGTATAGACCGAAGTCCTGCTCGTCTTGATCGAAGATGTAAGGCTGCGGCCACTGGAAGGCAAGCTGAATTGGAGCTACGGCGTTCTGCCAAAGGTCCTCGTCAGGTTGTCCACTAAGTGTCGCAGGATCATCTTGCTCAAACGTGTAAGGCTGCGGCCACTGGAAGGCAAGCTGAATTGGAGCCACTTGATTCTCCCAGAAATCTTCCTCTGGAGAATGCAAGAGGCCAGCCGGTAACTCTTCCGGTTCCGGTAGATATAACGGCCCCAGCAATGCCTGTACAGGTGCTACAGCGTTACGCCAAAACTCCTCTTCAAGCGTGCCGACTAGCGATCCTGCAGGATCGTGCTGCTCGAATTGCCACGGTGCTGGATATGCAAAAGCCAGCTGCGTTGGTGCTACACCGCTGACCCAGAAGTCTTCGTCAGGTTGGCCGCTCAATACCGCCGTGTCTTGCGGATCGAACTGCCACGGTGCTGGATAGACGAATGCTAGCTGTGTCGGCAGTACTGTGTTTTGCCAGAAGTCATCATCGACAGTGGCAAAGCACAACTCAGCTTGCTCTGTAAACTGCAGCCACTGGAACGCTAGCTGCTGCGGCTGTACGCGATTTACCCAGAAGTCTTCGTCCAGCTGACCTTCCAGCGTGGGCGATTCATCCTGATCAAACTGCCATGGTGCCGGGTAGACAAGCGTGGCTTGAACCGGCGCGACGAAGTTCAGCCAGAAGTCTTCGTCCGGCTGGCCGGCAAGTGTTGCCTGCTCGTTTTGTTCAAACTGCCAAGGCGTCGGGTAGCGCAGCGTAAGCTGCACAGGTACAACGCTGTTTATCCATAGGTCTTCGTCAGGTTGACCACTCAGTGTCGAAGGATCGTCCTGCTCGAATTGCCATGGAGCAAGATACTGGAACGCCAACTGTATAGGCGTTATGCTGCTGACCCAGAAGTCTTCGTCTTGTTGTACGAAATCTACGTCGCCTTGATCGAACCAAGGCGCTGGATAGGCCAATGTAAGTTGCTGTGCAGGTACTCTATTCTGCCACAGCTCTTCATCTTGCTGCGTGAAGTCAACGTCGCCCTGATCAAGCCATGGAGACAGATAACCGAACGCGGCCTGGACAGGCGCTAAATTGCTTATCCAGAAATCTTCATCAGGTTGACCACTAAGTGTAGACGGATCATTCTGCTCGAACTGCCAAGGCGCTGGGTATTGGAATACTAACTGCGTAGGTGCTACGCCATTTACCCAGAAGTCCTCGTCCGGCTGTCCATGTAGCCCGAAGTCTTGCTCATCCTGATCGAAGATGTATGGCTGCGGCCACTGCAACACCAACTGCACAGGTGCTACATAGTTCTGCCAGAAGTCCTCGTCAGGTTGTCCACTAAGTGTACCAGGTTCATGCTGCTCAAACTGCCACGGCGCAGGATACTGAAATACTAACTGCGCAGGTGCAGCTTGATTCTGCCAAAACTCCTCATCTTGCTGCGTGAAGTCAACGTCGCCCTGGTCGAACCAAGGAGCCAGGTAGTTGAGTGCGAGCTGCGTCGGCAAACCACCGCGCCACAGTTCTTCCTCAACAATCTGCGTAGTCCATACTTCGTCGTCACGTACAGCCTGTAACGGCGGCGTAGTGAGCCAAGCTGGTGCATATACAGACCAGAAATCCTCGTCAGGCTGACCACTAAGCGTGCTAGGTTCGTCCTGCTCAAACTGCCATGGTGCTGGGTACTGAAATGCTAACTGCTGCGGTACAACTTGATTCTGCCACAGCTCTTCGTCTTGCTGAGTGAAGTCAATGTCGCCTTGGTCGAACCATGGCGACGGGTATCCCAGTGTCAGTTGCGTGGGCGACGTTTGATTCAGCCAATAGTCATCGTCCAGCGTGGTGAAGTCTAGACCACCAGTGTCAAACCAGTACAACGCATTTGCTGACCACGGTGTAACCGGCGGAGGAGGGCCTAACCAAAAGTCCTCTTCCAGCGTGGTGAAGCCTAGACCGGCCTGGTCATACCAGTACAAAGCACCCATTGATGACACAATAGGTGCTACCTGGCTTTGGTAGATATCCTCGTCTGGTGTAAAGGCGACGATGAATGGCGCGAAATCCCCGTCTACGGGAATGTATACAAAATTAGTCGGCGGCGACGGTGGAGGTGCTGGATTCTCCCAGTCATCTTCGTCAGTAACAAGCGCAGCGGCAGCGCCCTGAGCAGGAAATCCTAGAACTACACTAGGCTGATTTGCATACTGAAACTGTACAGACCAATAATCCTCGCCAGGCTGAAACGCACTGACAGTGGGAATATCTCCGCTGTCAAATAAAAACTGCTGCGGATAAGCCAGTGTAAGCGGGACAGGCGCTACACGGTTCTGCCAGTGGTCCTCGTCCGTGACAAGTTTAGCGGCTGCGCCCTGTAAAGGGAAACCGAGCAGCGAGACGGCAGTGATGGATGCCGCCAGTGCCTTGCTTAATGGCAGCCTTACAGCGCCCCACCAGTTGTCGTCAGTACCGTTATCGATGGCAGCCTGGACGGTAGTCAGCTCCAGCGCCGCACCAGCCCACGCACCACTAGTGATGGCTGCTGTGCATGTAACACTGGTATTTGCTGAAGCATTAGTGTTATCTATTACGCAACCACCGGGCGTGGTAGCTCCAGCGCCAGCTTGACTGGTACGCAGCGCTGTTCCAGTAGTTAACGAGTACGTTGAAGTACTCTCTACAGAAAGTCCAGCCACCAATACGTTGTTGGCGTTCTGTATGCCCAACGCTATGGTGGGTCCAGCATTAGTGCCGGTGGAGGTGTTGGCTTTTCCAATGCCGGTGACACCCGAGTACTCAACAATGACACAAGTATTACGTACCGACGAGCCGAACGTGACCGTTATGGTTATGCTAGTGCCGGCTATTGACGCTCCAGCGTTGGTGCTCCAGCACATGGCCTCAGTGGTGTTAGTGGCCGGATTCGATCGTTGATAATACTTGTTTCCAGCTGAGTCGGTGACGTTAGTGACTGCTGCGCCAGCAGCAAATCCGAATACTACAAGGGTGTTGTTGGCGGCTGGACTGTATGTGATTGTCTTGCTGGTACCAGCCGTGGTGCTGCCAGTGGAGAACGCGCTGCCTACAAAAGCAATTGCCATCTGGCACGTCCTCCTTTACTTCTACCTCCGTGTTCCAAATGAAATCATCTGTCCGTAATCTTCAATGGCGTAGTTCGGATTGGGTGCTTTTAGTGCGAGTATCAACGCTGAAAACGTGTCACCGCTGGTCCTGTCGGTCATGTTCAGCGCCAGCGGTGAACTTACGTTCAAAGCATACTCTGCGCAGTCGCCATTGCCCGAGACGGCGGAACCAATCCAGCCGCCCTGAGCCTGTCCTACGGTTGGATTCGTAAAAACATCGCCAGCAGTTGCTACTGCGTAGCATAGATCGCTAGACGCGCCCGGACTGATTGATGGCGCGTTTGCCGTGAAGCTGACACAGGTTCCATTGAAGAGTGCCACATCCCCGTCGAAAGAAACCGTACCGCCGCTCAGGAAAAACTCATCGGCAAACAAAACTATGGTACCGCCGCCAGTCCATGTTGCCGTTATCGCGGCAGTTGCATTGGCAGGCGCAGACAACAGGTAAGCTATGGCGCAGTTGCCGTTTGCACCAGTAAAGGGCGACAGAGGTGTGAGTGTGTAAGGGTTGCTATTAGCATCCTGAAAGGAAAGACCAGATATAGCACCGAATATTGCCCCTAGAACCACAGTGCTGCCAAGAAGAGGGTTGCCCAGGGGCAATGTTACGGTGAGCGGGGATGCGCCTGATACTTGTATCCCCTGCCTGTGCGTCCAGATACCCATTTGCTACACCTCTGCCGTCAGCTTCTCCGCCGCCACCGCCTCAATTTCATTCTTGTGGCGATACTGCCAAGCCATGTGCATATTGCCTGGAAAGCGGTGCGTGCCATGGTGTGCTATCTGCATCCAACCACACACATGAATGTCCAATCCGGCCTGTGTAACCTTGCGGCAGAACTGGAAGTCGTCACCAACCCACTCGTCGCCGATAACACCCGACGGAAAGAAGTCAGTAATCCAATCGCCGTTAACACCAGTGGCAGATGGCTGTCCATCCTTAGCGCGATCCAGCGACATGGCCTTGTAACGCTGGCAGAATGGCGCAACCTTCTCGAACGTAGTGCGCTTGATGAGCATGAACCCAGTGGCCAGTTCCTGCGTTTTGGTTGGGATCATGGGCTTCATACTCTCAGCAATAGAGCCAGTAGTGAATACTCCAGCCGCTACACCCAGGTCAGCCGGGTCAATGTCAGGATTCTCCAGCGCGATACGCTTGGCTGTGGCCCAGTCTATCTCTTTGCGCGGGTACGTGCCGCCAATAACGTCCTTGTCAAAGTGCATCAGCCCAAGCGCGTCCACCGGATTGAACTCTACGTCTGCATCGATGAATAGCAGGTCCGTGTATGGACTCTCCAGAAATAACTGCACTAGCCGATTGCGCGCGAAGCTGACATACGGATCGTTGTACGTGACAATGTGGTTGTGTGCGATGCCGCAGTGCATCAGCAGCGTTTCCAAACCCCACACTGACAAGCTGTAGTTGACGTGCATGTTTCCACCGTAAGCAGGCGTGGCTATCATCAAGCTACGATCCTTACGGATTTTCTCTACATCCATCTTTACTTCAGGCCAATCGGCTGTACTTGCAATGGTCATTTGGTCACCGCCTTGATAACTACGCGACGACCATTACCAAGCATCAATTGTTGACTACCTAGAGACTGTAAACCATGATTACGCGAATTGTCAGCCAGTCGCGTGTGAGCAGTAAGAAGTAGACGCTCCACTTCATTTTTAGTACGTGTGCTCTTGCTCATTTGGTGTTCGCTCCTTGCAGCGAAGGGTTGCGCCGTTACCAAGCCACGGCGCAGGGCTGTTAGTGACCTAACTTACTACTCGAAGTGCTCCACGTCGACGTCGACGTTGAGCGACACGGTGTTGGACCCAAGAATCAAGTCGGCGTTTCCGTTGATGCCGCCGTTGGCCGAAAGCGCAATCACGCTGTCCGGGTTAGGCGCAACCCAACCACCAGGACCAGCCGCGCCGCAGCCGACTGCGACCTGCACAGAAACCGTGCCGGACCCAATGGTGGGTAAGCTGGAAATGGTAACAGTAGAAGCCGGTGCCGTGAGGTCACGAGGACGCGGCGTGGCGGCAGTGCCGGTGGTGCTGGCGGTCTGCAGCCTGATGATGCGTGCGCTGATGCCGCTGATGGCCGTCAAACCGGCACCGCGACCCGTGAGATACATAGCCTGGATGCTAGCCTGACGCGTGGAGCCTGTCAGGAAGCGCATGGCGTCCGTAAGATTGCCACCAGTAGAACTGGTGGTGTACATGAAGGTGTTAGTGGTCAGCGATTCAGTCGCCGCCGGAACGTCTGAGTAGACAAACATTCGATCTCTCCTTTACGCTGCGCCGTCGCGAATCAGCTTCGCAATCGGGTTATGGTTGTCTTTCGCTACCTCCGACAATTCGAAAGTACCGAGCTGGCGACCGTACTTCTCCTGCTGAGCCTCACGTAACCTGGCCCAGAACACGTCGTCTGGCACGCAGTAAGTGCCGGCAATTGCGCCCCACTTCTCCGTGCACGAATTACAAAGGTAAAAGGCGAATGTGCAGTTATCTTCTGGCACATGTCCGCCGTCCGCGCCGCAGTTAGCACAGAAAATGGGCATCCAATTGGCTACTACGCCATTGATGACCATGCGCTTTACAGCCCTGGGATTGACTGCTCTGGAGTCTGGCAGCAAGTCGGCTTGTACTGCTGCTGGTGTCAGAATTGTGCTCACAGCGTTATCCTCGCAAACATTGAACTTCGACGGCAATCTCCGTAGGGAAGCCGCCGAGACTTATCACCATAATTTCCAGACTGTCGCCAGCTACCATGTTGACATTCTGCACCGCACCGCCGTCCATCCAAGTGTTGGCCGAAGTCAGTAGCAAATCACTGGCGAGTAATTTCAAAGCGCCATTCTTGCGCGCATTGATCACGGACCCGCTTGCGCCGCCCACGTAACCCAGCACGTTAGTCACTGTGGCTGCGAATGGAGCTCGCCACACTACAACGTTGATGGGCACAACGGGCGATATGATGGTGCCGCCTGTGGTGAGCGTCAACGCCGCCGTGCTGATAACGCCGCTGGGCGAAGCCTGAATGGTTACACCGTCAACTTGCGCGCCGCCCAAGGCTGCGTCAGTAGTTGGTGGCAGATTGACAGGATGCAGAACGCCCTGCACCTGGTTACTCAATTCCACTTGTGTAGTTGGACCGGAGCCCAAGCCGCCGCGTAGATGTCCGCCGCCAAAACGCTGCGGTCTGATAACTACGCTGGACATTACAGTGCGTGGTAGTGGGCGTGTGCCGCTGGCTTTCGGCTCCTCCACTTCTTCAAACGTGTGCACAATGTTAGTGCGCGAGGAGCTACACCACAGCAGTACGCCGTCCTTGATGATCGACACTACGACGTATGCTTTGCCCGACTTCTTGACTCTGACGTGCGAGCCGACCTTGATCATACCGGCAAACTCCCACCACCCATGCCACAGGGCTTGTGCAGGTCAGCCGAAGCCAGCCAAGCCTTGAAGTCAGTGGCCTGCATTGGCGTGAAGTCCATAAATACTCGCTCAGCCTGGTGATGCCCTGCCTTGAAAGCGCGCAGTGCGTCACCCTGACTCGAGAAGTTAGCGAATACCTTGGACTCGTCAAAGCCACTCTTCTTACCGCCCGGCAGGTGCGCTTGGTCGAACACGTACACCCAGTCAGAAGAAGGATCATCGCCCAGCGCAACGTCTAGGCTGTCACCGTCTGCGCCCTCAATGCCACGAAGGTAGCCGTAGTGATACGGCATAACCTGGTGCCACGACTTCCCATCCGGCGTCTTGCCATGACGACTGTAACCCTTGGGCGTCTCAATCACGGCAGTAAGTCCGTGCACCTTGACAGTGTGTCCTGGACCGTCGGAGTCCGCCGCCTTGGCCTTGTCAGGTTTCGACTCGGGCTCTTCTTCCTTCTTCTCCTTGCCTACTTCGCGCAGCACTTTCTGCGGACTGGCAGCTGGCGACAGGTTAGGTTCGCCTTCTTCAGCGCCGAACATGCCTTCGCCCATTTCGCCTTCGCTCTGCACCTTATCGCTGAGCGTTTCGATGAACTCGTCGGTCAAGTTAGTGCCGAAGCCGGTGATGTCGCTGGACTGCTTCACTTCTTGAGCTACGATGCGCGGCGACATGATGCCGCTGTTGAGAAGTACAGTGCTGACGTCCACGATGTTCTTGGCCATCTCACCCTTTTCCTTCTCATCCAATACACGAATGGAAGGGCAGAGAAGATCAAGGTCGTCAGGCACTTCGCCCAACTCTGACATGCAAATGACAGGATACAACTTCTCTAACTGCGGTATCATGCCTTGAGTTTGGTCAGAGGCAATCTTTTCCTCGTACAGCATTTCGTCCTGTTCGCGCGCCGCGCCCAGACCTGTGTATGTACGGCCCCACAAGCGTGTAACAGGAATCTGCGAGCCGCCGCTCAGCGCCAACTGGAATAGCTGGAATACCTCGGCCAACCCGCCGAACGAATACTGCGTGGACTCAATACCGCCATCAGCCGGCAACGGAACCAAAGATTGATTGCTGATAAGATGATTGATGTTGTACATACGCTGTTCGAAGCCTTGCGACGCCTTCTGGCTAGACCCTAGTCCGGAAAGCAGCGAAGCAAGATCAGGGAACTTCATGCCGAGAATGTTGGCTCTATATGTCAACGACAAAATGTTGAACGACATAGAGTCGTACTTGCGAATGTCCTCGTAGATGGGCTCCAGCACCGAAATGCCCCACCACGTCTGCGCCTCGCGCTCTGGCGTAGGCACTTCAGGGCCAGTGAACCGCAGAACGCGACTACTGTGCACCTTGAACGAAGCACCGCCAGTAGGGGTGACCGTGTAATGCTCAGGCTTGTTGAAGTCCAACGGACGGCTTGGGTCAGTGCATATTTCACCTTCCGGCATGATCCCGGCCCAGCGATCAAACGGGCTGAGACCCTTGTAGCCGCCTAGCGGGATAGAATCCAAGTCCAACGGCTCTTCCAGGTCACGCTCCTGCCCGTCGATAACGATTAATGCACCAGCGCCGCCGAACAGCCGCGCCCAGGTTATGGCTGTCTGCACTTGGTTTTTGGTGTTGGTGCGACGAATGGCTCTGTCGATTTTGGTCAGGTCTTCAGAGTCGATATCACTGGTCAGCTTGGGCCACGCACGCACCATGTCAATGGCCGGTGTCTCAACAATGCGTCGGCTGATCCAGTGATTGCGAAACAGAGTGATGAGTTCCCAATAGTTATAGCTGAACCTCACCATCTCGTAGCCACCAGATTCGTTAAGCGATGGCGTACCCCAACCCATGCGTGCTGCCGCATTGGTGTAAAAGTCTTTGCCCATGGCAAAGGGCGTCTTGCCTTGCAGCCCTAGTGCAGCCTCGCCGAACGTGGGCCGGGTGCGCTTAGTGAAATTCTTGCGTGGCCGTGGAGCCATTCGCGCCCCTCCCTCTTTTTATACTTCGTCACCATTGCGTCGTATGATGTCGTCGTCAGCAAGCCACACAACTCTAGATTCGTCGTATGGCACTGGTTGCAAATCGCCGTGGTCATTTCTAACAAATGCCCACAACACACGGTTGTCTGGGTTTATGATCTGCTCCAGCACTTCTGCCTGCAGTTCAAAACCCTTGACAACCAGCAAGTCTCCAGTGCGAATTTGCAACCGACGAGAACCAATAATACGCACTTTGCGCCCCGTACAACTTAGCTGCTTCTTACGCAGTGACCCATGCCGAACCATTGCACAGAACGGGAGCTACAACGGCTCCGCCGCTGACATACGCGCCCAGGAATGTAGGCGTGGTAGCATCGCTGACCACGGCACGCGCGCCCTTCAATCCAGCCGAAGCAGCTGGCAGCGGTGTACCAGCAGCGCTGTAGATAATGGTGGGTGCGATGGGCGCAGTACCGCCATTACTTACTGCTACGCCGTTGTACTTCAGCGTTGTGCCGTCGTCAGTGAGCTTGGACGGGCTGAGTGTCTGGGTATTGGTAGTCGCCGTGACCTTGGGTATAGTGTTGACCGTAAGGCCCGAGTTGTCGAAGTTGATTTGTCCGAGGTTGATCATTACTTGCTGCTCCTTTTCTTCTTCGCCGCCTTCTTGGCGGGTTTAGGCACGCAGGGTTGCGGCGCTGGCGGTGGCGGACCGAACGGCTCAGGCTTTTCTTTCAGCTTCTTGACGGTCACGGCTTGCTCCTACTTTACGACGGATTGATCAACGGCCATTGAACTGTCGGTGGCCACAGAAGGGCCACTGGAAGTGTTCTTCAACCGTTCCATAACTAGTGGGTGAGTGCGCAAGTAGTCGTCAATGAGAACGTGCACTATCGGCACCATGATATGACCCAACCAGATGATGAAGCCTAACAGCGCGGGACCCAGTATGCTACCAGCCCAAACCAGAATGGGCTTCCAGGAGCGCCAACGCTTTTCACTAGCCTTCTTACGAAACTCAGATTCCAGTTGCCTGATATTGGCTGTCTTCACAAAGTCACTAACCGTGGCCAACGCTACAGATTGCTTGGCGGTCTCGGTCTGTAACTGATCCAGCATCTTTGACTGATTAACTGTTTCTGTGGCTAGTTGCTCGTAGCGATTCTCCAACAAGTCAGACTGCTTGGCCGTTTCCGTGGCCAAAGCTGTGTAACGCGCATCGTCTTCTTTAACACGAGTTTGAAAGTAGCCTGGCGGTCGCCCACTGCCGTTAGACCAGAAAGACAGTTGCCACTCACGAGCTGCGCGTACCTCGTCGGCGATGGGCTTTATTTGCTTCGCGACCTCGATCATGACTATGTCCTTGACACGCTGTTCATCTAACACGCCTACTCCCCTGGAGAATGGATTATGCGGCGCGTGTCTCGACGCCGGTTGCTATGCGCTTGAACTCGGGCAGTGTCATCTGGCTTACTGAGTTGCCCCAATATACACGGTGCGGCCAGCTAACATCCTGGAACGTAAGCAACGGAATTTGCGTGCAGCGACAATTGAACGTAGTGCCGGCATGGTAGTGGCCGTAACTGGGCAAACTCACCAGCTCCTCCGGCGACGGCGCATGTGCCCAGGGAATGAGCACACCATGCAGATTCTTGTGACTCTTACGCGTACGTTGATCCTTTGAAGACTCCCACACGTACCAATCGATGCTCAGTTCTGCGCAGCGCGCCTCAGTCAATGCGGTGCTAGCCTTGGCGGTTTCCGTCCTAGCGATAAGGTGCACACGGCTGCGCATCAACTCAGGGAACCGGGTACGCATCATCTTGGCCAAGGTGTCGGCACGCGCCCCTGACTGCTGCGCCTTGAGTATCTCGTCCGTCAGCGTCTGCGCTGCAACAATGGGCAGCGAGCTGATCAGCTTGGCGTTCTCGCGCACCAGGCCGGTAACACGCGCGCCCGTAGCTGTCCGCATCTCAGCCGTGAGCAGCTTGAACAGCTTGCGCGACTGCTGGCTTTTACTAGCGGCTTCTCGCCACGTGCGAGCATTAGTGATGTTTGCCCACTGGAACATTTTACGGGCAAGAAATTCAGAAGCCGACTGCACGTCCGGCCTGCGCGAGCGCTCGGCTAACTCGGCCACCCACTGATCGAACGTTTGACTGGGCAGCTTGGGCGCGAGAATACGCTTGACAACTTCACGCATACCGCGCTCATACTCGTGCTGTAGGCGCTGCGTGGGACCGAAGGCGGGTGGTTGCTTGGCGGTCATACGGGCTGTACTACGTCCTTAGCACACCTAGTGCACAGCCCAGTACCCGGTCCCTTAGCAGCAAGCTCTCCGCCACAATTGCGGCAAGTTACGTCCTTTGCTCTGGCTGAGTCCTTAGTATATTGTGCAGCCCACGTACCACTTTTAGGACAAATGACGCCATCTAACCTGTTATGCTCAACATAAAATTGCAAACCACGCTCACCAGATTTAACTGGTATACGCTGCCCGCACTCTCTGCATCGTGAAGTAGCCTCGTCCCCCACCTTCACAGCCTTCTTGCGCACAATACCTGGCATTGGCACCGGCTTGACCTTGCCGGCCTGCACATTGGCTGGGTTGCCGGCAGTGTTGCGGCACTGAATGGCAGGATCATGGTCGTTGTTGCAGTAAATGCAGGCGTTGGTCAGCTTGGACGGAACGGTGCGCATGTCTTTGGCACCGCGCTTATTCTTTATATCCAGGTCTATGTAGAACTTGGCCCAATCTTCATCCTTTGCCCAGCCCTGCGCCTTCTTCACACCGGGACGGTACCAGAAAAATTTCAAACTGCCACCGCTGTACTGAGGCCAAATGTCGTACCCTTTATATTTGGTAACGTTCATCGCTTCACTGCGTGGGAGCGCGTCTCGTCCCAACACTGGCACAGGAAGTACTGCGTCGTTGGCTTCCGCGGACATAACGCTCTCCAGGTCTATGGACTTGCCAGCCCCACGCCGTACCACTTCTACGCCAGAGGTGGCGTCCCACGTGTACCGCGCTTGGCGGTCAGCTTCTGTTTCAAACCGTGACATAGTCAACCTCGAGCATTACGCCTGATTCTGTCTTGCCAAAACTCTTGATCTCGAACATGGAACCACGAGGCAAAATCACTTCCATTTCACTGCTGTGATTAGACCACTTCTGCACATCCAACGCGTGCGCCCCAGCAGGCATGTTGATAGTCATGCGAATATTGCCGCCAAATCCCTTGCCCTTAGAAGAAGACATGAAGCCGTTGTCCATCACAACGTCGCCAACCTTGGGACTGGGCCCTATAACGCTGGCGATGTCAGTGGCAGAAATGCCGCGTCGCAGTGTGCACGGTTTCTCCAATACCGACTTGGCAATGGCCTGGTCCAACTGCTTAATTCTGATGGCTTCCTGTGAGGACAACTTGGTGCCATTGCGCAGTGCTTTATTCATCGCGCCATACGCACCATTAGTGTACGACTCAATAACTTCAATCTCGCTGGCCGTAATAGGGCTGGTATGCTTGGTGACTGGCTTACTGGCCTCAGCCTTGGCCGCTGCTGCCTTTGCGTACTCAGCTGCTTCTGCCTCGGCCTTCTTCTTGGCTGCCTTCTGTACAGCTTCTGCTGCCTCTGGGCTGATTGTCAATTCAGTGACAGAAGGCGGCGCTGGCTTACTTGGGTTGAACTCCGATACGTTGTACGCGTCGTAGCCCAGCTCCTTTATGTACTGCTTGACCATGTCACCGCTGAAGTTACTAGGCACTCCGTTCAACTTCACGAACGTTGTCACGCCGTTCTTCTTAACGCTGGCGAACATAGTCACGCCGCTGACAACATTGGCCACAGCGGCCTTAACAGCTGCCGGCGAAGTGGGCGCTGCAGCTATGACTTCATTGTTGGCCTTGACTCCTGCCTTCTTGGCAGCCAGCAGCGCTTGTCCTTCTGGGCTCTTGTTGTACACCGCGTGCTTGTAGCCGTTAACAGTGAACGGCGAAGTCTTGGTGCCGAACATTGCCTGCGCTGCTTCAGCTATCTGCGCATTGTTGTACTTATTGGATTTACTGGCCAGATTCTCCTTCAGCGCGGCTTGTATAAACGCTGATGCGTTCTTGTATTGCTGACCGGAAAAGTGCTCCATACCCTTGGGCAATGACTTAGAAGCGCCGCCGCCACTGCCCTTGGCAAACTTGCCGTCCTTATCACGAGGATGCTTGGTTTCGACGAACTCAGGCTCTGCGTCCGTCGCGCGCACAAGCACAGGGAACACGCCTGCAACGCGCGTTAGTATCATCCCAATACTCCGCCCTTCGCTGTCATGATTGCGCGGACATATTCTTCGCTCAACCAAAGATACGTGAATCCGCCTTCGTCCACCAGCGGGTTGGACTTCTTCTTGGCGACGGCTCCGTGGGCCAGCTTCAAATGGATCGTACCTTCAACCGGCGCGCCAGCGTCTTTCAACCTGGCCAGTATGCACTGATTGAACTGCTCGGGCGAAGTGCGCGCAGCGTAAAGCATTCTGATGTCAATGGCCGGTATGAACACGGCGATAGGCTTGGGGCCTTCGGGCAGGTCGGCCTGCTGCGCCAGCTGAACTTCTTCAGGCGTGGCGGCGCGATCGGCCCACTTGGTCATGTCTACTTGAGGCTCACTCATTGACGCTCTCCTATGCTGCGTATTCCTTGCGCAACTGCTCGGCAAGCAGCTGATGACGCGTAGGCGCGGGTGGCGCGACGTAAGTAATGTCATCGCACAACCAAAGCTGCAATGCGTTCTGCGCCTGCGCCATCACCACGAACTCGAGCATACTGCTGCAACCTAGCTTGTCAAACGCGTACTTCTTGAGCTTCTTCACACTGTTGTATGGGATGCCCATCAGGCTGGCCACTTCGCGATCATTGTCGCAGCGTAGTGACAAGCTCATGGCCTCAATCTCTTTGGCTGTAAGTTCCAGGTGTTGCATTACAATCCTTTGGGTTTTGGTTTGTACTTGGTAAGATTGTAACCAGACTCCTGGTTGCGCGCCACTTCCTCGTCCACCTTGTGCTTCTCGTACCAAGCCAGCAGCAAACCCAGCAACGCCGCCCACTCAGGCAAACCATCTGTAGCACGCACAGGATGTACGTTACGCATTTCTCAGTACCTCACAAATAAAAAGACTGCGCAGCTGGCCTCTCAGCCCCGTCCCCTCGTTGCCGTGAGTGGAAGTGTAACGCGATGGCAACCAGCTGCGCAGTTTGGGAACTTGTTAGGCGATCTGTGCGAAGGTGCCGCCGGTGACGTCGTCGACGATGCCCTCTTCGGTGACAGTGCCATTGACCGTGGCCACGGTACCGTCTAGATTGGTGTACGTCCAGGTGACGATGATAGCCTCGCCGCCTGCGCCAATCACTGCGCCTGCTGTAAGGTTGAGCACGAAGGTTGCGCCTGTAGGATCATCCGTCAAATCCAGCGCGGCTGGTGCGTTGACCAGATCGCTGGTAGTGACTGCGGCCTTGGTGCCGTCCAGCGCAAATACCGGACCACTGAACTCAGGCGTGACTTGAAACTTCGGGGATTGTCCTGGTTGAATCGGAACCATTGGTTCTCCTATCTGGGACATGACGCCGCCCAGCACGCGGTTTCCTTGCTGATGAAGTAAATGGAGGATAGCCTTGAGTAGCTCGACTATCTCACGTAGGAGCGCAATGACCTCTTTGATGCGACACCACCACATTCAGCTTGCCTCCTGTTTAATGATGCAGACGCGGAGGAGCTACGTCGCCGATGTAGGCAAACACTCCGAACACACTGAGTAGCCACAGTACCACGAATAGCAGCACCACGACATTGAGAAGCTGTTTGATCTTGCCGTCCATGGGAACGTACGTGTTAACTACCCACAGCAGAACGCCTATGACAATCAAAAGTACAACTATGTGGAACAATCGCACCTCCACTAAAAGTTAGACGTGCGCTACTTGCTTTGTCAGCTGTTGGCAATACTGTCTAAGTTGACAGTGCCGGCAACCATAAGACGTAGTGTGCGACACTTGGCTTGCATCACACTGTCGGTCGATACCAATCCATCAAGTATTTCCGTCATGTAATCCAATACAGCACGTATCTGCAACGTAGGATTACACCACGCTATGTGATCGTGCGACACACGGAATGAAGCGTCGTAGGCTGCTTGCAACTGAGCATTACGCACTGCGTACTTGGGCGACTCGCCTTTGACTTGCTGCAGCAACATTGTGTGGCGCTTCAAATCTTCCAGCGCATAACCAACGTGCTGGTGTCGCACGTAAATGTACAGTTTAGCCAGCCTACAAGCTAGCCACCAAACAGCAACGTACGCCGCTTTCCACGCGGCGCGCCGAGCGGCTACTTTAAGCCACCGCACCTGTGCCCCGATCAGCTCAACCTTCGTCATTGTCGTGTCCTCCTTGCAGGACCTACTACCCGCCAATCACGCGCCACTGCGGTATCTTGCCGTGAACGCCGTAGCGGAAAGCGTCAGCTTCGTCGTCTTCCTTCTTGAGTGGCTCCTCAACACCACGTACTGCGGCCTTGTCATTCCAGGCGTAAGTGGGTATGCGCTTGCTCAACCGTGGGCAACCAGACTTGCTGATGCGCAGCTTGCGGCGGCTCAGCAGGGTGCTGACAGTATGTATGCCCTCGGTGACGGCGTTGTCAGCATCTACCACCCAGAAGCCGTCCAGCAGCAACTGCGCCTTCAGTGATGCAGCCTCGGGCGGCACGCGTACTTCGTGGCCCAGCGCGCCAAAGTCCTGCAGGTCTTTAGAGTACTGACCGTCGGTCTTCTGCTTGCGCTCCAGGCGAGAATCCCACACCTGCTCACGAACGCACCAGACTATGTCGCCATCATCGAAGAACTCAAGGTGTACCTGCGGGTGGTCTACACCAGGATCGACACTGAACCAGTGATCAACGTGTCCGCCAGTGTGACGTAGTCCGGGCGGCTCCTCGGCCAGCAACACTTCCTTACTATTGACGGTGACCACGCCGCTGAACTGATTCTCAACTTCATCCCAGCAATCACGATAGATAGCGCCCTCGGCCACGACCCACAGTCCATCAATGTAGCGGAGTTTGAACACTCCGGACTGAGAAGCGACAATGTCGGCCTTAGCCTCGGCACTGATGTTAGGGTTGTCGTCCAAGACGAAGTGAATCACTTCCATCTTTGGCGCGAAGTCCGGATTGTCAATCACTTCGGACTTGAGATAGCAGTACGGATTACCTGGGTTGGTGGAACCTACAAAGCGTGCGCCGTCGGGCGACATACGCATCCACACCTGGGCCAAGAAGCTCTTGGGAAACTCAACAATTTCGTCGCCAAGGAATAAGCCGATGGTGGACCCGAGTATCTTCTTGTATGACGCTTCGTCCTTAGCGCCAACAACGAAGTATTGCTTGCCGAACAGGAACAGCTCGCCCGAAGCCATGTTGTACGAGTAGTTGTCGCGTCCTGCTATGGCGAACAAGTCCAGCAGCATATTACGGTGTACGGAGTCCTTACTCACGCCGCCGATGAATCGCTTGCCCGGTACTTCGTACTGACTGTACTGCACGATGGTCTTGGCGTCGATAGTGAATGTCTTACTTGATCTAACCGATCCCTCGAGAATGGTGTACTTCTTGTCATACTTCGGCTCGCGCGTGATGAAGTTCCACGCCTTCTCGCCGAACGGTTTCATGATTGCTTCAGTGGGAGCGTCCTGCGTCATGGTGTTCATGCTGCGTCCTCAACCACGACAGTATCGCCATCTTCGTCCAAAGCAACTATGAACTCAAAGTCAGCACCCTCGCTATTGAAGCGCACGGCCACTAAAGCCTGCACGCCTGACTCCTCAACCAGCAAGAGCGTGTCACTGGGTACCCTCATTCCGACCTCGCAATTCTCAGTCCCAAGGCCGAGCGTGAACCAGCATGACGCGCATTGGCATGCGTCTGTGGCTGTATCTGGAAGTCAATGGGAAGCGCCGTGTACTCAGCTAACCAGGCGGCAATGCTCACGGTGAAAAGTAGCCACCGAGGGTCGTGCTCCCAGTGCTGTCCGGCGCGCGGAAATAGGCTCTCGAACGCCGCGTCGGCCATGATGTACCGTACGTCTACGTCTCGCCAGTCAGCGCGTTCGAGAGCCGAGCCTACTAGGTAGCAGCAACCCACTGACTCGTCGTTAGACCGCAGCGCGTCATTGATCATCTGACAAGCCTGCTCCAGTTTGAATGCAGCAGGCGCGCCGACGTAAATGGCCTTCTTGCGAGGCTCCGTGGTCATTGCGTCAGTGTTGTCGATCCGCTGACAGCCAAGCCGCAAGTAGGAGTCACTTGGTTCGCGCCATACGTGACAATACGATACGGGCCAATAAACGGTGAGCCTACCTGTGTCTGCGGCGGCGCGGTGAACATTCCCTCAAATGGCAATGTGAAGTGCTCAGTACTGGGCTCCGCCGTTTCCACGGTCTCAGTAACGCGGCGTGTCAGGTTGCCGTCCCGGTCGTACTCTTCGAATGTGCGAGTAGTCTTCATGTTTACTCCTTGCTACGTGGTCGTACAAACACTATGACGAGCCAGATGTAAAAGGCAAGCGCACCAACTGGAAGTATCCAGGACATCACTTGACTCCTTGCTTCTTTTGCTTCAATACCGGCCCGGACATGAGATTGTCGAACAGCGACTTCAGCTGCTCGTTGGGTCCCTTGTTGCCGTCGTCAGGATTGCGTCCGTGCTTCTTAGGCACCATCCACCCAAGTGCCCACTGGTAAGCAGACACACCTAACTTACTGCGCTCCACGGCGTCTACTCTCCGCGTCTCGATGTAAGACCCATCTTCGCCGTCACGCACCACGTGGATGGTTGCCTCTTGCCGCTCCGTAGCCAGGTCTATCGCGCGTTCTTCGTAAAGCGGGACAAGTAACGCCTTAGCGCGCGCGTACGTGGCTGAGAACGGGTGTGTCTTCGTTCCGACCCAATACAGGAGCACAGACACACTAGGCATGTTGGACAAACGCGATATTTTCTCAAGTGATAAACCAGACACAATCAACTCGAATAGCTGCTCGTCTAGCTCATCTGTGTAAGCAATGGGAGGTCTGCCAATCTTGCCGGTACGAATCACCTGTACATCAGGCTTGGACTTGCCCATGATGCCTACAACACGATCAGGCACACTGGGTTTTGCAGCTTGTATATCGTCGATTACTTTGCGATGTCCTACTCGCCACGCTATTTTACGCGCTGCGCGTGCATCGGCTCTGGACTGCGACGATGGGCGCTCCCGCGATGAAGCTGACGCTTTGGGCGCGCCCTGCTTCTTCTTAGCGGTGGCCATGTTAGTTATCTCCATTGGTAAGTGCGACTCAGCATGCTTGCCCGTCACGCCATGGCTGCCCAGCACAACGTATTGCGGCGCATGCCGCGAGGTGTCTCTTAAGACGCCTGTGTTGTGCTACTGTGTTTGCAGCTCCCCAAACTCGAAGGGCACTCAAAGACAAAGTTCAAATGCCCTTCAATGACGAGACGTCGGACCTCTCGTCTGGCTACGCTGTTCCGGCTGTTGCTTGTGTCCACTCTGCTTATCCCAGAGTCACCGGCTGGCTCGTAGCAGCCACGCTTATCTTGCCGGTCTCTTCTGTTGCTAGGCATCACCCGGCTTGCCCCGACTGCGATTAAGCAGCCATTTGAAGTTCAGCAGCGTGACGCTTCACAGGGAAGGCGAGCACGTTGTTGCGCTTCTCGCTGACACGTTGAGTGGCAGTTTTATGCTGATTCTCGTTACGGTGAGCATCAATCCCGACATGAAGCTGTAGCTCGTCAATTCCGTCGAAACCGGAACGAGCCCACAAAAGAGTTCTGCTCGCATAGTCTGCGCGCTTTAGTCGCAGCCCATCAGCTTTCGCTGTTATTGTCATTCCTCACAGAACTCTTTGGTGGACTCGGTGGGAATTGAACCCACGTCCGAAATTGCTTCTACCACAGTGTTGACATGCTTAACTTACGGGGCAAACCTTTCACGGCTCGCCTCCACCACCTAGTCTGTTTCGGACTAGGACACTCAATCTTGAAGATGCTTTGAAGGAACGCCACGCTTAGGAGGCACATAACCTCTGCGCACGTTGTTTGCCGTTCACGTTAAACGGCTAGGCTATTCCGAATCCTCAGTCCGGCCTTCAAAGCATCAAGGGAGTCAACAGGTGGGATCGAACCACCGGCCTATTGATTACGAATCAACTGCTCTGCCTCTGAGCTATGTCAACTCCCAGTGTAGCGGTTCAATCATTGAACGGTCGGACTCGGACCGACAGCCTCCAGGCCCAAAACCTGGTGCTCTACCAAATGAGCTACGTTCGTATTCATCAACCGCTCGTGTATGACGGAACCACGCAGTGGTCCGCCAGACGTCTAACTCTGTCGTGCTAAACCCCAAGTTCTCAAACCTAGTACCAATGAGCCATCAGTGTTACGTGCCTGCACAGGCTTCCACTGCCTGACTTTGGTACTTACAACCATGCTCACAGGACTCTGCACCTTGGTGCCTTCACCACCCAGAAATCTGAACAACCCAGCTTTGGCTCCTGCCTCTGCCTGCCTAGCTGACATGTGGCGGTGATTACCCTTCTTGCAATTTGGCCAGATGCCGTAGTGTTCCAACTGCCCAGCTTCCTGCGGTGTAAGCAAGCAAACGTCTGTTGCAGATGCCAATGTGAGATACCTCGACCTGACCCGGCTGATGTTGTCGCTCGCCGTCTCGTATCGGCAAGAACGCCACACAGCGTAGAAGCACGCTATGCAGTAAAACCCTTTGGCGGATCAGAAGCCTCGGGTTTCGCACGCAGCACTCAGGATTTTCAAGGCACAACGGTGGCAGGTCTTAGCATACCGCGTCCGGCCCCACGCCGTGGGGAAGTTCTACACCGGCGCGGCCCACTAACATTAACGTACTGATTTTTCAACAACTTCACTTTTTCGTTAGTGTATGTTAGTTACAATTTTTTCTCTAAACCACAGTATTCACTACTACTAACTATTAAACTAACTAACTAATGATATATACAGATCGCCATACGCGAGAGCACTAGGCTATTAATTAATAACTTGTGTATAGTCGCTATACACAAGTGAGATTTACATATGGCAATTCTCACCGTTTTAAATAGTTGAAAAGGGGTGTTCATTCTTAAGGGTTTAAGTACAATAACTACTAAACAGTGTTTTTAAACGGCCTTGCAAAACCCGTTTTTTCACCCCTTTTGCAGTTAATAATCTGCGTAGTAGGTTATTAACTTACCGTGTAATTAGCCTGCAAAACTAGCCGCGCGGCCTGACGGGCTATAATTAAGGCTCCCTTAATAGCTTTGATCACAACCTAAAAGGAGTTAGCAATGCGAACCGTGAACAAGCGGGTGCAGGCTTACTATTTGTCAGACGAAATCCTGTTCACCTTGCAGAGATTGGTGCTGACTTTGACCGCAGACAAGGACCTACGCATCAAACTAGGTCTTCAGCCGAAACATGTCGACCCTCCCATAGTGGTCGACAAGCGAGGACTAACGAAGGAAAACTACGCAGAACTGAGACACTTACTAAATAGCACTCTGGACGGCGACGCTCTGATTGAGCATGGCATGTTGAATGTGGCCACGCGCGCTGTAACCAGGAAGTTCTTCACGGTGACACTGCGCACCAATAATCGTAGGAAGAACGAAGTGAATGACGCCGTACGTAATGTAAGTACAAGTCAAGTCGTGGACGCTTTGCTACGCATTGCTCTGGAGAACCTGGAAGAAGATGCCCCCGCTCAATCTGGCAGCCGTAAAGCAAGCAGTAAGCGCAAAGTTGCGTAGCAGTTTGCTGTCCACCACTCACGCCAAGGCGTTACATATAGAACCTATGACGGAACAGATGGCCGCAGAACTGGGAGTGATGCCAGCTTGGGCCGGGTTCAAGATTCCGTACTTCACGCCGCAGGGTAAAGTGGTCAAGGACTTTTATCGATACAGGTTCTGGCCTGTGTCCAAACCTGGTAGTGGATTCGCTTCGCTGGCAGAGCCCAGCAAGCTGAGATACGTACAACCGGCAGGCTCGGAGCTGCATGTTTACATGCCACCCTTGCTCAAGGGTGTAACCTGGGCTGACGTGATGAAGGAGCCACGTGTCGACGTATACATCACCGAAGGCGAGCTGAAGGCAGCCTGTGTGTGCGCCAACGGTCGTATCATGATGGGCCTGGGCGGTGTGTTCAGCTGGATGAGTAAGCGCCGCCATCAGGAGTTCCTACCCATATTAGAGCAATTCGTCTGGAAGGGGCGCGTGGTGTACCTATGCTTCGACAGCGACGCGGCCACCAAGCCGTTAGTGCAGCTGGCCCTGAGCCGTCTGGCTCTGGCCTTAACAGCGCGCGGCGCGATTGTGCACGAGATAGAGCTTCCACCGGGCTCAGATGGCGGCAAGCAGGGCGTGGACGACTTTATGCTGGCTAACTCGCCCGAAGCGCTGGATACATTGGTCAAGGCAGCCAAGCCTGTGCAGGCCAGCTTAGAGCTGCACAGATTAAACGAGGAAGTGGCCCTGTTGTGGTCAGGTGGTGCTGGCGGTAATGTGGTGCGCGTGGAAGACGCCAAGATCATGACACCACAGCAATTCACGCGTGCCTTCTACAAGGACAGAGCTTACATGGAGTACACGCTCAACTCCAAGGGCGACCCAGGCCTGCCCAAGCTCAAATTTGCAGCGGAAGAGTGGCTGAGCTGGCGTTGCCGAGCGCGTGTTAACAACCTTACATACGCACCGGGCAAGCCGCGTATAACACATACAGGCGACTTCAATATGTGGCAGGATTGCGGTGTCAAGCCTGTCAAGGGTGACATTAAGCCTTGGGAGGACTTGCTTAAACGAATGCTAGCGGACATGACAGTGGATCGGCAGCTGTGGTTCCGCCGGTGGTTGGCCTATCCACTGGTGCATCCTGGCACCAAGATGTTCAGCTGTGTGCTGGTCTGGTCCCACAAGGGCGGCACGGGCAAGAACCTTATGGCCGAGGCCATGATACCTATATATGGTGAACTCAACTGCGCTACTATCAAGTCGCGCCACTTGACCTCAGACTTCAACGGATGGGCCGAGGGCAAGCAGTTTATCATCGGTGACGAGATAACACTGGACGATAAGCGCCACACCAGTGGCGATTTGAAGTCCATGCTGACTAGTCGCACAGTGCGTATCAATAGGAAGGGGATTGAATCGTATGAGGTTCCAGATTGTGCTAATTACTACTTCACCAGCAATGACCCCGTCGCCATTGTGCTGGATCAGGGTGAGCGGCGCACCTTCGTTATACATGCTCCTGAGATACCCGTTGGCGACGAGTATGGGCGGAAATTCATGGCGTGGATGCGTAACGGGGGCGCTGCACACGTGGCCTACTACCTGATTAACGAACTGGACATGGGGGACTTCAGCCCCACTGCCGAGCCGCCCGACACCGAGGCCAAGCTGGACCTCATAGCCAATTCCCGCTCAGAGGTAGACACGTGGGCCGTGGCGCTGAAGCTCAATCCGGATAAGTACCTAGCACCCTCCAGTGCCTCCAAGTATGCTGGACCCTCCAGCGCGTCTGCTACCGGCCCATTCAGTATCTACACCAGCGATGACCTACTCAAGCTGTACGATCCCGAGGAGCGGAAGCGAGCTAGTTTGCGCACCGTGGGCATTGCGCTGGACCGCGCCGGTTTCCGCAAGGCCCTGCACAATAACGGTCGGCTGGGCAATACGCGATCCACGTTCTGGATAATACGCAACGACAACCTGGAGCGCGCCCCTATAACTAGCACCGAGGCCGCGCGGCGCTACGTGCAGGAGCGGCCCACGCAGTTCGTGCCGCCATCGCAGCAAGCAGCGGCGAAGAAGGAGAAGGTGCAGTGACAGCTCAGCACATGGAACCTCAGCACGTGGAAATTCCACCCGAGCGCAGACCTTGGCTGGTGAACATGGACGAGGGTTACGTCATGCCTGACGACGCCCACAGGTGCGAGGCGCGCTACGAAGGTAAGTATCGTTGTGATCACTGGCGCACCACGCCACATAAGCTGCACTGGACCTGGGGCGGCAATTTGGAGTGGGAGAGTAGTCAGTGACCGTCTTCGTCGACGACATGCGCGCCGCTTACCGTGGCATGATTATGTGCCACATGATTGCCGATACCAGCGACGAATTACTGAGCGCTGCCAACGCTATTGGTGTGCAGCGCCGGTGGTTGCAGCACGCTGGTACGTATCGCGAGCACTTCGACATTTGTTTGTCCAAGCGCAAACTGGCCGTGGCGCGCGGTGCGGTGGAGATAACTACGCGGGAGCTGGTTGTGCGTAATTTGACTAAGAAGAGGCGCGCCCATGACAGCTAGCCAAGAAACTCACCCACCATGCAAGCACTGCGGCCATGTCGGCGAGGATCATGACGAGGAGTTTGGCTGTTGCCGGCGAATGGTCAGGGCGAGCTATCCTTCGCCCAACATGGCGGAGGACTGTCCCTGCCCTGGGTACGAGCCGGTTACATTGTTAGACGCGACACCAATGACAGAAATCATTCAGTAAGGAGAACTCAGATGCTTCTAGTACAGTTCAACAATGTGGACGGCAGAACGGTGTATATCAACCCAGACCAAGTCGTGGCAGTAGAGGCCGAAAAGAGTGATGTGTTGATACGCATGTCGGACGGCGTCACCTATCGGCTAGGCCCGGCACATCTAACCGTGATAACGGCCATACTACAGCGCATCAACATCCCTTAGTGCCCGCACGCCGACCACCTTAAACCGCCCGGTTTATAATTAAGCTACGCGTTCCAGGTCACTACTTATGAAGCCACGAGTCTCAGTAACTTTGTGTTTAGCAATCGCAGTATTGATCGCACGTGTATTAGGAATCTATGACAAGGAGAACACATGCAGCAAGAAATGACTACCACATTACCCACGTGTGTCATAACTAACGGCGCAGTGCTCAAGTCACCCGGCACCGACATACTGTGTTCCACCACGCCGTCCTACGCCATGTACACATCAGACGGTTCCACCTCCGCACCACCCGCGTCGGACGATGCTGGTCCGTTGTACTTCTGGCCCACATCTGACATTCCAGGCTGCCCGTTTAAGACTGGCGATGCTTGTATGGCATACACGGCGGGTGCTGACGCGGCCACAAATAGTCTGACCTATGTGCGCGAGCACCACAGCTATGTGGAATCGCTGAGTACGCCATTTAGCTGTTGCTATGCTGCCACCCTGTTCGCGCTGGTGCTGCTTGTGGCAATACGTGCTACGCAGGCCAAAGTGAAGGCTGAGGCTCACAGCATGCTGGATCACGCCAAGGCGGTTCTCAAGGAAGCGCGCGAGGTGCTGGACGAAGCACGCCAAGCCGACACTCCAGATGACGTCCCAGACCTGGACGATGAGCGTGCACCCGAGGGCGCGGCCAGTATACAAGGCATACAGGGCAAGGACGCGGAAGCATGAGCGGCCACTTGCGTACCACAGCACGCGTCGCCGTCCTGACCCTGCTACTAACTGCCGCCAACGCGGTTCGCATTGCTGCGGCCCAGGTAACTCAGCAGCCGGGAGATTCGTCGCTAGCCAAGGTGATCGTGCTAGACACGGATGACGCCACCGAGGCTCGGTCTATACAACTGCAGGAAGCTGCGCTGGAGGTGCGGCGTGGCGAGTTGCGCGAACGTATTACCCGGCGCTATCTGATTTCAGGCATATGCGGCGTCTATCCATCGCCCAGAGTGTTCAGTTACCATGCGGGACTGCATAGCCTACCCGTGTGCGACGGTGTGTACAAGATTGGCTGGGAGGCCGGGTTCGAGTTCAGCGAGGACTACAAGGCCATTGTGGCTGTCAAGCCAATCATAACTGATTGGAACTACCAGCAGTCATCGTCGCCCATCTACTACCCGGCGGACTGGTTCCACTTCCTGACACCGCCCGGCGAGTACCCACGCATAGTGACAGACGCGTATGGCACATGGCGGCAATGCCTGCCGAACGGAGCATGGCAATTCTGCGGATTGGGGACGACATGTCAATAAAAGAACTCAATGATCTAAAATCCGGAATCGCAATCCAGGAGACTTTAGTCAAAGCGTTGAACATTACCCAGCAGCACTCGGAGGACAAAAATTGGTCCTTACTAGAGCTGCTCAACAAGAAAGTAGTCCACGAAAACGAATTTTGACTTTGATGCGAGATGTCAAAACTGAATTAGAGTCAAGATCTGCGAAGAAAGGACTACGTACATGACCGACTATCTGGAGCTAGATGAGTTTTTTGCGGGTGAGCATATTAATAGTGTGTGCGAGAAAGCAGTGGCGCTGGCAAGTAGTCGGGCCAAGCCGGTCCACTTCAAGTTCAACGACATTGATGTGACAGTGCAGCCAGGCGAGTTGCCCGCCGACGTGGTAGCACGTTGGGCTGCCGACATGACAGCACGTTGGGACCATGATCGCGAAGCTGCGAAGAAAGGACTGCGCGCGTGACCGACTATCTGGAGCTGCTGCGCGCCGGAGTAGACATCAGCCCATCCATGGGTGTGCCGGGCTGGATGAGCAATGCGGAGCTGCTGTATCTGGCCAGCGTGGCTCGGCGGTCCAGACTCATTGTGGAGATAGGCTGCTGGCAAGGGCGGAGTACTGTCACGCTAGCGGCCAACACCAGCGGCACAGTGTATGCCGTGGACCCTTGGAAGCCGTACGACGAATTGAGCGCCGAGTACGCCGCACACCCGGACGAGCCTGACTGGGTATTCAAAGCATTCCTGTGGAACACAGCGCGCTACCCCAATGTGCACCCAATACCAATGCCCAGTTTAGCTGCGGCAGCGGATTTTGTCAGGACTAGCACTAAGTTCGACTTCATATTCATCGACGCAGCGCACGACGAGGCTTCGGTGACCGCTGACATCGAAGCGTGGCGGCCACTACTGTCGACCAACGGCGTGCTTGCCGGGCACGACTACGATCCGGAAGGTTTCCCGGGCGTCAGCGCGGCAGTGAACAGACTAGTTCCGCGCTTTAGCGTGATCGACAGTATCTGGACAACGTAGAGTTGAGACGCGCGGGGCGGAGCGCAGGGCTGAGGATCGGAAGAAGGAGAAGCACGATGAAGATTAGCGATGAGGTGATTGATGCCGCAGTCAGGGCGGGCTACGCAGCGTGTGGGACATCCTGCTTTAAACCAGATGAGTACAACAGGCGCTGGATGCGCGGAGCATTCAGTGTGTTCCAGAAGATGCACGAGGAGGATCTGAAGAGGGTGCTGGGGCCGGTGACGGATGAGGAATTCGACGGAGCGAATCCATTCACACTGAGAGGCGATGGAGCGTGGCTTGCTCTCACTCGCGATCAGGTGGGATACTCATCCGCAATCGCCGCGCCCTGATCGCGCCCGAGCCGACGCTGCGGGAGAAGGTGATTGACGTGCTGAAGCAGTATCCAGACCGTGCGCCTGAAATCGCAGACAAAATTCTCGCCCTGCTGGAGCCGAAGCCATGAAGCTACTGATCGCAGTTCTGATGATAGGTTTATGTGGGTGTGGGCCAGATAAATACGCGCCAATGCGGCCTGCGCGGGAAGATCACTCGTTCGAGCAGGCTATGTGGCTCAATCACTACACCGTGATCACCAACAGTTTCACCGCGCGCGTCTATCAATGTGAAGTGGAGATGATGAGTCTCGCATACACTCCGGTAAGAAGCGGGCCAGTATGTAGGACAGTGTGTGACCTAGAGGCGCAAGTCAACGCTATGGTTGATAGCGCGCCTTCGTATATCGACAACCCAAAACAGTACCGCATCAAGGATAACAAATTCTGTAAATCAAAGAAGGCCAAGCCATGAAGTTGATCACAATTCTTCTGATGATGGGGATGACGGCGTGGGGGCAGAATCCAACGATTGCGCCTCTTAAACCAGCGCCCAATGTCCGCGCACTGGGTGGCGTTCTCAAGTGTGGGAAGTATCAGCGCGTCGATTACCCATCACAGTGGTGCGCCGATTCCATGCCGAATAGTTGCTATGACCCGCACTGTGCTGACGACATGCACGAGGTCACGGAGCGGGAATGGCAGGCGATGGTGGATTCAATTCGTATTCTTACCAAGTTGAACGACATTCACGAAGCTCGGCTGCGGACTCTTGAACAGCACCAGCAAGACACCAAAGAGTTCATACGAGGCGTGATCGATGGAGCCAGCAGGAAGGCTAAGCCATGACCCACGCAGTCATCGCGCTGGCGAGGGAAGTTTGGAGGAGATTGTGAGTAAATCTTACGGATCGGGTTCAGGTAGCCGAACGGATCATGGCGTTCTAGGTCATGCTTAAGCATGGCGATTGAGGGAAGGGGAGGGGATGAGGATCATATTAACGATGGACGAGAATTTGCAACTCCGCACGGACCTAGAAGGTGAAATACCTTTTCCGATTGCATTTGGGATGCTGACTACAGCACTCCAACAACTGCGCATCTCGTTTGCGCTGCAAACAGTGAAGCAGCAGCCCAAGAGGCCGACGAAAAAGAAAGCAAAGCAACGCGGGATGCGCAGGCCCTGAGCGAGACAGAGAGGGTGAGGGAGCGGAGAAAATGCAATCAGCGACACAAATTGTTCATTGGCCCGGAAACGATATTCCGGCTTGTGATGAGCACGCGCAGAAGTTAGTAAAACTCGGCGTGTTCATGGGTACTCGCGTGAGCGTTAGCCCATGTACGCAGACTCTCCTTGGTTGCACTAACTGCGCCAACGAGCAGAGTAAGTCAGGAGCAGCCAATCATGACGAATGAAGCGAAGGTGTCGGAGTTTGGATTTGAACCAATACCAGAATACTTTGAACCCAACCCCAACGAGGCTGGTTGGATGCGCGGCGGTGACATGCGTATTCAGGGCGAGCAGTGGACCACGAAGGCCAACTACGATGTGCTCAAGGCCCAGCTTCTCGCGAGCCAAGCCGAGTGCGAGAGGCTGAAAATACCACGCCATGAAGGTTCTGTTGCTCAACGCAAAACACAATTAGCAGCGTGGTCTAGAGCGTGGTTCGATGCAAAACACCTATCCATCCACGATTTCTACTTACCGGATTTGATGTGGGACTTGGAGCACGAGGCCGAATGCCGAGGATGGCAAACCGCGCATGACAAGCGTTCGTGCGGTCATCCAATAGCGTTCAACCAAGATGAGAATTGGCCTATGAGTGAAGACAACTATGACCCAGACACGCGCGACGGCGATCCACCGATGAAATATCGATGCTTGATGTGCGTGATTGAAGCCGAGAACGCCACTCTCCGCGCTCAGAATGCCAATTTGACAAGGCCGGTGAGCGATGAGGAGTGGTATTTGGTTTCCAGCGGCTCAGACGGCCCAATGTGTTTGTTGGTTCAATGGCCGAATTTACGAGCAGCTATTCACGATGTCTTCTGTTGCTGCAAGGACGCTAACTGCGATGCTGGCGGCTATCTGGATGATTGGGATGATTATTGTGAAGAACAGCAACGCGAAGGGGCTCACTGGGATTTAGAGGATGGGTGGGTAAAGGTGGACCGGCTCGAAGCACAGCCCATATTCTTCCCCACCCGCGCTCAGTCCATCCCGCCCAGCCCTGCGCCCGATGCGGTGAGGGAGAAGCTGCGGGAGGCGCTGCAAGACTGCGCTGAGAATTTAGCATTCGCGCTCGCTAAACTTGGCGTGTGTGGCGAAGGAGATGGCAAGGACCACCGTGCAGATGCAGAGTTCCCAGGTGGACTAGATACATTGGAGCGTGCCCGCGCCGCTCTCGCAGAGAGCGCCGGGAAGGAGGAGTGATGGCGTGGTTTCTAGTGTCACTGTCTGGAGTAGGGGTAATAGCTCTGTACATCGTGGTGACGCGGCGAATTGTTAGCGAAGTCGTCAACATTACCGCTCTCAATAGCGATAGAGTGCGCTTGCTTCAGCAGAACGCAACACTCCGCGCCGAAGTGCAGAAATATGGCCGCACGATAAACCGTCAAGGGAAACGCATTCACAGTTTGAAGATGAAACTGAAGCGTAAGGTGCCCACTGCTCTCAAGGAGCCGCCATGCTCAGAGTCCTAACCGACGACGAAGTGAAGGCTGCTGCCCACCGGCTGGCCTACCTCTACGGGAGTGCATTCACCATTGATAACCTAACGGCCATTCTTATGGACCCTAGCAGGGGCGAGTTCGGTATGTATGAGTGCACCTCGCGGGTCAAAGCACACGCCATAATCGCATGGCTCACAACGGTAATTGGAGTAGCAATACCTGAGCACACGGAGGTAAAGGATGAAACTACAGGTGGGCTCGAAGATTAAGTTCAGCGATGAACATGGTAGGTACACTGTGCAGGCATCTAATGAGAGATTCGCCATCTGCACAAAGCCATTCAATTTTCGACACACGGTTTTCTACACCATCATTGACTTCCAGGAGAACATACGTGGACCGGAGAACCTAGTATTTGGCTTCGGAGCCGAAACACGCGAACAGTGCGAGGAAATGCTGGCGCGGTTGACGGCTCCTTGCGATCATCCTGCGACAGACGGCGACGGCAACCTTATCGTGGAATGTGGCTGTCGTACCGAAATATCACGCCGTAACAGCATACGATTGGAAATAGAAACTATCACGGAGTGTGTGGGCAATGCAAAAGCTAGCTAAGATTGTCGCAGTTATTGGCGCGGCAGTATTTGCCACTAGCACACCTGCGCTACTAGTCTCACCAAATTTACTCCTACGAATTGGTGTAGTTCTGGGCGGCGCGCTAGTCATTTGTGGTTTGTTAGTAGCTACACTGATCGATCTTTTGAAGGAGAACTGAATGACAACGTTCAACGGCGCGCAAGCGCAAGTATTGGGTAATGGCGTCAAGGATATGTTCGGTCGTGTGGAGATACAGGCCGAAGGTGGCGAGCGCACCTGGGTGCACCCCAGCAACCTTATCACGCAGGAAGGCGCGCCCCTGGAGGTGCTAGGCATACGTACCGAGGCCGCACTGTGGACCGAGTACAGGTGCCCCAGCTGCACCAAGGCGTCAATAGACGCTGGCAACCTGGATGGCCTGGAGTTGCGCTGCCGGCATTGCGGCGCGTGGCTGCAGTTGAGGACGGAGTAAATGGCCACGGCGTATCAGCGCAGGTTTAACAATCCAGTTATGTACGCCGTCCAGCAGCCTACGCCCACGGCCTGGGACCGGCAGTTGATGCGCCATGGCCTTACAGAGCAAGAGGCCATACACGCGCTGCGCACTCACGCAGAGCTGCGTAGTTGGGTGCGAGCCAATGGCACCCGGCTGTTCGTGCCAGAGAAGGCCCTGGCGATTTTGGGGATGATGGAGGACTGAGTGTTACGTTTCGGCGCGCCGCCATATCTGGAATGTTCGTCCAAGGGCGACAAGAGATTCAGTGCCTTCTACGCACGCATTCGCGCTCTTGGTGGTCGTAGTATTGAGGACCTGTATCAAGCTGCCAAGGTATTCAGCGACGGTAGTACCAATCTAAGCTGGCGCGAGGCCAAAGGCCGCACATGCGTGAATCAAGCTACGGTGCGTGATTTGTACTCCATGTTGTGGAACACGTATATTGCTGAGAATCCAGAGCTGCGCAAGGTATTGCGTACGGCTAGCGGTGTCAGCGATATATTCGGTCAATCGGGTCATGCCTGTCAGGCGGAAGAATTGTGGAGGATACGCAGTGAGCAAAGTAAGAACTCATGAGTTCAATTTGTATGTAGGCTTTGAGCTGCTACTAGCGTGGCTTATGCTGCTGGCCACTTGTCTTGTTGTGTACGGAATGGTGACGTACCCAGATTTTAAATTCAGACTGGTGATGCTAGCCGCGCTCAGCTTTACATTGTCACTTTTCGTCGGCGCGCTTTGCGCAGCCTGGAAATGCTCTAAATGTGATCCGTACATTGTCGTGGAGGACTGAGTAATGAGGCAATTGTATCTCGATTGTGATGGTGTGCTGGCGGACTTCGACGAAGGCGCGGAGCTGGTATTCGGCATGCATCCGCGTAAGTATGAATACCTGCACGGCAGCAAGGAGTTTTGGCGTACTCTGCATGAAACGTCGGAGTTCTATGCCGAGCTGCCTTTGATGCTGGACGCGCGTGCGCTGTACAATGCCTGCGCCCACTGGAATCCCATCATACTTACCGGCTGTCCGCAAGGTGGCTGGGCCCAGGCGCAGAAGCTGCGCTGGCGCGACCGTAACTTTCCGGGCGTGAATATGATTACCACGCTCAGCAAGAACAAACGCGATCACGCCAAACCCGGCGACGTGCTTGTCGACGACATGGAGAAGTACCGTCATCTGTGGGAGGAAATGGGTGGCGTGTTCGTACTTTACACTCGCGGCATGCCGCTACCCAAGCTGCTGAGTTCTATCCGAGTCGCAATGACTGGAGGTGGGAAGTGAGCGGCCTGGTGCACTTCAGCCAGGATCGCATTGACACCGAATCTTGCGCGCTGCATTTGAAGGGCTACGACGATCATGAGATAGAGATTCGCAATATAGATGGCGAAATGCACGCCGTGCCGCTGGGTTGGCAACGACCGTTGACACTGCTTGATTGGCAGTACGATGTCTACGCCGTGCCGCCTAAGTATGCAACAGGAGGTGGGAAGTGATCCCTCGTGACCTAGCCATGGATGCAGAGCGTAAGTATGTATGTGTAATGTGCTGGGCAGATGGAGAACGTGTTGCAGCAGTCTGTATGATAGACAACGCCGCATATTGCGCACCTTGTGCCCGTACGCTGCGCAAGGCCGGTGGTCATGGTCCGCCGGTGCACATATCGTCAGCGGAGCGTCCAGTAGCATTGTCGCGCAGCAGACCACTTCAGAAGAGGATCACAATGTACGAAGCACCTTCCAAGCCAGCATCGGTGTCCACGGCTTCCGCGCCTACTCTTATCACAGGTTTGCCCAAGAATGCCAGCGTGGTCAGGTTGGTAGACATACCGGCCAGCGCAGGGTACAAACACAAGGCTTCGCCGTTGACCGCTGTATATGATCAGTTGAAACAGCTGCCGCCAGGTTGCGCCATTAAGGTGGATCTGATCGACAGTAAGAAGAATTATGGCACGTACGTCAGTAACAAATTGCGTACCCTGGCTAAACTAGATAAGCTGATTCTTCAAAGTCGGTGTGGCGAAACGGCACGGTATTACTGGTTGGTTAAGAAGGAGGAAGTTAAGTGACAACTGAAGCAATGTGCAAGGGATGCTACGCACTAGGCTCGGCGTGCGGAGCGTGTACGCGGTGCTACGAGGAACAGACTGACATACAAGACGCTGGGTTTTGTCGTGAATTGAAAGTCGGCAGCCCAGAAATTCATCAAAGCCTGCTGGAGTACTACCGTCTTGCTGCGCAGCCTGAGCCAGCAGAGCGAAAGTTCACCCCGCGCGGCTTTGAAGACTTTGGCGAGCTAACGGACACGCACGGCAATAAGATCAAAGTCCGCGAGTCCAGCGTGTACGACGGCCAGGGCGTGAGTGACAAGTGCGTATGGGTATTCTGCCACACGCCAAATCGCGATGCTCGCATAGACTCTACGCCATATCTCAACGTAGCGCAGGCGCAGCAGCTGGTCGACGCATTGATGGCGTTCGTGGCTAGGGAGTCGTGAGATGACAGACGAAGAACTCAAACTCGCGTTAGAAAAGCAGGCGACGCAGGATTATCGCTTGTCCAGAATACTGGAGATGGTGGAGCAATGGCCACCCAAAGGCGCTACTCAGTGGCGAATAATGCGTGCGGGGTTGCTGGAGTTGAGTAGGCACGCCACTGTAATGGAAAAGCTAGCTCAACAGGTTCTGGACTTGTCTGCTAGACCACTGGACGTCGGCAGGTTAGTTGACAGTATACGCAAGGAGGTAGAGCTGTGACGCACTTTGACGCAGAGGATCGCGACACAACTTTCAGTACTGTCTTTGCCGCGCCTTATGGCGTGCCGAACACCAGCTCTGGATCGTGCTCGTCGTGGTCTGACAAGTCGCCCACCGATATACTGACCGATGTCAACGCGGCGTTGACGGCCTTGTATACGCCCATACCTGCTATGCCTAGTACCATCTGCATGTCAATGCCTGTGTATTGGCAGATACTACGCTACCCGGTCTTGGCACTGATGCAGCGATCACGTAAGACGCGAAGGCCCAAGTTGTTCGTACGACAGTTGACGAGACAGTATTGGAGGTACGTAGGATGATCCACCCCAACCCATACATTCAAAATTTAGTGGAAACACTCCAGGGCGTGCTTAGGACATTCGGAGTGCGACGCATTTATTGGTGCGTGACGGAGTCAGTCAATACGTATAACGTGCGCTATACGATCTTGTATCCAGAACCGGGAATGGGTTATTCCAATGCAGTAAACATTGCGCGCAGTTTGTTAGAGCATGAAGTGCCGCGCAAGCCTATAGATTTCTGGGAGCGCGTACGAGACGGCATTATTTGGCAAGTTGTGATGCGGGTGGTGGACGATCCTACGCCAGTCGACGCGAAGTCTGTAGAGTACATAGCTGCTCCGCCGCAGGTGACTCCATGACCGAGTGCCAAGCTCCATCCACGATACGCCAGCATTTGACGCACGCGGCCACGCTCAAGGCGCTGCGCGAACATAAGATCATGAGTCCGGTGCGGTACTTGTGCGCCGAACACGCGGACTTGATTGACCCTGACTGGTACGACGCCGGCAAGGTCACAGGCCGCACGCCACGCTGCGAGTATCTGGCAGAGGAGGAAGTATGAGGCTCGACAAAATGAAATTCTTTCATCGTCACACGTTTGACCCAGAGAAGTGGGCGCTGGTGTCTAAGGTAGAGCGCAATGCTTACCTGTTCGAGTCCATAGACAAGCCGCCTATTGGATCAGTGCGTAAAGGCCACGAGTTGGTGTTCAGCAATACATGTACGAGCTGCGGAGACATAGCGTTTCGGCGCGTGAGGGAGATGGAATGAAGACTGTAGTTACGCTGGCTCTGCCAGTGATCCTGCTAGTTGGCCTGTTCTACGGCGACGCTATATATGAGTGGTTTGTGCGGCGTGGCGAGGACGAACCGTGAACATTCACATGCGAGTTCCTGTGAATCGCGCAGCAGATGCTGTCTTGATAATTACCGGGCCGGCAAAGCGCGCAGACATCGTTTTGTTGCTCAAATATGTGAGCCTACTACTGGAGGCTATGCAATGACAGAAGTGTACATGTTGCACGCTTAGGGCGCGCTGGCTGAGATCACAGTTTTACGTCTGGAGGTCATGCAGTGACACGTGTAGACAAGCGTAATAAACCATTCACACGCTACATTGGACGCGGCGGTGTAATGGGAAACCCATTCACGCACCTGCCGTTGGGCCATACCAAGGCAGCGGTACAAACGGCGACACTGGAGCAGTCCGTAAAATTCTTTCGGCGGTGGGCTAACGGCGAAAAGACCTGGGACTACCAAATACCAGTACATCACCGAGCAGCATTGTGGGATGCCATTGACACGCTCAAAGAGACAGACATACTGGACTGCTATTGCGCGCCTGCAGAGCTTTGCCATGGCGACGTGATCATTGAATTGTGGGAGGCTTCGTGGCGTCCAGGCACACGCAGGCAAGCACTTAAACCGGCTAGTTTATAATTAAGTCACGGCGCAGCTGCGCCATGGAGGAAGTTATGAACAGATTCAAAAGTCAGTCAGGGCAAGACTTAGTGGAGTACGCACTTCTCGTGGCCATGTTGGCCTTCGGCGCGGTGGCTGCAATCGGCAGCCTGAGCACCGAAATCAACACGGCCTTCAACACCATTTCCGCGCAAGTGGATGGTGCTTTGCACGCCAACGATTCAACCACACAACAGTAGCACTGTAGCACGCCCTCCCCCATCATTTACTTAGGAGAACATCAATGACGTATACAACTGAACCGATCGCCTTCCGTACATCGCCGCGACAATGCTGGAAGTGTACGGCTGTAGCCACGCTTTGGCGCTTTACACGCAATGTGTTCGGCGCTGTAGACAAGTCCTCACGCCAGCCTACTTGCGAAGCGCATGCGCAGGAGGCACGATGACAACCGCGATAAAGCACCGCACCGCAGGCGACGCACTATTGAGTGCGCTAACTGCACCTGCCAAGGTCCAGGCATGATCTGGCGCATCGATCGTAGCGGCATGGTGCCCAAGCCTGCACGCAGGGTGAGTGATAACAAGGAGGACGTAAATGGCTAACTGTGTTCAATGCGGATCGCCTATTCCTGACCGCCAGCGCACATGCTCCATGTGTTATGGCGATATCGACCACGGGACAGCACGGGACAGATGGTTACTACCGCGAGGCGATGGAGCGCCAAGCACAAGAAGAAGCACGACGCGCTGAGGATGCGCGGGAGGAGAAACGATAGTGGCTGAGAATGCGATGCAGATTACCGTGAGACACGCCAAAGAGGCATTGCGAGAGATCCACCAGATGAATCCTGGCCCATATCTCGACATGAGTACGGGGATCTCGATACGGAAGTTGAACGAGTTGATCGAGGACTTTGAAGATTTTAGCGAGGATCGGAACGATGAAGATTGACGACAAGATACTTGCGGCGCTTAGTGCTGACGGCCAGCGGTGATGACATGACATACCTGAGCGCGGATATTGAGGAAGCGCAATGACCGCCCTGCGTGCTGCCGAGACGCCCATCCAGGGCAAGCCGCACATAGTGCGCATCACACTTAGCAGACAGCGTGTACGTTGGTGCATACTGGTGCACGCTGATGACGCCACACAGTTAGTCGGCTTCAAACAGCAAACACAGTTCGAGAGCTTCGGCTGTGCCTGCTTCATTGCCAGTTGTTTGATGGGAGGAATGTGATGGCCACAATAGTACGTATCAAATTCGGCAGCCACTTATACGGCACATCTACGCCAGAAAGCGATACTGACTACAAGTCAGTACACATTCCTACTGCCAGAGACATACTTCTGCAACGGGCAGAAGCTGTGCGAGGTACCAAGGTCAAAGTACATGAGGGCCAGCGCAACACCGCCGATGACGTGGATGACGAAAGTTATGCATTGCACCGTTATCTACAGCTGTTGTCGGAGGGCCAGACGGTGGCCATCGACATGTTGTTTGCCCCAGATTGGGCCATTGATGGCGCCACGGCTGGTGTGAACTTACTATGGTGGCGGCGTATCCAAGCCAACAAGAACCTGCTCCTGACAAAGAAGAGCGCGGCTTTTGTAGGCTACTGCCGGCAGCAGGCTAACAAGTACGGCATTAAGGGCAGTCGCGTAGCGGCGGCGAAGAAGGCTATGGAGTTCTTTGCTGAGTGCTCTAAGGATTGTGGTGGGTTGACTCGTTTGCAAGATGTGCGCGTATCTCTGTATAAGGCGCTCATTGATGAAGCCGACGAGCACACCGCCATAGTTCAGGGTGGAACTGTCGAGCGACCTGAAACATTCTTCGAATGTTGCAACCGCAAGGTCAGCCTTGGCAATACAGTCAAAGCGGCCTACGAGATTTACAAGCGCATTTACGAAGAGTACGGCGATCGCGCACGACGTGCCGAGTCTAACGAAGGCATTGACTGGAAGGCGCTCAGTCATGCCGTACGTGTTGGATGGGAGGCGCTGGAGCTTTTAAATACTGGTGCCATCACATTTCCACTACCACACGCGCCGCGTATCCTGGCCATTAAGCAGGGTCGCATGCCATACGATTCTGTAGCGAGCGAAATAGAACAGCTTCTTGAGGAGGTAGAAAAGGCATCATTGGTAAGTAAGCTGCGAAACACAGCAGACCAAGCATTCATTGAAGAGCTGATCGTGGATGCGTACGGCGATGAGGTTCAGAAACTTTACTACACAGGAGTGACGCGATGACCGCGCGTGAATCGAACGCATTGGCCGCTGGAATTTCTATGGGATTCTTTATCGCATTGCTGATGATTGCGATATTCAAACACTAAACTCTCAACCCCGCAAGGAGGAAACTCAAGTGAGTCAAACTACCAGGCTACAGCTGACAGACACAATACACAGCGCTACGATTAAAATGAGCGACGGCAATCCTGGCGCTTTACGTGTGTGCTGCCAAGCATTAGCAGAAGGCGCACGTATTGATCCGCAAGATTTTCTTGGTGGGTTGGGCGCATTGGTGCACATGGATTCAGCGCAAATCTATGGCCCACGTATTTGGATGTTATACAGCGACGTGTGTGGGCGCGACCTACGCATCATGCTGGCCATACTACGTGCGCACCAGTTGGGCTTCATCACCGAGGCACAACTTAACACGGCCATAGACAATCGTGGCGAAGGATTGGATGTACCAGCAATTGTAGCCAGTGTGGAGCTGCGGCTTTTGCAGTTTCAGCACGCCACCGTCACAGCTTGACTCTCAACCCGCACCACCGTCCTGCAAGGAGGACAAATCATCATGGCAGAAATTCAGAGCGAATTGGTGCTGGCCCAGAACCAGCATGCATTCATTCAAGACACCACCAAGGGCACAGTTCAGGTGTACGCTGGGCCACACAAGGTCAGCCTCAGCCCCACGGACCGACCCGTTGTGTACGACCGCAAGGCCGGAGCCTACATTCAGGTCCCGTTGGAGCGCGCCATATGCACTAACCCATTTGTGGCGGAGGGTCAGTATTTAGTGCTCGAGAACCCGTCGCTGGACAAGGATGGCAAGATCAACTCACCGCGTCAGGGTGGTGGCGTGCCGAATGATTTACTTATCGGTCGCAAGATCAACATTCCTGGGCCGGCAACGTTCCCGCTGTGGCCGGGTCAATTTGCCGACGCTGTACCGGGCCATCATCTGCGCAGCAATCAATATCTGCTGGTGCGTGTGTACAATGCTGATGAAGCTGCAAAGAATACGACTGATTTGCTGGCAGGTAGTGGGATGCCCAAAGGCCGGGAAGTTGGTGTGGCGGCTTTCACGCTTGGTCAACTTATCGTCATCAAGGGCACGGAAGCCAGCTTCTTCATCCCGCCTACAGGTTTCGAAGTGTTGAAGGACGACGCCAGCAACGGCGCGTATGTACGCGAGGCGCTGACGCTGGAGCGGCTGGAGTACGCCATCCTGCTGGACGAGGACGGCAATAAGCGGTACGAGCGCGGTCCGCAAGTAGTGTTCCCCAAGGCCACTGAGACGTTTATTACGCGCAGCGGCGACGAGGGTGACAGTGGACGCGGCAACAGCGAGAACCGCAACAATCGCAGCCGTAAGTTCAAGGCCATTGAGCTGAATGACTACATGGGCTTGTACATCAAGGTCACGGCGGACTACGAGGAAGACGTACCTGCCGGCACGACTGGAGCGGTGCCAGTGGATGGAGACGATACCAACGCGGACATTGAGCGCAGCCTTCGTACTCCTCGGCGCTACGTGCGGCGCTATGTTACAGGCGAAGAGTTGTTCATTACTGGCAAAGAGCAGCGCATTTACTACCAGCGTGCTGAGCATGCGCTTATCGGGTACGACGACCCCAGCGGCAGCTTTAAGCGTGAGCGCTACTACGGCATCACCATTCCCAAGGGCGAAGGGCGCTACGTGTTGGACAAGAGCGTTGGCGATATCAAGCTGGTGCAGGGGCCGCGCATTCTATTGCCTGACCCGCGCAACGAGACCATCACACGGCGCGTGCTGGACGCCAAGACGGTCAATCTCTGGTATCCTGGCAACGCCGAGGCTATGGCATTCAATGCGCAGCTGGCCACGCAGGTGTCTGAGGACATGGGCTACCTGACCTACAATGCGGTATCGGCGGACGCAGCGTCACGCGGTATGAATCGCATGACAGCGGCCAACATCGGCGGTGACACATTCAAGCGCAGCGGCAAGTTCACGCCGCCGCCGACATTGACACTGGGCGCGGCCACCAAGTACGACGGCGTGCCTAGCATCAATGTTTGGACTGGCTACGCCGTGCAGGTGGTGGATCGCAGCGGCAATCGGCGCGTAGTTGTGGGGCCGGCAGCTATATTGCTCAACTACGACGAGACGCTGGAAATGCTCACCCTCAGCACGGGCAAGCCCAAGAACACAGACAATCTGCTACGCGACGTGTACCTGCGCGTGGACAACAACCTGGTCAGCGACATCATTACAATCGAGACCAAGGACATGGTGGCTGTCAGGCTGAAGGTCAGCTACCGTGTCAACTTCCTGTCTGACCACAGCGACAAGTGGTTCAAGGTGGAGAACTACGTCAAATATCTTTGCGACCACATGCGCTCCATGCTCAAGGCGCGCGGCAAGAAGATGTCTATCACAGAGCTGATCAGCGACTCGGCCACCATGATTCGCGACGTGGTGCTGGGCGCTAGAGAGGACAGACCGGACACTGCTGTCGATTCCACCACCAAGGTGCAGCGTCATCGCTTCTTCCCTGAAAACGGGATGGACGTGTATGACGTGGAAGTGCTGGGTGTGGAGATTGCTGACAACACCGTGGCGCAGTTGCTTACGCAGGCGCAAACCCGCGCTGTAGCGTCGGTAATCACGCTGGCGGCCAACGAGCAGAACCTGGAAGCTACGCGGCGTATGACTGAGATAGACGTGGAGATGCTGGACCTGAGCGCCAAGAAGGCCCGGCACACATACGTCACGCAGCAAGACACCAATGAGGTACAGCACAAGGCAGCTATTGCCGAGCTTGCTCACGAGTTGCTGATAGAAGCCAAGCGCAAGGATGCAGAGGTGGTGGAGCAGCAGCAGTTGAACGCCATTGCCGAGCACGCCCTGACGCGTACCAAGGCTTCGTCTGAGCATGCTTTGTCGGTGGAGACCAAGCGCGCCGAGTTGTTCAAGGCACGCATGGACGCCATCACGCCACAGCTGATTCAGGCGCTGCAGACAATGGGCGATCAGCGCTTCATGTCCGAGGTGACCAGAGCTATTGCACCGCTGGCCATTGAGGAGCAGCAAGGGTTGGGCCAGACCATCGAACGTGTGTTTGCTGGCACGGCGCTGGAGCCCATCCTGAACAACATGAAGGCGGCGCGCAAGCAGCGCGAATTGACCAGCACAGACGTCTAGTACGTGATCCTAAGCACGTACTGACAAGGCACTGAGCCCACTCTGCTGAACGGTAACTAGGCAGAGTGGGCACGTGCCTCTTCGCCAGCCCTGGCTTAATCCAGACTAGGGAGTCTGGCACCCTTACTGGACCGCGCCATCGGTGCCAGGGTTGGCGAAGAGGCATTGTGGAGATTTGCTATGGGCGATCCTAGAAGATTCGCATTGATGGCCGACTTGGTAAATGCGGAATTTCCTGAGCATAGGCATAACGAAATTGCTGACGTAGCAGGCGGTAAAGGTGGTTTGAAGGCCGCACTACACAGGCTAGGTTGGTACGGTGTAACCGTAGTCGATGTGCGGCATAGACTGGCAAAAGGCCGTCCAGGTCAGCATTACGGCAAGTTTACTTGGCGCGAGCCACGCCGTTGGTCTTTAGTACTGGGAATGCACCCGGACGAAGCCACGGACAACATTGTGCTTTACGCAGCACGCACCAGCAGACCATTTGTCGTGTGTCCGTGCTGTATAAAGCCTGACGCTGCGCCGTACACAGGGCGACAAGGTAGTAAGGCCGATTGGCTGGCACACATTGAGCAGTTGGCTTCACACACGCACAATGTCAGCCGGTGTGTGCTGCCCATGATGGGCGACGCTGTAGTGTTGATTGGTAGAAGGAGAAGTTCATGACAGTTGCACAACTCAGAGAATTGTTGAAAGATCAAGACGGCGCACTAACTGTGCTGGTCGGTTTGAAAGCTGACGGCGCATGTTTCTACGCGAAAGCCGTCAAGATAGAGATTGCGCGTGGTCCGGTACTGGGCGACGTAGACTTGGTGCTTTACATTGAAGGAGGGTGTTCCGTATGACCACCTGGTTCACTAGCGACCTGCACCTGGGTCATAAGAACATCATCAAGTATTGCCGGCGACCGTTCGCAGCGGATGTAACTAAGCCCACCAAAGCCGAAATCCTGTACATGGACGAGATGCTTGTTGATAACTGGAACTCGGTCGTGGCCAAGGATGACATTGTGTGGAACCTGGGCGACGCAGCGTTCTGCTGCCCGGCGGATCACGTTTGGGAGTGTCTGGCCCGATTGAATGGACAGCATCATTTGCTTGCTGGCAATCATGATGAAGTGGCCACGGTATTGTGGTACCAACAATTGGCCGAGCCGGACGGCACTCTGGATTGTCTGGCCTCGTTTCGCGAGGGACACCACATGATTGTTGTAGAAGGCCAGGAGATATTCCTGTCTCACTACGCCAACAGGCAATGGCTGCATGCCGAGAGCGGCGCGTGGCACTTATTTGGGCACACGCACGGCGCGCTGCGGCCATTTGGAAAGAGTGTCGACGTGGGAGTGGATAATACATACGAAGTATTGAGTCCAGGCGCAAAGGGAGGCATGCCAATTTTCTTAGGGCCAGGTGGCTTAATTGCGCATCAGGCACTGTACCGCCCTGTCAGTTTTGAAGAGGTCAAGGCATTCATGGACAAGCAACCAATGGGCGACCACCCGATGTTCTCTGGCGCTCATGTGCAAGGAGGTACGAAGTGAGCAATTCTTCGTCGTCATCGTCTGGCGGTGTCGGCTTTATCGGTCTACTCACCATAACCTTTGTGGTGTTGAAGTTGACCCACGTTATTACTTGGTCCTGGTGGTGGGTACTTAGTCCGTTGTGGATTGCGGCGGTACTGGTGGCGTTAATCTTCACATTGGTGCTGCTCGTTATCTGGGCTGTAGAATACTCACCCTGGGGCAAACGAATCAAAGCACGGCGACGTGCAAAATTGGAAGCTGAGCGCGAAGAGCGCTGGCGCAGGATACGTGGACAATGAGAAAGAACGAAGAACTGAGTAACCCAGACTCTTGCATGTCAAGAGCCAACCCAGACGAAATGACATTCGTCCTGTTAGGTCGCGACGTGTGTGCGCCAGAAGTCATCAGATACTGGGCCAACGCACGCATTGTAGCTGGTAAAAATAGGCGCAGTGACCTGCAGATACAAGAAGCACTGCATTGCGCGGCCATCATGGAGCGCGAATGTACCATGGAGCATGATCGTGCGCAGTGGTCGCCGTGCGTAATATGCGGTGACAACACGCCGCTGGCCTGTTCTGATTGCCGTATTGACACTGGCAAATCCGTCCACGTATGCAGCCGCAGTGTGTGCCGCCGTAAACACGAAGAAACCTATTCAGGAAGAGGGCATCAGGTATGACCACTAAGAAGGCTAAGTACGAAGGCGGTGCGGCGCGTAGCAAGCTAACCGGACGCCGCGAGCTGATACCGCAAGCAGCGATAGACGCCATGGCGCGGCGGCTGGAGCTTGGTGCCAGTAGATATGGCGAGAATAACTGGCGGCGCGGCGGCGAGGAATTTCGCAAGTCCACGATCAATCACCTGCAGAAGCATTTGTCGGCGTACGCAGACAGTGGCAATTTGACCGACGAGAATACTGACGCCATCATCTGCAACGCGGCATTTCTCTGTCACTACGAGCAGCAAAGTCCATACGCTGGCAACGATGTGCAAACCGGAAAGAAGGTACGTCGTGGTAGAAAGTGAGGCGCTACAAGTCAGGCTAGACACGTTGCATGCGGCCACACGACGCTTGTGTCCGCAGTGCGCAGGCAAAGATGCTCAGTATGAGCCGGCACCTGTGCGTCGTGACTTTCTATTGTCGCCTTGGCGGCACAAACCCAGGGTGGATTCGCCTATGTGGCCTGAAATGGGCTGCGACGCTTGGCGCATTCACGACATGATACAGGAACTGGAGGCGGGGAAGTGAGCATGGTAGCACATTTACACATAACGCCAAAGAAGGCAGGCGCTGCTTTGTGGAGTTCTGACTCAGGGCGCACTAATGTTGGTGATTTGGGCATTGTAGTCGAGTGGGTGGCCGACCAAATGGGCTGGCACTTTCTGAGCTACATTGACACCGAACATGACAACTACGTCGTGGAGTTACGCGCGTGACACCGTATGCCATTCTATTAGTCCGTCCATTGGACACGGACGCTACTATTCGCGCGCGGTTTCATTTACTCAGCAAAGATCAGCACCCTGACCGCTGGAACGCAGGCGGCGTGCCCGGTCCTAACTGGTACGTGCTGGTAGGCGCGTACGCAGCCATCAAAATACAGGCGCTGCGTGATGTGTGGATTTCCAGGCAGCGCGGCTTGAGCGGTCTGTGCAAAAGCTGCGACGGCACAGGTGTAGTAGGTAGTCGCGTGGGCGGCAGCAAGATACGGCTGTGCACGGCGTGCGACGGAGAGGGGCGGAGACGATGACACTGACAGAGTTCGCAGCTAAGTTGCGCGAAGTAGCGCCCGGAGCATTTGCGCCTTACGGCCCTGAGATAGAGCTGACGATCAGTGATGGTCATCTCATGATCAGAATGGGCACGTACTGGATAGGATCAGGCGACGAAAGTTTAGCTGACCCAGCAACTGTTGTGCCCAACCCTTGGGTTCCGTACAAAGGCTGGGATATGGCGCTAGACGAGGCTGTCGAGTGGCTACGCGCGAATCCGGGCATGATAAAGGAAGGTTACTGATGAGAGCTAGTGAAGTAGAAGCAGCGAAGGCTGAGGCGCAGCGGTTTGTGGCGAAGTGTAACTTACTGTTGCGGCTTGAATACAGTAGCTGGGAAACCGTTGGGTGCCCCGAGAGCGGAGCAGTTAGACGCGCTTCCATGGACCTTACACGCGCACTAGCTAGGCCGCGCGCACGGCCTGCCTAAACCGGCTAGTTTATAATAGAGCTAGGGCACCGTGTATCTAAGGAGCGCGGAATGAAGAAGTTGCAGAAGAAAGGTCGTGCGCCAACTAAGGTTGGTGCGAAACGTAAACCGGGCAAAGTGGAAGTTCTCCCACCAGAGAAGAAGCGCAAAGCGTCAACTTGCGAGTGTGGCAAGACCAACACTGATGAACCGCTGGATATGTGCGTCACTTGTGCTGAGTGTGGCACGTGGCTGCACAGTAAGGCTGACATCAAGAAACACGAATCGTGCCTAGAACTGCTGGCAAAGAAAGAGCCACCGCCTGTAGTAGAAGAGTCAGAAGCGCCCAAGCGCGGCGGCGGACGACGTGTCAAGACAGAGGTGATGACAGAAGCGACGACTTCGGCAGAGCCAGCTTGGGAGATATTCTTCCGTTGCCAGCGACACCCAGTGTTGCGTAGCCAAGTGTTGACAGCGCTCATGGCCGGGACACAGGTGGAAGCGGCTCGCATACCCAAGGCTTCTTTGCTGGACATGGTATTGTTGGCCACAGCTTCGCGCGAGTACCTTGCGGCAGAAATAGTGGATGACTACGAGGAGTTGCTGCGGCGTACTGCGGAGGAGTGGGCGCGGCCAGACTGGAGCTGCCGCGTATTCAGCCAGCAGCACGCTAACTGGGCTAACTGGATATTGAATGGTAAGCACACGTTCGACACAGTGGAGGAAGCGTACATACCCAGCTTGACTAAGTGGTACATTGAGCAGAACACGCCCGAGTATTTCGCTCGAGAGATTACAGACGCGGCACCGGCCAAGGCGCGCCGAGGAGGTAAGTGATGCAGGGAACTATGTATGGCATGCAGATGGGCGATGAGCCTGACATACACACCAAAACAGCGCGTAAGCTAGGCATGAGTCGTGCACGCGCCAAAGCTGCTAATGTAGGCATACAGATGGGTGACGAGCCTGGACCCAAGCCAGGACCTGCGCGCAAGCTCCGCGCTGGCGGCCCGGTCAAGGCTGTCCGGCGCTACGTCTACCTGGTAATCGACAACTGCCCGGCAGAGTGGGGTGAGAAGGCCGTGCTGGGTGTCAGAGACACCAAGAAGGCCGACGATTTCATGCTACGCGAGAAGGGCAAGGATGCCGTCGCCAACCAGTACTACGAAGTTCAGAAGTGGAGGGTGCGGTGAAGAATGCAGTGAGCCTGCCAGGCTGGATACTTTCTTGGGTGACAAGCACCAAAGCGGCACCGCGCGGCGCTCGCGGTTTCCACTACACCAAACCCGGCTGTGCGCCAGCCAGTGGTCCCTGCCCCAGCCCAGCTTCGGCACGCCGTGCTGCGACACGGAACTTGAATGAGGCCCATAATGGCCTGGGGTAAAGATGGCGAGGAAGTCCGTGCGCAGGCTCAGGTGGAGCTAAGTCTGGTACGCCAGCCGTTGTACAGGCTGGGCCAGGTGCTACGTACGTTGCAACACCCGGAGAAGGGGCCGGAGTTGCGGGACCTACATCGTGACCTGACCTTAACGCTGGATCGCATTGAGGCCGTACTACGCCGATGACGGACCTGGAGTTTTGCATGGTTCTAGCTGCTTTGTTTTGTGCCTGGGCTAGCGCTGCGCACTGGACCAAGACTGGCAAGATATTTGCAGCGTTGATACTCACGTTGTTAACTGTAGCCACGCTTCTGGCGTGTGCTGGAAGTAGGAACTAATTGCGCACACTCTGGCAGTGGCTACCACGTCAAGACAAGTGGGACTACATTATAACGGTCCCGGAAGATCAGTGCAAAGCTACGCTGCGCGGGTACAGGCGACGCAACCCGCGTGGTACGCAGTTCAGGTGGAAGGCCGACGGCGACGGGCCACCCAAGCGTTATCGGCAGCGCGTGGTGAAGATGTAGAAGTTACGGTGACGGGTGAAGCAGCAGCGGCATGAAGTTCAAAACTAAGAAGGAGCAACAATGATTGTAGATCAAGTTACTTTGTCGCCTGAAATCCTTCAGCGACTGGATGCGTTGGCTGCTAAACTGGGCGTGACATCTCAGTACATATTTGGCGTGCTTGTGAGGCAGGCCAAGTTTGAGGCCATTGAAAATATCATGGCTGCGCTGGCCAGCAGCGCGGTATCAGCGGTATGTTTTATTGTTGTGTACCGCATTGTCAAGTATGTCAGATCACCAAAGTATAGTCACGACGAGGAATGGCCATTCTTTTGCTCGTTCTTCTCGAGTCTTGTTGGAGCGGTAACCTTTGGCATTGCTGCTAGCTTCTTAATCAGTATTGTCTCATTGCTTGGAAATCCAGAGTACTGGGCACTGGAACGTATCCTGACGGCACTGGGAGGTAAGTAGCGTGGCCCTACTCTGGAAGCCACTCCTTGCAGCAACTCTGAAGCCCGGTGCTGACCTGTCAGCGCTACCGTACCCGCTGTACGGCTCGCCCAAGATAGACGGATTCAGGGCCATGGTGCAGAACGGCGTGGTGGTCAGTCGCAAGGGTCTGCCCATTCGCAACAAGGCTGTGCAAGAAATCTTTGGACACAACAATGAGTACGAGGGCCTGGACGGCGAGCTGATCATTGGCAAACCTTACGGCGACGACACGTTCAACCGCACCACAGACAAGGGCCTGGGAGTTAACAACGGATCAGAGGCAGCGGCCAAGCACTTCGAGAAGCACGGAGCGTTTTGGTTCTTTGATTTCAAACCCTGCGCGCTTAACACGGGCCACGCATTCGCAAGTGATGACTTGGATTTTGAAGCGCGCCTGCTGAAGTGCATACCAGAGAACGGCGCATGGGTGGATCAGGGCGTGCACGGCTACTTGCGAGTCGTGGAGCAAACTTTGATCAGGACCGCTGCGCAACTGGAGAAGTTCGAAGCCAAGTGCCTGGCCAAAGGCTACGAAGGCGTCATGCTGCGCAAGAGCACTAGTGGCGTGTACCCACAGAAGCCTGGGAAGGATAACCGCTCCACGCTACGCGAGTTCGACCTGGTGAAGTTGAAGCGATTCGAGTACGCACTCGCCACCATTTACGACTTCCACATGCTGGAGCACAACGTCAACGAAGCAAAGACGGCGGCAGGTAAGCGCAGTAGCGCCAAGGCCGGCATTGTGGTAGACGAACATTGCGTGGGCAGCGCCACCCTGGTCTCTAAACAATTCGGTAAGTTCACTATCAGCGTGCCCACCAACCTTTTGCGCGAGAAAGGCCTGGTGTGGTGGGCGAAGCAGCGCGGGAAGGCCGTCCGATTCAAGTACCAAGTGGCAGGAACCAAGGATAAGCCACGCATTCCTATCTGTGGGTTCAAGGAGCTGCTGTGAAGTGGCACAGTTTGGAGGATATCGTGAGTCAAATGAGCACAGTGGACTGGTTGGTTCTAGGTTTTGTTGTACTGCCAGTAGTTATTGACATAACTATGCGATCCGTCGCTGATATGGTGGAGTACTGGCACAAAATGTTAGAACGTGTACGCCGTGCACCAGCGAAGGCCGCGCGCGAACTGGACAAAGAGGAGTTCGAATGAGGCATAACACTACTCTCGTTCGTCGTAGTTTGCGCTGTACTAGCAGCATTGAATGCGGCCTACGTAGTTGTCGGCGCTACACATCCACTGCTCAACGTATCCGCCGCAGTAGACTGCGCAGCTGCCTCAATTGTGTGTTACGTAGTATGGAGGAAGGTGTGAGCAAGAAGAAACCATTGACCATGGAGGAAGTTGAAGCGGCGGAGCAGGTAGAGCAAGAAGCGCGTGCAAAGCTGCACGTCGCGATGAATGACAGATTCCCATACGTACCTGACGAAGTCAGCGTTGATAACGGCGGCGCGTCAGTGATGATGCACACCTGCGGTACTTGCGGCGCGTGGGTGCCCGCGATGACCATGATGGAGCACCATCAGTGGCACGAACGAATAGGAGAGTGAGGTCCTTACGCCAGTACTTTGAATGCAATGGGAAACGCCTTTGGATGCCACGAGCCTTAACCGGCTCATCTGCACTCCTGTTGGCCGTCTGGGACGGACGGTCATGCTGTAAGGCAATGTGGTTGTGTGCGGCATACAGTCCGTGCTTCACGCTCCCACTGATACCTGCATTGAAGTACTGGCGTAAGGACCTGTAGCTCAGCGGTAGAGCAGAGGACTCATAATCCTTCGGTCCAGGGTTCGAATCCCTGCGGGTCCACCAAGATTGGAGAACTACCATGGAAGCAGAAAAGTTGGCAAAATTGAAGCAGTTGTCAGATCCACTTGTAAAGTGGCTGAATGAAGAGTTTCACCCGCACATGATGATTGTCATTACGCCCGACAGTGCTGAGTTATTGACTGTTGAACTTCATGTTCCAATCACTGAGTACATCAAAGACTGAGTAGTAAATGCACTTAGTTCACGGCTCCGTTGTCGGCGCGATGCACTAGATGCCCCTCCGACCGACGACATCATAGAAGTGAGGATTCAGAGCGTTGGACAGCGGCACTTTGTGCCCGTCTGAGACCATTATGAACCTTGCCTCGTTTAAGGAGCCGTGACCTAAGCGCATTTGTAAGGGAGGTAGTACAGTGATCGTTCGATGGAGAGCAGTCGGGTCGACGGAGTTCGTCGGCGTGTGGCAGGATTGTGGCCTGGTCCTGTCGTGGTCTACAGAGGAACACAGCTGGATAGCGAAGGTAGACGGCGTGCGTGTGTACGCCATTGTCAATGGCAAGCAACAACGTCAGTGGACCAGCGCCGGGCACGCTATGGACGCGGTGGACGCGGTCATAACTAAGCTGTTGCTGAAGACTTCTGTGCAAGCGCAGCAGAAGCCGCACGTAGACTACGCAGCGCTGGGATTGGTGGTGCGGCATGGTGGAGCGTAGAGTGTGGAAGTACTCGCTGGCAATTGACGACAAGCAAGATTTAGATCTGCCCTTGGATGCGCAGATACTGACTATTGCCATGCAGCATAATCAGCAGCTATGCTTGTGGGCACTTGTAGACCCAGCGCAGAAGCAACAAGTAACCCGAAAGCTGCGCATGGCCGGTACTGGACATCCAATTGTTTCCGACAATTTTCACAAGTACATTGCTAGTGTGCAGCTAGCCAACGGTTCGCTGGTGTTCCACTTCTTCGAAGAAACGGAGGCTCTAATTGATATCCGGGACTAACGAAGTAGCGCCGCGCCTCATCCTGTATCGCGATGCTACAGGCCAAGGGTGCATGGAAACCGTTGGTGCGCCGATGCAGGCTGTCGACGCCTTGGGGTTGCTGGAGTGGGCGCGGTTGCGTCTGCGCAGCAGAGACCTAGTAGCTCTGCTATTAGCAGAAGGAGTAATCAAGTGCCAGTGAAGAAGCAGAAGAGCACACCAGACGTATCCATTGTGGCTGAAGTAGAAGCGGCTTCCAAGGCGCTGGCTCCGGCGGTTAAACGGCTCACCAAGGCGTTGGCGAAGCTGGAACCGAAGAACTACCCTACCGGAGCCGTAGCGGACATGCTCTACGCCTTGCGAGCGGCTTCTAAGCAGTTAGGAACGCTGTCCGCGCCGTTCGACGACGTTCTAGGGCCAGCCGTGAAGCAGCTGGAGGACTACTTCATCAACACACTGGCTGTGGGCGAATCCAGCGGTATCCAGGGCATGACGTCACGCGTGCAGATCACGGAGTCTGCTATACCTGTAGTATCGCCGGAAGACTGGCCAAAGGTTTGGGCCCACATCAAGAAGACCGGCGAGTGGGAGTTGCTCAATCGGGCCATCAACCGGGCGGCGGTTGTCGAGCGCTGGGAGCAGAAGAAGCAGGTGCCGGGCGTGGGGCGCTTCATTGCCAAGAAGGTATCGTGTACACGTCTGGGCAGGGGAAAGGTATGAGGCGCGTCCACTATATCTACCACTGCTATGCGCAGAATGGTGCGTTGTTGTATGTTGGCCGTAGTGTAAATCCGGAGCGACGTCACAAAGAGGCGGAGCAGCGCTACAAGGTAAAGTTACGCCTGTGGCTGGGTGGTTCTACGTATGACATAGACGAGGCCTGCAATTGGGAGCGCGAAGAAATATCAGCCTATCACTGGGAGGGAAGAAGTGAGCATCACACTGATCGTCGCACTGGGTTTGCTAGCTGCTTCATTGTCGGTTAATCTGTTCCTGTACAGCGAAGCCAGGCATTGGCATAGTGAGTGGGAGAACGTGCGCAGCAAGAGTGACGATGGTGATGATCCACCCGACACTGATCCAGAAGAAATTTTGCCTTCTATCTACTGAGCGTAGTGCACACGCTTGTTAGTCAACGCAGCATAACCCTTGCAGCAAGGAGAGTAAATGGTAGACTTCAAGAAAGCATCAGCAGCAAAGAAGACGGCAGCAAAGAAAACGACGAAAGGTGGCTCCACGGCCTTGGTGCCTTGGGACGAGAAGTTCGCAGCCTATGCGAAGCAGTCAACTGAACAGGTGAAGGATGTGGGCGTGTACGGGTCCAGCATCAGCTTCGGTCACAACTCCATTACTGTGGATGGCGTGGAGATCAAAGGGCCGATAGAGTGCGTTATCTTGGGCAGTACGCCGCACAATCGGTGGTACGATGGCGTGTACGACGCCAAGAACAAGGTGCCGCCAGACTGCTACGCGTTTGCAGCGCCGAACCCTGACGAACCTGGTACCACAGTCGCGGGCACCGATCCTTCCGTCAAGCCGTACTTCACTGTTGTCAACAAACAATCGCCGCAGTGCAATGGCACAGATGACAGCGCGCCATGTCCCAAGAATATCATGGGCACTGCTACAGTGGGCAAGGGCAAGGCTTGCTCTAATACGATACGTCTGGGATTGTTGGTGGCTGCTGACTTAGAAGACAGCGACACCACCAAAGCCGCAGAGCTGCGTTTGGCGCACGTGTCGCCTACCAACACCAGGTACTTCGCAGAATATGTGAAGATGTTGGGCGACGCCGACGGCGATTACAGACGGCCACCGTGGGCCGTGATTACTGAAATCACTTCCCACGATGACAAGAAGACGCAAATTCGACTGGAGTTCAAATACGTGGACTCCATCACCGACAATGACACCTTGGTGGAGTTGGAGAAGCGATTCCTCAAGATTCAAAGCGTGCTGCAAACGCCGTACTCGGCCACTGCTACGAAGGATGCAGCGCCTGCTAAGTCAAACGCCGGCAAGTCTGGCAAGTTCGTGGGCGGTAAGAAGAAATGAGCGATGCCGGCGATGCTAGAGACAAAGCCATTGCCGCTTTCTTTACCACGGCCACGGAGCTACTAAAGCTCTGTGTGCCGTTGGTGAAGACGGCTGTGAAAGAAGACGAGGAGCGACGTAAGAGGAGGGCGCAGTGAAACCAGACGTCACTCAACTAAGTTGGGCAGAGCTTAATGAGTCTCTGCTCAAGTGCGATGATGCCGTGATTCTTCGGCATTGGTTGGATGCCATCTTGCTTACAGGTAGCGTCACGCGTGCTATGCGGGTGTACGGACGTATGAGTACTGTGCGGCGCGCCAGTGAGTTGAGAGAACTCAGAGCGCAGTTGAAGCTACGACAAAAGGCAGCATGACCCTGACAGGAGTAAGACTTCAGTGAGCGCTCCCCCAGTAATTGTGATTGACTTCGAAACATTCAAAATTAACCCACGGCCCAACTACCCACCGAAGCCTGTGTCGGTGGCCATCAAATGGCCCGACGATGCGACTTACAAATTGATGGCCTGGGGTCATTGCGGTGGACGCACCGAAGGCAAGAATAACTGCACTGAGCGTGAAGCGCGCGGCCAACTTCTGCGTGCCTATCGCAGCAAGTACAGACTGCTAACTCACTACGGCACGTTCGATCACGACGTGGCAGAGACTCACTGGGATCTACCACTGCCGGAGTGGCAGCGTACAGACGACACAATGTACTTGGTGTTCCTGGATAACCCGCACGCTGATTCGCTAGCTTTGAAGCCTAGTGCTGAGCGGTTGCTGAATATCAAGCCAGAAGAACAAGACCGCATGAAAGAGTGGATTCTGGCCAATGTGCCGGAAGCCAAGCGCAGGCCCAGCGAGTGGGGCGCTTACATTAGCGAGTGTCCGTATAACATAGTCAGCCCTTATCACAAGGGCGATTTGACACGTACGCTGAAGATATTCAATTTTCTCTATCCAAGAATAGTGGCCGCTGGCATGCTGCCGGCATACGAGCGTGAGCGCAAGCTGATGCCCATACTACTGCGCAATGCGCGCGAGGGTATGCGGCTGGACATGAATAAGCTGGAGTCTGACCTGCCCAGAATGGAGTACGGCGTAGAGAAGGCCGACAAGTGGCTGCGCAAACGGCTGGGCATAGATAACATCAACAGTGATAAACAACTTGGACAGGCCCTCTACAGCAAAGGCATTGTCAGCGATTTCAAATTGACGGCCAAGGGTCAGCTGAGCGTCAGCAAGAAGCATCTCATAGTAGACAGGTTCAAAGATAAGCGTGTGTACCACGCGCTGCAATATCGCAGTCAGATGTCCACCTGCGTGTCAATGTTTGCCAAACCTTGGCTGGAACTGGGCACGGCAGGTAACGGAGTTATATTCCCTAACTGGTCGCAGGTACGTACTAGCAAGAATGGGGGCAAGGACAGCGCCGGAGCACGCAGCGGACGCATCATATGCTCGCGGCCTAACTTCCTTAACATTCCTAAGAAATGGAAGCGGTCAGCTTCTGCCGGGTACTTGCATCCAACTTGGCTGGACGTGCCAGACCTACCATACATGCGGCAATATTGCCTACCAGACAAGGGAGACGAGTGGGGCAAGCGCGACTTCAATCAGCAGGAGCTGCGTCTATTTGGTCACTTCGAGGAAGGCCCTGTCATGCAGGGTTTCCTGAGCGACCCTAAGTTTGACATTCACGAAAGTGTGCGCGCCGAGTCTGAGCGCCGTCTTATAGAAGCAGCGCTGCGCGATAGCTTCGACCGTGACACGGCTAAGACCTGCGTGTTCGGGCGTGTGTATGGCCAGGGTCTTACAGGCTTGATGGACGCGTTGCACTTACCGGAAGAAGACCGGCCTGTCGCCCAGATTATACAGAAGGCCATCAATGCCGCTGTGCCTAGCATCAAGGAGTTAGACGATAAGTTGAAGGCACTGGCGAAAGATCTGGACTACGGGCCTAACGGTGGTCCGATCAGAACTTGGGGTGGAAGGCTATATTACTGCGAGCCGCCGGAGTACAGCGAGTTCTACGGGCGTGACATGGACTTCGCCTACAAGCTACTCAATTATTTGCTACAGGGTAGCGGCGGAGACGTGACCAAGGAGACCTTGATACGCTACGACGCGCACCCTAAGCGGCGCGGACGATTTCTTACCACAGTATATGATGAAATTTCGTTTTCTTGTAAGCCAAAGCAAATGAAACCAGAGCAAGAAATTTTACGTGAATGTATGCTCAGTATTGAGGTAGACGTGCCAATGCTAAGTGATGGTGAATCTGGGCCGTCCTGGGGAGAATTGAGTAAGTGGAAGGAGGCAGCACCATGAAGTACAAAGCTGTGGTTGGTGATGAGCTTAAGCAGAACTGGTAAGAAACATGTAGATCGTGGTGGTTGGGATCAGGTAAGGATGCGTAGATCTGGCTGGGGTCATCCATGGCGTTTGCGACACCTAGACAAGATCACACAGGAGTTGGTTGGATGAGCCTATTGAGCTACACAGAACTTCTCGAGTTACAGAAGCGCGGCGTTATAAAGAACTCGCTGCCTGACCATATCAACGGGTCTTCCATTGACATCACACTGGGCCCAACCATTCTCGTGGAGAAGCAAGACAGGCTAATTCGCACAGTGTCACTACGTGGGCGCGAGCCATTGCAGATGCGCGAAGTAAAGTTGATAGCGCCCAGCGATGAGTACGTACTTCAGCCAGGTGAGTTCATACTGGCTCAGAGCGAGCAGGTGTTCAACTTGCCAGCCAACCTCAGCGCTGAGTACAAGCTGAAGTCCAGCATGGGGCGTATAGCTCTGGAGCACATGAATGCTGGCTGGTGTGACGCGTATTGGCACGGCTCGGTGCTGACCCTGGAGTTAGCCAACCTGACTCGGTATCATGCAATACGCATCAAAGTTGGCGACTTCGTGGGACAGGTAGTGTTCTTCCGTCACACTGCCGTGCCGGAATGGGCTGGCTACGCCAAGCGTGGGCGCTATAACAACGACAAAACTGTGCAGGGAGTTAAGCCATGACTGAGTATGTAGTAGGGCTGGCGTTCAGCGAAGACAAAGACCGCGTAGTGCTGATCAAGAAGAACCGCGGACCGGAATGTCTCATTGGCAAATGGAACGGCGTCGGCGGCCACGTAGAAGATACAGAGCTGCCGCTTGCTGCAATGGTGCGTGAGTTCAAGGAGGAAACTGGCGTCAGTACTGCGCAGGAAGAATGGAGTGAGTTTCTTGTTCTACACGGCAACGGCTGGGTGGTTCATTTCTTTCACGCCTTCAGCACAGTGATGGTTGCGACGGCGCGAACTGCGGAGGACGAAGTAATAGGTCCTTGGCACGTACCTTGGTTGCCAGAAACTTTAGCGCCTAACTTGCGTTGGATAATCCCCATGGCGCTGGGCCATTTGAACGAACACGTAGTGCGCTACGAAGTGACGGAGGCCGAAGTGACTGCTTAAATCTAATATGCTACACGTCGTTCTGTATCAGCGTAGTTCTCACCGAGTGGGTCTCAAGGAGCTACATTGCCCAAGGGTCGTTTCGCAACACTTACGTCGTGGTCATACAGCGTGTACACGCAGTACATAGCATGTCCATTTTCTGTGTGCCTGGACAAAATTCAACGTGTGCGCATTACCGAGCCGCCCAACCCGGCCTTTATCAAAGGCAACCGCACCCACGATATTGCTGACACGTTTGTAAGCGGCACAGGTCGTTCCAGACCAGTGTTGGAAGAAGAATTGCCGCCAGTTAAGAAGGGCGACGAGCCCATCAAGGTCAGCTTGACCAATGTCAAAGACGTACTGATTAACATGCGCAAGAAGAAGGCACTTACAGAACAATTGTGGGCCTTTGATCGCGAATGGCTACAGGTAGATTGGAAAGATTGGGATAGAGCTTGGCTGCGTGTCAAAACAGATGCGTGTGCCGAAACTAAAGATCCGCCCACCGTAGAAATAGTTGATTGGAAAACTGGGCGTATACATGACGAGCATAAGCAACAACGATCTTTGTACGCACTGGCAGGTTTGCAGTTAGTTCAGATAGGTAAGTTGGCAGGCGGCAACCCAGACGTAAAACTAACTGCCCAGCATATCTACACTGACACCGGCCAACGTGCTACAGAGGAGTTTGTCATGAAAGATTTAAAATCTCTAAAGCGCGAGTGGGTGGCACGTACCAAGATGATGATGTCAGACACAGAGTTTAAGACCAAGACTGGTCGTCACTGCAGTTGGTGCCGATTCGCCAAGAGCAAGGGCGGCCCCTGCCCAGAAAAGATGTAAGGAGGAACACCGTGGCCACTAAGAAGAAGACTGTAACTCCGCCTAAGCCTGACCTGCACGCGGCGACGTGCAACATCTTAACCCGCGTTGCGACGTGGATGGAAGAAGAAGCGTCGTACCAACAACTAACTGGTCTGCCGGCCACTAATCACAAGTTACCAGCTGCTGACCTGGCTGTACTGGAAGAAGCCAAGAAGTTAGCCATCAATTACATCAGAATGGGAGCGCAACAGTGAACTACACAGACGTAATGATTGACCTAGAAACTGTCGGTACTGCGCCGGGCAGTGGCATCATAAGTATCGGTGCTGTTGCGTTCGCGCCTGGCGTTGCGGAGCTCGATTGGCCGTGCTACTACTCCGGGCCAATTTCCAGGCGGTCTTGCCGCTTCATAGGGTTGACTGATGACCAGGCCACGCTAGATTGGTGGAACCGGCAAGCGCCGGAGGCTAGGATGGTGTTCAACGCGGCCAGCGACGAGCAAACGGTACGCGCGGTGCACATTATCAACGCGCTGATGCAGTTCAGTACGTGGTTCAGAGCGCAAGGCGCGAATCTGGAAGCGAACCTGGAAGTGTGGGGCAACGGTTCGGACTTTGACAATGTATTATTGCAATGCGCTATGAAGAAGGCCGATGTGGACGCGCCCTGGCCTTTCTACATGAATAGATGCTTCCGAACCATGAAGACGCAGTTTCCAGTACCAGAACCGACGTTCAAGGGCGTAAGACACAACGCGCTGCAGGACGCGCTGCACCAGACACGTTGGCTACAAAGGATTTGGGATAATACGCGACTCTTAGATCAGAAAGTCTCCTTGTCTGACGCCACTGGATGTTCGACGGAGCCAGAACATGCCTAGCGAGCCAGTTATAAAGGCTTCCGCCATCACGCCGGAGCGCTGCTGTTACATAACAGGTGTGTTGGACGCAGCGCGAGCATTGCTGCTACCACCGCAAGCTGCTACAGTATTGATGTTGCGTTTAGGCATAACTGGCGCAGAAGTGCACCACGAATGTGTGGGCAACAGTAGAGGGCAAGAAATGAGGGCAAAAACATGATTGTATTGCGTGAAGCAATTCGCAATAAGTGCGATTGGCTGCGAACTGTGTACCTGCCATATTGCCAACCATTAACAGGGGACTTGAGTGCATTAGCAACGCGCATGGTACAGCAGTCAATTAACGCGGCTGACGCTGCCGTGCAAAGTGGCGACGAAAAGCGCATGTTAAGAGCTCTAGAAGACATACAGGAATACCGCATTATATGAGCCCACGCTACAGAGCCAGAGAAAGCGCTCTGGAGCGCTGGGCTGTAGCGAGAGGGCGCTCCAAGGGCTGGACGGTCAGCAAGGTTACGGACCCTACAGGATTCCCGGATCACGTATTCTGGGTGCCGGGTGGCGTGCCGTTGATCGTGGAGTTCAAGGATCCAAACGGCAAGACGGCCAAAGGCAGAGCCAAGCTACAGAAGTGGCACAGGGAGAAGCTGCAAGATGACGGATATAGTACCTCTGTCGTTAGCACAAAAGATGAGTGGCTGGAAGTCGAACGCCGAGCCATGGAAGCCGCACCCTTACCAGGAACGCGCATTAAAGTTCATGCTGGAGTTTCCACAAAGCGGACTGCTACTCGATCCTGGGCTGGGAAAGACCAGCATAAGCCTTGCGTCAGTAAAAGTATTGCTTCAAAAAAGACTGACGCATCGCGTATTGGTAGTGGCTCCGCTGCGCGCAGTGTACGACGTGTGGCCAGCCGAGATTAGTGACTGGCGCGACTTTAATGTGCTGGACATAGCCATACTACATGGGCCGGGTAAAGACCGCGCACTACGCATGCTAACAGATCAACCTGTAACGTTGATCAACCCCGAGGGCTTCAGCTGGCTGACAGAAAAGAAGGAACGTCTGAAGCTGTTGGACGCTGACGAACTTATCATCGATGAAAGTTCGCGGTGGAAAGACAGCACCACAGTGCGCTTTCGAGCACTGCGACCTCTGATAAACAGAGGCTACTTCAAGCGCAGACATATCTTGACTGGTAGTCCACGACCGCGTAATTACCTGGATTTGTTTGGCCAGATATTTATTCTGGATCGTGGCGCGGCGTTGGGCACATACGTGAGCCACTACCGCAACCAGTTCTTCTTCCCCACTGGCTACCAAATGCGCGAGTGGCAGATATTGCCAGGAGCCGACAAGCAGATCAATGAGTTGGTCGCGCCACTGGTGCTGCGTCTGGACGCCAAGGACTACTTGAAGTTGCCCAAGACGCCGGAGCGTTTGCATCGTGTTGAAATGCCGGAGAAGATTCAGAGGGAGTATGACCAGATAGAAGAAAGCCTGATGAGCACGCTATTCACGCAGCCATTGACCAGCTCTGCCTCAGCTCGCAGCAAGTGCGCACAGATAGCTAACGGCGCTGTATACATGGATCGCGTTGGCGACGATGATGATCGCTGGCCAAGCAAAGTGCGCCCGGTGAAATTTCTACACACAGCCAAGGTGGAAGCCGTTGCCGATCTATATGGCGAGTTACAGGGCGAGCCATTGTTGTTGGCCATAGGATTCCATCACGATGTGGAGGCCATACGCAACGCGCTGGGCAAAGACATTCCCTGCATCAACGGCAAGACCACAAACGCGCAAGCCAGCGACTACATTGAGCGGTGGAACAAAGGCTTACTACCGCTGATGATGGTGCATCCGGCCAGTGCCGGTCACGCTTTGAATTTGCAGAAGTTCAATGCGCGGCATGTGGGCTTCTTCTTCATACCTGACGACTTCGATCATTACGATCAATGCTTTCGCAGAGTGTGGCGGCAGGGCAACAAAGCAGACTTTGTCATGAAGCACCACTTTGTTACTAGCAACACAGTAGATGAGCCTAAGATGCGCAACCTCAAGCGCAAGGGCGACGAGCAGCAGGGCTTTCTGGATGCGATGAAAGAGTACGCCGAACGCAAGTATGGCATCAAGATGCTGAAAGGATTACAGCGTAAAAGGTGACTTAAACTAGCTAGTTTATAATAGAAGCAGGCGACCGAAGGAGCGCCTGGAGATGAATAACACAGTAAAACGAGTTCGTGATGGCGTACGAATTGAGTTCGAGTTTGGCAGCGTAGTGACACTGAGCGTCAAGGACGCAGCAGCCATGGGTTTGGCACTGACAAATATGGCCACTAGCCCAGAACCGTTGCTGCAAACCAGCAAGACATGGGCGTTCTTCCTCCATGATGCATGGCATCTGTTGCTGGATGGCGTTGTGGTTGATGCTGAATGGAATTGCAAAGGTGCAGCTGAGGCTGCTATTCCAATTGAGCGTGCACGTCGCGCCAAGAAGTTGGCGGTGACGGTATGAAGAAGCCACAGAAAGTAGAGCGCGGTACGCTGTACCTTGCAGGGCCGAATGCCAAAGCTATAGCAGTTCGGCCTGTCAACGGTAAGAAGTTCACTTTGGAAGAGTGGCAAACTGCTGTGGGCGGTTTTGTGGAGCAGATGATTCCTGCTGTCCGGTTTGCCAAAGTCTTTGTCAACGAAGAAGGTGGCATCAAGCATCTGCCTGACAACGGCCACACCTGGACATTTGCCAATCGTGCCGTGTACGCATTGAACGGTTACGAGCTTGGTTGGCGGGTGGCCGGCAATGCTTTGAAAATCATTACGGCTCCATTGGAAGCATTCCTTATTGGTGATGACAAACGCGTCACTGTGAAAGAGGCTGTGGCGTGAGCTATTACTTCGTTCTGCGCACGGACGGCACTGCCGCTGTGATTGAAAGTGCTGAGTACCCGAGCATGGCTAATCTGTCCAGTTGCTCCGGCGGCTGCGACACTGTTGAGGAGCTGCGCGCCTGTAATGGCTTGCAAGATTCCTGTAGTCTTTGCACTCAGCCATACAGCACGCGTTACACGGACGACGTCAAGAGTGTGATGCTGAAGAAGAACATCTGCTTCAGTTGCTGGTTCTGGACTGAGAACATCCAACCTGGTGGGTGGTAATTGACGGCCAC